>BNJT01000389.1_pt1 | contig 79566 bp, 106 predicted proteins | sample 8540491 | NCBI WGS metagenome assembly BNJT01 (sample SAMD00202455, study PRJDB9452) | human saliva metagenome | host: Homo sapiens | reverse complement strand
TTCTGCATCGCTTCTCTGGAAGGAATGTTGTTCGTCTCTGAGAATTTGGTATTTTTAAATGTTCTCTGCACCCTTTATCAGTCGTCCTTCTCAAAATCAACCACCTCCGACAAAAAGTTTACGATTTCAGCTATCACCATCACAAAAGTAGAGTGTCTCCATATCTACTTTTGAAGTATTTTTCATTTAACTCCACAGCGATGTGATTGGTATTATAGCCGGTTTATTCAGAGACTTCCAAAACGGAGATACCCGTGACATCTTTTACATTCTGTCCATTTATTACTACCATGAAAACCCTCCTCAAATTTATGTCATCGCAACCTATGCAATCAGTATATTTACAACATCTGCATAAGCTGTTAAACCCTCTTATAAGTAAAAACGGAGATACCTGATACGATATCTCCGAAAATCAACTCTCGACTTCCTACTGCGCATTATCCGCATCAGGTAAAGGGTCGAAGTTGTCTTACTTCCTCTCAGCCCGCTATCCACAAGCTCCCCTGTTTTGGTACTGATATAACACTCGTATATCACAGTTCATGATTTTGTCAATTTGTAGATTATGGAGTCAAATCAGCTGTTAGTATATGTACGTCACCGAAAAGGTATCCCGGCAGATGGACAGGTTGAACTTCCATCTCTGTAAACCTCATATTTCCACCTGAAACTTCATCGACAAGTGCTACTTTTCCATCTGATTATGCCGAATTCAACTTGATGTCGTAAAGGTCGAGCCCCTTTGTTTTTCAATTCTCTTTCTACAATTTTCATATTTTTGCGTCGCTTTTCAGTTCTTCGTATTCTGTCTGGCAGACAATATCCCCAGAGTATCGGAGCATCTTTAGTAATTGGCGGATCTTCACGTTCGTTGTCCTTAAAGTTACTTCTACAAAATAATTTAACTCCTGCCCTTCAGTGCAATAACTCGTATCTTCTGACTCCCTACAGCTTTCGTTCTGCAGATGACTTCAAGACCCTCTTCGAACAGTTTCGGCTTTACTACCATCTGAGCCCTTTCAACGTCAGCACCGATATAGAGTGAGTCGGATATCCTTCCTTTTGCAACTTTCGTCAAAGAAAAATCAGTCAATTTTACGCAGATTTTGCCCATCCCGGCGATGGAAAGACCTACCGTATTGGCAACTCGGATCAAACACGCCGTTCTCCCTGTAACGGTATCTTTAAATTGTAGATAGTTCCCATCGTCTTGTAAGTACCCCATGCTGGTTTTTCCAGCATACTACTAGTTTCATATTTTACCTCCAGATTAACCCAATATTTCATAGAAAAAGCACTAAGATTAGAAAATTTCTATAATATCTATCGACGCATTATTAAAACAATAATAGAGGGCGAGAGGCTATAATTATTATATTTTACGCTTACAACGTCGTCATAGTACCTCGCTTCATATGATACAAAGAGCTGTGATATATGTCATCTTTCGTTCAGATGATCATTCTCACAGCCCGCTTGACAATTGTTCGAAAATAAACCGGATTAAGTCGAAAATTATCCTCTTTAAACTCATTTTTAAATTTATCACTTACATACCTGATAACTCAGACTCGCAGGCAACTCGACTTGTCCAAAATCCGTTATGCTTCCTATGCTGTCGGAGAATGCTGCGCATACTCCGCGTAACGCTACAACATTGTTGTTGGCAGATCCGTCCATAGTCGGTCTTCTGAGTCCTCTGAGCCTGCGAGTCCAGTTGATCATGGGTTTCCAAATTGGAAATCTTGCAGTTGGTTTCCGTCTCATAGGTGTGCCTCGCCTCGATTTCTGTAGTGACCGTATGTATGCGGCAAAGAAAGCTATACCAGGCAACAGACCACTACTGCATGATACGATTCGTATAGTCAAAAGTCAGCACCGTATCAATGCACCGATTACTTTCGACTATCGCTACGAAATCATAAACAACTTCGCCATATTTACAGTGTATGCCACCCAGCTTTCCTTAGTTCTAGCAGTGACGCGCAGCATAGTGAAGTATGCTCTTATCACCGCTCTTATCACCGCTCTCTCTTTTCATGAGTAGCTGTATGGCCAAACCGGCAGATACGTGCGGCGTCCATTGTTGCCCCTTGACTATGAGACTCTGATCATCCCATCTGGACGCCCCTATCATAATTTTTCACGGTGTCATTGATGCTGAATTTTTGCCACGTCTTTTAAAGCTCTGATGTATCATAGGACCATGTTATCGAGATGTTTCTCTATACATCATCTCTTTTCAGAAGTGAATCCCTTTTATGCACTTCTGCATTCCACTTTACGCAATTTTCAGTGTCAAATGGCATAATTGAGTTTATTATGTTATTCGTCTGACTTCCGTAGAAATTGTCAAGTCTTTCAGAAGCTGGACCCTGGCGGAAAGATCGTCTATAGCGATGTCAAATGTTCTTCTCTACATTGTAGAGATCCGCATCGCATCCGCCTTTCTCTGTTGTCGTCGGAACCTACGGTGTGAGGATGAAAACCAAGTGTTCTCCCCTGTCCTGAAAAATCTCCGTGAGGCGTTTATATCGCACCAGCATGTACGGGAAGTACGCTCCCATCACATTTTCAGTCGATTCCTTTAAATTAAAGCTTGCCGTTTGCAAAGAATCTTCTTGCTTTCCACCAAAGTGCCTCTATGGCATCTCTCACCGATCCTGTTTCACGAGCCTGGCAAAACCACATCCGGACAGCCCGTTTGGAATCTTTTCATTGACCGACAATGTGTTTCTGCACCAGCGACATCCTCGCCTGCGCCGATTCTGCAGTGCCCAGCTACCACCTCAGCACCACACACCCGGTACACTCTGCAGTGTCAATATATCTTCAGTATTCGCCTGAATTCTTTGAGAGCACCTGCACCTAGCGTTTACTGTCAGATTTCCTCCACATCATCCATCACGGTATTTGCCACCCCGACGGGTGAAAACTACGTGTCAGCAAGTGCAGCAGAAGTTTTGCCGCTGTTGACGTTCAGAGCGATATCGGTAGCTCCGCACATGGGACACTTCTTCCTGTCCGTTTTCTCTCCTTCAATGAGATCGATGATTACGGTATCCGCAGAAGTATCATCGCTCTCCAGTGATTTTCTCTCCCGATAAGTTTGTAAACAGATCACCTTTAGCGGCTTCCGGAGAAATTACGGGTGCATCCAGGATCTATGCTGAGTTTATCAAAAATTTATGCTGCTGTCATCGTCATATGCGTACCCCAAGAGAAAATTATTATATATAAAAAGTCACTGCGTAAAGTATGTATAACAATCAAAGTCCCAAAATCTGAGGCTTTAAGTTTATCAAATTCTTCCTGAGTGATGACCCCGCATCGAGGAGTTTTTCATTTCTATCAACTTAGTAGTCGGATCCGCTCCTTGATTTTGAGCCGATTGTTCAGGTGTGTGTCTGAGTATTTTGAGGCTGTTGGACCGAAGTTCAGCGGATTATGTGAACTCAGTTGGTCAGCGAGCTATTGCATGCCACCATAATATTTCCGGGCAGCAATCCATGCCCATACCCACGAATGCCATTCCTGTGCCCACCCGTTTCTCCGGCACTTGTATGCCTCTGGCGGACCGATTGCTGCATAAACGAGTTTCCACGAGCTCCCTGACAGAGCATCCCAGCTCTTTACGTCTTTCATCAACTGCTTTGTATCTTCATCATATTCGATTGCTAAAATTGCGGTTTTTATGATTTTCCAAAACCACGACCGATCTCCATTGATACGCATCTTCAACAGCTGTTGAAAGCGACCGTGCAAAGCCCAACTGATCTCCTGAATTTCTGCTCATTCTATTCCTTTTGAAGGATCGTTTGTGTAATTTGAAAATGCTGCCGACAACGATGATACAACTTCATTGAAAAGCTGCGATCCGGCGTCGTTGTCCATATCCGCAAAATCGAATACAGGTGCATCCGGTTGCAGATACTGTGCGGAACAAAACCTTTACAAACAGTGATAGGGTCCACTCGCGGTGAGTAGTCCCTCCCGTAACTGCGCCTCACCTGACTCACCGAAAAAGGCATCATCCCAATATATCTCCGATTGCGTACCGAATCTGTTGTTTGGAATTTCTTTTTAAATTCACATAGAACGCCAATTGTTGTGCACTGCTCTTCCACCGAATTTCAAACTTTTCCCACGTATTTCTCAAAAAGATGCATCGTTTTTCGCTTGCGAAAAACGACTGAGAACTGGATCGTCTGAGTGATATATCAAAAACCTCCCGTTCTGCAACGAACTGGTAATTGCAACTGTTTTCAAAAAGTTATCAACGCCGTACCTTCGGGGAACTAAAAATGTTCGATCCGTTGGTTATAACGTTTTTATTGCCTCGTATTCTCTCCTCTGCCGTTGTTCTGCCCATAAGGAACCGCCTGAAAGATCGCAGCTGTTCCCGGAAACGTCCGGCTCCGTGCATAGAAGTCCTTCCATTGATCTGCAAAGGTTCCCCCAATGCTCCTGTAAATGCTTTTATAAAACCCATAAACATCCTCCTTTCTTTTAAACAAATGTCTGAGTCAACAATTAAATCGGTTATCTTGTTTCATTCTTATAATAATAGCAGCAGTTTATTTAAAAACAAACTGCAAACACATTCAACTGGAATGTGAAAAGCCATGGGGATAAAATATTGAAAATCGACAGAAATCGCAGAAAAATCTGAAAAGTTCTGTACAGAGTAAAACGTTGAAACTTAAAAAGCGCATCTCTCGCAGGAGATGCGCTTCTATACCATGTAAAATTATAATTGTGTTCATTTACCTCACATGATTTCACAACTTTATATGTGGAAACATATATGTGAAACATGTGCAAATTATATGTGTGAATCGGCTAAAGTCTTCATTCCATCTCATCTATCCACTCATCACCAAAAGGTATCGCTCGCCATGGTCCAATTTGCATTGGATAATCCACACCTGCTCTGGCCAGCTGTACTGTCGGAGAGCAGGTTCTTGAACTGCTGTCCGAAAAACTCTTAGAAAATTTTAAGCCACTTAGTGGTGTTCTTCGTCATCGAAAAGCAGCACTTTTGCCAAGAACAATACTTTTCGCGGGAGTCGCACCGTTTCTAATCTATGGATATATAAAGAAATCATGTAAAAGCATAAGGTCCGACCTTGTCTCGTCTGATTCATATTTCGAGAGTCGGGTGTAAGGCTCCGGAGAAAATCGGTGTGGATAAAATATCCAGAAGTGCCTTTTTCAAAACTTTAGAATCTTGTGGCTGAACTCGATTTGAGATTTTCTCTGCAAACCATCGTATGACTTCCGGATAACCGTTTTCGGAACCCTGCGTTAAGAACCGTACATCGACATGTGATCTCCGTTGTAAGTGCACCACCCCAAAGCTATTTCACCAAAATCACCGGTGACCTATTACAATTTCCTCTTTTCTATTTGCAACGTCCATCAAAAATTTGTGTTCTTTCTCTGGCCTGAGCATTTTCATAGAGTTATATCGTGCACGTCCGCAGGATGATCGATATCGGAAAAGTGCTGCTTTACAGCCTTCACTATGGATATTTCCCGACTGGTAACTCAAGAGAGTTCATCATCTGCAGTGCGTTTGGCATGTTCTGTCCGTTGTACCAAACCCCGGCATGGTAATTGCTATTACATCGGTTAAAGGCTTTCCCAATTTATCATGGGCTGTGGACTGTAGTCAACAGTCAAGGGTTGAATCAAGTCCTCCGGAAATGCCTAAAAACGCTGGTTTTAGAGTTGGTATGCACTCGTTCAGCCAATTTCCTGAACCTGTATATTGAATATTTCTTCGCAATTCCTGTACGATTTTTCCTGTGAATCGGGCAGAAACGGAGATTGCGAAATTTTTCGGCTATAATTTATCTCCATCGGGGAACGCCAGCTGCAAAATTTCTATATCGTTGCTAGCTTTCTGTAGGTTTTCATAGCTCGGTTCTTAGCTTTCTTGTAAGCTGTCACGTCCAAATCGACATCGTAAACAATCTTTCTGCCATTGTCGTCCGCATTCTCATCGAAAGGATAAGCTGATGACAGAATCTCCGGGCACCTGCTATGATTGCAAAATCATCGCTTCCCGAGAACAAGATCACGTTGCAGTTTTCCGACTTGCTATTTTAGCAAGGGATTCATAATAATCTGCCGATTTTATATGGTGCAGTATCAAAAATCACCCTGAATATCGCAATCGTCATTCACGCCTATGGATATATCCTATCAAAAATCTATAAATCTGCTTTTGTGACAGCGGTTATGGTCATATCCACAAAATATTCCGACAAATCTGCATCAAAAGTCCCTCATCGAAATCGAATCGAAATTTTGCCATTCTGAATTACACAGAGCGAATTTATGTACTTTCCACGGATACATAGTAATTCAGCATTACAGTTATATCTTTATCCCTCGTGGCATCAGCTATGCTCTTTATGCCGGCACACTGCATATTGTACAGATGGTTTTGAAAACAAATTGCCACAAAACGGTGAAGTAATCGCCATAGGGCGTAAAACCAACAGCGATACTCGTTCACCAACAGCCGCTTTTACAGCTTTCAATATCTCTTCCACATTACGCGTGACATTTGTTTTTGCCCAGGGATAGAGAACAACAACTCGTTCTCAAATAGTTAAAATCATTTTTATCATAGCCTCCTGTATTAAAAAGGGAATATTGACACGATGAGCAGAGCCGAAGTTGTGAAGACAAGCCCTGCTAAATGAGCTTATATAATCCCTTGCATCGCTGATAAAATTTTCGATCCTTTAACAGAATAATACCATAGCACCGATTATCGTGTCAAAGAGTTCAGGCGATTTCAGCGAAAATGAACAACTGTTTCGTGTAGTTGATCTAAATGCAAAATGAATAAAGCGACTTAAAGAAAAATGGAAATACGCATCGATAAAACATGAGTTTCTCTCATGTTACAAATTATTGATCAGTTGAAAATCAAGTGGTAGGATATATTAAGGAGGATTAAAAACGATTTTTAGATATAATTGAAGTGTGGGAGTATCGATATATTTTGAAAAAATTGTTAATATACATCAGATCGATGCGAATAAAACATGGGATATTTTATGAGGATAGAGGAAGGAAAGATATGAAGAGCACTTATATAGATCAAATAAAAAGTCAGGCTGTCGTCCAGACTTTTTCTTGGTAAAAGAGCATAGCGTTTTAAAGTGGCAAGAACGAGAAGAATATCTGGATATGACCGTCGGTGACAAGACCGGCGAAGTATCGTGCAAAAATGGGAAATTGGCGATGATTTAGATGTCCTGAAAAGCATAGATGAGGGAGATATAATCAAATTGAGAGTTTCTGTTGGAGAATGGAACGGTTCAAAACAGCTGAGCATTACTAAAATCAGAAAATCAATACCCAACGACCATATGAAAATTAGTGATTTATCAGAACCGCACCGGAAGATCCGAAGATATGTACAAGTTCATATGCGATACCGCCGACTCCTTCACAGATGAAAGACTGCGAACATTGTGCAGAATCGGCTGATTAAAGAAAAGAGACGACTGCTGTATTATCGGCAGCAACCAGAAATCATCATTCTGTTCTCGGCGGATTGCTATACCACATATGAAGAGAATGCTGATCACAGGAGACAAATTATGCCAAGTATATGAAATTCTGGATAGAAGTCTGCTGTTGACCGGTCGTTATAATGCAGTGACATGGAAAAACTCAACGAAATTTGTTCCAACGAACTTGGAGTTGCCAACGAATATTCTTTTGAAGGAAATCTGCTGGGAACACCTCGTATTGGGTGTTCGCGAGCTGGAAAAAGATATGGCTGATTTCGAGACAGACAGGGAGAAAGCCGTAATGCTCGAACACATGGTGCTGTCTCATCACTATGAGCTCGGGAATTCGGTTCTTCTGTCGAACCCATGTTTCCGGAAGCTGAAATTTTACATTATTTGCGATGTTATCGATGCAGCAGAATGTACGATATGGAAGAGGTTTTAAAACAGAACGAACCGGGAAGTTTCAGTGAGAGAATCAGATCTTTGGACAATCGTAAGATCTCATAGAAAAACGGAGAAATAGAGAGAGACAACCTATGATCAAATTCTAAAGAAGTCGATAAGGTAATAGATAAACCGAACCATATGGGATTTCAAACATTCGTCGTCGGGCGGGAAGTCTGCGTGATAGGTTGATGGGATTCAACCCGTCGACTGGGATCTGGCGACGAAGCGAAACCCGATGAAATATTGAAGATCTTCCAAATGCTGAGGTTTTAAAACGAGACTCTGGGTGTGATGAGATTGTATTTTACAAAGTCATCTCATGATGAAATCGCCCTGTAGTCGACATAGCGACGTTCAGGAGAGAGCATACACATGACGAAAAAGGGACACCTCGCGATTTGAATTCTCAGACACCATACATGAAGACGTGAACAGGAGGCTTACTGTCAACGCTATGGCATACAACAACACGCTTGAATAGTTGACCCTTCAATGGCAGAAAAGGACATTAAAGATAAAATAGTGAGATGCGTAGGAGATGCTGATGAAAGAATTAAGGAAGACCCTGTCAGGATTTTTGAGAGCTTTTAATGCTGATTGCGAAAAGGGCTTCCATCCTGAAGCCTCGTTATATGAAGCCATCGGAAAAAACTGCAACCTTTGAACAACCTCAGCATACACCGCATCGAGAAGGTTCTCGAGAATGATGGGGGAATGTCCGTCGGAACCGCCATTGAAATTATGAAGGAACAGGAGTATTGAGTCATAGCGGGAGACAGGTAGACAATTTCTTTTCCGCAGCGTTATTCCCTCGAAATGGTATTGACAAGACACCTCCCGTACGAAAAAGGAGATTAGGCTGTTCTACACCGCTTGTTGGATAAAGATACCGCTAGGAAAACCTTGGACAAGATGCAGTACGACAAACGACCAGAAATCGCATGATGGATGTAGCAACTGTATGGCTGCTGTGGAGTCTATTACAAAGCCGGTAATCTAGATTTATCGCAGATGTGGGTATTGAGCGTTATCGTTTCTGGCTGAAGTTGCACATGATAGAACCGTGATATTCTGCAAAATCCTCCGAAAGAACAACCAAAAGGCTTGAACTATGATCGAAAACATTAGATGAGCCCATTGTACCGGAAGATTTACGGTAGACGGCAACGACATTCGAGAGCTTAGTATCGACGGCAAAGAAGTAGGTGAAATTCTGGATTTGTCTGCCTTAGATGTCCACAGAAATCCTTTTAAAACCGAAGAGAGATTTTGTATGTATATGGCGAAGGCGTATGGTAAAAGCTCTCTTAAAAAGAAAATAGGCAGAATAAAACGATTGAATAAATTTAGATAGACCATTTGAAAATTTGAACGGAAGTTACCAGTGAAAAAGTAAAAATCAGATAACAATTTATAACAGGTCAGGTTGATCAATCGGAGGAAGAACGCGATGATATCCGCAGGGAACACGTGAAAATCCTGCAGATGATTTCAATTCCGAACTCACTTTGACGGTAAATTCATGCACCCATCTTCGGACCTAAAGACGGATTTTTTAGTAGGTGTATTGGTGACCGCCATGGTGAAAACCGTAGCAGAAAATCTCATGGTGGGATGCAACCTGACAAACTCTATACTCTCAACGAGATTTTGTGTACAATAAGAGAAATATGGCGAACAACATCATTTCATACGGCATCCGTGCATATTCCCAACCCGCAGAAGGTATAAAGTTGTTTTTATCGTCAGGTATCATAAAAGGGGCGAGCAGAAAGCTGCTGAAATAGTCGACAGATTCGGTGATAAAACTCTGGATATAATTAAGAACCAATCCGAGAGGTTACTTGAAATTTCAGGTATTGGAAATGCTCACGATGAACAGCATAGCAGAAGCAGTTTTACAGGAGCTTGAAATGGCGGGAAGTCTATATGAAGCTTCAAAAGTACCCAATCTCGGCGATAAGATCATAGGGCAGATTATACAGGAGTACGGTAGCATTGCAGCTGACGTAATTTTAAAAACCCTTTATACTCTGATTTCCGACATCACGGGAGTCGGATTAAAAAGCCGATGAAATAGCCGAAAAATAGGAATTGAAAAGACAACCTCTGAGAGTGCAGTAGAGTAAAATCACACTACTTAACCCTGAGAAGCCGAGACGTCATTGCTTTGAAAAATACGAAAGCGTAATATCAGACTGCAGCAATCTGATAACGGTGCCTCGAGAAAAAGTTGAAGAAGCAATATATGTTCTGGGTATAAACGAGAGATAAAAATCGAGGAAAATCGAGTGTATTTGATGAAATTCTATGAGTCCGAAGAATATTCCGCCGCGAAAATAGTGGAACTTTACAATCTAAAAACATGGAAACGGGATTCGGTGTGGATAATTCATAAGACATACCGAATCCGAGTATGGCATAGAATTTTCGGACGAACAGAAAAATGGAATAAAAGAAAGTTTAAGAAGCGGTGCTTTCCGTAGTAACCGGTGGTCCCGGAACAGGTAAAACACCATAACAGAGAGTATCATAAACATCATAAAAACTCCGAGGGTTCGGACATTGGCATTGACAGCACCTACGGGAAGAGCTGCCAAGCGAATCAGTGAAACTACCGGCGAAGAAGCGATGACGATACACAGGCTCTTGGAGTACAACTACCTGCAAATCGAGATGTGATGTATTTGGAAAGAAATGAGACCAATCCGTTAAAAATACGATGTGATCATCGTAGATGAAGCTTCCATGTTAGATTTGATTTTTGTTGGAACACTTACTGAAAAAGCCGTATCATTGGGGACCAATTGATATTTGTAGGCGACAAACCAACTTCCATCTGTAAATGTGGGTAACGTTTTAGGGACATAATAGACAGCAAAGCGGTTCCGTGCTACGAATTGAAGGAAATTTTCAGACAGGCCGAGGAGAGTGCTATCGTAGTAAATGCCTGGCAAAAATCAATATGGGAGAACTTCCTGATATCAATAGTGCAACGATCTTTCAGCAGACGGCTAAACGAAAAGGACGCCTTGTCCGAAATAATAAATCTGTGCGATGGGAGATTGAGAAATTTTTCAAAGTAGAAAATAAAATTATGGATATTCAGCGTTGACTCCTCATGAAAAAGCGAAGGCTCGGAAGCATATCATTGAATCAACATCTGCAAAAGGCACTGAATGGACGGGCATAAAAACGGCGAACCGGCATTGAAAAAGGAGACTATACTTACTTTATAGGTGATAAGGTTATGCAAATCAAAAATAACTCACGATATGAAGTGGGTGTGAAAAGTTCCATTGCGACAGGAGAAGGTGTTTTCAACGGAGATATCGGATATGTGGAAAATATCGACCCTGCACAATGGTAAAATGTCAGTAGTGTTCGATGGGGATAAATACGTGAACTACGATATGGAACAGTTGGAGGAACTCGTTTGGCATATGCCATGACACATTCACAAAAGTCAAGGCAGCGAATTTATCGTGGTCATGCCTGTTATGAGAATTCTGAAATGCTCGGAACGAGAATCTGCTGCACACCGGAGTAACAAGGGGAAAATCCGGTGTAGCTCATGGTGGCAATCCGTCTGCCTTGCAGAAAATGATAGAAAACAACAATATTAAAAACAGAAATTCATATCTCTGCCACTGCATAAAAATGCATATGAGTTTTTGAAAAACCTTTAAAATTTGAAAATTTCGTTGAATATCTAATGGCACAAAACATATACTGCAGCTTTTTGTGGCAGCTTCTGGACGGTATGCAAAGCGAATATGGATTGTGTGATAAGTGCATGGAAAAATGGATTGGATCTTCGGTGAAACGTGTGAAAAAGTGTGGCAAGCCTTTTAAGATTTAACCACAGATATCCACCGTGTCCCTGACTGTATGAGCGAGAGAAGATTTTTCATCGCGGCTATGTAACCACGGGCTACGGATTGTTGGAACGAACTCTCATATCGGATTTCAAAATCCGCGGTAATACGTATCTCAGCAAAGGGATAGCACGCATGATGGCGGATAAGCTTCGGAAGGAGAAAATCTCTTTGATATCATAACATCTGTTCCTGTCCATAAAAAGAGGATGAACATCTGAGGATTCAATCAAAGCGATCTCTTGGCGAAAGAGATAAGTAAAAATAACAGAAATGCCATATTGTGAGTATTTGCTTTCGAAAATGTGATACAATACATATGAAGGAATTAGATAGATGGCAAAGAAGAGTCAACATCGAAAAATGCCTTTGAAATAAATGTAAAATCGAAAAGAATGTATCCGCTGGAATCAAAAATGTGCTTTTGATAGACGATATATTGACTACCGGAGCAACTATCAATCAGTGCAGTAAGGTTCTGACGAGAAATGGAGCGAATAGAGTCAATACATTGGTCGTTTGCAGGTTAATCCATATGTTAAATCGTTTATAATGGCTGTTTGAGTCTGTGGTTGAAAGGCCAGGCCAGCTACGGGCAAAAAGGGTCCCACGTAAGCTGTACGCGAGGCGGCAGTGATCATGGCGTAGTTTAGATGTAAGTCCTCCGAGAAATTCGGATTAAGGCAGGTGTGGGGGCAAAAGACCAGGTCAGTCAAACAGCTATTGTATATAAACAGGGCAAATGGTATAATTAGGCTATTAAAAATATGCTTAGTTTGACAGCATTTACGTTGAAAGGAGGGCTGATTATGAAAGTGGTAATTAGCAGAAATTTCTCTAAGGAAACTCTTAAGGAAGAACAGAAAGTACGAATCGAGAAAAACTGGAAAAACTCGAAAAATATTTCCACGGACAAGTTGATACTTCCGTCGTTCTGTTCAAAAAGAAAAATGATGAAAAAGCTGGAAATTACTGTGAGATCGGGAAAACAAGTATTTAGAGCCGAAAGTGCCGGAGAGAGCATCGACGTTTGCATAGATAAGGCAACAAATAAACTGTTATCTCCAAATACATAAATTTAAAGGAAAACTGAAAAGAAGTACAAAGATCACGACAGCATCTAGATTTAAAGAACTTGACAAGCTGTACTCCGGTGAAAAAGAGATTGACGAAATCTTCTTTTGAAAAAGAGAAAATCCGTCAAACCTCAACCTATTTCCATCGAAGATGCAGTTATGGAATGGAACTTGTAGACTATAACTTCTACGTGTTCACCAACGATAAAACGGGATGATTAATGTGGTGTACAAACGTAGAGATGGCGGATACGGTCTGATTGAAACGGAAAAATAATGTCATTCCATCGGATTGCATGTGGTCTCAGTGACAAAAGAATATTTAATGAGATTGAAAACATTTATAGCCGGCCATCAAGGTCGGCTAAATAGCTATATAGTAAGTGGAGAAAATGAAAAATTTTTTAGCAATATAATTTCGGGAATAGGAATAAATGACTTTATCGACATCCTTGTCGTAGCATTTGTAGTTTTACAAGATACTGGGCTTTATACGGCAGAGCCGGGCGGAACAATTGCGTAAAAGGGTTACTCGTGATTTTGGGTGCGACAGCACTATCCGATCTACTGCACCTGTATACTTTAAACCGGCTTTTGAAAAGCAGCCTGGCTGTCGGAGTAATCGCCCTTGGTAGTGGTATTTCAACCCGAACTGAGAAGAGGTTTGGAATCCTCGGCAGAGCAACATTTTGAAAAACTAAATTTTTCCCAGCTGGACAAGAATAAAGCGGAAGATCGGCAAATAAATTCGTCGATTCAGTGGACGGTTTGAGCAATTCCAGGACAGGTGCACTCATAATCATCGAAAGAGAAACCGCTTTAACGGATATGCGAAACGGGAACAAAAATCGATGCGGAAATATCGGAAGAACTCATCGGTAACATCTTCTACGAAGGTGCCCTCTGCACGACGGTGCAGTAATCATAAGAGGGGAGAGAATGCACAGTGCAGGTTGCGTCTTTGCCTCTGACTCGTAATCCCCAATCTACCATCTTCCCTGGGAACTAGACATAGGGCTGGCATAGGAATAACCGAACATTCGGATGCAATATCCATAATAGTTTCGGAGGAAACAGGAATAATATCCGTTGCCAAGGACGGTAAGTTGAACAGATTTCTGGATAAAGACGGCTTAAGAAAGATATTGCTAGATGGATATTCTCAAATAATGAAGACGAGTATAGTAAAAAGGAATCAGAGGTGTAGTGAAGAAGATAGGAGGATCAAATGCTCCGAAATAAGAAGGTTAATATTCTAATAGCCTTTGTTGCAGCTTTGGCTCTTTTTGGATATACGTTACGGGAAAAATTGAAATCAACAGTATGAAAAAATTTTCCGACGTCAAAATTTCATAGTAAACCAAAACAGCTTTAATTGAATCCGGCTGCTGTGGATAGAACCGGGAAAAATTGACGTAACGCTGAAAGGCGGTAGAGCCGCACTGAACAGTGCAAAAGGGAGCGATATAAAAGCCACCGTCGACGTTTATTCCAGATTTATGGAAAGAACAATGTAAACGTAGATGTGGAAGTTCCCAAGAACACACGGCTGGAAAGCAAATCGGAAGACAAGGTTACCGTCGAAACATAGGAAACTTGGTCACTGCTGAAAGAAATATAGAGGTTCACGAAAAAGGAGAGCTTGCCTGAAAAACAGTCTTGTAAAATCGAAACCGGATCCTGAAAAAGGTGAAAATATACGGAACTACGTTGCAAGAGTCGTAAGCGTCAGAGCTCTGGTGGATACGAGCAAAGTAACGGAAAAGGATACGGAAGTTTCAGCCAAGCTGGTACCGGTGGATAAAAGCGGCAACGTAGTCGACTTCGTTTCGGTTGCAAAGCGATGAGATAAACATAACCGTGAGATTGAAGCCCACAAGACAGTTAAATTAAATGCGAAGACCAAGGGCAGCATAGACGATAAATACCAGCTGGACAGCATCAAGTCACCTGAAAAATAGATATTCAGGTCCCGCTGGCACCATAAAAAGGTATAACTGAAGTCGAGCGAAGATATCGACATAAGTAAAATCAGAGAATCCACGAAGATAAAAATGGTATTGAGATTGCCCGAAGGTGTTAAAAATAAAAAGAAGGTAGTGAGGAGCCGTTTTTGAATGTGACGATTAAAACGGAACAATGCCAAAACTTTTAAATTGATATAAGCGACGTCAACATTGAAAAATTTAGACGAAAAATCTGAGTCTCGAACAAAGGTCGTGGAGAGATAACCGTCCTAGTGAGAAGCAAAAATAACGGCAAGGTCGATTTGGAAAAATCGGACATTAAACTCTACGGCGACGGCAGAAATTTCAAAAGGGAAGCAACACGGTGACCCTATACACCAACAAAGACGATGAGTACATTGTTGAGATAAGACCCTAAGACGCTTACGATAAATGTAAAATGAATATAAATCACTTGCATCCTGTACAAGATTACCCTTTTCTCCAAACGGGAAATGTTCTTAAATCTGTGATGCGTGATTATATGAATATAAAGATGATGAATTGAGGATTACAAATGGCAAGATTATTTGGAACAGATGGGAGGAGAGGAATTGCAAATCTCGGAACTGACTCCTGAGCTGGCTTTTGACTTAGGGAAAGCAGGAGCGACAGTGCTGAGTCAAGAACGGAATGAGCGACCTGTTTTCGTCGTGGAATGGATACGAGAAGGTCGGGAGATTTGCTCGAAAATGCGATTTCAGCGGGCATCTTGGCAGTTGGTGGAGATGTTATAAAAGTCGGAATTTTGCCGACTCCTGCAGTTGCATACCCGTGAGACACTACGACGCTGATGCCGGAATAGTCATCTCTGCTTCACATAACCCTTATGAATACAACGGAATTAAGTTTTTAACAATCAGGGGTTCAAACTGGACGATGAAATTGAAGAAGCTATTGAAGATATAATTCTGCGGCATATAGATACCAACAATCACGTAACTCACGACCAGATCGGCAGGGTGAGAGAAGCGGATAAAGGCGGATTGGAAGTGTATCGTGAACTACCTTGTCAGCAAGGCGGATTATAATTTTAAAAACAGAAAAATAATACTGATTGTGCCAACGGCGCCGCTTTTGACGTTGTCTCCAAAAAGTATTTGAAAGATTGGGTGCAAAGGTGATATCCATAGGGAATTCACCAAACGGAGTCAATATAAAACTGAACTGCGGTTCAACTCAACCGAGAAAATTGCAGGAAAAAGTAATCAGTGAAGGAGCTTTTATGGGACTGGCTTTTCGACGGAGATGCGGACAGGTTGATTGCCGTCGACGAAAAAGGCAGAATTATCGACGGAGATAAGCTCATTTGCATTTGTGCCAAGATGCTGAAGGATGAAGGCAGTCTGGGCAACGGCGTCGTAACGGGAACTCTCATGAGCAACTTGGGTTTTCAAGTAAATATATTAGAGAACTTGATGAAACGCGGAGCACCAATGTAGGTGACGAGATACGTTTTGGAAGATATGTTAAAGACGGGAAGCCTTCTCGGTGGAGAGCAGTCAGGTCATAATATTCAGACAGTGTTACTGACTACGGGCGACGGCATTCTAGCCGGAATTCAGGTGGCAGGAGCCGTCATAAAATCCGGGAAACCGCTTCGGAAGTATCAGACGAAATCAAAATATACCCTCAAGTTTTAAAAATGCGAGAGTTGACAGTAAAATAAATTGAAATATGAAAACGACAGAGAAAATGCAAACGATTTTTTCAAAACGGAGAAACGCCTGGAAGGACGAGGCAGATTATTGATCAGACCATCCGGAACGGAACCTCTGGTCGAAGTCATGATAGAAGGAGATGACATTGGTGAAATAACGAAGCTCGCCGAGGAACTGGCTCGTTGTTGACAAAGAAATTCGATAAGGAGATATTTATGTGTGGAATAGTGGGTTTTATCGGCAAGCAAAATGCCAAGGAGGTTATACTGAGCGGGCTGAAAAAGCATGGAATACAGAGGCTATGATTCTGCAGGAGGTAGCCATAAACATGAAAGATAGAATTGAAGTCAGAAAACACGTAGGCGGCATTGAAAACTCTGGAAAAATCACCTGAGATGTGGAATTTGACGGCAAGCAGGGCATAGGACATACCAGATGGGCAACTCTACGGGTTCCTGCCACTGTAAATGCACACCCGCACCTGAGTCAAGACGGCGAACAGCCATAGTTCACAACGGAATCATAGAAAACTATGCTGAGATTAAAGATCATTGATAGGGGAGTTCGGAGTAAAATTCGCATCTGAAACGGACTCGGAAGTCATTGCACAGTTAATATCCGTATACTACAAGGGCGACTTGCATAAGGCGGTGAACAAGGCGGTAAAAAGTTGAGAGGTGCATATGCGATAGCCGTAATGTGCACACGACGAACCGGATAAAATCGTGGCGGTGAGAAAAGACGCCCCTCTTGTGGCAGGTATCGGAAAAGGTTGTAATTTCATAGCATCCGACATTCCTGCTCTATTGAAATACGTCAGAGAGATTTTATCTGATAGAGTAATGAAACCCTAGTCTTAACCAAAGATGATATAAAGATTTGATGACAAGGACGGTAACCAAATAAAAAGGGATGTGTACCATGTTACTTGGGATGCGGATGCAGCTGAAAAAGCGGATACGAACATTTCATGATAAAGGAAATTCACGAGCAACCTGAAGTTATCGGAGAAACGCTGAACAGGCGTTTAGATGAAACGACAGGATTAAAATAGATGGCATATCACTTCAAAAAGAAGAGATAAATCAATTTGACAAAGTGTATATAGTGCTTTGCGGAACCGCCTACTTTGCAGGGCTGGTCGGTAAGTACCTAATTGAAAAATAGCAAAAATTCCGGTAGAAGTGGATGTGGCATCCGAATTCAGATACAGAGACCCTCTGGTAGATGATAAAAACGCTGCTCATCGCAATTAGCCAATCCGGCGAAACCCCTTGATACTCTGGAAGCCTGAGAGAAGGAAAGAGAAAAAGGGGGCCAGAGTTTTGTCAGTGGTAAACGTCGTTGGCAGTTCCGTTGCAGAGAGAATCCGATGATGTGTTCATACTTGAGGGACCCGAAATATCGGTTGCTTCCACAAAAGCATACACAACTCAGTTGATGTGCATGTATATTTTGGCACTTTTATATGGTGAAGTGAAAGGGTCCATAAGCGACGAATACTACAACAAAATTATTTCTGAACTCAAATCGACTCCGGAGAAATTGCAGGCTGTACTGATCGAAAAGGCGAGAAGTGGAAGTTTTAGCCAATATATTTTTACAGCCGAAACGACATATTTTTCATAGGCAGAGGCCTGGACTCTGCGTTTCGTACGAAGGTTCTTTGAAGTTGAAAGAAGTTTCATGATAAAACTCTCTGCGCAATTACAGCCGGTGAACTGAAACACGGCACCATTGCACTTGTGGAAGACTGACACTTTGATTTTCGCCTTAGCATCTCAGGATTTTCTGTTTGAAAAGATGCTTTCAAACATAGAAGAAGTCAAGACCAGCAGGTGCGAGAGAGTTGTCGGAATTAAAGAAAGTCAAAAATGCTATTCAATCCAGCAGATGAAGTCATCATTCATTCCGGATTGTGCGGATGAAATCACACCGCTGCTGACGGTGGTGCCTCTTCAACTATTTGCTTACTATGTTGCCAAAACGGAGAGGAACCAACGTAGATAAGTTTGCAAAAATTTGGCAAAATCGGTAACTGTTGAATAGATAACGAATTTGAAATTAAAAATCTACAGGAACTTCAGATGGAGAATATTATGAACTATGAAGTTAAAAGACATAAAACTGGCAATCCGACGGTCATCGTAAATACAATGGGTAAGAATAATATGCCCGTGTTATCACAGCTGAAAAGGAATTTGAAAAAGGCCAAACCCTTTGAAAACGTCAAAATTTCCTGTCGATTCACATGGAAGCAAAAACGGCATATCTGTGTAAGGTGTTAGTCGCAGGCGGAGCCGTACTTTCAGCAACGGGAAGCAATGTATTGAGCACTCAGGATGACGTTGCGCTGGCCTGGCTGATAGCGGAATCAGAGGTTTTGCAGTGCACGAGCCAGTGAAAGAGAATACATGAACACATCGAGATGTGCCTTCAACAAAGCCTAACATCATCATAGACGATGGAGGCGACTTGGTATCGGTCCTTCACAAGCAGAGACCTGACCTGCGCGAAATGTCTGGAGGGCTGCGAGGAAACCACCACGGGAATAATAAGGCTCAAAGCTATGGAAAAGGATAAAGTCCTGAACTTTCCGATGATTGCGGTAAACGATGCAGATTGTAAGCACCTGTTTGATAACAGATACGGAACAGGGCAGTCATGTGGGACAGCATAATGAGAAATACCAATTTGGTTGTCGCCGGTAAAAACCGCAGTTGCAGCAGGATACGGATGGTGTTCAAGAGGTATCGCCATGAGAGCCGCAGGCCTTTGGAGCCAAGGTGATAGTGACGGAAATAGATCCCATAAAGGCTATGGAAGCCAAGATGGACGGCTTTTCAGTTATGACCATGATGAAAGCTGCCGTAAGAGGGGATTTCTTCGTTACGGCTACGGGATGCTGAGACACTATAACTACTGAACACATATCCAATATGAAATCCGGAGCTATTTTGGCTAATGCAGGGCATTTCAATGTGGAAACTCGATATGGAAGCTCTGGAAAAACGGCAACTTCTAAACGAGAACAGAGAAAAATATAACCGGTTATGAAATGAATAACGGCAAATCGATAAAATGGGACGGAGAAGGCAGACTCGTAAACATCGCGGCGGCAGACGGACATCCTGCTGAAAATTATGGACTTGAGTTTTGCTGTTCAGGCGTTGAGCGCATTGTATATCAAGGAAAATAAAGATAATCTTGAAAAGGGTAAAGTTATACAGGTTCCTAAAGAAATCGATCAGACGATAGCTGAAAAAGACTGGAAGTTTGGGGAATAGAAATCGATAAGCTGACTGACCGACAAAAGGAATATCTGGACAGCTGGAATATGTGTTGTTCAAACGCAGATCGTATAAAGGTTAAAAAGGTTATGAGCAAAGAGGTTAAAGAAGAAGCAAAAATGCTGTTGTTGAGGTGCTGGAAGAAGCACATTTATGGCGGGAGATATATTCGTGGTAGGATGTTCGACCAGTGAAAATCATCGGAGAACAGATTGGCAAACGTTCAAATATGATGTAGCGATGATGTCTTTGATGCCATAAAAGAGAACTGGACGACAGAAATATCTTTCTGCAGCTCAATGTTGAGCATCTGAACAGGGCGATTGTAATTGAAAGGAAGGCTGTGGGCGACGATGCTGAAATCGTAAACGGTTCCGCAAATTCATGCAGGCGGTTCCTTTTGCAACTATATGTTACGAGGTTTGAAGACCCCTGTAGTATTGAAGAAACTCAAAGCGGATGCCGGTATGGATATCGGTGACGTTCATAGTGCGTGCATCTGAAAGTCGCCGTCCCTACTAGAATTTGACTAAAAATCGGTAAAGCCAATGTTACGGCTGCTCGTACAAGACCCAAATCATAGGCGGTCAAAAGCCAAGTACAGTTCTTTTTAGCAAAGGCAGGGAACTTTACGACGGAGAAGTTCTCAAATAGAACCGCTGAGATGGAGCCAAAATTGATGCTCACCTGAATACCAATGGGATCTGTTGCACTGTCGGAAACTATCGTGAACAAAACACAAAATCTGTTAATTTCGAACAAAGTGGCATGTAGGAATGCAACCCGTCATACCTACCTTTTTATGCAGTTTTCAACTCTTCGGTGCTTGGTAAACCTCATTTCTATTATCTTTTTCTTCAAAATGCGGTTTGCACACATGTTAAAATAGTTGCTCTACACCGAAGCTTCTCATGTAACTACGCAGTTCAACAAAAACAAAAATATTGGAATTGACTATTGAAAATATAGAGGAAAATATTATATACTGAATAGGCAAAACACACATATAGGTAATGTTGAAATAATAAATAATATATTGTATAAATATGGTTTTGCATAAAATAGCATAATAACCGTATAGTTTTATATTTTCGGATAAAATGCATCTATATGTGTGTGAATAAATATGCACAAAACAGTGCATGATAAATAGATTGGAAGATGAAATGAACAACTTTAGGGGAGAGGAAATGTATGTAATCAGAGAGACGGAAACCGCATTTGACAGGAGCAAGATAAAAGCGGCAGAAAAAGCTATGAAATACGGCAGCGGCATCTACGATGAGGACATTCGGCAGCAGTTGCGAGAGATTGTGAAAAACATTTCTGAAAAGGAAGAGAATCCTACTATATATATGATGAGGTCTCGTTTATGACAGAGATTGATGCACTCACAAACCACATGGAAACGGCGAGAGCTTACGAGGGATACAGGGCTGTTCAGCAGCTTCTAAGAGACAGTCAACACCACGACGATTCCATTTTTTAGAGCTGCAAGAAAGCCAACGAAGATGTAATGATGGAAAAATCTCAATAAAATGCTGCTATATGCTCAACTCAAAGAGACGAATTGCGAAGTTTTCCAAGGATATTGCCAGAAGGAAATTGATTCCGCCCCCACATAGTGCAGGCTCACGATGAAGGCTCACATACACTGGCACGATATGGATTATACCATCCAACCTCTATTCAACTGTTGTCTCATCAACATTGAAGACATGCTGGACACGGTACTGTGATAAATGAAAAGATGGTGGAATCGCGTAAACTTTTCTACCGCGTGTACGGTTACAACTCAGATAATGGCACAGGTCGCCAGCAACCAGTACGGCGGACAGAGCATTACAGTCAAAACACCTGGCACCGTACTTGAGAAAGACCGAGATAAATAAATTCTATGAGAAATACGAGGATGAAAAAGCTGGCGAAGAATTGGCAGGAAGATATGACGCTAAAAAGAACTTAAGGATGGTGTTCAGACCATAAGATACCAGCTTCCACCTTATGACACCATGACAGGACACCGCTTTGCGACTCATATATCTTGAAATCGAAGAAGGCAGCCCCTATGAGAGAGAGAAATGGCTCTTATCTGTGAAGATGATCAGCAGCGATTGAGGCATGGAAAAACTACAGAGGCAGAACGTAGGGAAGTTTCCAAAACCTCGTTTACCTATTGGACGAACACAACTGTTTGGAAGGCGGAAATATAGATTATATAACCAAACTGGCAGCAGAGGTACTGCAAAAGAGATTGGTTCCGGACTATCAGAGTGCAAAGATGATGAGAAAGAACTACGAAGGATGTACATTCCCCCATGGGTGTCGCCGCATCTCTCTCCATATAAAAGATGAAGAAGGCAACATATAAAATGGTATGGAAGATTTTAATTAGGGCGTAGTTTCTAAATCTTCCTCAGATAGCAATTATGGCTGAAGGCAAATGGGAAAATTTGAAGATTTTAGATCAGTTGATTGTTCTTTGTGCAAAGAAGTTTTTCGCTGTAGGCACAGAATGCTGTTGGGAAATCTTTCATGTATACACCGATCACCGCGAACACGGTAGCAATTGCAAGACCTGAAAAAGGCGAAAAAGATAGACAAACCCTTCAAGACGGATATTCTACGCTATCGTTAGGGCTGGTAGGCGTTTTGAGGATGAATGGTCTGCTACGCTGTGCGAGCTACACAACCCTGAGGGCGAAAAGTTTGCAATCGATGTGATGCAAAGCGCAAGATGCCTGTGCCGGTTGAAAACATGAAACAGGATTGGCTTCAGTGTGCTTATGCAACTCTGCAGAGTCGCTGGTGTATAGACTTGCTAGATTGACAGAGCCAGATCTGGTGAAATTCCAAACGTTACAGGACAGGCTGTATTACACCAACTCATATCACGTCAAGAGAGAAATAGATGCTTTCAGCAAGTTGTCATTTGAATCAATTCTACGAAATTTCAACCGGAGGATGTATATCATACGTAGGTTCGATATGGACAAAATTTGGAAGTAGAACAGATTATCAACTTCATATATCACAACATTCAATATGCGGAAATCAATCACCAAAACCGGATATTTGTTATAAAATGTGGTTTCACCGGAGAAATAGAGGTAGATGATAATTTGGAATGGCATTGTCCAAACTGTGGAAATAGCGACAGAAACGAAATGCAAGTAATGCGTCGTACTTGTGGATACATAGGAACGAATTTCTGGAACAAGGGCAGAACGCAAGAAATCAAAGAGAGATATTGCACTTGTAAAAAGTGTAATCTACTCGCCGGCGTTTAACGTCCGATTATGTAAATCATAGTGATCAAGGCTATGTCAGTCTGAAAAGAGTTTAGGATCATACATAGTTATTATACGATGGACCTATTTTTAAAAATAGAAGTAAATTTAAATATGAAAGCACCTTAAAACTGTTGTCGAAGTATAAAAGTCAGCTCGCTTCAGGTGGAAAAAGGTGTTTTTATGTTTAACTTAGAGAGGATTGCTTATGAAATTACAGCACCATAGAGCCTTAGATGTTGCCAACGGACCGGGTATCAGGGTTACTATATTGCATCCGGATGTTCACATAACTGCAACGCTGTTTCAAACGAAGAGCTGCAAGATTTTCAACATGGAACTCTTTGGACGGAAAAAGATGAAGAAGAATTCATAGAGAAAGTGGCAAAGCCGCAAGTTACAGGTGTCAGCATTTTAGGTGGAGAACCTTTGGAACAGCTAATGGACGAGTAGCCTATTTCGCCTTTTGAGCAGAATAGAGATGCCGAGAAAGCATCTGGTTATGGACGGGAGATATATTTGAAGAAGCTATAAAAATCAGGAAAAAGGCGTATAATCGAGTGTCTTGACGTCCTCATAGACGGACCTTTTCATCCTGCCGAGAAAAATCTGAAATTGAAATACAGAGGCTCTGGAAAACCAGCGAGTAATAGATGTGGTCAAATCTTTTTGAGACAGGTAAAAACCGTATTTATGAAGAACGCCTAATTGCGATTCACAACCCCCTTGATTCAAGTCTTAAATACGCTGACATTTCACATTTATTACACATAAATATGTGATAACCGTGGAATTGTAAGGAAATTATATGTGAAAGTCTCTTCACAAATATTGAATTAAATTTTATATAGTATCATAGTCAACGTAAAGGAGATGTATGTTAAACTTTGATACGAAAAACGCTATGAGCAGAGTTAAAAATGCTTATGATAAAGTGAAAAATTTGAAAGAAGACTAAAGAAATAATTTGTATAGAGCAGTTGCATCTGTAATAGGTCATTCGTTTTCACGATGTAGCCACAGGAGTTGCATGACGCAGCAAGTGCAGGTGAAGCACAACCACATGTAATTAAAAGCCGGCGGAAAGCAGATCGCAGTTGTTGAATCAAAAGCGGAAGCCGAACAGGCGGTGGAGAGTGTTAAACAGGCTTTATGGCAAGTCAAGCATGGAAAACCACAGCAACAGTTAATCCGGCTATAACACTTGAAAAGAAAGAATATATCACAGGGCGAAAACGTAAAGGTGTTGAATCTGGTTGAAGCTACGAGCACTATCCTAGATTCCGTAAGAATCCGATTTTCAAAGTTCATGTTGAACAGCCGCAGTGAAGTCAGAAACGATTCCTTATGAAACAAAAAGAAATCGAAACCGATTCCTTGAAAAAGGTGAGAGAAAAATCGAAACCGAAGGTGTTAACGGTTCAAAATTGGTTACGAGCAAAGAGACTATGGTAAACGGAAAGGTTGTAAAATCTGAAATTTATACGTCAAAGTTAAAAGCCGAACCTCAAGAAAAGAAGTTGTACTTGTCGGTACAAAGGAAACCGAACGGGATAGTTAAGAAGGAAAAAGAATTCAAAATAATAAAGATACATTCTAGAGCGTCAAGTGGCTCAAAAAGCAGAGCGAATCATGTTTCTATGCTTATGATTCGGCGAGAAGCGGCAGTATTTCAGAATATGCTAAGTCATTCCACGGTGTCCCATATGTGTATGGCGGCTCTGCACCGGCAGGCTTTGATTGCTCAGGATTTACAAGCTATGTTTTCAGAAAATTCGGAATTAGTCTGCCTACTACAGTTCGGCAGCTCAAGCCAGATATGGCAGACCTGTTTCAAGAAGGAAGCTAAACCTGGAGATTTAGTAGTGATGCCGGGTCATGGTGGCATATATGCCGGTAACGGTATGGTTACTCATGCACCCAAGCCTGGTCAGTCTGTTACAACTGTGCCCCTGTGGACAGGAGCGATTTCAGAAGATTAATTTAACTAACTTTTAGTTTAATTTGCTGAAATTCTTATCACGAAAGTGTGTAGGGAATTTTGCTATGTATAAAACGTTCATGTATTGCCATTTTGAAGAACCCATCATCATATGTCGTGTTTCATCGCCGTTGGACAGCATTCATCATTCAGGTTCTTTTTATGCACACCTTTTATGTCCATGCTCATTTCTTACAGATGTACCGCATACGTTAAACTTTCACTTTTTGGCATTTCCAGGCTTTTTGCATAGCATTGCCAAGATATGTATATATATGTTACAATAAGTTGTTAGAAATAAAAGCGATTAAGGAGATAAAAATGTTTGATAAACTGTGCGTTTATTTCAGATAAATATAATGCTTTGACTGACAAGGTCTCAGATCCGCAAATTATTGCCGACCAGCTCAAAATGGTAGCAAGTATGCAAAGGAGTTGAGTGAACTCGTATGCCTATAGTCAAAAATTTCAAGAATACCAACAAGTATCATTGCAGAAAGCAAGGAACTTTTAAAATGAAAGCAGTTCTGATGAAGAGCTGAGAGAGCTGCCAAACTGGAATTATCGGAAATGGAAGATAGCAGAACCTTTGGAAGAAGAACTGAAGGTTTTATTGTTGCCAAAAGATCCTAATGACAGATGTAATACTGGAAATCAGAGCAGGAACCGGCGGGTGATGAAGCAGCCTTATTCGAGCAGGATCTATTCAGAATGTATTCAAGATATGCAGAACGCCGTGGCTGGAAAACGGAACTCACGGAGATGAAATAGAAACAGGTATCGGAGGTATCAGAGCTGTATTGCTCATCAAAAGGAAAAAGGTGCCTACCAAAGGCTGGAAATACGAATCCGGTGCGCATAGAGTACAAAGAGTTCCGGAAACGGAATCATCCGGCAGAGTTCATACGTCTGCAGCTACCGTCGCCGTATTACCGGAAGTGGACGAAGTTGAGGTGAACTTAAATCCAAACGATGTCAGAGTCGATGTGCACAGATCTTCTGGAAACGGCGGACAGTCTGTAAATACTACCGATTCGGCGTTAGACTGGACACACATACCGACGGGGACCGTAGTAACTTGTCAGGATGAAAAATCTCAAATCAAAAATAAAGAAAAAGCATGAAGTCCTTGCTGCAAGACTGCGATGTCATGATACGAGAGCAGACTGATGAAATCTCTCAACAGAGGAAAAAGCCAGGTAGGTTCAGGGACAGATCCGAACGTATCAGAACCTCATAACTTTCCACAGAGGGCAGAGTATCCGATCACAGAACCGAGTTACTCTATATAAACTGATGCGTTTTTAGACGGCGATTTGACGAAATCATAGATGGCTTAATCACTACGGATCAGGGCTGAAAAAGATGAAGAACTTCTGATGACTCCCTTTATGATTTCGCAAGATAATGATTTTAAAATATCGGGAAAAATGAAAACAGTTTTTATGCATGATGAAAATGATATAAAAAGCGGGAGAGATTATCTCTAAAGGTGGACTCGTCGCATTTTCAACGGAAACGGTCTACGGGCTCGGTGCGACGGATTGACGAAATGCCGTTTCAAAGATATTTGCGGCAAAAGCGAACCAGTGATAATCTTTAATTTTACATATCAGTGAAATTGATGAAATAGAGAGTATAGCACTTGAAGTCGATGAAAAAGCAAAAATTGATGAAAGCTTTTTGGCCGGGGCCGATGACTCTCATCTTGAAAGTCAAGAGATATAGTTCCTAAAAACTACAGGTGGATTAGATACAGTCGGCATTAGAATGCCCACTGCGATATGCGTTGTTGATAAATCAGCAGAAACCCCTATTGCAGCCCCAGTGCAAACACTTCCGGCAGACCCAGTCCAACTACGGCAAAACATGTGCTGGAAGATATGAACGGTAAAATAAATGCACTTTTTAGACGGTGGAGATTGCGAGTAGGAATTGAATCTGCTAATCATTTCTACTCTAGGAGAAACTGTAACATTCTCAGACCCGGTGCGATAACAAAAGGAAGATGTGGAGAGAATACTGAATGAGCCTGTAAAATTCCACGAGAGTTTGTCTCAGCACAAGTGATATTATAGATAGAATAGAGTTTCTGATACATCGTCCGATGTATCAGTCAAAAATCGATGAGCCAAAAATCTCGAAGAGGATGTGTTCCATGGCTCCGGGGATGAAGTATAAAACATTACGCACCCAAAGCGGACATGCTGCTGTTCGATAGGTGATTACGACATCGTATGCAAAGAAATCGAGAAGAGGAAAGAAATCTTCAGAAGCAGGGAAAAAGTAGGAGTAATAAACTATGGATGTCAGAGCAATTTGAAAATTTCAAAGAGGTTTTTCAAGGATCTGAGACATATGGATGAAGAAAAGATCGATGTTATACTCGCTGTGGCGTAAGCGACGTCGGATTGGGTTTTGCCGTCATGAACAGAATGATGAAATCGGCGGGATATAACATCATAGCAACTTGACCGAAGAAAAGGTTGTCGGACAAAAATAGATTCTCGGGTGAAAATGACACCCTTCCCATATAAATAAAATTAAAGTGAGGAGAGGAAATGAAAATTGCAATTGCCAGCGATCATGCCGGCTAGTGAGATGAAGATGATGATTTTTAGGTTATTTTGCAAAGCCATGGATCAGCGATGTTATGGATCTTGGAACGGATAGCACCGAGTCGGTAGATTATCCGGTTTACGGAAAGTCATGTGGTCAGGGCTGTCGCGAGGAAAAAGCGGAGAAAAGGTATCGTGATATGTGGGAAGCGGTATCGGTATCTCCATTGCTGCAAACAAGGTTAAAGGTGTCAGATGTGGGCTTTTGTACTTCTGTTGAAATGGCGGAATTAGCCAGGAAGCACAACGATGCCAACGTATTGGCTCTAGGTGGCAGGCTTACTGAAATCACTGTGGCACTACAAATTGTAGATGCTTTTTAAATACTGAGTTTGAAGGTGTGCAGACACCAAAACGCGTCGATTTGCTTGATAAATAAGGAGGGCAAAGTGAGTAGAATATACGTATTCGATCATCCGTTAATTCAACATAAAACAGCTCTTTTACGATTAAAGGAGACTACTACTAAGGATTTTAGAGATTTGGCAAAGGAAATCGGTATGCTCATGGGATATGAAGCTACCAGGGATTTACCTCTTAAAAGGTTCACGTCGAAACTCCAATGTGCAACACGGATGTAAATTTATTAGATGGTGAGGACGTTGCCATCGTTCCCATTTTGCGAGCAGGTTTAGGTATGGTGGACGGAATGCTTTCATTGATTCCCAATGCAAAAGTTGGACATGTAGGGCTTTATAGAGATCCTGAAACTCATAGACCGGTGGAGTATTATTGCAAGATGCCTCATGATATCGAGAAAAGGGAAGATATTCAATGGATCCTGCATTTGCCACCGGAGGATCGGCAGTCGATGGCAGTCAGCTTGGTGAAAGAGAAGGGGGGCAAGGATATCACTTTTAGTGCTCAATCGCAGCTCCGGAGGATTGAAACCTTGCCGTCAAGCACATCCCGACATAGATATACTGATAGCTGCAAAAGATGAGAAATTAGATGAAAATGCCTATATATTGCTGCTTGGAGATGCAGGCAGATAGACTTTACGGAACGAAAATAAGGAGGGCGTAAAGTGAATAGCAATGAGATTAAGGAGAGTCCTCAACGAACGATTTGACGGACAATGAGGAACTTTGATTGGGTGAGTGAAGTGGCTGAACTGACTCAACCCGACAGCGTGCATGTGGATTACCGGAGATGAGGCTCAGCTTGAGCAACCCAGAAAAGAAGCTAGTGAAAACAGGTGAGCTGCATCAGCTGAATACGGAAAAATTGCCGGATGTTACCTGCACCGAAGCGTTACACATGACGTCAGTGAGAATTGAAGCGCAGAACTTTCATATGCAGCGAACAAAAAGCGACAATGCAGTGGCCCACAAACAACCTGGATGGATCCAAGAGAAATGCACGAAAAGCTGACTTTTCAAGGGTTCCATGAAGGGACGAACCATGTACGTGATTCCTTCTATGGGTGCTATCGGATCTCCATTTCGCCAAGCACGGCATAGAAATTACCGACTCGATTTACGTTGTAGAAACATGAATATAATGACTAGAATCGGTGTTAAAGTTTTAGACGCCATAGGCAGTAAAGGCGAGTTCACTAAAGGATTGTATGCAGTCGATTTAAATCCGGAGGAGCGTTACATAGTTCACTTCCCCTGAGGAAAACACCATAATGTCCATAAATTCCGGATATGGCGGGAATGTTTTACTGGGCAAAAAGTGTCTGGCGCTGCGAATCGCTTCCATATCTAGGTCAAAAACAGGGTTGGTTGGCAGAGCATATGCTTATATTGGGTGTTGAAAACCACAGGGTGAAAAACACTATGTTGCGGCAGCATTTCCGTCTGCTTGCGGAAAACCCAATTTGGCGATGTCGATTCCTCCGGAAGTTTACAGGAAACGCGGTTGAAGATATCCTGTGTCGGAGACGATATCGCGCTGGCAGAATCGGCCAAGACGGCAGGCTATGGGCGACAACATCGAAAACGGATTTTTCGGAGTCGCTCCGGGAAACCAATGCAAAGTCAAATCCCAACGCATTGACTGCAACTATGAAAAATACCATATCTACCAACGTTGCTCTCAACACTCGACGATAATACGGTTTGGTGGGAAAAGCTGAGCAAGGATATTCCGGAGAATATAATAGATTGGACGGACAGAGAGAAATGGAAGCGATAAGGGCAACGGCCCTTGCTCATCCCAATTCAAGGTTTTCATCTCCGGCAGTTAACTGTCCTTGCATTTCGAAAGCTTTCGGAAAAACCGGAAGGCGTTCGATTTCTGCTAGGTAATATTCGGTGGCAGAAGGGCGAAAACAGCACCTCTCGTATATCAGTCAAGGGACTGGAACCACGGAGTCTTCGTCGGTTCTATAATGGCTTCAGAAACCACTGCTGCGGCCTCAGGACAGGTCGGAGTGGTGAGGAGAGACCCTATGGCAATGCGCCCTTTCTGCGGCTACAACATGGCTGACTACGGCAGCACTGGCTGGATATGGGACAGAAACCGACAAATCCTCCTAAAATTTTCAATGTAAACTGGTTTAGAACTGATGAAAAACGGCAATTTCATATGGCCGGGATTCGGCGATAATCTGAGAGTTTTGAATGGATACTGAAAAAGAGCTCAAGATAGAATCGGCTGTGAGGAAACGGAAATAGGATTGTTACCTAAAGCTGAAGACATAGACATTGAGGACTGTGACATAGATGAGAAAAACTCTGCAGAGCATATTGAATGTAGAAAAGGAATATTGGCTGGATGATATAAAGAGCATAGAGGAGCTTTATAACAAATTTAGTGACAGAGTGCTCACATGCTAGCTGTCAAGGAAGTCAAAGACATGGAAGCTCGATTGAAGAAGATAAAATAATAACCGCAAAAGAAGGTCATATCTTTGTGATATGGCCTTTGTGTAATTAGAGTAATCTGCTGAATTGACAGCACGTCTCGACGAAAATCTGTACAGAGAGGAGTAAAAATATGATAAATGAAAAAGTTCATGAAAGGATGAAACTCAGAAAATCGATGACAGACAACCAAAATACGCTTTTTATTTGATACCCACTGGATTTTCATCAGACAGAGGCAGTGGGCAGCCATTTTTAAAAGCCCGAGAGTATATGTCGGATTTACCGGTTCTGGGAAGGCACTCTTCTAATCGGTATGTATGAGGGCAAAACTATGGGTTGACGGCAGATATTTTTACAGCAGGAAAAAGGAGCTCGTCGGAAGCGGCATAGATAAAATGGAAATGGGAGAAAAGGGTGTTCCGACTATTGAAGAATATTACGTGAAAATCTGAATGCCAACGATACGCTGGCTTTTTGACGGAAGAGTTGTCAATACTGCCATGTTTCAGGAGTTTGAGAAAAATTGCCAGTGAAAAAGGTCAAAAATAAAAGTGGATTTGGACTTGGTTGGCAGCGTATGGTCAGATAGACCCGCTTTTACCGAAAGACAAGGCATGAAGTTGCCAGAAAACCATTACAAGGAGAAACCATTGATCAAAAAGCTGAAAAGGCTCAGAGATGAGATGAAAGCTAATGAGTTAGGTGGATATATTCTCCGCATTGGACGATATCGCCTGGCTTTTGAATATAGGAGAGGCAGAGATGTTGAGTTTTTCCCTGTGGTCCTGTCTTATTTGATACTGACAAAACCGACGGCTATCTGTTTGTAGATCAAAATAAGTTGACAGATGAGCTCTTAGAGGATTTTTCGAGAAATGCGATTAAGGTATTCCCATACGATAGAGTCTATGAATTTGCTGAAAAATTAGATGATGTGCTGGGAGAAGGGTGCAATACCATATCATTGGATGCAAAATATTTTGAATTCCGCGCTATACGCAAAACTTCCGAGAAATATAAAAGTGCAAAACGAAGTGTCTCCTGTGGTTTTGTGGAAAGCGTGCAAAAATGAAACAGAGCTTAAAAAACAACGAAAATGCACACTTAAAAGATGCCATCGCTGTAACTAAATTCATAAGATGGATTCAGTAATCCTGCAAAAAGAAGGGAGAAGATATCGATGAATACGGTGCTTCCATGAAACTTCACGAGTTCAGGATTCAACAGGATGGCTTCATAGAGGAGAGTTTTTGAAACCATTGCGGCACATATAGAGAAAAACGGGCAATTGTGCACTATCATCCGCCTCGTGAGCAACTCCAAAAACTCGAAAAATCGCAGCATGATACTGGTAGACAGCGGAGGTCATTATGAGACGGTACCACCGACGTTACCAGAACACTCCTCTCGGACAGCTCACAGCAGAAGAGAAAAAGTGCTATACAGCCGTGTTGTGAGCTATGATAAGGCTGAGTAAAATCAAAAATTTTTGAAAGGCTGCAACGGAAAAATCTAGACATACTGGCAAGGGGTATTTTATGGGACCTGAACATGGATTACAAGCACGGAACAGGACATGGGTAGGGTATATTCTAAACGTTCACGAAGATCCTGTCGGTATCCGATGGAGAGCTGTTCCGGGGCTTAATGATATGGAACAGTTCAGAGAAAGGAATGGTCGTTTCAAACGAACCGGGAGTATATTTTTGAAAATAACTTGAATCAGAATCGAAAATGAGATGGTTGTTGTGGAAGATATGGAAAACCAATTCGGAAAGTTTATGAAATTCGAACCGTTGACATGGATTCCTATCGATGCAAAAGCAAATATTGATCGAGGGATATGAAATGAAGATGAAAAAGTGGCTCAACACGTATCATGCAGAAGTATCAGAAAAAATCAGTCCATTTTAGACGACAATGATGGCTGAGAGATTATACAAAATGATATAATATGGTATACTTGTCCAAACTGCAAAATGGATATTTTCAGATATTATTTTACTGATAAATTTTTGAAATTCTGCAGCAACCCCAAAGGAAGAAAAATTAAAAATTATGTGAGAGTGACAGATAGAAGGAGAGGAATATTTATGTTAAAGAATTTAAAAAATTTGCATTAGAGGCAATGTCTTGGATTTGGCAGTGGGTGTAATCATAGGTGCTGCGTTTGGTAAGATTATCAGTTCCTTGGTAAACGATATCATCATGCCGTTGATAGCCTTGATACTGCCGGGGAAAAGTCGATTTTTACAAGCCTTATGTGGAACAATATAAAAATACGGTAATTTCATTCCAGTTGTATTTGATTTTCTAATCACCGCATTTTGCTATATTCATGTTCATAAAAGGCAATAAATACCGCAAAGGGATAAACTTTCAAAAGAATCGCCGGAAGAAGAGGCTGCACCTGTTGACAGCAAGGAAGAACTGCTGAAAGAAATCAGAGATCTATTAAAAAAGTGAGAAAATAATTATGGTTAATGTGTTCCATAAAATGGGAAACACAGAAACTATGTGAGAATAATTTTTATCGGTTGGGGTTGATTAAAGCATTTTAAATTACAAGCGAGGGCGATTGAATGTAACCATATTGCACCTCCTCCAGGGGCACTGCAAATAAAGTTATAGGTTTAAACAGAAACTAAATACAAATGCTATGTTTTTAGAGAAGGAGCAGATGCCTCTTTTTAGTTGCAAATTTTGGCTCAAATAAATCATTCTCTCTGTATTGTATAACAATTATTCATGTGGATAAAACAATAATTTTTATTGAAAAGTTTATGAGTTACTATTAGAATTAAATGGAAAAAGAATTGTAAGTTCGATTTCGCCTACAGGGTATTAAATATTGCCACAGGATTATATCTATGGATCAAGGAGAAATTGTCGAAGATGGCACACATAGTGAATTAATGAAAAAAAGACGGATTATATAAAAGGCTATACACAAAACAGGCCTCATTATATCAAAAATATTAACATTAATTAAAGGGGAAGTAATGAATATCATTGAGACTAAAAACATTGAAAAACATATAAGACAGGTGATGCAGTCGTAGAAGCTCTGAAGGACGTAAATTTAACGTTAACAGAAGGTGAGATTCTCGCCATAATGGGCAGCAGCGGCTCCGGAAAAAGCACTCTTTTACATATTTTTAGGCGGGTTGGAGCGACCTGATGATGGAGAAGTTTATCTGAACGAAAGCACAAACCCTATAATATTTAAAGAACCGCAGATAACTGAATATAGGGGAGAAGAATATAGGCTTTATTTTCAACGGTTCAATCTCATAGGAGATCTCACAGTGCGAGACAACATTGAAATTCCTCTTCACATAAAAAGAGAAATTTGAAACCGTAAATGAAAAGGTGGAGAAAATGGCTCTGGATGTTGGGGATTTCTTCAAAATTAGATAACAAGCCCGGCAAGCTGTCAGGCGGACAACAGCAGAGGGTGGCACTGCCAGGGGCTTTAATCGGCAATCCCAGAATACTCCGGCAGATGAACCCACAGGAGCTCTCGATGTGGTTACGACTGCTGAAATTCTGGATATATTGACCGATTTAAACAGAGAGAGTTAAACAAAAAGTATAATCGTGGTTACCCACGATGCCAAAGTTGCATCCTGCGCCGATAGAGTTGTTTTTGCACAACGGTCAGATAAAAGAGGAATATCGTGTTGAAGCAGGTGCAAATAACGTAGCTAATATTTTAGATTTATTAAAAACTTTGGAGCAATAGGAGTCTCATGAAAATCTCAATAATTTATCCTTTGAACAAATTAAAAACAACAGATTTTTGTCCGCAACGAGCATGATCAGCATAATGCTGGTCGTATTCGCTATCGTCGTTATGTTCAACTTCGCTTTGAATTCAATTATCACATATCCTCAGTCCTTTGCAAATATGAAAAGTGCCGGTGCCGCTATTGATATTCGCAGCGAAGAATATAGAAAAATTTGCTGTCTTTTATCATAATATTATCTGTTATAGTAATTTCGATTATGATTGTTACAATCTTATTTATTACGAGTATTGTTTCTCAAATATTGCTCAAAAAGCCATAGAGATATGGCGATATTACGAGCAATGGGAGCCGACAAAAGCTCAAATAAAAGCCATCATCAAGAATCAAGTCAATTTTTCTGACCATTGCAGGTAGCGTGTTAGGGCTTGTATCGGCATTTTTATTCTATAACTTCGGTTTAGAGTTTCTACGTAAAGTATGGGGAATGAAAAATAAACGGAAAAACATCATTTTTACGTTACAATATCGATAGCAATCGTGATAATTCTAATGGTGATTATAAGAAAAACGGTTTTATTTAGTGCAAAAATAAATACTCCAATGTAATGCCCATCGAAATCATAAACGGATTATACGGTGAGAAAAACGGAAAAAGAAAAATGCGAAAAAGAAGGGCATTGTCTTTTAGAGATCTGAATTTATCGCTGAAACTGATAGGGAACAAACTTTCAGAAAATAAACGGATCATTCTTTCAGTCTCTTTGTTGATCGTTTTATTCTTGTCAGGCAACACTTTTGTAAAAACCGTGGAACGGAGCGGACTACATAAAGCAGAAATACAAATCGGATGTTTTGATAACCATAGATAGCTCTGAACCTCTAAAGAAAAAGAGAAACGGATAAGATTATAGATCGGCTACGGAAAATGTGGATATAGCTGTTATGTATGGCATACAATCGATTAGTACAGTGACGGATCTCGTATAAATTTTCAATTGGGTGATTTAAATGGATTGAACAAGTTTAAGTTCTCACATAATAGGTTCGAGAAAAATGAAACAGCTATTAGCGACACTTTCGCTAAAAAAACATAACCTCAAGGAAAATGATAAATTAACGCTGAGCGATGATTTACAGTTCGAGATTTTCAAATCGTCCAACTTCACTTGAGCGATGTCAATCACAGATGCAGGCAACGAGGAGTATACCGATGAAGATCTCGGCCATTTTGACGCCATCTATGCAAAAAGGGAATATGAAACAAATCAACAAGACTCTCGCCTCCCTTAAAAAGCAAATATCACTACATAAAGTGGTCGACGCAAGATGAAGAACTGTCTCAAGCTTTTTACAATGGTGGAAAAGAGCGATTCGGTATGTTTTTCATAACGTTATATGGCCTGTGATCATCGTAACCATCGGCTGGATTAACACGATGAACAACATTCTGGAAGACAGGCGAAACAACTATTCCACATTGCACACATTAGGCTATGTTCCAAGGCGTATTGCGATGATAATACTCTATCAACTGCTCTATATATGTAGGGGACCGGTGTTATAAGCGGACTTATACTGAGTACGATTTTAAATTATAAAAATAACGGAAACTTTGGAATTGCAGGTAGCTTGCAGGCAGTGGGGTTATATACTCTCGTCATACTGGTTGCAATGCTTCCAAAAAGTTTTAAAACTGGCATACACATACAATCAAGATATTTTAAAAGAGTAGAAAATATAAATTATCTGCTATTAAACATCTCCTGCAAATTCATAAAACTTTGCAATTCTCTCAATTCAAATAATTTTTAATTGACTTTTAAATAAGAATGTACAATGTATAGGCGTGGATTTTAGGATGGAAGCGTCCGTGAATTCACAGCTAAGTTAATTTAGTAATCGCTGAAACAGATTTTACAAATCCCAGTAAGCGGATCCGAAAGGGATGGTCGACCATCTTAGTAGGAGGAAAGGAAACAAAATGAAATCATTTATTGCAAAGCCTCATGAAGTAGAGCGTAAATGGTATGTTATCGACGCAGAGAACAAAAACTCTAGGTCGTTTAGCATCGGAAGTAGCTGCTATCTTGAGAGGAAAGAAAAAGCTCATATACTCCCCACGTAGACTGCGGAGATTATGTAATCGTTATCAATGCTGAAAAAAAGTTGCGGTAACAGGCAAGAAGAGAAAAGAAAAGATCTATAAGAGACACACCGGATATCCGGGTGGTCTTAGAGAGATGACTCGAACAGCTGATGGAAAAACACCCGACAGAAAATTGTTAGACACGCTGTTAAAGGCATGATGCCAAAACGGCAAACTGGGCGAGACAGATGTACAAAAAGCTGAAGGTTTACGCCGGACCTGAACACGGTCACGACGCACAAAAACCTGCAGTTTGGGAATTTTAAGGGAGGTATAACAAATGGCAAAAGTTCAATTTAGAGGAACAGGCAGAAGAAAATCTTCAGTTGCAAGAGTTAGACTAGTCCCTGGCACTGGCAACATCACTGTTAATAAAAACCGTTGGATGACTATATCGCACTGGAAATCGTAAAAAGAGAAGTTAAAAGACCTTTCGAGATTGCCGGTTGCGAAGGCAAGTTTGACGTTATCGCTACCGTAACCGGTGGCGGATACACAGGTCAAGCAGGAGCGTTGGAGACACGGCATTGCGAGAGCTTTATGCGAAGCTGATAGAGAAGCATACAGAGCTCCCTCTGAAGGCTGCCGGTTTCTTGACAAGAGATGCGAGAATGAAGGAAAGAAAGAAATACGGTCTTAAAAAGGCGAGAAAAAGCATCTCAGTTCTCAAAGAGATAATTTTCGCGAGATTATATTTATTGCTGTAGGTAAATTGCGGAGTTCGAAGGGAGCTCCGTTTTATGTCGATAGCTAGCAGCAATTAAAAGGTCTCCTTGTCCAAAGACCTGCAAAAAGTGTCATAATATAGTCTATCGGACGATGATTCGCTGGAAAAACATTCCGTATATTTGATATTTGCTATGGCGTTTATGAAAGTTCACAAAGACAATCTTTTCAGGCTTTCACCTCTTTTCATGTGATGCCTATGCGTTTTTGAGACTTTACGTCTTATATCGCGAATATTTCTGTATGAATGTTTCATATGCAACATGCATATTATCAGTTACAATATGTGCATTATCAGTGAGAAATCCCATCGTGCAACAGAAATTTTTAAAATGGAGTAATAATATGTTCAACTACAAATTATGGATTTTTGAAGGCTCTGTAATCATGGTAATCGCCGTCGCAACGGTGGTCTTTACGGCAATGCCGTATACTTCGATACCTTTTACAGCGGGGCTATTCAAGGCTTGAGAGGCGGCGGCTTAAATACTTTGATGGAAGGAATTACATATATCGGCAATTGGCAGTCCATCGTCATAATATGCCTTTTGCTTTTAGCTTTCGATAAAACTCGAAGACTTTCGGCATACCCGTTACGTTGGTCGCCATACTTTCCAGCGTTGCAATAAAATCGTAAAACATCTGATGCATAGGCCCAGACCCGACTCTTCAAATATGCTGATTTCGTAAAAGGCTATTCCTTTCCCAGCGGACATACGACTACGGTAATAGCTGTATTTGTCCTGATAGGTACATTTTGGTGAAAACTATGGATGATAAGAAAAAGCTTGGATTTACGCAGTTCTTCTCACTCTTCTCGCACTTGTAATAGGATTGAGCAGAGTTTACGTCGGAGTTCACCATCCGTCTGATGTGTTCGCCGGAATATTCATGGGAACCGCTTCCGTGAGCCTGATTGCGATGTTCTTTTATCCTCATAAAAAGGAACATGCCAAATGGAGGAAAAGTTCGACAGAAAATTAGATTCTCTGGAAGTCATCGAAGCGGAAGTTGTAAAGATGCCCGATGAAATGAAAACTCCCTCAGATGGAGAAGAACTGTCCACAAATAATTTTAATTAAGCGGACATGCGTCTGAAATTCTTCATTCAAGTCTTTATCAGCGGACCTTTCATGAAAACGCAATAAAATCGTAAAAAGAGGGGTAGAAATATGAAAATCTTAGCTAATATACCGACATTTTTAAAGCCTACGGTAACTTGCCTCAGCTTACACAATTTAAGAAGGAGATAGAAAAAGCCAAAGTTGCCGGAGACTTGGAACGTGAAAAGAATATATACTAAAGGCTACCAGCACATGGGGAAAAGTCTCTATCCAAAAAGCATAGGCATGGATTTGGAGCTCTAGAAGCGAAAATCTTCCAAAAACGGACCTCAGTGGTGTATATGTCCAATCATCAGAGTTTTGCTGACATAGTAGCTCTCTGCGCCGTTTTAGATACTATTCAATCTCGGATTCATAGCTAAAGATAAACTGGACAGGGTTCCTTTTGTACGGCAGCTGGATCAATCGAATCAGAAGTGTTATGATAAACAGAATAACGCCAGAGAAGGGCTGAAGGCAATTTAAAGGGCATTTCGTTTATCAACGACGGCTTCTCCATGTTGATCTTCCCCGAAGGGAAGCGCAGCCAGTGCCCCTGACATGGGAGAGTTTAAAGCCGGCGCTATGAAAATAGCTACAAAACCCGGTGTTCTCATCATACCTATTTCCTTGGACGGTACTTGGAGAATATTTGAAAGAAAAGGGACGATTGCAAAAAGGTCTTGTCAAGATAAAAAAATTCATCCTCCTATCGAGACTAAAAATCTTTCAAGGAAGAGGAAAAAGCACCTTTCAAGAAAGTCTACGATATAATTCACAGCGGTGTCCTTGAATTACAGAGAGACATTCCGAGAATTAGATCAAAATTTAATTTTATTAAAACGGTTTGAGAGGGTACTAATTATGGATCGTCTGGATATGGAATTTGATAAGTATAAGGATGTGGATAAGTTCTGTGGCGATATGCTGAGCTCCGATTCCGGGATTTCGAATACATCGACCAGATGGAGAAAAACTCCTGCTTCGGAAAGGGCGATATGTCCTTCATGGGAACGAGATTATCGCATGCTGAAACATTTGAGATATGTCAGAAATCAAATTGCTCATGCGAATAACGACGTTATTTCCACAGAAGAAGACTTTTCGAGCTCAATGAGTTTTTATGACAGATTGTTAAGCGGAAATCATCCTTTCGCACTTATCAGGATTAATTCTAAGCGTGCTGAAAGAATCAGTAAACATAGTGGAGTTAAGAATGATGGTACTTCCAATACAGAGCATACCGGCCACAGCAATTACGATAGCAGGCAGCATTCATGCATGACTATGACAACAAAATCCGATCCACTGACCGCAACAACTATAACCATAATAGTACTAATTACGGAAAAATTCTGGTTCGCCTTTGAAAAATATTGGCACTATCAGCCTTCGTAATAGCTGTTTTGCTCATTGCGTATTACATGAGCCAATAATGGCATATCTTCAATCAATCTCAGAGAAATATGAACAATGAACATTTTTATAATTTGACATAGTAAAATTTAATGATACAAAAAATCCTGTAACTTTAGCAAAGTTGCAGGATTTTCAGTTATCGTTATTCTATTTTAAAAATCTTTATATATGAGCATTGCCAACTGAATGCTTCACTTCTTCCATACATTTACAATCTATAAATCTTTACAGACTTTATTTCGATGTTAAGCGGTTTATTTTAAAACATGATCCTTAACAATTCACCAACTGATAACATATAAATATCAATACCCTTATGCCAAACTTATCTTTTTACTCTGTCGAGAACTTTTTCAGCTATTTCATTTTGGTCTCTTTTCACCGTCTTCCAATATTCGCACAAGTTCTTGCGAATTTCTGATCTCTTCGAATCTCTCTTTAAAAGGCTTCAATCCGTCGATTACGATTTTCGACTAAATCCTTCTTGAAATCTCCATAGCCTTTTTCCCTTGTATTTCCTCGATTTGCCCTATGGATAAATCGGAAAAGGCGGTGTAAATATTCATGAGATTGCTGATTCTCGGCTTATTTTCCACATCGAATTTTACAACTCCGTCCGAATCGGTTGTAGCTCTCATAATAGCCTTCTTGATTTTTATCGTCATCTAACAGCGAAATCCTGCTGAGCTCGTTCTCTGCACTCTTGCTCATTTTTGGTAGGATCGTCTAATGCCATAATCTTGGCACCTTCTTTTAAATATCTTCCTTCGGGAAGTATGAAGGTATCACCGTACTTATTATTAACCCTGTTGCATAGATCTCTGGTCAATCTAATGTTGTTTTTATGGTCATGCCGACGGGTACTACTTCCGTATCGTACAACAAAAATGTCGGCAGCCATCAAAACAGGATATGTGAACAAACCTGTGGAACGGATTCTACCTTTTCCCTTGTCCTTGAACTGAGTCATTCTGGACAGCCTCCCGTATGAAGAACATGTCAAAAGCCAACCCAGTTCCGCGTGACCGGACACTTTCGATTGAACAAATACTATGCTTTTCTCAGGATCCACACCGACAGTCCAAAATACAGAGCTGCGACATCTAAAATGCTCTCTCAGCTCTTCGGGATCTTGCGGTACCGTAATTGCATGCAAATCCACGATGCAATATATGCACTCGTGCTCTTCCTGTAACTCTACAAATTGCTTCAGCACCGAGATAATTTCCTAAATGAATGTTTCCTGTGGGTTGAACTCCCTGAAAAAAACCCTGCTCATAAAAACCTCCCTAAACAATTTATCTACTATTATTTTTCGCCCAAAGTGGAATGAAACGAGTTTGTACACATCATAAAACATGTAAACTCAACCTCTTCAAGATATGTATCTTCCTATAAAAATATTCCAAAGCCATCAATTGGTGAATTCTTGATTAAATTGCTTCAGTATTTTCTTTTCGGCTCGATATGGTCATCTGTGAAACGCCTAAATCTTTTGTTATTTCACTTTGAGATTTCTCTTCACAAATCTCTTTTAAAAATATACTTGTACGTTCCGTTTAAATTCTTTTAGAACTTTGCTTATTATCTCAAAGTTCTCGATATCCTCAAACCCTTTTTTTCTTCTTGTGCCGTGTACTTCTCAAAAACATCGCCGTACTTCCTTCATCACCGTTATCGTCAAAGGTCTGATTCAGTGAGAGGGTACCGTATGCTGCACTGCTCTCAATGGCTCTGACAATGGTTTCTTCTTTTTCTCCCATCTTTTCGGCTATCTCTGCAACCGTAGGCGTTCTGCCCAACTCTATGGTCAATTCTTCCTTCACTCTGGGCATGGACGATGAAAGCTCTTTCATATGTCTTGGAACCTTTACGCTCCAACCTTTATCTCTGAAATATTTTTATTTCTCCCAGGATGGTCGGCGTGGCAAAACTGCTGAACTCAAACCCTTTTTCTGGATTGAACCTTTTCGACTGCGGAAATGAGTGCCATGGCACCGACCTGATATAGATCGTCGTAATCGACACCCTTTCCAAGATATTTTTTTATTAAAATATCCACCATATATAGATGATCTTCTACGAGTTTATTCCTTAGTTCTCGATCCCTCGTACTGTAATACTCCTTGAATAATTCCTTATTTTGCATAATTCTACCTTTTGATAGGCTAAATATTTTTAATCATAATCAACCTTTTTATTATTTTCATCTAGTTCCAGTGTCACCTTATCCATAATAGTATTCATTACCGCTATACCTCAAATCTCCTCTTGAGGACATTGCTCGCAAATTTTCCTGCACTTTTCAAGCTCATATTCTCCGGTAGCAGCTATGGCAATTGAAAAATTGTTTTTCACTAATTTCAATATCCATCTTATATTCGTTACACCAACAGTCGCTGTCGTGGCAAGATATTATTTTACAGCCTTCGATTACCGCTATACCCACTTCGTCCATGGCTTCAATATCCAGTCCTGCCACACTGGCTGCCGACACGGCAACGCTGTTGCACACCCTTTATATATTCAGGTGCACATTTAATTGTAACGCTTATATTATTTGTCATAACTTCCCCTCAATCCGTTTCTTTCTCACTATCTTCCTTTATGACTTTCGTCATCGATATTATGTTTGCATCTTCTTCCACTTTCATAATTTTTACCCTTGGTCGCTCTGCCGAATTTCTGAGACGTCCTTGGCTTCGATTCTTATTATTATTCCATCGGAATTTATCAACAGCACTTCATCATCTTCTTCTACTGTAACCGCTCCTACAGAGTTCTCCTGTCTTTTGAGAATTTAGACTTATCGTAGGTCAATATTCCCTTTCCGCCTCTTTCCTGTTTCTTGTAATCCTTCACTGGCGTTCTCTTTCCAAATCCATTCTGCGTAACGACTAAAGAGCTTATCTTCTTCGTTGACAAAGGCACATTGAAATAACTTCATCTCCTTCGCCTAATTTCAACGCCCCTTACGCCCATAGCTGCTCTTCCTGTAGCCCTTACGTCTTTTTCGCTGAACCTTATGCTCTTTCCGTGTTTAGTAACGATTATTATATCGTCATTTCCGAAGTTTCCTTTATGTCTATCAGCTCATCTCCATCTCTCAAGTTTATAGCGATTAGACCGTTTTTCCTGTTTGTCTCAAATTCGGATATGGATGTTTTCTTGATGGTTCCTTCTTGGTAACTCCCAACAGGAATGCATCTTCCGTGAAGTTTTCAATCGGCATCACCGCATTGATTCTCTCCCTCTGAAGGAGATTCAAGAAGTTTACGGCAGGTGTACCTTTTTGCTGTTCTGGTAGCTTCAGGTATTTCGTAAGCCTTGATTTTATACACTTTACCGAAGTTTGTAAAGAACATCAAATAATCGTGTGTGAGACGTCATTATCAAGTCCGTAACAAAATCGTTTTCTCTCGTCGTAAGACCTGTAGATGCCTTTACCTCCTCTTTTCTGAGTCTTATAGGTATCAGCCGGAATCCTCTGCAAATAGCCCAGATGAGTCAAAGTCACTGCAACGTTTTCCTTTTCTATCAAATCTTCCTCGTCGATTTTCCGTACTGTCCGCTACTATCTTGGTCCTTCTTTCATCTGAATATTTTCCTTGATTTCCATCATCTCATCTCTTACTACGCCCATCAGCATCTTCTCATCAGAGAGAAGTGCGTTGTAATGAATTATCTTTTTCCATCAATTCGTTATATTCGTTTTCGATTTTTCTCTTTTCCAACCCTTGCAATCTTGCCAACTCTCATATCCAAAAATCGCCTGCGCCTGTATTTCGGACAAGTCAAAGGTTTCCATAAGCCTCGTTTTGGCATCGCTGTAGGAAGATCTTATTATCTTTATTATCTCGTCTATGTTATCCAAGGCTATTCTCAAACCTTCCAGTATGCTGAGCCCTCGCTTCAGCCTTCATTCAAATCGTACTGAGTTCTGCGAGTCATGACATTTTTCTGGTGTTTTAAAAATTCACTTATGATTTCATATAAGTTTAACACCCTCGGTTGTCCTTCGACCAAAGCTATCATGATCACTGCTGTAAGTATCCTGAAGCTGTGTATGCTTGTACAATCTGTTCAATATAATCTGCGGATTTGCATCTCTCTTCAGCTCTATCACGATTCTCATTCCATGTCTGCTGGACTCGTCTCTGATAGTCGAAATTCCGTCTATTTTTCTTATCTTTTTACCAGCATTGCTATCTTTTCAATCAATCTCGCTCTATTCACCTGAAAAGGAATTTCGCTGACTACGATTTGCATTCTGCCTTTATTGGTTTCTTCTATTTCAGTTTTCGATCTTACGGTTACTTTTCCTGACCGGTTCTATATGCTTCCTTGTGGTTAGTTTTTGCCCTAGATCATCGCACCCGTAGGAAAATCAGGTCCTTTTTACTATTTCGATCAAATCTTCTACAGTCGCTTCTTCGTTTTTCAATCATAAAAACAGGCTGCATCCATTACTTCCCCAAATTATGCGGTGGAATAGATGTAGCCATCCCAAACTGCTATACCGTTTGAACCGTTTACCAGTAAGTTCGGAATTTTTGCATAGTAAAACCGACGGTTCCTTTTTCTTCCTCGTCGAAATTCGGTACGAAATCAACCGTTTCCTTTTCTATATCTCTGAGCATCTGCAGAGCGAACGGAGTCATTCTCGCTTCGGTATAACGCATTGCCGCAGCACCGTCTCCATCTATTGAACCGAAGTTTCCGTGACCGTCTACCAGCATATATCTGGTCGAAAAATCCTGTGCCATTCTAACCATTGCATCGTAAATGGCAGAGTCTCCGTGAGGGTGGTATTTACCATTACGTCACCGACTATACGCGCAGATTTTTAAAAAGGCCTATCAGGCGTTACACCCAATTGACTCATACCGTAAAGAATCCTTCTGTGAACCGGTTTCAATCCGTCTCTTACATCCGGCAAGGCTCTTCCAACAATTACACTCATAGCATAATCTATATAAGATTTTTCATTTCACTATAATTTCATGCTGTATCATCTTGCTGTCTTCTTGCATCATATTGCTCATTTCATACCATCCTTAAACATCTAAATTTCTTTACGTATTTTTGCATTATCTTCGATAAATTTCTTTCTAGGTGAACTTTATCTCCCATCAGAGTAGTGAATATTTCTATCTGCCATTGTGACGTCTTCTAAAGTTATCTGTATCAGCGTTCTGGTGCTGTAATCCATAGTGGTTTCCCACAACTGATGATAATCCATTTCACCCAAACCCTTATATCTCTGTATATTGACTTTACCCGGTTTTTCCGAAAGTTCGGCGAGAAGCTTTTCCTGCTCTCTGTCAGAATAGGTATAGTGTACCTCATTTCCTTTTTAACCTGGAACAGCGGTGGCTGTGCAGCGTAAACGTATCCGCCTTCTACCAGAGGCTTCATGTATCTGTAGAAGAATGTCAACAGAAGCGTTCTGATATGCGCTCCCGTCGACGTCGGCATCGGTCATTATTATTATCTTATGATATCTGAGTTTTTCTATATCGAAATCATCTCCCTATATTACAGCCGAAAAGCCGTTATCATGTTCTTTATTTCATCGCTGTTCAAAAATTTTGTCCAGTCTGGCTTTTTCAACATTTAAAATCTTACCTCTCAACGGTAAAACAGCCTGTCTTTTTCTATCTCTGCCCTGTTTTTGCAGAGCCTCCCGCAGAGTCACCCTCAACTAGGAAAAATCTCCTGATAGAGCAGGATCTTTTTCCTGACAATCTGACAATTTACCCGGTAGCGAAAAACCTTCCAATACGTTGTTTTTCTGATTATATCTCTGCTTTTCTGGCTGCTTCCTGGCTCTGGATGCCTGAATAGCCTTATTTATTATGGCTTTTGCCTGATTTGGATTTTCCTGTAAAAATGCCGAAACGTGCTCTGTTGTATTTGATTCTACAAAACCTCTCATTTCGCTGTTTCCCAGCTTACCTTTGAGTCTGCCCCTCAAATTGCGGATTTGTCAACTTTACAGACACAACTGCAGTGATTCCTTCTCTCACATCGTCGCCTGACAGAGCCGGATCGTTGTCTTTCAACAGTTTATTTTTCTTGGCATAATCGTTGAAAACTCTCGTCAATGTCGACTTGAATCTGATAGGTGATATCCTCCGTCTACTGTATTTATATTATTTGCATAGGATGTTATCAATCCGAATATCTGTCTACGTACTGGAATGCGATTTCAATTTCATATCTCCTTTTCCGTTTTTATCGCTTCCATGGGCTTCAAAGTACACTCATTTTCATTGTGAACGGGTTCCTTGTTGGAATTCATATATGCTACGAATTCTTTGATACCGCCTTCATAATGAAATGACTTTTCTTCCTCTCTTCTATCTTCCAGAGTTATTTTTATGCCCTTGTTGAGAAATGCCATTTCTGAGTCTATGTTCCAAGGTTTCCTAGTCGTAAACGGTTTCTTCAAATATCTCCGGATCGGGCCAAAAATCTGGTCTTTGAACCCGTCTGCTGGTACTTCCAATTACGTGAAGTTTTTCAAATCGGTTTTTCCTTTTCAAAAGATAGACCATAAACGTTTCGTCTCTATTTACTTCTACTTCCATCCTGTGAAAGAGCGTTTTACCACAGAAGCACCAACACCGTGAAGCCCTCCGGAAACCTTTGTATCCGCCTCCACTGAACTTCCCTCCTGCGTGAAGAAAAACTGTGAATAACTTCCACCGCAGGTAGTTTTTCTTTCGGATGCATGTCCACAGGCACTTTCTCTGCCCGTCATCCTGAACCATAATCGAATTGTCTTCTTCTATTACGTACATCTATGTTTTTACAGTAACCTGCAAGCGCCTTCATCTACGCTGTCGTCAACTATTTCATAAAACTAAGTGGTGTAACTCTTTTTCACCGGTTGAACTGATGTACATTCTGGTCTTACTCTAACTGCTTCCAACCCTTCCAGTACCTGAATTTGATCAGCACCATAATTATGATTTTCACTTCCTTAGCCATTAATATCTCCATCATTTACATACTTTTAACGTGCCTTTCATTATACCACTTTTTCTTTTTTATCAAATTTCAGCAGTGTGATACACTGTTGATTTTTGTTTTAAAATCAGCCCTTTTAAATCGAAAAATCCATATGATTTACTTGTGTACAACAAATCATATGGATAGGGCTCGATATAATAAATTAGTTTACAAGAAAACTCTAATTCTAGTGTTTTTGAAGCAAGTTTTATATTTCTAAATAAAAACAACAAACCACCAATTAACGAGTGGCTGTGATTTTATAGAAGTTAGAACTTGTTTTTAAAATACTTGTGCAATCAATATAAAAATTACAAATGCAATTATAAATCTAACAATTAAGCTTTTATCAATAGTGCTAGGAAAGACATTATAACCATTCCCCTCTCTCAAAATTGAACGACTTTACTTCTCTGTCACGAGTATCTATATCAGAACATTTAATGTAATTATATATTTTAAAAATTTTATAGTTTGAAAGTACCCAAGCTAAATGATATAATAATCATTGAACTAAAACAAATTTTCAATATTTTCAATTTTTACATCAAAATTCACTAGTCATGGCATTTTCACTTTACCAACCCATTGTTTATGTATATAGTCTTTCCCTTGGGCAAATTGTCCATGACTCTTTTATTTATATCCGTAGTCGTCAGAAAAATTTGAATATCTTTTATGGAATTTACTAGGTATCTCTGCCTTTCTGCATAGTCCAGCTCGCTCATGACATCGTCCAATAAAAGTATGAGTTTTCATTTTTCTTTCTCTGATCAGCTGTGTATTTCCGCTAATCTCAACGATATGCCGTTCGCTGCTGACCCCGAGATCCGAATTTTCGCATCTATTCCATTTATCAAAACTGCTAAATCATCCTTGTGAGGTCCTCTGATGGAGCTCCTCATAATATCCCTACCTATTGTTCCCTTTTAAAATTTCGTAATATTTTTCGTTTATATTTCAACATATTTTTATTCCGATATCGCAATTGTCATTTTTCACTGTATAAATATTCATAATCTATTTCTGAACATCGGACTTATATATTACTTTTTATTTCTTCTTTTTATTTGTTATATCTCCTGTGACTTTCTCTACTTATCTCTTTTCCAATCCATCTATAAAAATCTATCCTATTCAATTATTTTGCTTCCGTATTTACTACAAGCTGTTCATTAAAAACATCAACGACATTTCTTCTTATATCCTTTAAATACTTATTCTTATTTGTCAAAAACTCTCTTTATATTTTGAAAGATAGTTAAAATATAGGGTTTTAACTGAGATAATTCTCTATCTATAAAATTTCTTCCTTTGAAGGCTCATCTTTTTATTATTGAAAGATCTCCGGAGAGATATAACTGTTATTATATTATCCATCAGCTTTTGATATTTTTGAGGTTTTCACCATCTAAATTTACAGCTTTTTCTTCCGTTTAATCCGCATGCTATTTCAGCAAACAGATCGTAGTCATCTTTCACATATTCCGCTCTTATCCTTGAAAATTCACTGTTAAATTTGATCAGCTCCCTATCTTTTTGAAGTTCTGAAGATTTCTCCCTATAGAAAGAACATATATCGATTCGAGTAAATTGGTTTTACCTCATGCATTATCCCCAGAACAATGTTAACTCCTCTGTCGAATCTGGATATATGCGCTATGATAATTTCTATAATTTTCCAATTTTATATTCTTGATATACATTTTATATAAAAATTCAATATATTTTATTTTTATATAGTATTAAAATTTTTATTTCACTCCTATTATAATTTTTCTCTTAACCTCTTTTTAAGGAATTCTACAGGCAGTATCAACACTCATAATTATCACCTTTTACAGGTTTTATTGAACAAGGAGCCAGAGAATTTTTAAATCTCTATGCTGATTTCTTCGTCATCCAAGACCTTGAGAACGTCCAATATGTATTTTGAATTGAATCCTATTTCAATATTATCGCCCCTCTTTTTAACTATCAACTCTTCTTTTCACGGAACCTTCATCAGATCTCGAATTTATAGTTAACAGATTTTCATCTATGGTGCACTTAATCAAATTGTTCTTTCCTTCTTTAGCCATCAGAGAAGCTCTTTCTCTATTGACTCGCATCAGATATTTTTCTATCAACCTTCATACATCGTGCGTTGCAATCTTTAGGCAAAAATATCTTTATACTTTTGTATGAATCTCGCCTTCCATTAGTCTTATGGAAACTTTTGTTTTATCCAAAAAGTATTAAAGCCTCTTTTAGAGCCTATTATCAATTCCACATCATCGATATCTGATTCTGGATAACAAACTTTCTAACACTTCTGAAAGCGTTTTCGCATGAATTATGATATCGTTTAAATTCCTCTGTTTTTTCATATCTTCCTTGTAAACCGAAATTCTAAATCCATCTCACTGATATCATTCTATATCATTTTTGATTTATCTCTATTAACTCTCCGACTAGAACTCCTTTACTCATCGATGCTGGCAGAAAAATTGGTCTCTCCTGATCATATTTTTCAGTATTTCTTTTTCTATTGAAAGTTTGTTGGCATTTTTCTTCTACGATGTCTGTAACAGGAAAATTTTTCACCGGACTGTCCTACAATTTTGAAATTCACTGCTTGTCAGTTTTAATATTTACGTTGTTTCTCCTCCCACTTTTTCCATGTAGATATTTCCGTTTGCGTAGTTTCCTTATTACTTTCTACAAACAATTTGGAATTTGCAACCACATTACTGTTCTCTTCAACAACAGCATCTATTTTTTGTCTCTGATGCTCATATCCAAATCGGACGCTCTTAAAATCAAAATGGTTATCTTCTGCTATTATAAGTATTCCTTTTAAAACAGGTATAGTAGTTCTAACCGTAATGGCTTTCGGAAACTATGTTCAACGCTCTGTTCAATTCTTGCTGATTACAGTAAAATTTCATAATTAAATCTCCCTCGTTTTGCCTCATTTTTATTATATATTTTATTATTAGTACTATTATATTCTGTTGATAATGTGGAAAACTGTTCTACATATATTGAAATTTTCAATAAGTATTGTAGTGTGGAAAAAGCTACAATAACTTTTAAAAAGTTATCCACACTTTCAACAGCAATCAGTATATTTTTAGATTTTAATTTTGTTTATCAGTTCGTTTACATTGTGTTTTGTACTTTCATTATTTTGAAGTTCTCATTTATCTTGTTGTATGCATCACATCATAGTGGTGTGATCTCTTCCTCCAAAAATACTCCGATGCTCGGAAATGATAAATCAGTCAGTTCCTGAAGAGAAAACTGCTGTTTGTCTCGATATGCAACTGTCACGAGATCTTTTTACTTTCTATATCTCTCGTAGAAATACCGTAGTATTCGCACACTATTTTCTTTTATTCCTCAACATCAATGCTTGTATTTGCATCTTTAAAAAGATAATTAGCTCTTTCTCTAACCAATTCGGAGTTATGTCCGTTCCCATGAATTGTGAGATATTGAGTATATTTGTAAAAGTGCTTTTCTAAAATTCTAACGCTTCCCGTCAACTCCGCTCGCTATCATATTCAGCACGCTTTTTAGATCTGCAGTTAATTCCAAAACCCGCTTCCTCAGCTCGAGTATAGCCAATCTGGTTTCGTATTCAGGTTTTTATTTCAGCTATTATTTTCCAACCGAATCTCTGCTTTAACCTCTGAGATATTTCAAGTTCGCTGGGAGGTCTGTCACTTGACAGAACAATCTGCTTATTGTTATCGTGTAGGGGCATTGAATGTATTGAAAACTTCCTCTTGAGTTTGGGCTTTCTTTGGCGAAAAACTGTACATCATCAAGCAACAATATATCCATAGATCTGTATTTGTTTCTAAATTCATCAATTTTTATTGTTTTTGTGGCACTTATGAATTCATTTGTGAACATTTCACTGGTAACGTAGAGAATTTTTATACTGTTTTTCAGTATGTAAAGCGCTATGGAATCGCACTGAGATGAGTTTTTCTGAGCCCCGGTTCGCTATATAGATACAGTGGATTATAATTTACGGTTGCCGGATTTTCAGCTACTGCAAGAGACGCTGCATGAGCGTATTCGTTATTCGGACCTACGACAAAAGTTTCTTTCGAAAGTATTTCTCGTGCTGATTATTTTCTCTTCATCAAATATTTCGTTTACAGTTGATGTGAGTCGAAACAGGCACTTCCTCCACGAGAGATTCACCAACATTTGCACCGGATCCGTCGATGAAATTTTATCCTTACTATCGAAAACCGCTTTCCAAAGATTCGGAAAGCAGCTTTTAGATATCTTTCTAAAAATTTGTTCTTTGCTATCTCTTTGTAATAGTATAGATATAGTATCGGTGTATTTTCATCAAATTCTTTGAAGTCAACCTTGGAAAACCACGTTCTGAAGGCTATCTGATTCATGTATCTCTTTAAGAAGTATTAAAAGAATCTTCCCAAAATTGTCTCGTAATTATTCATCTAGCAATGTCCTCTCAAATAAATTTTAGCCGAATTTTCAATACAATATATTGAGTTGAGAATTTTACCGAAAGTAATAGAAAATAAGGCTGTATAAATATAATAACAGCAAAGTTATCCACAAGCAAGGAGTAAAAATAAAAATTTAAAAATGTGGAAAAGTAAAAAGTTATCCACAAACTGTGGATAAAGTTGTTGACAATATTAACAGGTATACAATATATTGATAAAAATTCTAAAGGCCATACACATGCATCAAAAATAATGGATATAATGAGCATAATATGTCTAAAAACATTGACTTTTTATAAGTGTGCTTAAAAGTATAATTTAAAAGGCTATGTACTCAAATTGTAATTTAGATTGAGACATAAAAATAATTTTATATTTAGATTTAATTATGGAGGTATACTAAAATGAAGATGACTTATCAACCCGAAGAGAAGACAGAGAAAAAGGAATATGGTTTCAGAAAGAGAATGAAGACTAAAATGGAAGAAACATCCTGAAGAGAAGAAGAGCAAGAGGAAAGAAAAATCGCTTACAGCTTAGTTGTGTGACGAGATATTATGGTTATCAGAGAAGTATTGAGCGGTAAGAAAAATTTCAGTTTAGTCTACAATAAGGGAAAATCTGTAGGAGATAGATACGTTGTTGCTTTTTATAAAAATGAGTACAAGAAGTTGCAGATTAGCATTTTTGGCAAGCAAAAAGTTGGAAATGCAGTTAAAAGAAATAGAGCGAGACGTCTCATGAAAAGAAGGTTTCAGAAATTTAAAGGATATGAACCTTGATGGATATGACATAATTTTTATCGCAAGAAAATACGATTGATAATAAAAGTGCCGTGATGTTGAAAAAAATCGATGTTATCAGCACTTAAAAGGACTGCAATAAAAAGGAAAAACAATAGATATGTAAGGGTGGAAGGTGATATATTGAAGTACATATTGATATTTTTTTATAAAGATATATCAGAAGTTAATATCTCCATTTTTACCCAAAATTGCAGATTTTACCCTACACGCTCTCAGTACTTTTATACAGGCATTGAGAAAGTATGGTTTTTAAGGAGGTATTTAGGAATTAAAAGCGATATTGAAATGTCATCCTTTTAATCCGGGAGGTCACGATCCGGTGCCTTAAAAATGGAGGAATAAATGAATACAATAATAGGGAATATTTGCAAAAACCTCTTGGTTATTTACTTGTTGCACTGCATAACATAATAGGTAACTATGGAATTTCTCTCATAATACTCACTACAATGGTGAAAGTTTGTCTTTACCCGCTTTACATAAAAGCAGATGAAATCGACGATAGGAGATCTTCTGCGATAAGCGGTAAAATCAAGCAAATTAGACAGAAGTACGCAAATGACAAAGAGACGATGAATATTAAAATTCAGGAATTGTATAAACAGGAAGGAGTAAATCCTGCGGGAGGTTGCTTGCCTGTACTCATACAGACGCCTATTTTTTATTCGCTTTATTTGCGTTGTTAGAGATCCGTTGTCATATATAAAGGACAACACTATTTTTGATAGCTTCTCATGAATCGTTTTTATGGATGGCTGACTTGAGTCATCCGGATAAGTGGATTTTACCTATATTGGCTAGGTATAGCAACATATATTTCTTTTCCATATCTCAGCAGAGTACACCCTCAGATGTCTGAGATGGGTGGAATGATGAAAAGCGACTAAGTACGTGTTCCCTATGATGATAGTTCTATTGGGAAGAAGTTATCCGCAGGGCTGTCAATATATTGGTTCTTTGGTCAATTTCTACAAATTTTCTTTTTAATTTACACATAAATAAATTGAGAAAGAAGGCGGAATTGGAGAGAAGCAAGGAAGGAAAGGAAATAGATGATGGTTTTTCAGAAAAATGGGGAAAAGATATTGAAACCGTGAAAAAACTTGCATTACAGGAACTCAAAGTTTCGAAGATGATGTAAAGGTTACCGTTTTAGAAGAGCCTTCAAAGGGCTTTTCTGTATAGGCTCAAAATTAGCACTAGTGAGAGTTGAAGTAATTGAAAAATGAATCTGAAATTTCAAAGATGACTGAATATAAAATGGAAGAATCTAACGATGACGGTAAAGTCAATTCGAAGATCGGTTCAGAAAATGCGGTAGAAAGTAAAACAGATGGAAATGAGCTAAATAACAGTTCCACTGTTGAAAATTACCGGAGACGGTGTAGAAGATGAAGACGTTAAACTGGTCCTTGAATTCTTGCAGGAAACTACTGCAAAAATGGGAATATCCTTGATTTTAAGGTCAATGTAAAGGATTTGGAAATAAATGTTGACATATCGGGAAAAAGATGCGGGAACTATAATAGGAAAAACGTGGGCAGACGCTGGATGCTATACAGTATTTGACCAGTCTCGTAGTTAACAAAAATAAAAGCGAGTACATCAGGGTGGTTTTGGATGCTGAGAATTATCGACTTAAGAGAGAAAAGACCCTCGAAAAATTGGCTCAGTAAATTGGCGGATAAAAAAGTGGATTTAGGACAGGTAGAAATATAAAACTTGAACCTATGAATCTTATGAAAGAATGATTATTCATTCTGCATTACAAGGAAAATGATAAAAGTTTTGACCAGAAGTGAGGGTGAGGATCCTTACAGAAGGGATTGTAATTGAGTTAAAATAGAATTTGCCCGTGATTTCACGGGCTTTTTAAAATTATATGAGGTAAGATATGAACGATACTATTTCGGCTATTTCAACGGCTTACGGAGAAGGTGGAATTGGGATAGTAAGAATGAGCGGCAGCAGATCATATGGAAATATTGAGCGATATTTTCGACAATATTGATAAGGTGGAGAATAGAAAGCTCACGTATGGTCATCATAAGAGATCCTAGGGATGGCAGGACAGTTGATGAAGTTTTTAGTGGCATATATGAAAGCGCCTCCACACTTATACGGGTGAAGATGTCGTCGAAATAAATTGTCACACGGCAGCATGGTGGCTCTCAGAAAAATTTTCTGGATATAACCTTGAAAGAAGGTGCATCGTTGGCGGAAAAAGGAGAATTTACGAAGAGGGCGTTTTAAATGGAAAAAATTGACTTATCTCAGGCGGAAGCCGTAATAGATTTGATTAAAGCCAGCAGTTCATCAGGGGTATGATGATGTTGCACTTTCTCAGTTAGATGGAAGTTTTGGATATTTCGGAAATAAGGCAAAAATTAGTCGATATATTGGTAGATATAACAGTCAACATAGATTATCCCGATGAGGACATTGAAGAGATAGTATATGGAAATTTAAGAGAAAACATATTTAAAATAAAAAGAAGATATGGACTATCTAATAAGTACTTCCGACACGGGAAGAATATTGAAAGATGGCATAAAGATTGCAATTATAGGAAAACCGAATGTTGGAAAAAGCAGTTTGATGAATAGGCTTCTGATGGAGAACAGGGCTATCGTTACGGATATTCCTGGAACTACGAGAGATGTAATTCAGGAAAAATATGATGATTAGAAATATTCCAGTAATCTTAATCGATACAGGGAATACGTGAAACTGATGATAAAATTGAGAAAATCGGAATTGAAAAGAGCAAGGAAACCTTTAACGATGCGGATTTGATTTTTGTTTTTATTGAACTCCGGAGATGTGATTACCAGATGAGGATTACAGCATCATGAACAGAGTTGCAAATAAAAATGTTTTGGTGTTGCTGAACAAATCGGACATGGATAGAAAAATTGAAACGGACAGGATCAAGGAAATTTTTGGGAGATAAAACTTTTTAGATACTTCCATGGAAACAGGGCAGGAGTTGAAGAATTAAAGGATATTATCGAAAAAATGGTATATAAAAGGGAATTTAAAAACAGGATAATAGCTTAATTGTAACAAATGTAGGCATCTGAATTTGTTGGAGAGATGCGTATGCTTTTCTGGAAGATTCGTTGAAATCCATCGACTCCAAACTCAGCCGTTGGAGTTTATTGAAATCGACGTTAAAAATACTTATGATGATTTAGGAGCAATTTTTAGGCGAGAGAAGTCGGGGATGATATTTTAAATGAGGTTTTCAGCAGATTTTGTCTGGGAAATAATTTTATAGAGTAAGGAAAAATATGAACTACGAAATGGGAAAAATACGATGTATTGTGGTGGAGCAGGTCACTCAGGATGTGAGGCAGCCCTCGCAAGTGCCAGGATGGGCAAAAAACCTTGCTTGCAGCTATAAATTTGGAATCCATAGCCATGATGCCGTGCAATCCTTCCATAGGAGGTACGGGCAAGGGTCATTAGTCAGAGAAATCGATGCCTTGGGCGGAGAAATGGCAATCAATATCGATAAAACTTTCATACAGAGCAAGATGCTCAACACGAGAAAGGGACCTGCAGTACATTCTCTGAGATGTCAAGCCGATAAGGAAGAAATATCATAGGGAGATGAAGAAAACCATTGAAAGAACGGAAAAATTTGACGTTGAGGCAGATGGAAATAGTGGACTTGATCGTCGAAGAAAAAATAGCATTGTCGGCGTAGTGAGCGTAACCAATGCCGTGTATAAGGCAAAGGCTGTAATAATTGCTACGGGGACTTTTTAAACGGTAAGATATTCATTGGAGAGTCGTCTTTTACGAGCGGTCCAAACGGTTTAGCACCGTCGCTGAAACTCGCAGAAAGTTTGAAGAAACATGGCATAGAAATGCGAAGGTTTAAAACGGGTACTCCGGCTAGAGTATTAGCATCTTCTCTGAATTATGAAAATATGCAGGAGGAGATTGGAGATGAGGAGATCGTTCCGTTTTTCTTTTCTGAACGACCATCTTGAAAAGAACTCAAGTTTCCCTGCTGGTTGACTCACACCAATGAAAAACTCATGAGATAATCAGAAATAATTTTTAACAGATCGGCGCTGGCGGAGAGATAGAGGAATAGGTCCCAGATATTGTCCTTCCATAGAAGATAAGGTAAACAGATTCAGCGATAAGGAGAGACATCAGACTTTTATAGAGCCTGAAGGCTTGAACACAGATGAGATGTATGTTCAGGGATGAGCTCATCGTTGCCGGAAGATGTGCAGGAAGCATTTTACAGAACTATTCCGCTTGAAAATCTGGTTATTACTAGACCTGCTTATGCTATTGAATACGATTCTGTAAATCCGTTAACTCAAGATGAACTTGAGTCTAGAAAAATTGAAAATCTGTTTTTCGCAGGACAGATAAACGGCAGTTCGGGTTATGAAGAAGCAGCTGCACAGGGGCTTATGGCTGGAATAATCGTCTTGAAGATAGAAGGAAAAGAACCTTTTATAATCGATAGAAGTCAGGGATATAGGCGTTTTGATTGATGATTTGGTAATCAAAAAGGCACAAACGAGCCTTATCGAATAATGACCAGCAGGGCGGAATACAGATTGATATTGAGACAGGATAATGCAGACATAAGACTTACGGAGCTTTCATACAAGCTGGGGCTGGCTTCAGCGAAGATACGATAAGTTTATGGCGAAGCAGGAAAAATTAAAGATGAAATGAGAGATTGAAAAAGAAGGAAGTTTATCCGGGAGATGTGGAAGGAATATCTCGAAGAGATGAACACTTCACCTTTAAAGAATAAAAATCTCTCTATTTGAGCTGTTAAAACGTCCCGAGACTGACTTACAGCTCACTGGAAAGAGTAGATGATGAATGCCGAAACTGGCTCAGCATGAAATTACTCAGTTGGGTAGCAAATTAAATACGAGGGATATATCGGAAAAGCAGTTAGCTCAGATAGAGAGGTTTAAAAGGCTGGAGCAGATACCGGAGGATCAACTATTTGAAATAGACGGATTGAGAATAGAAGCGAGACAAAAGTTGGATGCGATCAGACCCATGTCGATAGGTCAGGCTTCACGTATCTCGGGAGTTTCTCCGGCAGATATAAACGTACTGCTGATATATTTGGAAAAATGCGAGGAGAGAGATGTCTAAAAAGAAATTTGGAATGCGAAAATTTAAAAAGTAATTTTAAGAAGACAGCTGAACGGGTTAAAAGTAAAACTGCGTAGATGAGAAAATAGAAACTTTGCTGGGATATATGAGATGGTGTATTGTTGTGGAATGACAAGGTGAACTTGACAAATATTCTAAATGAGAACGATTTCGTGAAAAACACTATATTGATTCGTTGTCGATTTGCTCCGAAAAATGAATTTTTGGAAGCTGAACATATAATCGATGTTGGTACAGGCGGCGGATTTCCGGGAATTCCGCTGGCAATATGCTATCCCGAAAGAAGTTCACCTACTTGATTCCTAAAAAGATTAAAAATTGTCGATGAACTGTGTATGAAACTGGAAATAAAAATGTGAAAACCGTCCACAACAGAGCGGAAGATTTGGGCAGAGATGCGATGTACAGAGAGCAGTTTGATTTATGTGTTTCACGTGCGGTGGCGAACCCACTCGTTAAGCGAATTGTGTCTTCCTCTGATAAAGATAAAAAGGTTATTTTATCAGCCAGCAAAGGACCGGCATTTGAAAAAGGAAATTACAACAGTCTGAAAAAGCAGTAGCCATGTTAGAGGAAGGGGTTAAAAGAATTGTTGAGACAAAAATTCAGAAACTGCACATAAACTCATAATAATTGAGAAAATTGAAAAATACAAAACAGTATATATCCGAGAAAATCAGGGATTCCGGTCAAGAAACCTTTAGTAGAATATGTAATGTTTCACTGAAACATTACATATTCTTTTATTTGTATAAAGTATATACAACAGAGCTTCATGGTATATAATGAAGATGCGAATACAATTGATTAAAGGAGGAATGTATGGGAAAAAGCGATAGCTATATTCAATCAGAAAGGTGGAGTTGGAAAAACCACTACGAATATTAACCTTGCAGCCTGTCTTGCTAAGAAGGAAAAGAAAATTTTGGTTTTGGATATAGATCCTCAAGGAAATACTACAAGTAGTCTTGGTATCGAGAAAAAGCCCTAAAGAAATCGTCATATGATCTCATGATTGAAGATGATATAAACGCAGAAGATGTCATATTGAAAACAGGAGTAGATAACTCTGGATATAATTCCGGCTAACGTAAGTTTGTCGGGAGCGGAAAGTGGAACTGGCGATAATAAGAGGAAGAGAGAAAGACTAAAGAAGGCGTTAGAATCAAGTCAAAGAAAAATATGATTTTATTTTTATAGATTGTCCACCATCTTTAGGACTGTTGACCATTAACTCTCTGACGGCAGTCGACTCCGTTCTGATACCTATTCAATGTGAATTTTATGCATTGGAAGGAGTTGCACAACTCATGAATACCATTGAAATAGTATGGAAAAATTTGAACGAAAAATTATACGTTCAAGGGAGTAATATTGAGTATGTTCGACGGAAGAACGAATTTGTCCGTTCAAGTTGTTGAGGAAGTGAAGAAGTATTTCAGGGAAAAAGTCTATAAGACTGTTATTCCCAGAAAACGTCAGACTAGCCGAGGCACCGAGCTATGGATTGCCTATAATAGAATATGATCCGAAATCAGAAGGGGCAGAGGCTTACAGAGAGTTTGCAGATGAATTTTTAGGGAGTTGAGGAGGAACTCGAATGACAATGAGAAAAAGCGGCCTTGGAAGGGGCTGGATTCTTTAATTATAAATACGGATGTTTCTGTGGATAACGTCAGCGGAGACAGGGAAATAGACGGGTTGATCAGGATTCGTTGAATGATATCAAGAGAAATGAAAATCAGCCGAGAAAAAGTATTTAACGAAGAGAAAATTGATGAATTGGCAGAGTCGATTAGGGAGCATGGAGTGATTCAGCCGATAATTGTAATGAAATCGGGCACGGGCTACGAAAATCGTTGCGGGAGAGAGAAGATGGAGGCTGCGAGAAAGGCGGGACTTGCAGAAATTTCACAGCGGTTGTAAGGGAACTACTAAAGAACAAAACATGCTCTTTGCGATAATAGAGAACATGCACAGAGAGACTTAAGTCCTATAGAGGAAGCCGAAGGCATTAAAATATGATTGAGAACTTTCAATCTCACCCAGGAAGAGGGTATCAAAAGCATAGGAGAGCAGACCGTATATAACAGAACAGTTTAAAGGCTCTTAAAGCTCCCGAAACCGATAAGAGAGATGATTGTCGACGGGAGAATATCATCCGGACACGGAAAAATTTTAGTGTGCATAGATGACGAGGAGAAGCAAATAGTACTGGCAAAATAAAATCGTGGAAGAGAGCATTTCGGTGCGTGGAATAGAAGATTTTATGAAGGAGAACAGAAAAAGGGAAAACCTGCAAAGCGAAGCCCTAAAAGTTCAGATTTGCTGCTGGTGGAGAGAGAATTGAAGGAAGCCCTAGGTACAAAAAGTCATCATCGATATTACCGGAAAAATAACGTAATCCAAATTGGAGTGCTACAACAAAGATGAGCTGGAAAGAATTATAGACGTGCTTAAAAATGCATAGCCTATTTGATGTTTCACGTGAAACATCGGTTCGATGCATCGGATTATCTGATAAGGAGTTTGAAATTTGGCGATTTTAAACCTTATCACAGAATATGTATCATATATAAAAAGGATACGTATATGGTATCATAGAATTGAAAGGAAAAGAAAGTGACGATTTTGAACAATGATATAAAGAGCTATTTGGAAAAATTAAAAATCAAAAGTCTGCAACTCCGGGAGGAGGAAGTGTTAGTGCGATTACAGCTATGCAGGGGTGTAGCTTTGAATTTGATGGTCATAGAGACTTACCATAGGCAAAAAGGATATGAACAGCATCAGGAATTTTTAATTAAAGAAAAAGCGAAAATGAAAGATTGTATCAGGAATGTCTGAAGGCTGCAGATAAGGACATCGAAGCATATAACGGCTTTTTAGAGGCATACAGACTTCAAGGATACCGAGGATGAAAAAGCAAGAGAAAAAGCTATAAACGAGCAACAATCAATGCTATCATGTCGTCAATTTATACTCATGGAGCTGTGTAAATCAGGAGTAGGATATATAAGGAGATATTATTTAAAACGAACAAGATGGCCATAAGCGATCTTATATCAGCTGCGATAATGTTTGAAGCGAGCTGTAAGAGTACGTCTTCTAAACGTCAAAATTAATGCGAGAAATTTTTACAAAAACAGGAAAGAAGCGGAAAAATTTCTGAGCATGGCGGATAATCTCATAGTGAGATGTTTCAAAAATCGTAGGAGAGATTTTAGAAATAGCAGTTCCGAGGCTGTAGAGATATTTTTTTAAAATTGAAAAGCGGGTTTTTGATATAAATGGAGAAGAGATGTCAGATAGATCTTTGGAAGATAAGAATTGTGAAAGTATCCCTAATATCAGCGAGGGAAGGAATAGAGAAATCGTAGAAAGCATTGTGGATGAGAGTGAGAAGTACCGAGGGATGTATACTTATGAATTACAGCTCTGATAAAGATCACAATCGCAGCGTGATTTCGACATCGGAAGTCCGAAAGCAGTGGAAGAAGCCAGTTTTTCGATTGATGAAAAAGGCATTGAAGCTGATAGATTTGAGAAAAACACAAAGGGGAACATCCGAGAATGGGTGCCGTAGACGTGATGCCTATGGTGCCTATAAAAACATTTCTATGGAGGAATGCATAGAAATAAAGCAAACACATAGGTGAGAAAGTGGCAAGGAGCTGGCAGTGCCGGTGTAATCTCATATGAGAAATCGTCAAAGACCCCTGAAAGGAGCTCGATTGAGAAGTAATTCGCAGAGGGAATTTGAGGAATTTAGATGAGAAATTAAAAGATGAAAAATGGTATCCGGATTTCGGAAAAACATCAAACACGAAAAGTGCCGGAGCATTGATTTTAGGGGCGAGAAATCCTTTTGATAGCATACAGTATGTTGCTGAATACATCAGATGTTGAAATTACAAAACAAATAAGCAAAGACATAAGGGAGTCCGGCGGAGGAATGAAGAGGTGTAAAAAGCCATCGGCATATACATCGCCGATAGAAATTTAGCACAGGTTTTCGATAGATTTAACAGATTATAGAGAAACTTCCCTATTTGATATTATGGAAGGAATAAAACTGGAATGCAAAAAAGTATGGTGTTGAAATTTATTCAACAGAGCTCATAGGAATGATGCCAATGGAAGCCTTTGTAAGAAGTGCAGCCAGCTATCTTAAAATGAAAACTTCAATTATGACAATCAGGTGATAGAGAACTTCTTGATATAGAAGAGAGATATGTCTCAATCAGATGACGTATAATAAAAATCCATTGGAAATGCACCAATGGATGATAATGGCACCCCGAGATGAGTTCGAGACATCCGACGCACGGTTTAGGAAAACCGACGCTCTATCCCTGAGCTACGAGGGTAAATATAGAATAAGTATATCACATAAAAGTCACTTTTTAGAATTAGTTTAACATTTATCAAAAAGTGGTATAAAGGAGCCACATATGAAATAAGAAATGAAAAATTTGAATGAGCAAAGAAAGAAAAATTAAAATTTAAATAGGAGGCGAGTTATGTTAACTAAAATTGAGTAGGAGAACTCTCAAAAAAGAAGTATTGGAAAAGCAATGAAAAGGTTTTGGTGGATTTTATACGCGGATTGGTGTACGCCTTTGTCAGATGCTGATGCCACAGGTGGAAGCTTTGCGGAAGAAAATCCGGGGCAGAAAGTTTTTACAGGTGAATATTGACGACGACATGGAAAGTGCACAGCAGCATGGAGTTATGACGATTCCTACGCTGATCGTTTTTGAAAAACGGTCAGCCTGTTAGAAAAGAAGTTAACCCCAAACTAAAGAGAAAGTTGCGGCATTGGTCAACCAATAATAAAATAGCTTACTTGAATAATCTATATAAATAAAGAAGCTGGAAACCGGATTGTGGTTCCGGCTTCTATTTATAGTCAGCGATTAACGTTAATTTATAATACACATCATCGAAAATCACAATGCTGCAGGATTTGAGGTGATATATCACTGACTTTTCAATTAACGTGTGCAATGCTTTCAGAGTATCTTTACCGTTCCTGGAAATCCACAACATTATTATGGAAGCTATGGAAGATACTAAAATCTCCTTGGAGTAATCTGTATGTGGACCAATATTGAAAAAGGTATAGTGCTTGATGTTGGGATTTAGATTTCTATACAGGAGTTGTTTTCACGTATGCTGGACTTTCCAGGATCTCCGTTTGCGTCGAAATAGCCTTAATGAAGCAGAAATCCGACTTTATATAATTCAGGGCATCGCATATCTTGTCATGTGGAAACACAAATTTATGATAATTGCTGTTTGAAAGCTCGAAATTCACAAAATTTCATTGAGATTCTGAATAATGGTGGTTTCCAAGGTTTCCAGCAAATTGTATTTATCCGTGTAATGAAGATAAAAGTTCCTCTGTTTATACCAGCTCTTTCCAGATATGTCTACAACCGATAGATTGTTGAATCACTTTTCCATAATCAGTTCAGTGAAGGCGGATTTAATTTTTCTTTTTGTCTTTATTGTATTGTGCTTTTTCCCATATCCATAGTTTATTCTCCCGATATATTATCAATATTTTCAATAATTATTCGAAAATATATTATAAAAATCAACACTATGTTCAATTCTGTACATTGTAAAAATTAAATTGTGTTATAATAATATCAGAGTGAATGAACACAATGTCTCATTTTCAATATAAATATATATGAAATCAGGAGGCAAGTCAATATGAGTTATATACAGGTGAAAAACAGCTATAAAGGTATAAGACCGGAGAAGTTGAAATAATTGCAAACAACAACATAAATTTTGAAATAGAAAAAGGAGAGCTCGCCATAATTTTGGGTTCTTCCGGGCAGGAAAAATCGACTCATGTTGAACATCTTAGGAGGTATGGACACGAATGACGAAGGAGAGTCATAATCGATGGCAAGAATATATCCAATTTGAGCGAAATTGAACTGGACAAAGTACAGAAGGTACTGATGTAGGTTCCATTTCAGTTTTATAATTTGCTATCGAATCTGACATGCGAAGGAGAATGTGGAATTGGCGTCTGATAGTGGAGGATGCCATGGATCCGGAACAGATTTTAAAGGATGTAGGGTTGGAAAAAGAATGGAAAAACTTTCCAGCACGAGCTTTCCGAGGTGAACAGCAGAGAGTTGCCATAGCTAGAGCGGTTGCTAAAAATCTGAAAATCTTACTCTGTGATGAGCCGACAGGTGCATTGGATTATAATACGGGAAAGCATGTATTGCAGATATTGCAAGATATATATGTAGAGGGGCAACTGTCATCATCGTTACGCATAATGGAGCTTTTGGCAAAAATTGCGGATAGGGTAATCCATGCATGATGCAAGGGTAAAGGGCATAGAAATAAAATGACAATCCCACCAAATATTGCAGATATTGAATGGTAGGTGACTTGATGGATAAGAGAGCATTGAATAAGAACATCAAAGAATCGATTAAACATTCAAAAGGTAGATTCTTTGCGATCATGTGTCTGATGATGTTGGGATCTTTTGCATTGGTGGGATTGAAGGTCATGGACCGGATATGAGGAATACAGCTGATGACTACTTTGCAAAAGTTGACAGATGTTTCCACAATTTTCCGAGTACGGATTGGATGGAGATGATATTGAGGGAGATAGCCGAAGGAATAGATAAAATAGAGTTTGGATATATTAAGGATGTGATCATTGAGGATTCTCACACCATGACGAGAGTATTCTCCAAAAATGATGATATATCACAGGCGGATGTATTGCAAGGCACGATTACCGGAGAGAAGATGAGATTGCAATCTCAAATCAGTATAAGGATGATTATGATATTGGAGATACTCTAAACATATACTGAAAAACCAGCAATTTCCGGAGAAAATCTATAAAAGGGACAAGTTCAAAGGTAGTCGGATTTATAGGACACCGAGATAATAGCTAATACGAACATGGGAAGCACAAATGCAGGAACCGGTGAACTGAACGGAGTTGCAGTAGTTACAAAGGATGCGTTTGATTCCGATGTGTCACATGATAGGGAGAATAACGTTTAAGGACACGAAAAAGTAGATCCATACACGAAAAATATACGAACTTAATAGAAAAACACAAGAGAAAACTTGGAAGGCATTTTTGAAGAAGCAGCCTGAACAGAGGCTGGCTCCATAAAAAGAAAAATACAGCGAAAAATAAGAAAAGGCGAAATTAAATTAGCAGAAGCAAAAGGAGAAAAATTGGTGAAGCTGAAAAACAGATTATACAAGCGAAAATTAAAACTAAATACAGAACAGGGACACCATAAGCAAGCGAGCGAGGCAGATAGAATATTTGAAAAGAAGAAACAGAGATAAGAGCAGATACGAGAAGTTGGCTTCAGGAAGAAGAGACTTGAGAGAAACAAAAGAATGCTGGATGAAAATGAAGAGCGATACAGGAGGGAGTGGCTCAATATGAGAAGAGAGAGCACTTCAGCAGGGACGAATCAATTGATCAATGCTAAGAAGGAAATAAAAGAGAAAGAGGATGCTCTGAAAAGGGTAAGAAAGACTATGAAAACTCTATCAAAGCGTTGGAATATAAAAATTGAAATAGAAAAATTGCTTGATGGCAACAATCTCGACACACATACAAACAAGAACTGAAAGAACAGCATATATATAAAATGCAGTTGGCAGGATTGAAAAATCAGTATCACTGTTTATAAACGATATATACAAAAAGGGAAACCCAAATAGATGAGCAGACTATGAAGCAGAAAGAATTGTTACATTGATCAAGGCAAAAAGAGAGCTTGCAGAAGGTAAAAGTAGCTCGATAACAATAGATTGTTATTAGACGATGGATATAGGAAAATAGCCGCTGGCAAGGTAAAATTGACTGAGCTAGACAAGGCTCGACTTGCAGAGGGTACAGCTTGCTGATAAAACGGAAATATATGAACAGCTGGAAAAACGGCGAAAAAGATTTTAGCTGAGTAAAAGGAATACTCAAAATTTGACTTTGCTGGATAAGAGATGGAACTCGCAGAGAATGGTGAAAGTCGGCTAAAGGAAGCGAGAGAAAAATTAGAACAGTTTGGAAGAACTCCGTGTACGATGTGTATTCCAGAAGAGAAAATGCAGGATCTGAGGATATAGACTATACACTTCCACAGCTAGAGATCGTGATTCTCTATCAGGATATTTCAATATTTTTATATTTGGTCGGCAGCTCTGTAACATCGATGACTATGTCCAGATTTGTGGATGAAGAGAGGATAAATGCTGGAACGCTTAAGGCGCTGGGATACAGCAACAGGGATCATCATAAAGAAATTCACCATTTATGGTCTCTTATCCAGCATGATAGGGACGACGATAGGCGTGTTGATGGGACATACGTTGTTACCTCTGATAGTTCATAATAGTACGCTGCTAAAAGTTGAACTCCTATGATTAGGTTGTCGTTTTACCCCTAAGATAACTATAATAGCATTTGGTTCTGATTCAAGTGCAGTGGTGCCAGCGTATTTAGTTGCAGAGAAGGAGCTTAAAGAGAAAGGCATCACAGCTTTTATTGCCAAAACCTCCACGAAAGGTTCAAAGATGTCTCAGCGAAAGGATGGGATTTATATGGGAACAAAAATCGTCCTACAAAGAAAGGTGACACAGGAATATCTTTTAGGTATAAGCAGAGAATGTTGATGACAATCTCTGGTGTATGCTGGCGGAGTTGCGTTTGTCTTTGCGGATTTGAGTGCAACATTCAATACAGGGGAATCGTCGATGCACAATCCCAAAAACATAATAAAATACGACTTGATAATACAAATGAAGATAGCGCAAAAGATGATACAATCGATAAAATAAACAAAAAAGCTTCCAGGACGATGTGGAGGATACAAACGCATAAAAACGTTCACTTTGAAGAAATCACAAAGGTTGCAGGTGCAAAATAAAGATGCCCAGAAAATAAAGTTTATAGTGCCTTCCGACCATGAGAAATTCGATGATTATATAAATCTCAGGATAGAAAGACCGGAGAAAAATTGCGTTAGACAAAGGTGGTGCGGTAATATCCGAAAGATTTGCAAAATTGATAAAGGCAAAGGTTGGAGATGAAATTGATGTTAAAGACAGCAAGGGAAACGATCATAAAATTAAGGTCAAGGGAATATGTGAAATGTACTCGACATTTCGCATTTATGTCAAAGGAATCATACGAGAAAACTTTTCAATACAAAATATAAAAATAATCGAAGTCTGATATCTCTAAAAAGATAAAGACCAAGAGAATATCAGAAATGTCGCATCAGATTTGCATGAAGCAGGAAGGTGTAAAGGGAATCAGTTCAGAATATCAGCCTGGAAAAATCGAGATTCATACGATAGTGTTATCCTCAATAAAATAATCGATTATTTTAATCGTTACGGCAACGCTTTCTAACCGTGAATTATCAGCAATCTGACCAGACTATAAACGTGGCTGAAAGAATTAGGGAACTGTCGACGATAAAGGTGCTTGATTTTTAATAAAAGAAGTCACCATGTACATTTACAAGGAAACTTCAATTCTGTCAATTATTGGAATCTTAGTCGGATTTTTATTCGGTGGATGGTTGCACCACTACATAATAACGGCGGTTCCTCCGGAAGAGGTCATGTTCAATCCGCAAGAAAGGGTGCTAGTGAAAGCTACATAGTGCCGACAGTAATCGTAGACAGTATAATCGTTGCATTGGGATTTGTCGTAAATCGGAAACTGAAAAATGTCAATATGCTGGAAGCGTTGAAATCTGTAGAATAGCATAAAAAGAAGGCATTTATGGCAGATAAGCTAGCTTGTACTGATAGTGTGGAATATATAGATATAAAAAACCCTGTGTGATATCAATTTTATAGAAAAATTACGAAAATCAAAATAATGAAATGTAAATGAGCAAGTGAACTATCCTGATGAAGAAAAGGAGCTGTTTTTGATAGAATCAAAAACATCATCATATCCGTTGCCTGTTCTATTAGTTATAAAGCGACAAATACCTCTTTTTGGCATCTCGTTGGCATAATATATTTATTGTCGATGGCCATGTTTATTTAGCATAGAGCGGCCGGAAAGAAATAAAGGTGAGACGTTATGTCAGGATTCAAAAATTTCAAAGTAAGTATTTATGTCTTTTTGCCTTCGAGGAAAAAGAAATATTTAAACCTTTAAATACCGGTTTTATTGACAAAGAGTGAGCTGTGTAAGAGAATATGTGCTAATATCTACTTCTATACAAAAGATGGTTATACCATTATGATTGATGCGATATAACTATGACAGACTCAGGAAAAATGCGGTGGCTTAATATCAATCCGAAAGATATAAAAGATATTTTAATTACTCACCAAGATACGGATCATGTCGGAGCCATTGAAAAAGGTGGTGATGGATTATCCAGCGAATCAACGATATATATTGGAAGAATTGAAAATGAATATTTGAACATCGTAAACGACGTAAAAGTCTTTTGGGGATTATATAAATTACCTCGAGTACACATTGATAACAAAAAGTTTTTAATCGATGAAGGTCAAGAGTTCTATATTGAAAAATATTAAGGTAGCTATCAACCAGGACATACCTGGGGGCATCTTGTATATTTGATTGATGATGAATATTTATTTAGAGATACAATTTGGCTAAGCCAGCAGATGGTGGTTATGCACTTTTTAAATACTCTTTGCGGAAGATAGAAATTTGCAAATGAAATCACCTAAAAATTGGAAGAAACACTTTAGAAAAGAACCCTCACTTAAAGATTATCACAGGACATACTGGCTGACTGATGATATGGACTTGACTTTGCCCATACAGATGAGGGCAACGTGCATTAAGGCGAGAAAGCCAAAGTTCAGATCCGAGCACCAGTATGATGGCTTTATGATGAGAAGAGATGATACGAAGAAAATGCAAGAAACGTGATTCCTTTGATAAGTGTTAGAAATGCACATTTGCCAGCAGTGGAAAAGGATGCTGATTGAAAAGAGATAAAAATTGTATCCAAGCATTCTATGGAGTATGGCAGATTAGAAGAGGACGAGGATCGAAAGCTATAAATTCAAAGAACGATGTATCCAATACTTGACACAATCATTATTGGTTTGATAGGAATTAACCATAATCATATTTTATTTACAACTTTTATATATAGTGCTTTTACATAAAATGAGAAAAATAAAAAGGTTGATTATTATGTAGTACGGAGAATAATCATGGAAAGAAAGACGAAGATATTCATTGTGATCTCATAGCTTTAATGAATTTTAGTTTATTCTGTGTACGAAAATATAATAGAGAGCAAATTGCAAGGCTCAATGACAAAAATCTAAAATCTAAATAGAGAAATGGATACAGAAGAAATAGAATGAGTAGTTTGACCGTAGGTGGAGAAACACATAATATACAGAGTTTAAAAACCCTACAAAAGGCTATGAAAACCTTCACGCCATCCGAATATTGTATTAGGCGAACTTGATAGCTCGGGAGATTTGTCATGCAGGAACTGGAAACTATATGAGAAGGGAGCCATTGAATGCGATCAGCTAACGCATGAAGAACGAAACAGAAATAGAGGGATTTTTGATATATGAGAATACTGATAAGAAATGACTTGGAAATTTTTTGTTTAAAATAGGACTAAATGTCAAATGTCATATACGAACAGAACCCTGAAGTGGAGAGCGAAGACTTTCTACTGGGGTTAGCTTTGCATTTTTACAAATCGTAGCAATTTCTAATGCAGATTTCGAGAGAACTAAATTGCCTTTATCATTGCAGAAATACTGCCGGATCGATGAAGTTGTTACAGCATATGTGTTATGATGTATTCAAGCATCATTTTGTAAAAACTCAATTATAAATAACTAAAGATTAAAAGATAACAAAAATATTCATATAAGATAATTTCCATTGAATTTGAGCAATAGATGGTCTAATGAAAAAGCAGAATAAAACTGATTATAATGATACATAAGAGGAGATATGTTATTTGATTCTCATACCCATATAAACAGCGAAATGTACAACACGATGGAAAGAAAGGCACAAGTCATAGCAGCAATTGAAAATTCAGATGTGACAGTGATCATCGCAGGTGATTTGGCTGACTTCTGCCGATAGCTCGGAACATGCAAAAATATCCTTGGTGCTATGCTGCGGTGGGATTTCATCCCGCGAAACAAGGCATATGGACGAGATGACACTGATGATGATAAAAAGCCTGCACAAAGAAGGAGAAAGTCGGCTATGTGGCAAATTGGACTGATTTTCACTATGATCATTCACCTAGGGATGTTCAGGAGTACTGGTTTAGAGAACAGATAAACACTCGCCAATGAACTCAGGTTGCCGATAGTCATTCACAGCAGGGAAGCTGACAACAGAACCTTGATCCTCAAGGAAGAAGGTGCTTTTTCCGATGAGAGAAAGGGGTACTTCTCACGAAAACCCGACGGAAGCAGCGATGCAGGGCATTGTTGCACTGTTACAGCGGCAGTCCGGAATTGGCAGAACAATATGTGAGGCTGGAGCAACCCTATCTATCGCAGGTCCCGTAACATATAAAAACAACAGAAGACACCGAAGGTGGTGATCGGAATAGGGAATTTATTGATGAAACCGATGCACCGTACCTGACGCCTGAGCCGTTGCGGCAGGAGGGAATATGTCGCCCTATGTGAGCACATGGCCAGAAGGATAGCACTTACAAGGGATGATTATGAGCGGTAGTAGAGCAACTTGCAAAATGCTGAGCGATTTTTCAACATAGAGGAAAGTTAAAATCATGTTAAAGGACATCATCACATTGAGAAACACAGTCACAATAGATCCCGGAGATCTTGTAATACTGACTTCCGAGGTCCGGACCACTGTGCCCTCATGGACGTTTTATAGCAGAAAGATAGGAGATAGAAGTTTGAGTTGGTATTTGCCCATGTAAGTCGCACCTGCATTGCAGAAGGCAGGAAAGATATGGAGTTCGTCCAGCACAGGGAGAGAAGTACAACGTAAAACCTTCGTAAAAGAGCGTCGATTGCCCCAAGATGGCTCTCTGGATATGAAAATATCCGGTGAAGAGGCAGGCAGATTGGCGAGATACACTTTTCTCAACGAAACAGAAAAATCGATACAAGGAAAAGGGCTGTGAAAATTCATATCGCAGGGAGCAGATAAAAGTGGCAGTCGCTCACAATATGTGGGATCAGAGAAACCATACTGTTTAGGATTCTTCGAGGAAGCGGTGTTGACGGGCAATTGCAGGCATCGAATACAGCAAAAACGCCGTGGGCAGCAACGTAATCAGACCGATGTTGAACATATCGAGAAATCGTATCGAAGAGTACTGCGAAGCAAAAAGCGATTGAATCTGAGAATGGATGAGACCAATCAAAAAGGATGTATATACGAGAAATAAAATACGGCTGAAATTGATCTCATGCATACAAATGAAAATGTTCAATACAGACGTGAATAAGACTCTTTTCAGCTTAGAGAGAATGCTAAAATAGACAAAGAGTATATGGGCAGAGGCGGATAAGGCGTATGGGAGAGTTTTGCTGGAAGAAAACTTGAAATATGCCGAGAAAAAGAGCTGTAGTTTTCATCCAAAGAGAGCTGTGGAATTACCATAGTAGCCAGTGCGCAGGGGTTCTGCCAAAAGCTTTCAGAATGATCGGATTGAACAAAGACGTTTTAAGAGGACATATCGCTCACAGCACTGAGATTATTAAAACGAGAAAATAGACCCAAGGAGTTGACTGGCTCGATGGATTTACATTGGAAGTAGTAGCTATGGCAGGTAACATGTATAAAAAGGGTGAAGAATGAAATATTTTGAAGAAGAGAGAATTTTTTCCATAGAAAAATGTGAGGATTACATAAAAATAATTTGTCAGGAAAACACAAAGTTCAGTACGCAGTCTTCGATTTGGAAAAACTGAAACAAAAGTATGCCATATCGGAAGATTTTCGAGAGATAGAGCTGAGAAATAGAAAAAGCGGAGATTACATAAGGCTGAATGGAATTGCCAGGAAGAAACTCAAGATTTTCTGGTGGATATGAAAGTGCTGAGACAGGAGAGACCACGCATAGATTTGGTCCAGGCAGTGATGAAATCCTATGGATTTGACGATCGATGCAGGCGTAAGAAAAATTGTGAATTTACCCTAGATAATAGCACGAAACATATTATTTTGCTTGAAATACAGGATTTTGTGTTAAAATTATGATTTGATAGGCATCTTAAATAAAGATGCAGTAATCTCTTAAAGGAGAGATGAATTGAAGAAAGCATTTAAAGGATCTCGGAGTATATTTTTAATTCTAATTTTAGTGTCGGACTTGTTCTTTTCTATGGAAAGGAATCCAGCGACAAGGCATCTGAGGTGAGCTATTCTGAAAATTGTAGAGCACATCTCCAGGGAAGAACTGAAGGAAATAACCTTCAAAGAACTGGAGATAACAGGGATACTTAAAGATTAACGGAAAAGTTCACACATATGCTCTACAGCGCCATGGACGTGAACAGATTGCGCACGGAATACTTGGACAAGCAGAGTCTAAAGAATAAGATAACTGTATGCCAAACCTGAGAAAGAATCTTGGATAATATCCATCATTCCGACATTGATAATGATGGGTGCCTTGATATTCTTCTGGATGATGATAATGAGACAGCAAGGCGGCGGAAAGGCTATGAGCTTTGGAAAGAGCAAGGCGAAAAATGCAGAATCCGTCAGGTATCACATTTGATGATGGGCAGGTCTGGATGAGGAAAAGAGGAGTTGGAAGAAGTTGTCGACTTCTTGAGACGACCGCAAAAGTAATACGCATCGATAGGAGCTGAGAATACCAAAGGGAATACTTTTGGTAGGACCTCCGGGAACGGAAAACCTCATTTATCAAAAGCTGCAGCAGGTGAGGCGGGAGTGCCGTTTTTACCATTTCAGGTTCGGATTTTGTTGAGATGTTCGTAGGCGTAGGAGCTTCAAGAGTTAGAGACTCGTTTGAGCAAGCCAAGAAGCTACGCGCCGTGTATCATATTCATAGATGAAAATCGATGCCGTAGGCAGAAAAAGAGGTGCCGGTATGGGCGGCGGCCACGATGAGAGAGAGCAGACATTAAATCAGCTGTTGCTGAGATGGACGGATCGATGGAAAATTCGGGATTATCGTATTGGCAGCTACGAATAGACCTGACATCTTAGATCCGGCATTGCTCAGACCAGGCAGATTCGACAGACAGGTGGTAGTAGGGATACCGGATATAAAGGCGAGAGAAGAAATATTTAAAATTCACAGCAGAAACAAGCCTTTGAAGAAGATGTCAACGCGAAGTATTGGCACGCAGAACGCCTGGATTTACACTCGGCTGACATAGAGAATAATATGTTAGAAAGTAAAGCGGCATTGCTTCAAATCAGAAAAACAGCAAAGCCATCAGCATGGAAGATATTGAAGAGGCTATTACAAAGGTTATAGCCGGACCGCAGAAGAAGAGCAGAGTTATAAGCGAAAAGGAAAGATGGCTTACGGCAGTTCACGAATCAGGACACGCAGTCGTGGGCAAGATCCTTGCCGGAGACAGATCCTGTACACCAGATAACGATAGTGCTGAGGAAGGAAGAGCCGGCGGTTTTACCATGATTCTTCCGACGGAAGAGCGATTCTACACTACAAAAGTCGATATGGAAGAACAGATAGTACACTTGATGGGAGGAAGAGTTGCGGAAAGTCTCGTTTTAAAAGATATTTCAACGAGCCAGCAACGATATTCAAAGAGCTACAACTATAGCAAGGGATATGGTCACTAGCTATGGATTTAGCGAAAACTCGGACCTGTCAACTACAGTTCAGGAGAAGAGGTGTCTTATAGGAAGAGATTTCGAACTAAGAACGACTTCTCGGAAGAAACTTCAAACGAAATAGATGCGGAAGTTAAGGGAAATTATTCACAGCAGCTACGAGCACGCTACTGCTGATTTTGACAGAACACATGGATAAATTGTTGGAGCCGCCAATGCCTGATGAAACTGGAAACTATCAGCGGCGAAGAATTTGAAAAATTGTATACAGGAGAAATAACTGCCGATCAGTTGGCAAAAGACAATGAGAGTGAGGAATTGACTAAAAGCTGATAAAGATCAGACGGTTGAAGATGAAAATATCGACTCCGACCATAGCGAACTGGACGAGAGACGCAGATGGTGAAGACATGGAAAGTTGTGAAGAAGATTTAGAAAATTTAGAGAATGACAGGGAAGACAATCGAGAGGATAACGAGTTGTCATAGCTTGGAGGAAGATGTAGGAAGACGAGATGAAAATAACAATTAAAGAGTGCTTAAAGTTGCATGCATTTGAGGGGTGCGGAAGATGTTAGCAGGAAAAAGAGATTAAATTCGATAATTAAGAAGGTGACGGTCTTAGAAGAAGTGACAGCAGAAGATATTGATGCAACCTATGAAGATGTAATGATCGTTAGCATTTTCGGAAACCAGAAATGATGTTGAGGAGCAGTGCAAGATGATTGAAAAGATCGGTGCTTTGCGGAATGTCGGTTTTGGTGTTGACAATAGAAGGTAGGCGACATTCTGGGCAAGGTGGATGAAAGGTTAGTCGATATCTGTGAGAAGCTGGGAGTCGTTTTTGATTGCGTTAAAGTGCAGAAAAGAAGAATTCAAACTCAGGAAATCTTTGGAAAGAAGTATCTCACATCTTGTATTACGGTTCAGTGAATGAGGCAAAACCCTTCACACTTCTTGCACGGACGATGCGCATTTCACATGATCAACTTCGAGAAATATCCCGATTTGTGTCGCGCACTGAGGATCAGCCTGCAGAATTAGCAACGAGGTTTCAGGGTTGATTTCTCATGGCGAGCAGCGATTTCAATCCTGTTTTGGCAGTAGAAACAAAATCAGATACCACCACCAGTGAAGCAAGCGATCGCGTTTGCGAGAAAGGGTTATGTTGAGAAAGAAGCTGTTACGTACGATGACAGAGAAGTTGACGGCCTGGCTACATACCGGATGCTAGCATACCACTGCATAGAGGACAAGGACACGTAGCCACATGGCTGATTGCGGATAACATAGGAATGTGCCAAAAAGACGAGAATAAAGTTGGGAAATATCCATAACTATGGCGATGCGGAATGTGGAAGCCACTCCTAAAAAGATGACGAAGCCGAGTTCAGCAGAGCTTTGAGAAGAGGGAACATAAAACAAAGCATCTCGCCATTAAAGAAGATGCGAAAGATCGACGAGATCAAGTGTAGCTAGCGTGTGTTTTGTATCCAGATACGGTCTTTGGAGCAGGACACAGTAGGATAAGTGGACATGAGCATTGTGAGAAAAGGGAATAAAAGCCCTGAAAGGCAAGAGAGATAATGGTGAAACTACGAGGAATACTTCTGGGTCACAAGAGCACAACAATGCGGTTAAAACATCTCGATGTTTTAAGATGAATCTTATCGCCGGAAAATCTTTCACGTTACAGGAATAAAACGGAATCGATTTGCGCGCGCGCTGACGATTCAGGACTCATCGAGAGACTCACGGGCTCAGCAAAGTGGAGTTCCCGCAGCAAGCAAATCTCTCAAAGGCACGATCGAGTGATAAGAAATCGTCCACACTCCAAGTGAGGGCAGGTTTGAAAGAGAGAGCGCAAACTTCTTTAGATGTGTTGGGTAGAGAGAGAGCTAGCGCAAAGTGCAGAGAGCTTCGCAGAACAGTGAAACAGTTCATCATTCCGGATGCGTGCGCGCGATGAACAGCGGAAAAACAGCGGAGATTCTCGATGTTCACACCAGCACGGTTCAGTACAGGATGAAGAGGATAAACGAGATTGTTGGGAGTTGAAATTACAGCATATAGAGTGGTTTCCGAATCAGTACGGCAGTGGCATTGCCGACGGAAACTATGAACTGAATGGGATTGGTAGGGTTTTAGAGAGGAGAAAAATATGCTTTTAGCATTTGATGTTGAGTAATACGAACATCGTACTCGGCGTTTTTCAAAGAGGGACAAGTTAATCGAAAAATTGGAGATTGGAAACGGATCCGAGAAAGAGTGCGGACGAGTACGGGATGCTTATAAATCAGTTATTTGATCATTCAAACTTAGATGTGAAAAATGTCAAGGATATAATTATAGCAACAGTGGTTCCATCGATTTTTATATGCTTTGCAGCATTTGGCGACGAGTATTTTAACAGAAAGGCTATAGTGATAGAGTCAGGCGTAAAGACCGGATTGATAATAAGATATGACAATCCTAAACAGGTGGGTTCGGACCGGGATATAAATGCCGTGGCAGCAGCATATACAAAGTACCAGGGGCCGTTGATTTTAATAGATTTTTGGGACAGCGACAACCTTTTTGTGCTGTTTACAGATAAGGCGCGGAATATCTGGGCGGAACCCATCGCACCGGGATCTGGAAAGATTTTCCAGATCGAGCACTCTTCAGCAGACATCAGAAACTTCCCAAGGTGAAGTTGGGATGTTCAAAGACTGTCATCTGCAAAGCGGTAGATACTTGATGCAGTCAGGGGCTGGATTTTACGACATATGGAATGTGGTTCATAATTCGCAAGATGAAAAGTAGAACTGAAAAATGGGAGAACCTCCCCAGAAGAAATCAAGGTAATAGCCACAGGAGGATTGGCTACTTTAATTTCAGGAGGAGTTGACCAAATAGATATAGTAGATAAAATGTTGACCTTGGAAGGTCTGAGAATTATATACAGTGATAAAAATAGGACAGAAAACCTGCAGTGAGAGTTCCCTACTTAGTTTTTGGGTAAGGTAAAAATAATATCACGAGATGAATAACGATGGAATTTGTAATCGAATACATGTTGAAATGGGGGAATGAATTTTTGAGTGAAATAGGAGGAATTAAGCTGGATGGACCTTTTCTTTCAGCACCCTGCTCGCCGGAGTTACCGACAGCGTCATGAAAGGTTGAACAGAGCCATGGGAGCGGCATTGGGATATTCCGAGATGATAAGCGGCAAGGGATTGATATGTAACAATCAAAAATACGGAGGAACTGTTGAAGATAACAGAGGAAGAGAAGCCGGTCATATCGAGATATTCGGTTCAGATGCGGAGATTATGGCAGAAACGCTGAAAGGTTGAATTAGGGAGAATGCCATATTGGATATAAATATGGGTTGTCCGGTTCCTAAAATAGTTAAAAACAGTGATGGTTCGGCACTTTTGAAAAACTCCACGAAAGATTTACGATATCGTGAGTGCGGTAGTGGAAAGCGTCGACAAAGCCAGTCACTGTAAAAATAAGGACAGGCTGGAATGATAGGGAGCAAGAACTGCTTAAGTGGCTAAAATAATCGAAAATGCAGGGGGCTTCGGCAATTACCGTTCATGGGCAGAACCAGGGAACAATACTATTCGGGAAAAGCTGACTGGCAAGCCATAAAAGGAAATAAAGAGCGGTGAAAATTCAGTCATTGGAAACAGTGATGTCTTTTCAGTGGGGATGCCAGAAAGTGAGTGGAGTTCACAGGTTGCGATATGGTGATGATCGGCAGAATGCTGGGGAAGCCCTTGGATCTTCCGCCAGTGTTTGGAGTATACAATCAGGGGATACAGATGGTGACAGAACTTCTCAATATCCACGAGAGTATCTTTACAGAAAAAGTGGCGATGATGAAAAACATCTCCAGCTGTCGGTCGAGGCGAAAGGAGAAGCCAGAGCTGTAAAAGAGATGAGAAAAGCACATCGCATGGTACACAAGGGGATGAAGGATAGCAGACATTTTTAGAAATCAGCTGAATCAAATGGAAAAATCACAGGATGTTTTGGATAAAATAGATGAATTTGTTAGGCATTTGGAGAATTAAAGTCAAATTTAAACTAGTGACTGATTAAAAGCCGGAAAAGTGTAAAAATACGAAGTGTGAGAGAAATATGAAACAGATTTTCAATTCGTGTGAAGATGAAAATGTTCAATTTGAAAATGCTCAGATTTATAAAAATATAGAAGGGCATTTTGCTAGTAGAGTGTAAATTAGTAAAAACCATTGAGAATAGGAGGATTATCATGGGAGAAACAATAAATAATATCAAAGGCGATTTTAGATCAGATCAGACCGTTTTGCAAAGAGATGGTGGAGATATCAGAGTTTGTCAGTATATTAAAAGATAAAAAGACGGTGGTTGTAAAGTTGCGGGGTGCGTGTTCAGGTTGTCCAGGGAGCTCAGATGACTTTAAAAGGAGTCGTGGAAAAATGTTATGAAGGAAGCGTTGCCTGAAGACGTTCAGTATGTGGAAGCAGTTGCGTTCTAGGAGATGAGAAAATGGTGAAGACAAGAATCCAGAATTCAGAGGCTGATTTAAATATTGATAATGAGTTTGCGGGTAAGTCTGATGAAGAAATTGCAGAGATTATAAAGTCTGCCGTGGAAGATAAAGAGATGATATAATTTCCACTCTATCCGATTTTATAAAAATCAGAAAGCATAGCAGAGCGAAGCTGAGGAGATATGCCATTTGGTAAAAATGTTCATCCAGGGCGTTTTTCGTTCATGCTGGATATGGCGGAAAGAGACGGATTTAAGACGTTAAATGCGGATAATTACGGAGGAAATATCCGATGGGACAGGAAAAACGTCAGAAAAGAGATGAAACCATAGAGATTCTCTGTCACATAGATGCTGGTACCGGCAGTGAGTGAGTTTTGGGATTATAAGCCCTTTGGTGGAGAAATCGTAGATGGAAAAATGTACGGAAGAGGTACTGCCGATGACAAAGGTCCCACTATAGCTTCGTACTTCGCTTTGAAGTGCCTAAAAGATTTAAGGGATAAAGTTGAGCAAGAACGTCGAAATAATTTTGGGGCTCGATGAAGAAACCAAGTGGAGCGGAATGGACTACTATCTTTCCAAAAGTCGATGCTCCGGATTTTCGGCTTCACACCCGATGCGGATTTTCCCGTGGTCAACGGAGAAAGGTGTCTTGACATTTTCTCTGGCACAGAAATTCGGCAGAGACCTGATCAAAAACATTTCCTGAAAAGCTTCAAAGGGGAAATGCTTCCAACATGGTGGCAGACTATGCAGAGCCGTGATCAACTCAGGCACAGGAAGACTGCCAATGGATCCGTGAGCAGGTTTCAAAAGCCTGGCGAGCTCAGGGAGGCTGAACTCCAGGCGAGGGGGTCAGGCAGAGCCTGGAAATCACCGCCAAGGGATTTCTGCTCACGAGTTCTACGCCGGAGAGAGGGCTCAACGCCATATCTGTAGTGTATGCAGCTTCTAAATAAAATTCCTTTTTGACAACGATGACGTGGGGGTTTCTCAAATTCTATAATGAACACATAGGTTTGATTTTGAATGAAAGCGAAAGGGTTGGGATTGATAGGAGTAGAAGACGGGTTTTCAGAGTGAAAACTACGGTCAATGTGGGCGTGATAGATATGACTCAGGACGCCGTAAAGTTGACTGTAAAGCACCCGCTATCCGTAACTTAAAACAGATGAAGACGTTCATGGAGCAGTGGCTGATACCATACAGGGGAAAGAAGCCATGAGGAATAATAAGGGAAAAAGCATGACCCATCTATGTTTCCCAGAGATTCTCCGCTAATCAGACCTTCATGAAAGTGTATAAGGAGGCTACCGGAGATTTTGAGGCCAAGCCTAAGATAATCGGTGGGGGACTTACTCTCGTGCAATGAAAAACTTTGTGGCATATGGAGGAATCTTCCGGGAGAGGAAGAATTTGCACATCAGAAAAATGAATATATAAAAATAGACAGTTTAATTGCGATGACTAAAATATATACGGAAGCAATCTACAGACTGTGCAAATAAATTGAATTAGATCAGACGAGCGGGATTACAGGTTCTGCTGTCTTTTTGCGTGGAGATCAAGGGATAAACCTTATTGTGAACAACTGGAAAGTTGAAATAAAGTGATATAATGTGGAAATATGTTAAATAGAAGATAAGTTGGCAAAACGGAGGTGTGAAAAATGTGCAGAGAATGTTATGTGGACGAAAGTAGAAAAACTCCATTATTAAATCCGTTAGAGTGTCTGGAAAACCACACACGCAGTACATATGTGGAACCTGTGGAAGGTGCATTTGCATCGAAAGATCCAAATCGAGAATTGCAACGTTGGAACTTTCCGTTTAAAACGTTAAATTACAAAAATTGTGCCCCAAGAGACAACAGATTATACAAATAAAATCGGCCTGGCTTGCAAAAGCAAAAGTAAAGAAAAATCCCCTAAAATATTACCGACAACGAGCACACATGCTGTTGAAAAAGCAAAAAGCACCGCGG
>BNJT01001831.1_pt1 | contig 79736 bp, 118 predicted proteins | sample 8540491 | NCBI WGS metagenome assembly BNJT01 (sample SAMD00202455, study PRJDB9452) | human saliva metagenome | host: Homo sapiens | reverse complement strand
GATGATGGGATTTGAACCCTTTTAATCACGTTCTAGAAACCTCAAAATATATGCCTTTTTGAAGATTTGTGACTAATTTCGTGACAAAAATTATACCTATAAATCTCTATTCTACTACCTCGATACGGCTATCTCTTCCTATTAGAAGGGATTTTACAGGATCGTACACTCCATCTGCACCTACAAAGTCATAGCCGTCACCTTTCGTTTTTCCGACTTTGGCATTGGTCGCCATTAAGCCGGACTTGGTCAAGTAGTACCACTTTCCTTTATCCTGCAGCCACTGAGAAGAGAGCATACCGCCGTCCTCTCCCAAGTAGTACCAGTCGCCTGCGGATTTGAACCATCCCTTAATCATTTTCCCGGAATTATCAAAGGCATACCATCTACCATTGATATAGCTCCACTGTCCTTTTACAGGAACGCCGGATTCATCATAGTAGAACCATGCCTCTCCTTCCTGCTTCCATCCGGTAAACAGGTTCTTTTTGTGATTGTCGCAAGCTATGTACGCACACCATGATACGAGCATCTGGCACCAGTATGCACCGTTTAATCCATACCATTCGCCATACTTTGTGTAGTTGTTCATACCGACATTTCCCGTCTTACTGCCAAGGTCTTTATTACTTCCCTTTTCAAGGTATCCCACCTCTCCCAATGCAGCTTGAATAAATTCATCCACAGTACAGGTATCTGCACCGAAGAAAGGCCTTCCGAAACCGTCATATTTCTTTTCCTTGCCGGGGAAAAATGTATATTCCTTAATTGCCACTGCCCCTCCATTCCGAACTACACCCGGAGCGGAAGAGGTGTTCCCCTCTACAGTCTTGATGATATATTGGCCACTCTTAAGCTTTGTGACTTCAATCACAATCCCCACATGGGCAACTCTATTTTTCACACTACTATAAAAGTAGACTATATCCCCACGCATAGGCTCTTTAAAGTACCGTCTATGCTTTACGAAAAATCCCTTACCATCAACCGTAAAAGAGGTATATCCTCCACCCAAAAGCTTCTGCCCTCTTTGGTAACTATTCATTTTTTGCTCCTTTCCAAATAAAAAAAGGGCAATACATTTCTGTACTGCCCCTAACGGTTGCCGTTCTTCTTATCTCTTTCGTGGGATAGGACTCGGAGAAGTGTCTACTCCATTCCCAGTCAATCCAACACCCGGACCCGTGGTTTTATCTGGATTCGGTGTCACTCCCGGACCGTGCTCCTTATCCTCTTCGCCAACTCCATGATTGTAGCCAAGAGGTCCTCTGGTGTTATCTACCTTGCCTTTGCTAGGAACGGGAACTTTTTGCTCCTTCTCGTCTTCTCTCATGCCCTCATAAACTCCACTTGCTTTTCTACCTGTAATCATAATTTTCTCCTCTCTTAAAAACATTTTTTCAATGTTGGCCAAACTCAAATTTCTTGAAAGTGGCTCCCAGTCTTACTGGCCAACATCTTGACTCCCACAGATTTTTCAATGTTGGCCAAATTCTAAATTAAAAAAGTTGCTTACCAATCTGATTTGCACCTGTGCTGGCCAAACCACTTACAATTCCAATTGCAACAGCATTGATAACATCTTTTGCCGGAAAGTCCGGCATAGTCATCATGGCGATAACGCCTAAGACCGCTCCGATAACACCGCATACGACAGGGATGTACTTGTCATTAAGCGCATCTGCTGCTTTCCACCCCATACCTACGAGGTATGCGATAACTGTAATACCAACTACGCTTGTGATTCCAAAAATCCATTTTTTTCTTTCTCCTCTCTTTCTTATTTGTAAATATAAAAAAATAGCGTGGAGCTTTCGCTCTACGCTATCTTGATACCTTTAGGAGCAATTCCTATAAGCCGCAATATTCTTTTATGCCTCTTTGCAGCACAGCGGAGAAATTTACATTCCGCTCTTCCGCTATGTCATTTAACCATTTAGGAATGGTCAGCGTTTTCTTCACTGCTTGATTACTGACCTTATCCTTAATTAAGTCCGGCCAAGCTTCAATAAAATAAACATTCTTCGAAGAATCCTCCGGAACCGTGGCGCTAGGCAGGTCTTTCCCATGCTTTAAATAGGAAAACAGTAACGCCCCTAGTAAATCTCTTGCATTTGTAATGGCTTCTTCCAGACTATCTCCATCAGTGAACCCTTCCGGAAAGTCGGTAAACTGTACCTGATACCCCTCTTCATCTTGCGAGATCTCACAAGGATAAAAAATTCTCTGCATACGCAGCCTCCTTTTATAAGTAGCCGGGGCTAGAATTTCAGCCCCGTTATCCTTTCGATACTCGACAATGTTCCGTTCTTCATTACCTTCTTATCACATTTGACAGGACACATTTTCCCATCTTTGTAATAGATTTCATGAGAGCCGGTAGTATGGTCTAAAACCCAACCATTCTTTTTCATTGCCTTAGCTACTTCTCTGTAAGGTATATTTCTTGACATGTCATCCTCCTTACAGAATATATAATACGTGTTATTTAAACGTGTGTCAAGGAGTATTTTACTGTTTTTGTAAATGTGGTTATCAGTTTTAGGAAATGTACTTTACTATCTTGTAAAATCATGCTTACGAAGTCTTTCTCGATACTGCTCTTGGATAAAAGCACTCGTAGACTCTGTTACATGATTTTTAAACTCTGCGTGTTCTTTGCAGTACCGCTCATAATTATCAATGTCGAGCAGGGTTTGGTCGAATGTATCTTTGCTGTGAGTTCTTCCTTCAAGCAGCTCATCTCCGAAACGGAGGATTCTCACTCTTGCCGCAATCGCTCTAGTCTCATCAACAGACCTTGCCACCTCTTTTATTTCTACGCTGAGTGAATCCATCCTCTCAATCAGCTTGTTTTGTGACTCTGCAAAAATCCTTTTGTCAGTATCTTCCCGATAAAGGTAAAGAGTGCCGTCCAAGGGTTTCTTATCCTTCGGTCCAAACTTTTCTACGAATGTGATTATGGCAAGGAATATCCATCCTAACGATTGAATGATTACACCAAAATCTACTAGGCTAAAAAACGCATTAAAATCTATCATCATTCATTTCTTGCTCCTTTCTCACTTGCCTCTGCTGCGATTTTTATAATCTCTGCCTCTTGTTCCTTGGAAATCCAACCTTCTGATACTGCTTTATCCAAGATTCTTTTGTTGAGCTTCCCTCTTCCTGCCATTCTTTTTAGATACTCAAACATACTTATTCGCCTCCTAAACTCTTAAGTACAAGCTGGTCCAATACCTCCTCCAGCTCTTCGTTTCGCCTCTTCAGCTCTGCAATCTGCTCAGATGGTGTCGGGATGTACTCTGCAGGAGCCTCTCCAACATGGACAAAAGAAAGCTTTCCATCCTCGCCACGCATTTCTTTCATTTTGCAGTTGTAGAAAGAGCCCTCCTTTACTATTGCTGGCAACTGGACATTCCACTGTGAACTTTCCTTTGCATAGGCGGTCGCTCCGTAAATCGCTCGTGAGGCCATATCTGCTTCGGTAGGATTGTCGAACAGGGTAATGACCTGTACCTCATGCTCGCCCGTTTCGGTATTGGGCTTAACTAGTGCAAAATCTCTTTTCATCTTTCTGTTTCTCCTCTCTTTTATGTATATAAAAAGAGGAAGCCTTTTAAAGACTTCCTCCGTAGGAATGTGATACTTTATTTTGTTACTTTGAAATAAGCTTAACTATTTCCGCTCTTTCTCTCCTCCTCTTCCTCATTCTCCTTCGGTCACGCATGACCATCTTTCTTGCTCTTCGATGACTCGCTCTAATCTCTTCCTGAGTATAATAATTCTTTTCAAAATCGTTCCATGTGACGTCAGATATGGCCGGATTATTCATATTCTACCTCTTTCTACTGAATGACTCTTTTCAATTTTAGAAAATAACGGATTCACAGAAAGAAGTCAATGAGTTAAGTTCCGTCATTCATCGCTGAACCCCACGCAATGTAGATACAGCCGGTGCCGCCTGTTCCACCAGAACAATAGACCGAGCTCCCACCACCACCAGAACCGCCATTGCCAAGGCCATTTGTTCCGGGCTGACCACTGAGTCCAGTATAAGGACTTGCTCCATTTCCACCAGTGCTGTACAAAACCCCATTAAAGCCGGTGGTGCTTTTGTGAGAACCCTTACCGGCAACTCCAGTGGAAGTAGTTCTCCTACTTATATTATTTACTCCACCGCTAGTACCATCAGCACCATTTCGCCCTCCAATTCCACCGTTTCCACCTCCGCCACCGGAACCTCCATCGCCGCCAATAAAAAGACAACTATTATCAAATCCGGGGTATCTCCGTATAGCCATTCGACCATGCTGAGCTCTTATTCCGGCAAAAATTGTATCACACTCGGGAATATACTCTCCTCTATAGTATTTACTCCAAGTTTGGCTATTGGCACGGTTTAGAGGAGCAGGAACTACATAGCTAAGATTTTGTCCGGGGGTGACATTTAGATATCCTGTTTCAAAATATCCTCCACCGCCGCCGCCTCCTGCTCCATATGAGTTAGCACCGTTGTCTTCTCCCTCTCCACCTTGCCCAACGATAATGTAACGAATTTTACTTACCTTGTCCGGCACGGTCCAAACACCTGCTCCTGTCGATAGAGTCACAGAGCCACTGATACCTGTCACAGTGATTTTTGCACTTACTTTCCCCTCGTCGTACCACCGACCGTCTTTCACAGTGACATAGCTGTAGGCTCTTACAAACAGCTCTCGTTCTTCCAGTTTCGCCGTTTCATAGTGCACGTCGGCGCTGTCATACACCATAAAACCATCATTTTCATTAGTCGGCATACTTCCGTACTTGAAGACAAAGTGCACTCCGCTCCACAAGCCCCTATCCGGTTTCGCCCATGTAAGCCGGACTTGTCTGTGCGCATACATGGTTAAGCTAAAATTTGAGATACTAGCAATTCCGAATAGGTCTATCGTGACCTTTTTCAAAAAATCTTTTGTCATAAAAACAATTGCGTTCTTTCCGTCACCGTAAGAAGCAAACGGGTTTTCCTCTCCATGCTCCGCTTTCATAGCTTTATAATTACCTGCGGGTAAAGGCATTCCCACTCCCGAATCTCCCAGTTTCAAATAGGTATAATTTTCATCTACTTGGACTCCCTCGCCCCGGTTCTTTCCTCCGGCACCGCCGAGAGGTATGAAAACACTACTCATTACTTACCCCCTTTAGTTTTACTTTGAAATCTTTTGTAGGCTTCTCTGCTGCACAGTAAAATGTAATATATCCATCTGTAACCTCTGCACTGGTAATCAGTCCTGCCATCTCGTCATAAGTTTCTATTTCCGTTGGGCTGGAGGTCTTTGTATGCGCCTTTCCCATAGATACGGAATCTGTTGCTTTTACGGATGGGACAGCTACCTTCTGGCTATATGGCGCAGAAGTACTCCAGGCATTAGCTGGAATGGTTACGATCGTCTCTTGATAAAGGGCGTTCACACTCTTTGTGATGGCATTTACATCGTTTGCCCCGAAGGGAGTGCCCTCCTGAGTGTAGGATGTTGCGTCGCCGAGGCTTACGGTTCCGTCGCTGTTATTCTCCATGCGGAACTTCCTCTTTGTATACATGGCGTCCTTGTAGTCTGTTTTTAGGCTCATACAAGCTCTCCTTTCGTTCCTAGTTTAAAAGATAGCCTACGCATTCCTTCCTCTCGTCCTATAAAATTCCGGTAGATAAGAAGGCAAGCATTTTCTATTCGATTCAGTTCGTCCCAAGTGATAAATGGCTGGTTTTTCGTAGAAGGTCTGCCTCTCCCCGATAGTAAAAGGGAAGGTAGCGGAGCAGATTCTATCAAGGTTAGATTCAAAAGCGTTTATCTCATCAGCATAGAATCCGTAGTCTTGATAGCTTTTATCCGCCCCCATTTCTGTAAAAGGAAAATCCGACCAAAGGACTACTGCCTTCTGCCGGATCTCGTTGATGTTTCCCTTTATTCGGTTATAGTCTTCTACATTGAAGAAGTCTGTACTCTTCCAGTCTGTCTTAGGTGTCTTCCACAAAAGAAACCTCCCTTCTCGCCTTTATGCTTCCGGATAAGGCGCCATTGTAATTCAAGGTATGATCAAATACCCGAAGCATTAGCTTATCTACATATTTATTCTCAAGATACAGTAAATCGTTGGCCATAAGCCTTGGTTCTCCTCTATAGCTGAGACTGTATTCTCTGTCGGCTTTTAAGTAGTTCCCTACCCAGTCTAAAACATCAGTAGCAAGAGCTATATCCGATATCAAAGGATTCTTCCATTTTTCCCTTCTTCCGACAAGATTCAGTTCCTTCTCCATAGTATAGGTCTTTACTAGGTATTCCTTGCCATTGACCTTCACTTCTTCTCCGGATCCGGAGTAAGAGAACTTAAGGAAGTATGTTCCTGTCTCAAGCACCGACACTGTTCCGGATGTGGACTGTACTGTGCAGCCATAGGAAGGATTGCTAAACTCTGCAAGGTATTCTCCCGGCTTAGTGCACTCCACTTTAGCAAGCTCCTTTTCTCCCTCTGTGCTGTCAAGGTATTCCGTCCTTGTAAGCTCCAAGGTCTTTACAGATTGAAGTTGAGTGCCTAAAGGTGTTTTGGTCAGTTCCCTGCCGTAGCTTAATTCGTAGTCCGTAACATTTCCGAAGCTTACCCCATTAAGGATAGCCCTTCCTTCGGTTCTCGGAGGCTCTTTCTCATAAATCAACATCTTATCAAAAGGTTTAAACTCATGAGATATGATGAAGTCCCGGCTGTCTACTTCCAGAGTAAGCGTTTCAACGGGTATTCCGTTTGCTGTGGTATCTATCCCGATTACTCTGGGGTAGGTCTTTCCGAATTGCAGCACCATGCCGAAGCTTGAAAAGACCGCTTCCATCTGAACACTGACTTTTAGTTTATCCTCCGGCACATATCCGATATCAACTTTCCCACTTCTCGGTAGGAAAAGGCTTGTTCCGTCTACCTTTGTATAGTCTTCATTAGTAAGGGAATAATCCTTTAGAGGGAGATTTTCTAAAATCTTGTCTCCGTTTGAAAAGTAGGCTTCTGTAATTCCGGTACTGGTCATCCTAGGAACGAAGGAAGAGCGAATGACAATCTTTCCTTTTTCATCCTGATACAAAAGACAACGTCCAGCGTTGGAAAGAAGCTGTAAGGCTTCTCTGTGCGTTACTACCGGAATTGGATTCTTTATCTTTACGGTCTTAAGGTACTCATCGATGTAAAATTCTCTTGGATCCACTCCTGCATCAATAAGTACATCGAGGCAAAGATCATATAGGCTTATCCCCTCCGGACGATACAATCCTTTCCTATACTTTCCGGTAAGACCGGAAAGAAAGTCTATCGCGGTAAAGCTCATCTTGTCATCATCAGAGGACCACTCCTTAAGCTTAAGTGTCCCTATTTGAAGCCATTCGATCCTTTCCCCGACTTCTTGCCCGGTAAAGGCCTGTACCTTCTGGCCAAGCTCTAGGAAGTTTACGGTACTCTTTTCATTTTCTATATCATAAGCCCTGTCTTTATTGTTTACGCTCAGCCTAAAGTCAATTGTAGGGAGCGCCTCCATGATGGGGCTGATATGCTCTTTTTTACTTGCTGTTAGGATATTCCGTTCGTTAAAGTAGATTCCTATTCCCATAATGATTTCATGGATATGCAGGAAGGCTTGTCCGTTTACCATTCTCTCCGGATGGATAGTAAGAGAAGAAACACCTTGGAAAAACATCTTCACAGACATACTTTCCGGCATTATTTCCCCGCACTTCTTTCCGAGCGTTATCGGTAGTGATGGTAAAATCCACCGGATACGCTTTTCCAAAGTCTATAGTAATTCCTCTTAAATCGTAGGGAATGGGAAACGCAAATTGCACGTCTCCCATGATATCTTTCGATACAATTCCCTGATTTAGAACGCAGTCCGCTTTCTCCCTAGGAAGAAAATACATCCGGCCGTCTACAGTACTGTAGTTCTCCTCTGTAGTCGCATAGAGGGCATCTACTACATAGTTATTAAGAGGCTTTGTCAGATTGCTAAAGTAAGCCGTCTCAGAGCTCACACGAGCACTACCCTGTGCCTCTTGATTAATAACCCCAATATTTACCCTCATTAGGGTATGCCCCCGGAGGGGCTTTTTCATTTCTTCTTTGTATGCACTTGTTACTTGAAGCATAGCCCCTCCCGGTTAATTGATTCCACAGTCTACAATGTTTACCTTGCAGTCCCGATACATAGTCGGCAGTCCTGCCTTATCGAAAGCTATCGGCGTGGCTGTTCTATTGCCCGGATACATCCTAATCGTCTGAAAACGGTTGTGGACCATATCGGGGATTTTAGCGACCACTACGAACTTATCAAACTCCTGCAGCATATCTGCCCAAGTCTTGGCATCTAAGCTTTTCCACTGCAAGGAGTCAAACTTGTACTGGTCTCTTCCTACCTTCTGTCCAACGAACTCGCCTTTAGCATTCTTTCCGGCTGACACATTGGTAGCAACTACAAGAGTGCCACCAATATCCGGAGCCGGAAATTCTTTTCCGTTGATTGTTATCGTTGCCATACTACCCCCTTAAGCTGTATCCGCTTCGGCCTTCCAAGTCGGTAAGTCTCTGCTTTATCTCTCGGACGTCCACATAGACTGTTAGATCCATAGCTTCAATCTGCTCAGAGATTCTGGACAGGAATGCAATCACCCGCTCAAGCAGTTCATCCGAGATCCCGGTGTTTGAAGCCAAGCTGACTGCCCGATTAAGAAGTTCCTCCAGTTTGTTCTCCGGAGCAACAACTTCACCGTAGTGCCGGTTATCTCCAATCATGGCAAGTTGAGGCGTATTTGCCTTTACAAATCCTCCTTCTGCAAGCTTAGGAATGCTTATATTATGGATAGTAGGAATGTTCAATCCGAAGCTGTTTCCACCGATTTCAGGCACCCAGTCAGGAATATCAAAGCTGATTGAGTTCAAAGCATTAATCATTCCGTTGATTGCGTTTATCACTCCATTGGCCATAGATTCAACGCCACTAAGAATGGAATTTATTACTCCTTTAATCCCATCCCACATTGAAGTGAATATATTAATCACCGTAGTTTTTTTAATTCGTTCCACACCTTGTCCCATATGGTTTTTATGGAGGTCAACATGGTCGAGATATTATCTCTTACTCCCGTGATGATTGTGGTTATAGCTGTTTTTATAGCGTTAAAAATGGTTACCACAAAAGCTTTTATTGCATTAAAGATTGTGGAAAAAAACAGCATATATACTCTGCAATATAGCTCTAACAACGCCTAATATTACCGACAGGATTGTTTTTATAAATCCGGAGATAGCATTTAAAATTCCCTCGACTATTTGTTCGATGCCGTGCCACGCTTTATCCCAATCACCTGTAAACACACCCACTAAAAAAATCGATTATTCCGGTAATGATCTGTATTAGTCCGCCAATAGTGTCCGCAATTGATCCGACTACTGTGATGACTGTTTCTACTATGGTCTGCAAAATCGGTAAAATTGCCGGCAGTATCGTTGCAATAATCCAGTCTATAAAGGGTTTGAGTATCCCTTCCCAAAATGCCTTTAAATATTCGGCAACTGAACCGATAAACTCCAAAAATTTATCGAGCAAGGGCTGTATGTGGTCCTTCATTAGCTGGCTGAATCGTTCTCCGAGCTGCTCTAGTACCGGTTGAACGTTTTTATTCCAAAACTCCAAAAATTTAGCACCTGTGTCGGACAATCCCGAAGCAAGAGACTCGAATAAAGGACCTACACTCTCGTCATAAACCTCATTCGCTTTAGTAACAAAGCTATCTACTGTTTCTTTAATAGATCCGGTTACGGTCTCAAAAACAAGGAGGATTCCTTCAAGGGCCGTTTTTATGCCGTCTTGATTCTCTATGAAGGGTCTTGTGAAGACATCAAGAATATCTACTCCTGCTTTAGCAGAAAGTTCGGTGACGCCCATATAAGCATTAGCAAATATTCCGATGAGATTTGCTGTTACTTGCTGAGCTGTCTCTCCGCCAAAAACAGAGAATATATTGGCTACAGCCTGCGCAAAATTTCCTTGGATTTCTGCCGCACGCGCTGAAATGTCGAACATGGAGATAAGAAACTCTTTAATTCGGCCGGTATTCTGTTCGAGGTATAGAGCAATCCCTCCAACTAGATTAGTTGCTATGGTAATCCCTATAGAGACCACTGCCCCCGCCATCTGCCCTAGCGCGTACGCCCAGCTTTCCATCGCTCTGTTAGCAGCACCTAATACCTCAGGGTCTGTAAATATATCCGTAAGACTTCTTCTTATGCTTTCAGCAGCTTTAAGCAAAGGCTCTAAGGACACGTTACCCAGTCCAGCTTGAAAGCCCTCCATAAAAAGGTTCTTTAACTCGTTGACCCTATCAATCATGCCTTGAAGGTGTTCATTAATTTTTGGCAGTTCCTTCTTCCATCGCACCGGTATCGAAGGACTCCACAGGGAAGTCTGCACCGCCCCCACCACCTTCTCCACCGCTTCCGCCTCCGGAGGAATCGCTCTGATCGGGAAGGATATTGAGTTCGTCAATGCCAGTAGTTGCACTCTTGATATCTTTAGCTGCCTTTTTAGCCGCTCCTCCTGCACCACCTAAAGCTCCGCTTGCTTTATCTGCGCTCTTTGCTACCGCATCCGTTCCGGCTGTTACACCTTTAGGATTGATAGCAAGCTTCGCAGTGCCTCCTAACATGGAGAAGAAGCTTTTTAAGGCGTTCATGGCAGTCAGGATTCTACCGATTAAGATGTTCAGCATCCTAACTACAGGACTAAGCACGGCAATGAGTCCGCTACCTATTGCAGCCTTTAGGCTGTCAAATTGCAAGGCCAAAAGCCTTACCTGATTAGCCCAGCCGTCCGATGTCCTCATGAAGTCACCTTGGGCCGCTGAAAGCTGGTCTTGCACGAATTTAAACCGGAGAGCCGCCTTCTCCGCTTCGGACATAGATTTAGTGGCCTTGCCAAAACCATTGGCCAAAGCAAAGGAGTCCAGAGCGCTCTGCGTCATCACTACACCCAAAGACTTAAGGCTTTCTGTTTCTCCGGTAAACACGGATTTCAGCTTGGTATAGGCTTCGTCTTGGCTCATGTTGTAGAAAGAAGCTACGTCTCCGGCAAGGCCGGTTAAAGCTGTGGCCATGTCATAGGCTTGTCCCTCAGAGAAGCCAAAGGCCTTACCCATTGCGCCGAAAGTACCGGTAAAGTTCTTGGCCATCGTCTCGGAAAGTCCAAACTGTGCCGCGGCATTCTTTGCAAAACTATCGATTTGTTTATTCATCGTAGGAAAGACAGTATCCACTACGTTTTGTACTTCAGCCAGATTAGACCCTAACTCTACACATTCCTTTCCAAAGGATATCAGCTTTCCTACTGCAAAAGCTCCGGCAAGCATTTTACCGGCATTAGTGGCAAGCTTCGTTATACTGTTTAGACCGCTTTCAAACTCTCCTTTATTTAGAACTAGATCTAAGCCTACCTGACCAACGCTATCTCCCATTTATACCTCCTTTCCTACGATAAAATTGAAAATAACCTCTTCTCCAACTGTTTCATCTCTGCTTCGTACTCTTCTTCGGACATCGCTTTATAGCGTCTCTCCTGCCAATCGTCGTGAACTTTCTTCTGATATGGTGAAAAGCGCTTTATCGTGTCCGCGTCTGTCTCACTGCGTATCGAAACGATTCTTCCAAGGGCAGTGTCCGCGGATAGACCGGATAAAAGGGCAGAAAACTCTGCCCAGTCAACGGTCCTAAACTCTTTCGTAGATAAACGAATGCCGTACTGTGACAGGAAGCTGGAAACGATCAAGTCCCAGTCTTCAAACAGGTCATAGTACGGCTCATTACTCTTTTTCTTCTCTGTCTCCGGTGATAAGCTCAACTGCGGCTTTAATCACAGTAATAAGATCGGAAAAGTTCAGTTTCAACTTGGAGATCTTCTCCCTAGATTCCTTCGGGAAAAGTGTTTCGTAGGCCTCGTTAACTTCCTTAGCACCTACGTCTTCAGAGCTCATAAACTGCAGTACCCTAAGCATGGAGGGTGCATCGCTGTTTACTTCAATCTCTTTCCCCTTGATGATTAAGCAGTTGTTCTCTTCGAAGTTCAGTCTGTCCGTAATATCAATCTTCTTCATGAATTAACCTCCGATTCCGGGTGTAGCCGGTGCCGGAGTAATTGTCGGCTTACCATAGCACTCTGCATCAAACTCCAGAGCGTCAATTCCGGTAGTATCTCCACCGCCCGGTGTGGTTACGCTAATAACTACAGGGCAAGAAAGTTTTGTACCGGATACCATAGTCCACTCAAACTGTGTCATTACATCTGGCCCAAACTTCCATGCGAGATCTGCGATATAGTCGTTCGCCTTGTCTCCTACACATCTCTTTCCCTTAAACTTAAAGGACAACTTCTTACCGGTCATAACCGCCTTAGACCAGCCCTCTGCATCCATTGCGAACCAGTTTTCGACCGTTCCGTCAATCGCCGGAGCAAAGTTCTCAAGGTCTTTTGGCGTTGCCATGTCTTGCGCCTTACTGTCCATACCCTTAAGGCCGAACTTAAACTGATTAGAATGCACCGGATATACTTTTCCTGCTGTTTCTCCCATAATCATTTCCTTTCATAAATCACATCAATCCAGATAACGAACTCATAGACTCCGTTATCGTCAGTTCCTACGTCCTGTGGTTCCGGTACTGCTAAGGATAGGTAGCGAACCACGGTATCCCCTATCTGAAATGCTTTGTCTTTCGACTGTAAAAATTGAAAAAGCTTTATGGCCACGTCTTCCGTCTCCACAAAGCTCTTATTCCAATGGATTAACAAGGATATTGGAGAAATGCCGTAGCTTGTATGCTCTAAGCCCCCCAAGGCCTTAACAGGTATGCCACTGGACTTCCTGTGATAGATTCCAAGGGATTTCTCCTTTTTGTTATCCAACTTTCCGATGTAAACTTGCTTAAAAAGGTTGGTTTCCTTTAGTAGCTGTTGAATGTATTTTAGCGGCAGCACTAAACATCCCCTCTCCTTGTAAAACTTCATGAAGGCGTTCTTTTGCAAAGTCTTCCTTCTCTCCGCCCTTCTCCCAGTCCTCGAACCATTGCCCTTTAGCGTTGGGGTTCTCGGATGTGTCGAAGTTGAATTCCGGATGATAGTAAAGCCTTCTTGCGTATGGTGTAGAGTGCACAATCCTAACCACGCCTCTATCCGCATCAGAATCGTCTACAAAGGCCGCTTCATTCTGCAAATTACCGGTTTTAAAGGGTACTACTTGGCTTTGTACTACATCGCTATGCACAGCCTCACCTGTCATTGCAAGGGCAGTTACTGCCGCCTTAGAAAGCTGTTGTATCCTCGGAAAGTTGATTTTTACCGTGCTTGTAGCCTTCATTACTTTACCTCCAGCTTGCAGTAGTTCACCGTACCATCTGGATTCCTTGCTTTCATGCCGTGAACGATTTCTCTTTCCTCGGAAAAGACCATTACAGTTCCTCCAGATAGGCTTGGGAAATTCTCTGCAATGTCTCCCGGGAAGTAAGCTGTTCCGGTACACTCCACAAGCTTCTTTTCTTCCGTGAAAATGGTTTTTACGCCGTCTTGGAAGTTACAAAGAAGGTTTAAATCAAGGGAGCGTTCCGGCTCTCCGTCTTCCGTTATTTCTTCGCTGGTTAAATGCACCTCGATAGGAACCTTACAAAGGCTTTTGGGAACTAAACAAGGATACTTCATACTTCCTCCTATATCGCCTTACAGCACAGCCCTGTTTGACAGAGCAAAGCGTAAAGGGAGCGACTGATGGTCACACCCTTTTCAATCATTACCTTCTCGCTGGAAGATAACTTCACGCTTGCTCCGTTAAGGCTATACTCGCTTAGCGGCGATTCTAAAAACTCCGCGTTATCGTGTTTGAAAAGAGCGAGCTCTCCAGCTACCTCTTCGATAATCTCTTTTTGAAAGTCAGTGAGATGCTCAAATCCTATTCCACGAATGCGGTTATAGCTTAAAGTATCAATGTCCCTACTTGCCCTGTTTAAAAGCTCGTCTATCTCGTCTTCCGGAACTTTCGTACCGTACCTCTCAATAAACTTTGTTTTATCCAGGTAAGGAATCATCTTAGTTACCTCCGTCCTCTACAGCTATGGCTTCAGTTCCTTTATTCTTTCCCTTTCCTTGGGGCTGGGCTTTCTGCAGGTCTGCTTCGAGCTCTTCCAGCTTCTTCTGAAGCTCTGCATACTCATCATAGGGCACGGTTTTACCGTGAGCCGCCTCTAAAAAGCTCTCCGTCATCGCCGTAGATGTCGAATCCCTGTGCGAGATAAAATCCCTGCTGAGATTCCTCAATTGTGTACTCTTTGTTTTCTTTTACTGCTTTCACAATTCACCTCCTTAGTGCTTAGTTACGTGCATTGCACAGCCTGCAACCTTTCTCTCAATCAAGAAGAGATCCCAGTAGTTTCGATTCTGATACAAATATCCGTCTGCGGTTCTGGAATCGGTTCCCGGAGTGAAAAGAGAAATGTAAGCGTACTTGTCTCTTGCTACTACGCAAGAAGGATGCACCAGAATGAAATTAATCTGATCTGCATCGGCAGCGGCTACACATCCGTCAGTGAAATTGTACTTGGTCTTCATGCGTCCGGAAGGAACCATCTTGATGGTTACATCATCCAAAGAATGCACATTTCTATTTACCGCATTAGCGCCGTTTACAGTGATTACTCTCTGGATACCATCCGCTTCCTTTAGCAGCTTGTTTACGGTCGACGTAACATAGAGGATTCTTCCATCTACAGGCACTCCTGCGTCATCCATCTTGGACATCTCCTCGTCAAAGACAGCTAGAATATTCTGCGCAGTAAGAACAGTAGTGCTGTCGATTCTGCCGTGGAAATTAGTAAGCTCTGTATGAAGCTTAGAGAAGTTGTAGCAGTCCTTCTCAGGGATTGCCTGTTCGGTCTCGAAGGCGTTCTGGATATTCGCAACAGATAAAGCATGGTTTGTCTCATCGATATCCATCGGATCCACGAAGAACTCGATGTCTCTATCGTGGGCAAGCTTCTTCGGCTCCCAGTCGTTAGAGATAGTTCCGGCATTGAATCCTGCGGTTCTCGTGTGGTCCTTATAGCCGGACAAAGTAAGGCGAGGAAGCTTGATAGTCTGCGCATTAAGGAAAGTAATCTGCGGATTACTGTGCAGTAATGCATCAGAGCAAAGCTCCTTCTCATACTTCTGTGCCAAAAACTGTGTAAACTGTTCTGCGTACTGATATACTGCCATGTTTAAAATTCCTTTCTCCTATTTAGGATTAACTTAGTCCGAAGGCTTTCTTTAGCGCCTCCGATTCATTCTCATTTTTGCTATTGCCGTTTGCACCTACGGCTTGGAACCCCGTAGCCTTGGTATTAGAAGCCTTAAGCTGTGGGATATCCTCAAGCACCTTAGTAATCGCCTTCTTAACATCCTCTTCCTTAAGCTCCTTTCCGTCTAAAGCAGTAAAATCTGCCATCTTTAGAACGTAGGGAATCGTTTTGGCGTCAAGCCCTAAGCTTACCGCTTGCATAGTGGCAAATTGCTCAAGCTTTGCTCTCTTAGCCTCTTCCTGTGCAGCAGTAAGACCGCTTTGAAGAGTAGCCAAGTCAGGCGTATTCTTCGCCTTTTTCCTCTTTAAAAAGTGTTAATCGCCTTTTCTACCTCTTCCTGCGTAAGGCCTTGCTGTTTGAAATAGCCTTTCATGGCTGATTCCTCTGCCGCCTTGGTTCTTCCCTCAATAATCTGCGCGAGCTTGTCATAATCAATCCCCGGCATACTCTGTCCGTTCTGATTCTGAGACATTCCCTGCTGATTATTAGGCTGCTGTGTTCCTTGTTGGGTTTCTTGACCCTGTGCATTGTTTTCCATATTCTCCTCCAGTTTTATGTGTGTCTCACAATATAGTTTCCCTGTTTTTTTCCAAGGTGTCTCCTCGTAGTTTTACGCCTTCGGTCAATATAAAAAGCACCGCCCTATGGACAGTGCTTTAAAGCGTGATATGATGAAAGAAAAAAGGAGAAAAAGCATGATAGACCCTACTTCTAAGAAAGTACTTCACTACCTATACAATCTTCCCTGATTTTTACTTTCGATGTAAATAAACAACTAAAAATCCCCGGACTTTCTAAGCTGGGATTCCTTCTTATCCTGCCTTGAGTACCTTGAGCAGGAAGGCTACGTCCGTATCACCCGAATAGGCGAAAACCAAGCCTTTCTTTCGGCAGTCCTCACTCACAAAGGGCGACATTTTAGAGCCTTCAATTCCATAGCGCTTAAAAGATACTTACTGGACAAGTGGATTGATTTAATCGCTCTAATTATTTCAATAATTGCCCTCATTGGTGCCTATCGTAGTGAACTTAGTGCGTTACTACGCCTATTAATGCAAGGATAGACAGGATAAATGCCAGCTTGGAGAACCAAGAAAAATCTCCCCAACTGTACCATAACTTTTCTTTCTTCATAGCTTCCTCCTATTTTACGATGTGAATAACCTCTTTCAGCATTTCTCCGGCTTTCTTCATGAGGCTGTTCTCTTCCAGATACTCTAAACCTTTAAGTGTAATCTCCGGGCGCACAAGCTTGACCTTCGGATAGCTTACATCAAAGGTCTCCCACGCTTCCCCTCCGGTAATGTACCCCTCTTTTAGGAGCATGGCCATAAGCCTAGACCACATCGGAAGACTAATTCCCAGTGCCTCCGGAGAAAGCAGTTTTCTGGCCCATTCTTCCGAGTCCATAGCCTTATATAAGATAGATAGAATCCTGTAAATCTGTTTGAATTGCTCCATAATTGCTCCTTTTTAGGCAACAAAATACCACCGAAGACCGGTGGTAGATTAGTTTTCTTTTATGATGCCTTTCTTTTTGAGTTCTGCAACTTCTTCCTTTGTTAAGGGGATCCCGACGATTTTTTTCTTCTTCCCACGCTTTATACTTGTCGGCAAGAAGTTCTTTATACTCTTTTTTTCGTCATGTTATCACCTCCAATTCAATCAAATTTCCCTGCCTTGATAATACTTTTAAAAAGGGCGTCTTTGTCAATCAATAGCTCTCTCTGATCTGGGAAATGACTCAGCCCCTCTATGTAAGCTGCGCGGCTTCCACTTTTGACATATAGAACAAATTCAAATACTCCTTTTAGCGCCCCTCCTCTTCTTACAGATGAACTAACAAACTGTTTTATCCTAAAGTAACTCCCTGTGGGGCTGCCACTGCTTATATCAAAAGAATCTCTTCTGTAGGCTATAACATTGTGTGTAAGTTTAAACTCAGCTATTCCTTCTGATATTCTATCAGCATGCTCTTTCAAGCTCGGATTTTTATCTATCTCTCCATCTCTAAGCAGCGTATTCAGGCGCTCAAAAAATCGGTTAGGCTTCGCATCACCCGGATTAAAGCTGTACTTCCTTATCGACTGCTTTTGAGCCTCTGATAAGCCTTCAATCCATGCTTCCGCATCCTTCCTGAGCAACTCCACAACCCTTTCGGGAGAAGTCGCATTGAACGACGCAACATATCGTTTATAGTCTGCATATTCTTCTAATGACATGTTACCGGTCTTGTAAAACATATGTTTCTTTAGCAGTCTCGCTCTTAAATCGTACTGCTTCTTATTCTCCGGATCCAGTGAATACTCAGAAAGTCTTTCATACTTCTCTACTTGGTACTCAATCCGCTTTTCCTTTTGCTCTCGGTTATAGTCCTCCGCTACTTCCTCAAGTTCCTCTTTTGTCCACTTCTCCTCTCCGGCATGAAGTTCCGGGAAGTAAGTAGTGTGGCTGTCTTTGCAGTTCGTCACGGATGGTAAAGACCCGCGCCTATCGCACTGGATAGAAGCGGATAATCACCATCATTTTTACCTCCTCCTGACCAAACATCGTCTATAAAGACTTTTCCAACAAAGGGCGCGCACTTCGGGCAAGGATTGCCTCTCTTTGCCAGTATTACCGTAGTAATGCCCCACTTCCTTCTCTTCTCCCCTTCTCCGCTAAGATAGGCTCTTTTATTTGCAGTTCTTACCGCCATTCTTGCGTAGTTTGGAAGTGTGTGTCTGGCACCGTTCTTATACTCTACGCAATTAAGGCCGCTACTTAGCATACTTTTAGTTGCCATGTCTACCGCTTGCTCGTAAGTACCGGCTCCGCTATTTGCATAAACCTGTGCATTAAAAATGGCCTTACGATACTGATCGTCGGCCATACGGAGTATTGCTGTTTCTGCTTTAAGCATATCAGCCTTAGTAGCTTTGATTAACGCTTCCAGCTTTTCCTTGTTAAGTTTAAAGAATCTTCCGGTTAAGGGATTCATGGTCTGCCTAAGCTTTGCGCCCTTCTTGGCCGCACGAAGTATCTTCCTTTCCTCGTGCATTCCACCTGCAGCATAGGACTTCCGGATAGCTTCTTCTATCTTGTCATTGATAGCTAAGAATCTTCCGGAATACTTTTCTTTATTGCGCTGCCGATAGGCTCTTAGGCTTTTAAGCTGTTCGGCCTGCCACATGGTCCACTCTTTCTCTTCCCTGATTTCCTCAATGCGATGCCGCCCCATGTTTCGAATCATGGAAGCAATGAGTTCTTCCTCAATTCTGTCAAGGGCTTCTCCGATGTCATACGCCATTCTGATGCACCTTAAAGCCTTGCAAGCGGTAAGTCCTGATTAACTCTTTCAGCTTGCTCTTACTCTTGCAGTCGTCCTTTCTAAGCTCTGCCATGCCGTCTTTTTCCAAAGCATACACACCGAAGGGCACTTGCTCAGACGCCAGCTTAAGCATCCGCCTGTATTCCTCCCGGCTCATTTTGTAGCTGTGGTTTAATATTTGGACTACCATCTATTCCCTCCTCTACTGAAAAGTCTGGCTCTTCTACGCTGGAAATGCCTTGCTCCTCTTTTAGCCTTGCAACTTCTTTCTCTTTTCACTGCTATCCATAGTGTCTCCATACAGCTCATCTACACACCTCTCAATGCTCATGATTCCGCTCTGTCTAGCTTGAGCGATTGTTTGCACTGCGGCTTCAAAAGAGGGATTCGCATATTCTCCGAAGGGGATATCGACCTTTACTTCTTCAATGCTCTCTCCTCGAAGGACTTTCTCCGCATTGATGCACTGCTGAATAAGCTTCGGTATCTGCTCTTGAATAGCCTTTACGATGCTTGCTCGGGTGTATAGCGTGGTCTTCTCCTTCTCCCGCTGTGCCTCTGCATTGTCCAGTTTCTTCGTGTCAATCCCCAAAGTAGAAGGGCTGATAATTCCTTGCAGGCAAAGGTCTAAGGCAGTGATGTAGGAAGCCATGTAACTGTCATGAGGGATATTTGGCTGCGTTACAGTGATCGCATTCTTAGCACCCTCAGAGATGTCGTCCGCTCCGGCAATGAATCGGTTGTCAAAAGCATTGGGCTTTAAAAGCATTCCGTTATTCGGGTCTCTTGGGATAAAGCTTTCAGGAACATAGGTCTTAGACCGCCCTGCCCTCAAAGCGTCCATCCACTGACTCCATGCTTCGTCTAAGGCATCGAAGGAATCCAGCTTTCCGTCATAGATGGAAGAACCTCTTCCCTCGTACTTTGCATTCTCGTAAATCTTGAATGGTACGGCCATCATAAGGCTTTTCGTCAAAGGTCCAGTCTTGAACCTCTTTTCGGCAAAGGATATTCCTGCTCGTTCCTGTACAGCTTATGCCTAATATAGCCTCTTCCGTAGTGCGCATGAAGCACATCGCCTTTATCCCAAGGAATCTTGAAGATAACTTCTTTCAATCTGCCGTAACGATAAACGAACTCTACACGCTCGCCCGGTACCCACTCAATAATCGGATGCTCACTCTCTGCAGGATCCAGTACAATACGGAAAGCGCCGTCACCGACTACAAGCGTGTCCTTTAGGCAGGTATCCATTAAGGCTTCAAAGTGATTTTCCTCTTCGATATCTTCCCAAAGGTTCTTTTGGATATCGCTGTCAAACTCGAAAGCATTCATATCCGGAAGAACAATGGCACTAAGCATTTTTACGATTAGTCCGGGAAGTCCGGTATGGATTTTCCGAATCTCCATGCCTGCAGTAGGCTTTGCGCCCCAAAACTTCTGTGCATCGTTTAGCATTCGGCACTGCTGATACAGCTGCTCTAACTCGTTTCCGTCTGCTCTGTACCATATTTTGTTTCGAATGGCAGCAGTCTCAAAATCCATGAAGCTTTGAATCGAAACATGATAGGGGCTTACAGGCTGAATCTGTAGCCAGTTCTGTAATCCTTTTTTAAACTTATCTGTCATACTCTTTATCCATCCCACTGTTTATCTCTCCAATCAGCTTTCTAAACGGTATCCAAGCATACTGCGCAGCGTTTATCGTATGATCGTGTCCGTCCTCAGGAATGTCTTTATCTTCTTCCCAAGAATAGCTGTTCAACTCTCTGATATGCTCTGTGCACTCCTCAGATACTAAATACTTCCCTTCCGCAAGCCAGCCTAGCTGGAAGTTGATTCTGTCAATGATACTTACTTTCTTGTAGCTGTTTACAAAGGTGTAAAGGCTTCCATGATTACGCTTAAGCTTCTTAAGCTCCGTAATGGTCGCTTGGTCCGCTGAATCGATGAACGCATCTCGCGCAAAGCCGTAGTCCTTCCTGCAGGATTCCAGAAAGGCTATGAACTTTACAGCTGTGTCCGATGGTGCTAAAGGCTCCTGCCTGTCTCTGTTGTTGTATACGCATTCTCTTAGCACTATGCAGCGCTTGTCCTTGGTAATACCTATGAACATCATTGCTATAGTGTCTTCGGAATGAGAGGAATAGGATGTATCCAGTCCTGCGGTAAACTTCACAAAAGGATTAATGCTATGCGGAATCTTCGCAATATCCTGTCTGCTAAGTACATGAGTCCTCTCATCGAAGTTAGAAAATACGAGGCCTGTAGAGCGACCGCGTAAACCTTCAATCTTGTTTTTCCATATCTTCGTGCCTCTCGGTGTGTTCCTAAGAATCTGATCAAGCTTTTCTTTTAGACAAACCCATGTTATGGGTAAAAGAAAAGAACCAATGCACCCAGCCGGGCTTCGGTTCTTTCACTAAGCAATCTCTTATTTCTTTTGGTGTCTCGCTTTCCCACTCAGGAAGAGGCCTTGCATGGTCCACATACTCGGAATAGACCGGAAGCGAAGGATCGTCGGGATTCAGTGTTCCCATCATGTAGTCACAGCGCATTCCCGCCTCGCGGACAAAATCAATGTCCGCCGTGTTTATCTCATCGATGTAAAGGCATCCGTACTGTCCTCCTAAGGCTTTCTTCCACTTCACCTTATCATCGTAGCCTAAAACATATATCGTCTTATCTCCCCCGCTTGTGTGAAAAAGAATGTGCGGTATTTTATCATCACTCGTTCCGTTACCGTTGTATTCAACAAGTACGCCAAAGTCGTCTACAATGCCGAGATCCTTGTTGATAATATTCTTTTCAGCTGTACCGGTATCTTTCGCCGCTATGATGTGAAGCTTCTGCTTACTGCTTGCGACTTTCGTCATGAACTTAAACAAGCCTACGGTCGTCTTTCCTGCGTAGGTCGTGCCTTCAAGGAACTCTACCGAAGCATTGCACCGGAGGAAGGCCTTATACTTATCTGACAGGATAAGTTGCCCGGTACTCATGAATCACCGCCGGCACCTAACTGCTCTAACAGGTTATCCAGCTTAGATTTTTCAGAATCAAGTCCGGATACCTCGACCTTATCCTTGAACAGGCCGAAGCGCTTACCGAGTAACTCTGCAGCTCTCAGCCTTTCTTTTTCGTCCGGCGCCTTTTTAAATCGTCTTGCTTCGGAACAACCGTCTCCAAGCCCTTCGACTACTACAACCTCTGCCGTAGAATCGCCGCGCATTACGGAAGTTAAGTACTCCATCACCTCTGTAGCTGTGGCCATGCGGTCGCTACTCATACTGGCGAGAATCGGCTCAATCGCCTGTTTTATTTTAACATTCTTTAACAGCCGACAAGCCGCCGCTCCGGCAGTCTCATCGTTCTTCACAGTAGGATATGCAACGCGATAAGCCCTCGTGCCGTTCATATCAATCAGATATTCTTCAATAAACTTTTTCTGCTTGTCTGTTAAATTATCTTTATTTTTCACTAAGGCTCATCCCCTTTCCGGCAATATCCTTTAGCAACAAAAATTTGGAGCCGCTTATCCAAAAAGATAGGCGGCTCCGTATGGGTTATAAAGGAGGTTATAAAGGCAATGTGTGTTCCGACACTGGCTCCATTATTATTGTAAAACGAACTTTCCGAACAAAACGAACAATTTTTATTTTTTCTTATCTTTTTCAAAAAATCTGTCGTGGATTACGATTCTTACATACTCTTCAGACACATTTCCAAGCTTCCTCGCTATCCATCTCCAAGACCTGTCCTCTTTGTATCTACTGCGAATTACAAAGCGGAGCCTGTCATCTTCCAAGGACTCAATCCATTTCTCCGTTCTTTCCGCTCTTCTCTTCATCTCGGAAAGCCTTTCAAGCCTCTTCTCATAAAGTTCCTGATTGAAGCCCTCAAGATGGATTATCCTCTTGAATCCCTTTGTGTAATCGTATCCATAATCGTGGACCGTTTCCCCACACATCTTTTCAAGCTCCTCCGTAAGAAGCTTTATGCCGTACTTTTCCTTGCTGTACTTCTTAAGTTATTCTTTAGTCACGCTTCCCTCCTAGCCTTGCCTTTAAGGCTCTCAGTACATCCTCTTGATTTTGTCCCTTTTCAGAGAGGGACTTTTTAATGTCGTAGTCCACAGTATCCACACACATCAGTTCATGCACGAGTACCGGCTTTTCTTGCCCTTGCCGGAAAAGTCTGGCGTTGGCCTGCGCATACAGTTCATAGCTCCAAGGCAGCGAGAACCAAATAATATGCCGCCCGCCGTATTGGAGATTGATGCCGTAAGCCGTGCTTGCAGGATGGGCAAGTAGGATATCAATTTTCCCCTTGTTCCAGTCTTCTTCATCCTTAGGGCTTTTAAACTCTCGAACTTCTAAACCGGATTTCTCCAAAGCTTTCAGGATCCTATCCTTGTCATGCTTAAAATTGTAGAACACTAAGGCAGCTTCCCCATTCAACTCTTCGACAAGCTCTGTAAAGCGTTCCAGCTTGCAGTCGTGGATATGATTCACTGCTTTGTCCTCATCGTAGATTGCCCCGTTCGCACACTGGGATAGCTTGTTTGTAAGCACTCCTGCGGATACTGCAGTTATCTCGGAATCATCGAGGGATAGAACCATATTCTTCTCTAAGTCTTGGTAGGCCTTCAATGCTTTCTTATCCAATTCAATCGGTACCTCGTTATAGACGATAGAAGGAAGCTCCAGATAGTCTTTTAGCCTTAAGGCTTATACAGATGTCGGAGATCTTCTTTGTGATAGCTTCCTTCGCTCCTTGCTTTTAATGTGTACCCAAACCCTGAATAGTCCTTTGTAAAATAACGAGTTCTATAGTGAGTTACATACTCCCCCTAATCGCTCTCCCCTGTCCAGCAAATAGATTTGGCTCCAAAGGTCCTCCATGCTTTTTAGGATTCGGTGTTCCAGTAAGGGCTACCAAGCGATTCACAAAAAGGCAGCGTTCTTTTTAAAGCTTTAAAGCGCATAGCCTGAGGGTTCTTAAAGCTGGAGCTTTCATCTACCACCACCATATCAAAGAACCACTTCCTCCCTAGGGTTTGGCAAAGCCAAGCCACATTGTCACGATTTGTAATGTAAATATCCGCCGCTTGATTGATAGCAGCTATACGCTCTTTTGCGGATCCTAAGACCTTCGATATCTTTAAGTCCTTAGTATGCTCCCATTTTTTTAGATTCCGTAGTCCAGGTACTCTCTGCTACCTTCTTCGGAGCAATGACTAGAACCCTAAAGATATCCAGTCTGTCCTTTAGCTCCATAATAGCCGACAGGGTAATGATGGTCTTTCCAAGTCCCATATCTAAGAAGAGGCCTACAGACTTGTCTTTTACAATGCGGTCTATACACATAGTCTGATAGTCGTGTGGTTTGAACTCCATAGCTTTTCACCTCCTCTCATCTGTACTCCGTTCCGGATAGGCGGTTATTTTGAAAAATCCTCTACAAACTTCCGGACCCCTCCATGCCGTAAATCACATAAACTTCCTGCTTTAACTCCTTAAGCTTTTTTATTTGAATCTCCTGCAGAGAAGACAGCCTACCCTTTATGGTTTTCAGTTCAGCAAAAAACACTCTGCCCTCTTCCGTAATGAATAATCTGTCCGGAACACCCCTGCAATTTGGGGAGACGAATTTATACGATTCGCACCTAAGATTCCAAAAGCAATCGCACCATTGCTTTTTCCACTTTCTTTTCCTGTTCTACCATTTCACAAACCTTTCAAAAAGATTTAGATGGTAACCATGGTAACCAACTTTTTCGATTTTCCTAACATATATAGGAAAAAGAAGAATGTATTTATTTTATCTATTAAATACGCGCATATATAATCTATATTTAAGTATTTAAGGCTATAAATTGCTTTAGTTCTTCTTTAAATAAAAATATTTTTCTTTTTAGTAAAAATATTGGTTACCATAGTTACCAGTAGCTTATAAACCCAGTATTTAAGCCGTTTTTTTAGGGCTTCATACTGGTAACCAACTATCTAAAAAAACTGGTAAACTATGGTAACCAACTTTTATATAGTTTAATATTTTTTTAATTTGATTGTTAAAAAAATAGATGGTTACCAGTAGACCGAGTTGGTTACCAGCAAAATGCTATTTTTGACTACTTATCAGGTGGCCTATAGCATCTTTGTTTTCCATAATTCACATCTCTGACGGTGCTCTTTTTCCAGCCCTTCATCTGCTTAATTATCTTGTTATATCTATTCGATTCCTGCTTCTTTAGACTGCTTATTTCCAGCCTAAGCATCTCGCAATGGATATTCTGCGCAGACAGATAGGGCATAGGCATAAGCGGAGAATCCTCCTTATCAGACTCTCCTCTTTCCAGCTTATCCAAGTACATTCGTCTGCCCATAAGGTCCATTTCCAGCCAGTTGCTGGGAACCATAATCTCAGAAAACCGCTCTACCATAGACTCATAAGGATCCTTTTCCGAATACTCCTCATGCATCTTTGCCAGTGTTTCCGTGCTTTCTTTGGAAAGGACTTGATAGCGGAGTTCATCATAGTGTCCGTCGCATAGGCTCACCATAAAGCAGATTTCCGCCCATATCTGATCAACCTCTTGCTCCGTGAGCTCCTCCCAGATATCTTTCTTTATCTTCTCCGCATTAACCGGAAGAGGATAAAATCTTCGGTTTCGGTAGTATCCTTTAAAAAACTCATCTTCATTACTGGTACCGAAGAAAAACGCATTTTCTAGGATGCTCTTTACTGCGCCTTGCGTAAGACTCTCGATAGTTAGAGCTTCTTGTCGACAAGAACTGCTTAATTTCCGTAGATTCCTGCCGATTCAAGGCCGTAAGCTCTGAAACCTCTACAATCCACTTCCCCGCGATTGTATCCTCCGCTTCCTTACCGCTAAACTTCACAAGGGAATCGGTAAACCATTCCTTCCCTAGCTTCTTAAGAATCGTACTCTTTCCTATGCCCTGCGCTCCTACTAAGATGAGCATATTGTCGTACTTCGCACCGAACTTGAAGGCTCTTATAACACAGGCCTCTAAGGTCTTTAGCGTAATTTCCTTTGTGTAATTACAGTCTTCTGCACCAAGGTAGTCGATAAACAATCTTTCTGCTCGGCTTTTTCCATCCCATCGAAGAGCATTAAGGTAATCCGCTACAACATTGATTCGGTAATCTTTGAAGACTAAAGAGAGGGCTGCATTTGCCTTCTTCTCGTGGTGTATCTTGTAAAATAGCTCCAAGTACCAAAACAGGCCGTTATCGTCTTCGTCTGTCCACTCATGATTGCCGCTTTTATCCCAAGGCACTGCACCTCCGCAAAACTTCTTATCTGTAAAAGAGTCAGAATAAATCTTCCCTTTTAGGTTATGATCGTTCTCCATAACCTTCTTAAAATTATCGATAGTTGGAAGAACACGGCCTTCTTCATTTACCAGAAGCTTGTTCATCCAGTCTGTATTTACTTCGCCCTTGGATACCTTTTCAATCTCTCCCTTAGAGTGCTCGCTGTCGTCCTCCTCAAAGGCTTTCTGTGCTTCCAAGATTCTCTCCTCGTGTAAGCACTTCATAGCTTCGGAGTCGGACATAACAAGCTTCTCCATCTCTTTAAAAGACGGCCTATTGCTCTCCAGCATGGTGCTCCGGACACTTTCGTCTAAATCCCCGAACTTGTGAATGCGCACTAAGTCAAAGGCATTTACTAGGATTCCGCTGCACGGATCCGTAGCGTGATGGGAATAAAGAAAAGTATCTTTGTCATAGAGCACCGCTCCTCCGGTAGTAGAGCCGTCTGCATAAGTCCAGCGGTCTGCCTTATCGGTGGGAACATAGATTCCTTTAAGGAATTTCGATATGGCCGAAGGAATATCGTAAGTCTTACAGAAAGCACCTATAAGACCGTTCTTCTCCAAAGGGTTCCCTTGCTTTGCAATGTGCTTCCGGATAAGAAGGTTTTCAGTCTTGCAAGTTGGCCACTCTGATACATTTTGCCAGTCATGGTACAGGCCTAAGACTTCTTCCTTCTTAACCGGCTCCCCTGTAAAGACTTTGAATAGGTAGTCCGCACCTTTACAGATGGAAGGGAAGTACATCAAGCGGTTCGCTTCAAAAGTAGTCGGGTCCGCATAGTCTATTCCTATTTGGCTTGCCAGCATTCTGGCCAAAGGCTCGTACTCCTCAACACTTGAGGGCTCTGCTAAAGGAAAAAGGATTCTAAGCCTCGGCTTATCCTTTGTGTGCTTTCTCGTGCTGTAGAGTAATGCAGCATATCCAAGCTTCTCTACCGCCTCCAAAATGCCGTCTAAATCAGTTCCCGGGATATTATCAAGGTCGAGGGTAATCAGTTCCCGGCTTACGACATCTGTAGCCTTTCTTGTCGCGCCTTTCAGCGTTCCTCCTACGAAGCCGCCTACGTCCTTTAATTCGTCTTGCTTATCCTTAGACAGGGCCATATATTCCGAAAAGCTTTCCGCACCTTCCTTAGGAGTCGCAAATAAGGCGGTAAAATCGTTCCAGCTGTATTCTTTTTCTTTCCATTGCTTAGACTTTCTGTTGTTCGCAACGGAGACTTTAATCTTTCTGATAGAACTGTCCACTGAATCCCGCCCCTTTCAAAATTAGTCCTTTGGCCCACGGTATAGGCTCTGCCATAATGCTGCATAACTCTTCTACTGTTAAATCCCTTCCGGCATCCACAATCACTTCATCATGGACATGGAAAACGATTTTGTATCCTTTACTTGTTATCCTGTCCAGCGTTTCGCAAAGACAATCTCTTGCTATGCCTTGAACAATGTTCTCTACCAATTTTCCTCCGAAGGTGCTGGATTCTTCCCACTTCTTCGTAGTTTGGTTCTGCGTGTAAAAATATAAGGACTCACTTCCGAACTGGTTTAAGCCGATGTAAGGCTTACAATAGAAAAGCTTCCGTTTGCTCGGTAGTTCTATAGTTAAGAACCGTAAGCCGTGCTTTAGATCCTGCTCCATACGGAAGATTAAGTCGTTCACCTGCCTTGCCCTTCCGTCTCGCACGGTCCTTAGTGCATAGCTTCCTACAGAAGACCATAAAGCTACGATCCGTTGATTCGCATTTCGCCATCGGGTAACGATTTCCGGAAGTTCATCTTCTGAAAGCCCCATCTTTAAGGCCCCCATAGAGATTAGTGCGTTCGTCCCTCCCTGATAGCCTAAGGCCAATGTCGCAACCTTACCTTTCTGCCGTAGGGCATACTCCGGATTTCCTTTCGCAATTTTCTCAATAGGCACATGGAACATCTGAGAGGCTGTCGCTTCATAAATCTTTCCATGTGTCGCAAAAACCTCCTGCACCCATGTTTCCTTTGCAAGCCAAGCGATTACTCTCGCCTCAATAGCCGAGAAGTCCGCTACAACAAACTGATTCCCCGTACTCGGTATAAAGGCGGTCCTTATAAGCTGAGATAAAGTATCAGGAATACTGTCGAAAAGAAGCTTGAGCGTTTCATAGTCCTGCCTTTTTACGCAATCTCTAGTTTCTGCCAACGGCTCTAAGTAGTTCCTCGGAAGATTCTGCATCTGTACAAGCCTGCCGCTAAAGCGCCCTGTTTTACTGGCCCCGTAGAATTGGGAGATACCTCTTACTCTGTCCCCTTCTCCTATGGTGTTCGTCATGGCTTCATACTTCTTAACAGAGGTCTTTCCTAACTGCTGCCTAATCTCTAATACCCTTCGCACCTTTAGGGGTAAATCTTCTTTCAGGGCGCTTTCTATCGTTGCTTTCTGGGTATTTTCTAAGGGATAACCTTGCGCATTTACCCAATTAAGTAACTGCGTAGGACTGTTAGGGTTCTCAAGCTGTGTAAGTCTTATCGCCTCGGTCAAAAGCTCCTCTTCGCACCTCTCTTGAATCTTTATTGCGCCGTTCACAAGCTCGGTATCCACTTTTACACCGTAGGCGTTCATTGCAATATCCTGTCTCCATCGCTCCCATTCAATCTCCGGAACAGGGAAACCTGAAAGCCGGTTCTCTATCTCCATTTCTGAAACGACATCCTGCCGGTTATACTCTTTAAACGCTTTCCACTTTACCGCATCCGGCTTATAAGGCTTTACGCAGAAATACCGGATTAGCTGTTTTCCTACGGCAGACTTCTTTTTGTCCTCCGGTATTCCTAAGGCTTCTCCGGTATTTGCGAGTCCCGCCGGAAGGCTTAGATACATTGCATGGACCATAGTGCATTGCCACTGCTCAAGCGGGGTCTTTATGCCGGCACGGTTTAAGCAGTACCACTCAAAAGCCGCATTGTAGGCATGCTTTATAACTTCCTTTATCCTGTAAAGCGGTTAAAATAAAATGGGGAATTTCTTCCCCATTCTCGAGATCAATGACTTGCACATCTTCTCCGTCAAAGGAATAGGCAAAAAGCATGATTCTAAACTGCTCTGATTGTGCATAACGATACGCTCCGGCCTTTTGGATATCGATATCCGAAAAAGTCTCTATATCAATGCTTAAATGCCTCATTGTCCCTCCTATCCGAAAAATACTGTCATCTGCTAAATCTTCAAAAATTCATCTCCAAAAAGCATCATCCACAGATACTCTGGTGCCGCCTAATGGCTCTCCGTCTCTTGTCTTCTGAATGGCATTCAGTCCGCAGGCAATACCCTTGTTTCCGTTTGTGTTATACGCATAGAAGCTGATGTTCGCTCTTGCATAACATCCGGAGTATACTTCTGACTGGTCTAAGATCTCCTGTAGGTGTCTATCTACTACCTTTGGCGGATAAGAAGGATTAGCCTTTAGCATTGATAAGATAATGTCCGTGACACTCCTCTCCGTAGGGCTCTCCGTCTGTAGGTCTTACACCGTCCCCATCCTGCAGAGGGCTTGTAAAGTTTAGCGGGAATCTTTCCTTGAACTTTTTTTATCCTTTCCCAGTACCGTGGCTTCCTTAATGGCTGTTTCAATAGCGGCAATAGTCTTGGTATCGGTCTTCGGAATCAAAAAGCATAGCGCTGTACTTAAGATTTCCTGATGGATCTGCAGATGGCTCAAAAACATTTACATAAGAAAGTCTTACTTCTCCGGTTGTGATTACTGTACTCATAATTAAATTTCTCCTTCATCATTAAACATAGTTTCTACGCTGTTATATGCCGGTCTTTCGTCCGACTCTAAAGTAAGAGTTGGCTTACCTTTAGATTTGGTTACATACTTCTCCGCTATGGGCTTAAATCGCTTCTTTCCAAGAAGCTTCTCTACTTTTGGCAGAGTAAGCGGAACAGTTTCATAGAGCTCTTCTTCCTTAGCTTCTTCGCTGTCTACGATGTACTTAAAGGCTTCCTTTTCATCAGTCCACACCCTTGTAGACCGTCCATCAACTACCTTCCAACCTTTTATTTCTTCACCGAGAAGTAGCTTATCCTTAGCGCACTCCTCTACATCTGACAGCCAGTGGGAAGCCTGAGCACTTTGTTAGGATGTCTCCCAATTCATCGTTGCTAAGAGCCGTGGATCCTGCTCCTCTAAGAACATGAGCGCAAGATTCTTTTCTGCTCTCGCCCGGCAAGTTGCTTTTACCTTGCAAAATCTGCAGGTTTCTTCCTCCGGACAAAACTCACCTTCTCCCTTAAATGCTACTTCTGCCTTCTTTTTACTTCTTCTCCAAAGGCTAAAAGGTCCTCAATAGGCAGTTCCCAAGAAGAGGGCACCTCGGTAATGCGAGGCTGCACAATCGTAAGCTTCACGGTCTTAAAGTCCTGCATGAATGAATACAGGTCATAGGCTCCTAAGGCGTAAAGCATAAGCTGGGGATTCTCTACAGGGGATACCTTCACGCCCCGGCCGTACTTAAAGTCGATAACATGAAGCAGTTCTTCCCCTACTATGACGCAATCAGCAGTACCGAAGCCTTCCGGTACATAAGCCGATAGGTCAAGAGCTTCTTCTATTCGGATACCCCCCTCGCAATCAATCGCCGCATCATAGCAGAATTCCGCATAGTCCTGCGTATATCTCTCCATCTCCGGAGAATACAGTTCTGAAGATCGTACTTCTTTTTCTGCCTCTTTAGTATCTTCTCCTAGTAAAGCCCTGAGCTTGCATCTGCAAAAGCTCGTGAGCAACGGTTCCCTCTTTAGCTGCCGTGCTCTCCTCTACGGCTACTTCTGTCCTCCAGTCTTGCGGAGGGTGTGCAGTGCATCCACCGGTGCGCAGAACTGGCAGATAGTAAGGCGTGTGATCGTTCTTCATGGTTTGGCATTAAATTTTCCTCCGATGGCTACGAACTTCTCCACGAACTGATTAATTAAATCACCCTCTAATTGAGACAGCTGCTCAATCCCCATTCCGGACAGGATCTCTTTTGTTTTTTTGTCAAGTTGTCCTGATTGTTTCTTGTAAACTCCATTACTGCTTTTCTAAGTTCTGCGGTAGTGATTTGAGGTTTAGCAGTCTCTTCTTTCACCGGCTCTGATACTTCCTTTTTTGCTGTAAGCTCCTTAACCGGCTCAGCTACCACCTCTTCTACCGTTTTCGGCTTTTCCGGAATTGCTTCCTTTGGAATATCCTCCCAGAGATAATCAACGATTCTTCTAGCCAACGCGTCTACGTCTGTTTTTGATAAAGTAACTTCCATTCTTCTTTCTCCTTTTCTTTCTATCCTGTGCCTCAAGTAAACTAATTAAATACGCCAGTAAAACTCCTAAAATGATGCTTAGTAGTAAACACTCCACTAGAACGGATGCAGGTATGCCGTCGCTGTCAAGAGCTGCTACTACGGACATTAAAAAGAATAAATTTAGGTAACTCAAGCCCTTTTTGCTATGATTTTCATTACGCACCTACCTTGCTAGACTTTCTTCTAACGATGGTCCCTGTAAAGAGCGAAAAAAATAGCTTTTTCACCATGCTTAGGATCTCCTCGTCGGTAGCACCAAAGTACTTACAAAGTAGTGCAAAATCCATAAGGCTCCACTCCCCGTCTGCCTTTCGAAAGCTAAGTGTTTTCTCGGACATACCTAAATACTTAGCCACTACGCTTTGTCGAACACCTTTTTGGCCTTTCCTATCTCTAAGAACAGAGTTATCTCTTCCCTCTCCGTCTCCCAATTCTGCTTTTTGGCATAAGCTACCTCCTTTCTAATCACGCTTCTTCAGTACCTGTACAGGAATCCCTGGGAAAGAATTTTTCTGATTGTTTGTTCCGGTGTAAGTCTCATAAAGTTTGCTATGACTGCAATCTGTCCGAGATTTAATGAGTCGGTTTTATACTTCTCCACAAATTCTTCCGGAGGAATACCCAGAATTTCTGCAAGCTTTTATTGTTGATGGCTGCATCACTGGTCCTCCTTTACTTAGAAACATTGATTCTAAGAATCATTGCTATAAGCTTGCCTTTATAGGCTACGTACAATGATTTCCCTTTATCCGACATTCGATACTCGAAGGTGTCGTCTGTGAAGTACTTGAAATACTTTTTGTCGAAATAGAATTCTTCTTCGTTCATCCTGAAAACCTTTGCTACGGCCTTATTACCTAGCGTTACTTCCGACTTAGTATCCGCACAAGGCACTCCGTCAGCCCAATCGGATATTAATTCCTTAATAAATTCTTTTTCCGTGATAAAGTCATCTGCCAGCGGGAAGTTTCCGGGAACAATGTATAAGGCTCCGTGGGTAGCGATTAAAGTCTTGTCCTTTTGCTTATACATGTACCAAAGGTCTGCACTTTCTGACTTAAGAATTTCCGTATAGAGCTTCTGAGGATTAAATCCCCCTATGTTTTTCGGTACTCTGTAATCAATCATCGTTTTCATCCTCCTCATCCCATCTCCAGTCTTCGTCTTCCTTCTTTAAAGGCTTCCTCGAAGTCTTCTTCTCTCCACTTCTCTTCAAGTGCATTACAGTAAAGCGCTTCCACTTCTCCGGAGAGTAGTGTTTTCACCGGGACGCCTTGTTCCTTTGCTTCATTTGAAAAGTGTGTAAATGCTGCCTGACTAATGTCTATGTAGACTCTCATTTTTTCTTCACCCTCCTTGCTATCATCCGTAACGACGTCTTTACAGAGTCGAAATACCATTTCGCCAGTATCTTCACAAGCCATTTGAAGTCGTATAGACTGTCTGTTAGCCAATCTATGAAGTTTGAAACCATAAAGTTTGCCTCCTGTTCCCTGTTCGTGCTATAATTTGCACGAACTAAATGATTATTTTGTTCTTGGGGTTACCTGTCGTGGTGGGCGGTAACTCCATTTTCTTTTTAATCATCTTCATCCAGCGCTTCCGACATCTTTTTACACACAGCCGCCAAAATTGTTGCTTCTGTAGCTGCAAGGGCTCTCCAACCCCCTTTATGCTCGCTTTCCTTTTTGGATAGATAGGCTATCAAACTGGAGCCCACACCCGTTTTGAGATGCTCCACATGTAGCTCTGCTAATCCCACTACCATATTTGCTAACGCTTGTTCTCTCATGCTATTTCCTCCTTAAATCCTCCGCAGTAGTGGTTTACAAAAATAGATCTGTCCTTTACCGGTTACCTTCGTTGTCTTACTTTACTCTTATGGATCCATCCGGATTGTTGATTACCGTTTCTTTGATTTCAAAGAGTCCGAGCTCCATAGCCTTCTGCGTTGGCATGTTGCAATCGGAGCCTTTACGCTTGATAAGGAATCCGTCTTGCCGGAGAGTCTCAAACAGTCTCTTCTGGCCAGTTTCAAAGCCGTTCACCTTTAGAATCTTTGCCAGTTCTCCGATTAGGATCGTGCTGTGGGAACTTGCTACAGAGTCTGCGAAGATTTCTTTGGGTTTCATTCTTGCAATCTCTTCATCCTTTGCCTCTAAAAGCTTCTGTGCTTCCAGTACGGCCATGGCCAAAAGCTTTCCTCCGGTAGGCTGATTGCTATATGAACCTGTTCTTCTGATTGCCGGAAGGACTTCACTTGTAACCCAGCGCTTGAATCCCTTTAGCGGATTCCAGCTTGCTTCCGAGAATTAAGCTGTAAAGACCGGATTCGTTGATAATGGTTAATCCTCTGTTTGGGATTTCAAAAGTACCGTTTTGGTAGTTTTGAATTATTCGCCTATCTTCCTCTGAAACATGGCGATTTATGTCTCTGCTGCCATTTTTCATATCCCAGTTTCTCAGCTACTTCCTTACCGACAAACCAAGGTTCGTTGTCTATTTCTAATAGTGTAAGTTCTCCGAACTCTGCGTTTCTGAATACTTGTAAATCTGTCAATTCTTTTCCTCCTCCATTCTTTTTAATTTCCGCTTTCAGGACGCTGGCTAGTGCCTCGATTACGGGAGTACTCTGTCTGAAGTGTTACCAGTATGTCCGGATCTTCCACGCTCACTTTTTCAAGTGTTGCTAGGGCTCCTGTTGCACTTATTCCTTTTTCTCCTCTGGACTTGATGAAATCAATGTGCCTCCTGGCAATGTTGTCCATGATTTCTTGCATTGGCTTCAGTTCTATTACCATTTTCCTTTTTCCTCCTTTCCTTCATCTTCTGATTCCCCATCTCTCTTCCTGCTCATGAGAGTCATTCCTCTGTTAAATACATCAGGTTGTTTCTCTCCTGCGGAGTAAGCTTCGGAATCAGTTCACAGATGTTTCCGATAATTTGTCTGTCTTCTTTTTCCATTTTCTCCCTTTCTGGTTGATGTGATATCAATTTATTGTTTACGTGATGATATTATATCACTAAAACAATAATGTCAAGATGTTTTTGTTGTGTATGTGATATTTTTATTGACTATTTGTTTCCTATATGTATAATGAGATTAGAGTTCATGAAACGAGGTGAATTATGAAAGATAGATTGAAAGAATTAAGAAAAAGCTCTAAATCTAACGCAACAAAAAGTTTGCTGATAAATTAGGGGTAAAAGCAAAAATACTATCGCTCAATATGAAATGGGAAGGAATGATCCGAGCGACGCGGTTATTATTTCTATCTGTAGAGAATTTGGAGTTTCTGAGTCCTCGGCTTAGAAATGGAGAAGGGGAAATGTTTATCCCTATGACGCTTGATGAAGAGATCGCTTCCTTTATTGGTAGTATTCAAGCGGATATAGAACCGACTTTTCAAAAGAGATTTATCTCTGCCCTTGCAAAGCTTTCTCCTGAAGAATGGAAAACAATCGAGCATATTATAAGAAACATGATCGACGAAAGAGAAAAAGGGAGAGGAAAAAGGAATAAAAAGACTAGGGTTTTTACCCCAGTCTCAGTATCGCCTTAAGATAATGTAAGATAAGCCTCAGCTCCCTACTTCCGGCTTTTTTCAAGGCACCTCAGTATTTCTTCTTTGTAGTCCTCCTTCATAACCTCTCTCCTGCTGCACAAACTAAGATAGCGATGTTTGTATTATAGAACGTTTGTTCACATCTTTAAATAGTGCTAAGCTATAAAATTTTTCTATAAGACGGTGAACGAATCGTTCAGGCCTTGTACAGGTATTTTTTTATAAATTTATCCATAGCATATAATGCGTATTGATTCTATGCGTATTATATGCTATACTTGTTCTATCAATTAAAGGGAGACAGGAACAATGCCTAAAAAGCCTAAAGAAATGGAAAGAATAATATTAAAGGATGGATGGTACTTAGTAAGTCAAGACGGCTCCCATAGACAGTACAAACATCCAACCAAAAAAGGTAAAGTAACGATCCCGTTCCACACTAAAGATTTAACGAAGTTCACTGAGTGCTCTATCTACAAACAGGCAGGAATAGAAAGGAAATAAATTATGTTAAGTATTTACCCCGCAATTTTCTATAAAGAAGAAGATGGAAGATACTCTGTATGCTTCCCCTGACTTTTAATGCCGCCACCTGCGGAGACGATTTAAACGACGCAATGAAAATGGCCGTTGAGTGCCTGGCAGTACAAATCATGGGATGCAAGCAAGACGGAGAAAAACTACCTCCCCCCTCTACTATTGAATCTATAGATCCGCTTGCCTACTCTAAAGAGCTTAGGGGCAGAAGATCCCCACGATGGAATCGTGAATCTCGTTAGTGTTGACGCTGAAGACTACGCTAAAAAAGCATTTCAATAAGTCCGTAAGAAAGAACTTAACTATTCCGGAATGGCTAAATGAGAAAGCTCTGGCGCAAGGCATAAACTTCTCTCAGGTGCTGCAGGAAGCATTACTGGAGAAAGTAGGAGGATAAATCTATGAAATATTTTTATCCGGCAGTATTCACACCTGAAGACAACGGGCAATTTTCCGTGAACTTTCCGGATTTAGAAAGCTGCTACACTTGTGGAGACAACTTAGGAGACGCTCTCTATATGGCAGAAGATGTTTTGGCCATGACCTTGGTTAGCTATGAAGATAAAGGATTGGCCATTCCGGTACCGTCTAAGGCACTTCCATTGGAAGCCGGAGAATTCCAAAACTTTATAGCCTGTGATACGGAGATCTATAGAAATAAGTGTGTGAAATCATGAATATTCCGAAGTGGGTTGTTAAAGATGTTCAGGCGACGGAAAACCACGAACTCCTGCTTACTTTTATGGATGGTAAAAAAGGAATTTTCGACTTTCTTCCGCAACTTCACAAACCCATATATGAAAAGCTGAAAAATATAGACTTCTTTTCTACCGCCCATGTCGAAGACGGAACTGTAGTATGGGATGATGAAACGGACATAGCACCGGAATATCTATACGAGAATTCGTAGGAGGATAACCATGAATAAACTTCCTAAAGGTGTTGATCAACTTCCTTCCGGGAAGTATCGACTTAGAAAAATGGTGAACGGGCAGATGCTTACTGCCCTGTTCGAGGAACAGCCCACACAAAGAGAGGTGATGCGGGCCGTAAATGACCTTCTTAGAGAGACCTCTGTAGCAATTTTAAAGGGGTCTTTTTTAGACTACGCAGAAAAATATATCAAGGCGAAAGAGAATGTTCTTTCCGCGTCAACAATACGAGGCTACAGAGCAACGCTGAGAGGTCTTCCTAGCCACTTTACCTCCTTACCTATAAAAAGATATCACCCAGTACACTTTTGACCGCCTTGGTGAATGATATGGTGCACTCAGCAAGCCCCTAAAACGATTTACAATCGGCACGGTTTGATTGTCTCCGTACTCCACGAATTTCGTCCGGAGCTGGTAATAAGAACAAAGCTTCCTCGTAAAGTACAAAAGGATATATACACACCCGATGACGAAGAGATCCGTAAGCTTTTTCGTACATCGACAGCACCCCGCACTTAAAAAAAGTACTGGGTACTGCTCTACCTTGCTTCTCTCGGGCTCCGTAGGTCCGAGATAGGCGCTCTACCTTATCTGATTTGTCACATGACAATATTTTGACCATAAACAAGGCCAAGGTGCAGGACAGCGATAATAATTGGGTAATACAGAACTTCACAAAAAAACAGAAAGAAGTAACCGAAAAATCCCTTATCCCTGGATGAGCTGGCGCGTAGAATCAGAGAACAGGGCTGTATATACGAAGGTTTTCTCGGAAAGGTCTATGACACTATGCGGATGGCCGAACAGACTCTTGGCCTACCTCACTTTGGTATTCATAGGCTACGATCTTACTTTGCCAGCAAAGCCCACTTTAGGTCTTCCTGACTCTGTAATACTAAAAACTTGGAGGCTGGAAATCCGACAATGTTATGAAAAAGCGTATATCGTAAAGCCTTGAAAGAGGATTTACATAGAGAATCGGAAAAGTTCCTTTCTCACATGACAGAGATATCATGACGGAACTTGCGACAAAATTCGTGACAAAAAAATCGTGACAAAATTTATCCGAAAAACAGGTAAAAAGATTGTTTTTCGGGGTAAAAACAGCTACAAAAAGTAAGTAAAACATAGCAAAAACGCTAGACTCCAAGCCGTTCAAGGCTTAAAATCTAGCGTTTTAAAATCGCGGAGATGATGGGATTTGAACCCATGCGCCGGTTGCCCGACCTACTGCATTTCGAGTGCGGACCCTTCAACCACTTGGGTACATCTCCTTATAAAGGCAATACAAAAAGGTATAAAAACCGGCGAGATAACTCACCGATTATTCTCCTTTGCTGCCGGCGACCGGGGTCGAACCGGTATGAGATTTATGTCTCGCAGGATTTTTAAGTCCTGTGCGTTCATTTATTCCGCCACGCCGGCAAGTTAAGATGAAATCTCAACTGCGTCGCTTTCAATGCAACAGAATTATGATACTGAATCCCTCTCTTTTTGTCAATATTTTTTTGGAGCGGAGAGTACATCCTACAGTTGCATGAATTTTTCCTTATTCTATTCTCCGCTATGTTTTCCTGTTTTCTTCTCTCTCATTTTCCTGCCCTACCGCGGTTTTTTATAGTATACTGTTAGCGTAGTGCTTTTTTAGCATCCATAGGCCTTTTGCAAACGGCAATTTGGCCTTCCAACAAATATATTTTTTATTGATAAAAGATAGCGACATTATGAGCGTTACGCATTTAAGAATTAAAGGAGCAAGATGAACATAATCCAAAAATAGCTGAAGACTTATCTCTTAAAAATACAGGTGGAAGCGGCAGTACAGCTTCTGGACGAGGGAAATACCGTTCCCTTTTATTGCACGTTATCGTAAGGGAGGCTACCCACTGGTTTAAATGACGAGGAACTCTGCAGTCTTGAAGAAAAAGCTGCAATATCTTCGGAATCTCGAGGAGAGGCGCGAAAGCATTTTAAACAGCATCGCTGAGCAGGGAAAGCTCACGGAAGAGCTTGAAGGCGCAGATTGAAGCGGCAGATACAGCAGTGCGTCTGGAAGACCCTCACCTTCCCTATAAGAAAAAGAGAAGAACCAGAGGCATGATTGCCAGAGAAAAGGGCTTAGAGGGACTCATGAAGGCCATTCTCACCCCAGTGTAAATCCTGTAAAGGAAGGGAAAAGTATCTTCCGAGGAAAAAAGAAGTCCGCAGTGTGGAAGAGGCCTTGAATTACGCTAAGGATATTCTTGCAGAAGAATTCTCCGAAATGCCTCCTACAGAGAATGGATCTGCATATAAAACCATGGAGCTCGGAAGCCTTTCTTCCAGTAAAAAGGATGCTGAGGAAAATCCCGGATGCAAAGACCTATGAGATGTATTTTGACTATGAGGAAAAGGTAAAAAACCATTCCCGGCTACCGTACGCTTGCCATAAACCGCGGGGAAAAGAAAAGGTTCTCATCTGTAAAGCTCAACTCTCCGCAGGAGGGAAATTATAGCTTATCTGGAAAAGCAGGCAGGAAAGGCTTTACAGGAGAGAATCTCTGTCTTTTGCAAGAAGCTGTGCTGGGACAGCTTTAAGAGACTTATTTCTCCTCTATCGAAAACCGAAACTGAAATATCTTTCAACCGAAAAGGCGAGGACGGTGCCATTGGCCATTTTTCGCGGACACTTAAAGCAGCTTCTCATGCAGGTGCCCATTGTCGGGAAAAGTCGTGCTAGGCTGGATCCGGCTTCCGTACCGTTGTAAAATCGCCGTAGTCGATCCGACTGAAAGGTGCTGACACGACAGTGATTTACCCTACACCGCCTAAAAATCAGATAAAAGAAGCAATCATGCGTGATTCATAAGCTGATTGAAAAACATATGTGGATATCATTGCCCTTGAAACGGTACAGCCTCCCGTGAATCGGAAAAGGTCATCAGCGACTATATTCAGTGAAACAAAGAGCAAAGTACAGTATGTGATTGTCAATGAGTTGGCGCCTCTGTCTACTCTGCAAAGTAAGCTTGTGACAGAGGAGTTCTCCTGAACTTTGACACGGGAGAAAGAAGTCTCAACTTCCATGGCAAGCGCGGCTTCAGGATCCGCTTGCTGAGCTTGTAAAGATTGAGCCATACATCGGTGTCGGGCAGTACCAGCACGACATGAATCAGAACAAGCTGGAGGAACAGCTGAACAATACCGTGAAGACTGCGTAAACTACGTCGGTGTGGACTTGAATACCGCGTCCGCAGCCCTCCTTTCCTATATTTCCGGTATGCAACAAGACACTGGCTAAAAATATCGTAGTGTATAGAGAAGAAAACGGGCTTTTAAGAGTAGAAAAGAACTGTTAAAGGTCGCTAAGCTCGGTCCAAAGCGGCCTTTGAACAAAGTGCCGGCTTCCTCCTGCATCCGAGAGGGAAAAGAAGTGCTGACAGAACCTCCGTGCACCCTGAGTCCCTATCAGAAAACAAAGGAACCCTCATCCTCTAAACTTAAAATGAAAAAGATATTGCCGAAGGAAAAGGAAAGGATATTGCAAAATGATTTCCGCCCCTTCCCGGAGGAATGAAAGCTTTAGAAGAAAAGCTTGCTATCGGAAGCTTTACTTTTTAAAGGATATTGTGGAGGCTCTGCAAAGCCGGGAAGAGATCCTCGGAAGATGTGCCTGCGCCCATTTTGCGAAGTGATGTTCTAGAGCTTTCCGACTTAAAAAGAGGGGATGATTCTCGAGGGTACAGTCTCGAAATGTCCCGGACTTCGGAGCCTTTGTCGATATCGGCGTACCGTAGACGGCTTGGTCCACATCTCCGCCCTATCCAAAAAGTTCGTAAAACACCCTCGATGTCGTAAAACTTGGATATCGTGAAAGTAAAATCTCTCCGTGGATATGGAGAGGAAGAAGATTTCTTAAGTATGAAAGATGCGGAGTAGAAGAGATATTGCAAAGATAAAACTAAAGAGTGAGTACAGGTCTGAAATTGGAGCACGCCTCGCTAACTCTCGCCCTGACTGGAGCATCTGGCCTCGGTAGCCCATTGCTCACTTTGTTTGCGGTGCAAAAGCAACCTTCGAAGTTGGTCTGCTACAGGACGACTTCTTCTGATGAAAAGTCTGTCCTTGCGGATATTGCTGAAAAACTGCAGTTCCTTTGTTTTTCGCAAGTACCGGCGGGCTCAGATTACCCCTTTCAGACCTGTACTGCATAAAATTATACTCACAATATTTTTGCAATATCTGTTCCAATATCCCTTTAATATGCTTCTATTTTTACTCCTAAATCTCGAGCTCCAACGAGCTCTCTTCCCAGATGGCGTATTGCTCTTCCAACTCTTTATCAATCGCTTCCCTGCTCTCTATGGATTTCCATGAGGCGCCCGACATCGGATCCGACTTCTTCCATGGAGGTAGTGAGCTCTTCTTTTTCGCTCTTCCAGCTTGGCAATCTCCGTCTTTGCAAGGGCATTCTGCCACTTTCTTCCTTTTGCGGAGAGCTCCTTCTGGCTTTCCCAGTCGAGTCTCTTGCTCTTTTCTTCCACTTTTGTGCTTCTTCCGGATCTATCGCTTCTAAAGGCATCCTATCCTTTTGTAGTGAATCTCCGTAGGCATCGAACATCTTCCTTCTTTTCGATATAATAATCGTAATTTCCTGATGTAATTATCGAAGCGATTGAGAATAGCTCTATAATCTCCGCCGTTGCCTTTATTGATAAAATATCGATCATGGAACATAGAGGACGGTGTCTCTACATCTGAATAGCCTCTTCCAAAACTTCCTTCCCTGTATGTCCAAGTGGTTTGTCGGCTCGTCCAAGATAAGGAAATCTCGCATCGGAAAGCATGAGCTTTGCTAAGTGCTCACCTGCCTTGTTCTCTCCGGAAAGATCCTGAACTCCGCTTATACACTCGTCTCCGGTAAAGAGAAAAGCAAGAACATTTCGCACCTTCGTGTTGTTCATATCCGGATAGCTATCCTGAATTTCATCAAAGAGAGTCCATGTTAAGTACAGCATGTTCCCGGTCATAGTAAGCAATCTTCACCTTCGATCTCAGTCGGAACTCTCCTCATCCGCCCTGGATAAGTCCGTTTAAAATCTTCAGTAAGGTCGTCTCTTCCGGTCCGTTATTCCGATAAGCGCTACATGCCTCCTCAGAGAAAAGTCCCATGGGAAAATAGACGCTTCCAGTCATAGCTTTTTCCGAGCTCTTTCGCCATTAAGACATCGCTCTCCGGAGCTTTCCTCGGGGAAAAGAGAAGCTTCATCTCATTCTCTGAGTTCCTCCCGGCTTCTCCAGCCTTTCCACCTTCAAAAGCATTTTTCTCCGATTCCGCGCGCTTAATGCTCTTCTCCCGAGTTAAATTGCTTCAGCTTCTCAATCACGGCCTCCTGATGCTTAATCTCCGCCTCGCTGGTTTTGAAAGGCCTTCCACCGGCTTCGAAGCTGTTCCCTCCGCATAGCGCTGTAATCCGCACATTCTGACCTTTCCCTGCTCCAAGTCAATTACCTCTGTCACACCCTCTGTCTAAAAATAACGGTCATGGAAACAAGAAGCTACAGCTCCGTCATAACGCTTTAAGACCTTTTCCAACCACTGAATAGAGCCGATATCCGAGCGGTTTGTCGGCTCATCCAAAATCAGGAAGATCTGGGCTTCTCCTGTAAGATTTCCTCGAGGCGCTTCTCGTCTTCTGGCCTCCGGAAAGAGTGTCGTAGTCTCATTCTCCGTTTCTATATCGGCATGTTGCTGTGCCGTGTAGTCCATTTCTTCTCTTTGAAAATGTGATGCCCCCTTATCTGCCTCCTCAATTCAGAATACATCGGAGCAGTTGTTTTGCTCTGGAAACTCGTTGATTCCGACAATGGCTCGCTTTTTCCTTATCTTCCAGATGAAACGATACATCCTTTCAGCACAGTTTTTCCCTATATATGCTTTTACTTAGCATGGATACATTTAAAATCATAGGACTTAGTATATACTGGATTCCTGATATTCTGGCTATCCTTTTTCCTGATGTTTTCTGCTTTTCTTTAGAGCTTGCTTTAGTATATCTACTTTCAGTTTATACAATCAGCCAAGGAATAAAAAGCTAACATAATCTTCCTATTCTGCCCCTTCCCGATGAGCTCTCCACATAGATCAGTCTCGATTCTCGTTTTATTTTGAACATGAGAAATTGAGAAATTCTGTCAATACTTTTCTGAAATGCATTAGAATGGATAGAACTCTTTACCGGGAGTAAAGTATTCTGGTCTATTTATATAAGGAGGAACGAATATGGCACTACGTAGTTAGTGATGAGTGCGTAAGCTGTGGAGCTTTGCGCAGCAGTAATGTCCTGTAGAAGCTATTTCCGAGGGTCCAACAAAGACATGTTGTAGATCCGATACTTGCATCGATTGCGGCGCTGTGAAGAGCCTTGCCCAACAGGTGCTATTGCTGCTGAATAATTATCATAAGCAGAGATAGTTTAAAAGAGCGTCCGATGGACAGCTCTTTTTCTTTTTAGGCTTATAAGAGGCATATAGAGAGTTATGGAGTTATAGATCAAAAATGCGTCTATGCCTCAAGTCCCGATAGTATAGAACAACATTCAACATTAGTTTTACTCTATGAGCCATAATATCCTTCTTCGGCTATCGGCTTATCCCGCTCAAGTCTTCTCGCTATAATTCTCTCATTTTTATAAAATACTGCCTTTTTCTTTCTCTCTGCCATCACTCCCCTTTCAATCTCATATAAGAAGAATAAGGAAGTCAAAGTAAACCACAGCTTATGGCACGAATCTCCGGAAGGATGGACAAGATTCCAAATAATGAAAACAGCAGTAGGATGTAATAAAAATTTCTGAATGTTCCTCAAATTTATTCTCATGTTTTACCCTTTTATCTAAACGCCAGCTTGTTTTTATTGTTTCACAAGAATAACACAGAAACATCTGTTTTGTAAAAGATATTTTCGAATATATGTTCTATAAAATTAGACTAAAAAGCTGCACTAAAGAAGCTCTTTGATTCTTTTAGCACAGCTTTCTTCTTTTTCTATATTTTACTACACAACAAAGGGTCTTCTATAGAAAGGCATCCTGTCTTTACTGCCTTTTTCCGCTATATCGGCCCCATACGACATTTATCACGGCAAAGGAATTCCTCCGAAAAATCATTTCCTACCGTAGTAATGTTTGCAAACTCGGCTGTATGCTTCCCACATGACTGACAATACAAAGATTGTAGCTTCTTCCTGCTGTTTGCTTTGCGCCAAGGAGATAGGCTGCCGTAACACTGCGGTCATCACGCATATACCCGTGCAAGTGCTTCTTCCAACTCCTACTGTCTCCCCAGAGGCTCCGTAAAACTCCATGTTCTCATCCGTCTTATCTGAACTTTCTCCCATAAGTTCAGCCTGCTCCCACATGAATGTCATCCACAACAAACTTTCTCCAAAGGATAAAGTTATCGCTATTCATGTTAATAACAAAGCCGGGAAAATTCTGGGATCTCCAAGTGCTATTAAAGCTGCCTGATGAAAACTCAGAATCGCCGTGGTCTCTTTCTCGTGCTCCATTGCTTGGCTTTTTCCTGCGAAGTAAAGAGATACATAAAATGATTGTGATCCTTATCCTTCCATCAACAGCAAAGGCAGGCTTTCTATCTTCGCCTTCTCCCATTGTACGCATAGGCACATAAAACTCGGCATGATGAATCAAGGCATCTACTAATTTATCTTCCCAACTCTACCGCCTTCATTTTTCATGCCATTGATGGCCATCATAAGACGGGCATTTTTCTTTTCTCTAAAAATCGTTCATGAACTCCTCCTTCCGAGGTATTCACACACATGCCGGAAGCAGGAGACAAGAAAAGCTATTGTACCCACTTCCGCGTTCATTTACCCGGAAACCGTTAATTGTTGTATTTTTCGCCATAGCACCATTATCTTTAAAAGTAATAGGTATCTGTTTCTCCGTTTACATTGATAGCAATCCAGCCTGTACGCATTGCACCGCTTGCATCAAAGTAATAGCTTCCTGTCCGATTTGGAATATCCCGCTTGAGACCATCAGCGCACCGCGATCACCGGCATCCGGTATAAAAATAATACCATATATTGTTGATCGCTTCCAGCCGGTTTTTCGCATCACCGTTACCGGCTCCAAATAGAACCAATTGCTGTATGCATTTCTTTAAACCAACCGGTTTCCATTTCTCCCGTCCATTAAAATGGTACCAACGTCCGTTCCAGTCCACCTAACTGTTAATTGCAGGCCGACCAGTTTGGATAACGGAAATACCACTTTCCGTTAATCAAGCTCCAGCCGATAGTTGAGGGAATGTTAGGCATTGCTCCGGTGTATTATTCTGTGCTTTATTCTGTCCGAAAATCTGTGTTTCGCTGTACTTTCCATCTCCGTTAGAGCGATTGTTTGCAGCAATGTATAAGGTATCGGATCCGCATCTTCCGATGCCTTCCACCTTCTTCTGCGAATCTCATATGGAATACTCTTTACATTAAAGCTGTAGCCTCTTCTTCCGTCATCCATGGATAAAAATTCAGGCTTAATGCATCCGTAGTAATCTGTGCAAGCTGTCTTCCTTTCTATAAAAGCTTTTACCCATAATATCCTGAGCTGTTCTCAGCTTGAGACCGTAGCTGGCCGTCCCAGACTTGAAGTGGACCAGTAAGATTCTCTCGGCGCATCAAAAGCTTCCGGAAATCGGCTTAAGTTGAATCACAATCTTCCAGCTCCGTACTGCTGACACGCTTTGCACTGACAAAACTTCCGTTACTTACTCTTTACGTTATTACTGCCATGCTCCGCAAATTGGTAATTAATAACATCTCCATTATTCTTTCTTTGCTGTCAGCTACAAGATACAAAAAGGCCTTAGGCTCACTTCCCACTGAAGAGCATCGAATTGCCGCTTTCCACCCACTGTACCGCATCCACGTGATATCTGTCGGTACTTTCGTAGCTAAAGTCCGATTCACTGATGGTGTTTCCAAGAGATGATCCGGCCTCTAACTTACTAAGATTCTGATCCACCCTTTGATACCGATATTGGTAATCGTACTGGTACTGTCCTTGCAAAATGCAGGAATTGCAAAAGAACCATGCATAAAAGGGATAAAAAGGAATCCCATTCTTTTCTAAAACATATGCTCCTCCATTTTATTCCTTGCCTAGTATAAAGCATTTTAAGTTCAGAATCAACTTGCTTTCTCTTACAAGATAATGACTGTCGTTAAGAATAAAGAGACTGTGGAAAACCACAGCCCTTTTGCAATCTGTTCATCTGTTTTACAAGTACTCATTTCGTTACTGTACTCGTCGAAATTCTTTATACTAACTCTAAAAAGAACTTCCATAGCAGCGTCTCCCTTTACGAAGACCCACTTTAACAATTCTGTATATCCACCTCTTTCGGTCAACATACTTGGTGCAATCTCACTGAAAAGCTTCTTAGCGATGTTCACCTTCTTGGTGTTCTTCTTTCCACCGGCTACAGTGCCTGGTCTTTCCTGTCGGAACAATGTTGCGGCTAAAAATCTGACGACGAGCCGAAGACGAGGGCTTTATCCTTCTGAATGGACTTCTCCACTTCCTCGTAAACAGTCTACTTTCTTTACCGTCTACTACTCTTCACCTCTTCCGTCAGCGTCCTTCTTGCTACCTTTGCCTTCACGGCAACCATCTCATAGTTATCCTTCTCTTACGGAAAGAGCGATAAGCTTTCTCAACCCGTGTTACGAACTCCTCTTTTGCTCTTGCCTCAGTGGTGAAAACCCTTGCCATAGCGAAGAACATCTGTGTTAAGGATCTAAGCATAGCCTTCTCGGTGCTGTAGCCTTTCCTAACTCTCTACTAGCACTGCCATTTTTAATTTCTCCCTTATCCGTGCTTTTTAGTCTTATCGGGTAAAAATCCTGAGTCCAAGATTATTCCTCCGGCATGGAGAGTCCTAAGTTTAACTCGCGTAATTTCGCAAGTACCCTTCGAGGGACTTTCTTCCCAGAGTTCGAACCTTCATCATGTCCTCCCGGGTGTCTTTGAAGTTAATTCCGATACCGTGTTAATCCCTGCGCTCTTTAAACAATTATAAGAGCGGACACTGAGCTCCAGTTCATCAATGTTCATTTCTAAAACTTGTCCTTATCATCCTCTGCTTTTTCTACCATGAGCTGTGTGTTTCGGCCCTTCCAGAGGAAAGGGGTTACAAAGAGATCCAAATGCTGAACAGCATCTTTGCCGCAGCAGAAACTGCGTCTTGAGGAAGCATACCGCCATCCGTATACACATCCAGAGTCAACTTGTCATAGTCTGTCATATTACCCACACGGGTATTCTCCACAGTCATATTGACCCTGTCGACAGGAGTATACAGCGCATCCAAAAGAGTATAGCCCTTCGATACTGTGTGATGCTTCTCCTCTTTACTGTCCCTACATATCCTTGTCCCTTAGTAATTACTTACTCCAATAGAGAGCTTCGCACTCGTTCTCAAGACTTGCGATACGCAAGTCGGGATTAATGATGACAAGTTCCGACTTGCTTTAAACTGAAGCCTCTCTGCCTCTTTATCACTGACTCAGATGTGCCTCCAGCTGTTCTACATCCTCCGAATGGAGACCACGAGATTTTTAAATTGGTTAAAAACTCGTCGTAGCTTTCCTTTACACCTGGAATTTTATCCCCTGAAAGTCCTTGAATCTTAATTGCAGAAACCGCAGCCCCGGGCAGAGAGGACAGCATCATTCTCCGTAAAGAATTCCTAAGGTCGCGCCGTATCCTCTTCCAAAGGTTCACAAACAAAACGACCTGAAGCGCTTATCCTCCTGAAATTTCAAGAATTTCACATGTTTGGTTTTTCAAAATCAAACATGCCGCCTCCTTTTTAGGCCAACGACCTTCTCTGCATGGCACAGCTTAGTCGTGAAAAATAAGAATGCACACTTTTCATGTGTGATTCTTGCTATGCATTATTACTTCAGAGATGACCTCGACGATTAACATCCTCGCTTCACCGGAACATCGATATCTTCTCTGTGCGGTAAATTTCAATGGTTGCGCTCAGTTTCTTTACATCCACTCCAAACCGCGGGTACCATTCTGCCGCCGGTTACTTCCGTGATGTCCTTATATCTTTGAGCAGTCTGCTTGACCTTTACGCACTACAAACATCTCCTGCAGATACAAGGTTGCAAGAAGGAATGTTTATAATCTTACCGTTTACGGTAACGTGACGGTGCCCTACTACCTGTCTTGCCTCACGTCTTGTTCCTCTCGCCATCCCCATACGGAAAAATGACATTGTCAAGTCTCACTTCCAAAAAGAACCATTAAGTTCTCACCGGTCTGTCGGGGAAGTCTCTCTGCCTTTGCATAGTAGTTACGGAAAGGCTTTCTAAAACACTGTAGATGAACTTTGCCTCTCTGCTTTTCACGAAGCTGAAGACCGTACTCACTCATCTTTCTTCTGGCATTTCTAGCCCGTCTGTTTGATTTTCTTATCGACTCCAAGAATACAGGGTCAAGTCCAAGTGACCCGCATCTTTTAAGCACAGGAACCTTATCTACTGCCAATATTATCCTCCTAAATATCAAGTTCTGTTACTTTAATAGTAACATCTCCAAAATTTGATACGCCCTTTACACCATCGGCTTTTTCGGGCTGACCAAACGGTCATACTGTTTTACGTATAATGCTCACCTGCTATAGCAGATTATCTCTTATATAGCAGATTTCTCTTCTTATACATATGCCATTTATAGAATGATAAGCAAAAACAATTATACTCTTCTGCGCTTCGGCGGGCGGCATCCGTTGTGGGGAACCGGTGTAGCGTCCTTAATCGGAAGTTACTTCGAGTCCGTTTGCCCGTGCAGGCACTGAATCTGCTCTCTTCCGGAACCCGGTCCTTTAACCATTACATCCACATACTTTTGCTCATGTACCAAAGCTCTTTACAGCAGTTTCAGCAGCCATCTGAGCTGCATATGGAGTAGATTTTCTTGAACCTCTAAATCCCGTGACCGCCGGCACTTGCCCAAGAAAGAGCATTTCCTGTGCATCTGTCAAAGTAACGATTGTGTTATTGAAAGATGATTGATATGTGCCCGTCCGCGTTTCAACGCGTTTTTCTTTACGCGCTTTTTGTCACTCCTCCTCCTACCAGTTCGACTTAGCCATAGTTAAACTAACCTACTTTCCTTTTCTTTCATTTCTTCCTGTAATTAAAACACTGAAGATCCTTCTTAGTTACTTTTTAGACCTTACTCTTCTTGTTAGCAACGGTCTTTCTTGGTCCCTTTACGGGTTCTTTGCACTGGTCTTGGTCTTCTGACCTCTTACCGGAAGTCCCTTTCTATGGCGGATTCCTCTGTAGCAACTAATCTCCTGTAAACGCTTGATGTTCAGAGCGATCTCTCTACGAAGGTCACCCTCTACCATCTGGTTCTCTGCGATATAGTTGGCAAGATCCTTCCACCTCATCGTCTCGTCAAGTCCTTCACTCTGGTATCCGGATTTACGCCGGTAGCCTGAAGAATCTTATCAGCGGATGATCTTCCGATTCCATAGATGCAAAGTCAAACCGATTTTCGATTCGCTTTTCTCTAGGTAAATCCACACCTGCAATGCGAGCCATCTTTGTTTCCTCCTGTTAATTAACCTTGTCTCTGCTTATGCTTAGGGTTTTCACAGATAATTCTGATGGAGCCCTTTCGCTTGATTACTTTGCACTTTTTCGCAGATCGGTTTTTACTGATGATCTTACTTTTCATAAGTAAAATTCCCCTTTCCTTTACGAATTTGAAACAGAGTTGCCGTATAATCTAGCAAAACAGTCTATAAATGTAAAGCGAAACCTTTACTTATCTCTCCAGATTATTCTTCCTGGAAAGGTCATAGGGAGAGAGCCTCGATCGTTACTTTGTCTCCGGGTAAGATATGAATATAATTCATGCGAAGTTTTCCCGAGATGTGAGCAAGTACCCGGTGTCCATTTTCCAATTCCACCTGAAACATAGCGTTCGGTAACTTCTCCAGTACTTTTCCTGTAATTTCGATTACATCTGATTTCGACATACCTGTTTATCCTTCATAAGACTCCAGGATTTCCGGTCCGTTGTCTGTGATCAATATTGTATTTTCATAATGTGCGGTCAGCTTTCCGTCAAACGGAACCACCGTCCAGTCATTGAAAGAACTCTTACTGCGGATCCCCTCTGTAATCATGGGGTTCAATCGCGAGCGTCAGTCCTGGCCTGCAGCCTGGTCCTTTCGGTTCATTCTAAAGTTTGGCACCTCCGGATCCATGTGCACCTGATGCCCTATGCCATGTCCCACCATATTCCCGAACCACACCGTAACCTCGACTCTTCCACAAAATCACCTATGCTTCCGCAAATATCATTTAGGTGATTTCCGGGTATCGCCTGTTCAATTCCTTTTAAAGAAGGCTTCCTTTGCTGTATCCACAAGCCTTTTCGCCCAAGGATATCTTTCCTACTGCCCAAGTCCGTGCCGCATCCGAGTGAGAGCCTTATAGTTGGTGCTAATATCGCAAATGGAAACGATATCTCCTTCTTTTTAAGATTCTATCTCTCGTTTGCATCCCGTGAATAAGCTCTTCATTTACGGAAACACAGCAAGCTGCCGGAAAGTCATATAGGTGTAAAAAGCTTGGTGTGCATCCGGCCTTTCGGATGAGAGCTTTCTGCATAATCGTTTAACTCTAAAGTACTTTTTCCGGGAGCAACTGCTTCTCCGACTTTTCATGAACCTCGGCAAGTACCTTTCCGGCATCCCGCATCAGTTCAATTTCTTTTTAGACTTTATTTCAATCATGCTTAAACCTTTTCTTCTTTAGACTTCTACTTCAGCTTCTTTCTACTTCAGCTTCTTTTTGTTAATAATTTCCTTTACTTTCTCAAAGACTGCATCCAGCTTTTTCCATTCCGTCTACTTCTTCAAGGATATTTTTCCTTCTTATAGCTAAGAAATAAGCGGCTCTATGTATTCATGGTAAATCTTTTAAACGGTTTTTCACTGTCTCCTCATTGTCATCCTTACGCTGAACCAGTTCCACTCCACACAAGTCACAAACTCTGGGTTTTAATGTTTCTGTATGGTAGATTGCGCTACAGTTTGACAGGTTCTTCTACCGGCCATTCTTTTAATAATGAGGTCATCCGGAGCTCCACATCCAAAGCGAGATCTATTTTCTCTCCTGCTTTGCTAAAAGCTTCTTTCAGTGCCTCTGCCTGGGAATTGTCTCGGAAACCGTCCAAAATATAGCTGTTCTTACAATCCTCTTTGTGAATTGATCAGGAGCATCGCAATGGTAATATCATCAGGCACGAGCTCTCCTTTTTATCCATGAAGCTCTTTTGCTTGTTTTTCCAAGCTCCGTTTCTTCCTTTTAAGTTGGGTCTCTGAAAATATCACCTGTTGAAATGTGTGGCAAATGATATTCATTTGCAATGCGATCTCAGCCTGGCTTCCCTTGCCTGCGCCGGGAGCACCCTAACATAATAATTTTCATTTTCAGCCTCTTCTAAAGTGTGTAAAAATCACTATGAGCCCCTTAACTTACAGATATTCTATAAAAATCTGAAGCTAAGGAGGCTTATAGATGGGTAATCTGTCTAAGAATCCCTTATAATTACTGAATTACCATCTGTGAGTCTATTGCTTTTGCAGGTCTCCAGAACCACACCCACAATAATGATGAGAGATGTTCTCGAGAAGGAAATACGACTCACATTGAAAAACCTCGGAGATTATGATGGGTACCAGTGCCACAATGGCAAGTCCTGTTGCTCCGATAAAGATAATATAATGGAGAATTCCATTTAAGTAATCGCTGGTCGGCTTACCCGGACGAATGCCCGGAATAAATCCGCCCTGCTTCTTCATATTATTCGCTACTTCCAATGGATTGAATGAAATGGAAGTGTAGAAATAAGCGAAGAAATACAGCAATGCGATATAAAGCACCAGACCTATAGAATAAATCGGGGCATTCGGATTCATCCAAGAACCGGAATTCAACGCCATAATAATCTTCCCGATGATTGTTCCGTTATTGACGTGAAGAATCTGCCCGAGCACTACGGGCATCGTCATAAGGGAGGATGCGGAAGATAACCGGCATAACGTTTGCCGTATTGACCTTCAGAGGAATCTCGAGACTGCTGGCCTCCTACCATTCCTCTTCCCTGCACACGTCTGCTGTACTGTACCGGAATTCTTCTTTTCCGCATCTTGCAATACTACTGTAAAGCAAAACCATGCAGAAAATAGCCGTTGCTATAATGATTGCCGCAACATCCATGGTCGCTACATTATGATTCATAATGAAGCGTTCATATAAGGTAATAAAGTCCTGCGGAATGGAAGAAAGGATATTGAACAAGAGCACTAAGGAAATACCGTTTCCTACTCCTTATCCGTCATTCTCTCACCAATCCACATCAGAAGTGCCGACCCTGCAGTCATGGCCACTACGCAAATCACAATACCCGCACTTTTACGTAGAACACTTCCCTCAGCATATCCAATCAAAAGTCCGGAACCGCTAGACCTACCGCCATCGCTGTCGACTCCAAAAGGACGAGACCGATGGTTACATATCTGGTATATTCCGCGAGCTTTCTTCTTCCCTCTCTCCATCCTTCTGCACTCTCTTCCAGAGCAGGAATTGCCACGGTTAGAAGCTGAATAATAATGGAAGAAGTGATGTAGGGGCGTAATGGATAATGCAAAAATACTGAGCTGCTCGAAGGATCCTCCGGTCATGGTGTTAAACCAACCGAAGGCATCATTTCCGGCCATGCTCTTAAATAAATCTCCAAAATATCCCGGATTTACACCCGGGATAGGAAGATTTGAGCCAAAAACGAATTACTACAAGCATCAGGAGTACGAAAAATCAGACGATTTCGTAAATCTCTTCACTTTAAAATGCATTCCGTATTGTTTGAAGCATTAAATCACCCTCACAGGTTCCGCCACAAGCCTCAATCTTTTCTTTTGCACTCTGAGAAAATGCATTTACCTTAACGGTAAGCTTCTTTGTCAACTCTCCGTTTCCAAGAATCTTAACACCGTCATTTACCTTACGGATGATTCTCTTCTCCAGTAAACTCTCTAAAGTAACCTCATCTCCTGCATTGTAACGATCTTCCAATACGGAAACGTTGATTCCTGTAATTACCTTTGAGTTGGGATCTGTAAATCCTCCTTCGGAATACGACGGAAGAGTGGCATCTGACCACCTTCGAAACCAAGTCTTGGTGCACTGGAACGAGCCTTCTGTCCTTTATGTCCCTTACCTGCCGTCTTACCATTTCCTGAACCGTGGCCTCTGCCAGTGACGGAAATTCTGGGAGTGCTTAGAGCCCTCTGCAGGTGATAACTTGCTAACTCCATATTTCGCCTCCTTAGATTTCTTCCACTTTAACCAAGTGATTCACTCTCTGAATCATTCCTTAGTAGCGTTGTTGTTGGGAAGCTCAACGGATTGACGAATCTTCTTTAATCCAAGAGCTTGCACAGTTGCCTTCTGCTTAGGGATGGCACCGATTGGAGACTTTACTAAAGTAATTCTTAATTTATCTGCCATGTTAACCCTCCCTTAACCTGTAATCTCTGCTACGGTCTTTTCCACGAAGAATAGCGAACTGCTCCGGTGTCTTCTATGGAAGTAAGACCCTGTAATGTAGCATAAACCACATTTGTCTTATTGTTTGATCCTAAGGATTTAGTACGGATGTTTTTGATTCCCTGCGAGCTCGCAGACCATACGTGCCGGACCGCCGGCGATGATTCCGGTTCCTTCCGGAGCCTTCTTCAAAAGAACGGTGGAAGCTTACCGAACTTTCCGATGTAATCATGCGGTACGGACTTATCCTCATTTACAGGTACAGTAACCATATTTCTTACTGCAGCCTCTTCTTTTGCCTTTATCGGATTGCTTCCGGAACCTCAGTTGCCTTACCGGTTCCGCAACCCACATGGCCATTACCGTCTCCCTACTACAACAAGAGCGGAGAATCTCATGGTACGACCACCCTTAGCAGTCTTCGCTACACGCTTGATAGCTACAACACTGTCGTTCAGTTCTAACTGATTTGCGTCAATTTTTCGCGCTTCATCTTAGTGATTTCTCCTCTCGATTAGAATACAAGTCCGGCTTCTCTTGCAGCATCTGCAAAGGGCCTGAACCTTACCATGATACAGGAAACCTGCTCTGTCGAAAACGACTTCCTTGATTCCTTTTGCGATAGCCTTCTCGGCAATAGACTTGCCGACAAACTGCGCTGCTCCACAGTATCGGTATACTGCAGACCTGCATTCTTATCTAAGGTAGAAGCTGCACATAAAGTGTTTCCTGCAACATCATCAATAAGCTGTAGCATACGTGCTTGTTGGAACGAAAAACTGCAAAGACGAGGTCTTTCAGGAGTTCCGGACAAACGGTTTCTGATTCTTGCGTGCTGACGAAGCTCGACTTTATTTTTTCTTACTAACCATTCTACTTTCCTCCTATTATTTCTTACCTGTCTTACCGACTTTACGACGGATAACTCTCGGTAGAGTACTTGATTCCTTTGCCCTTGTAGGGTCTCCGGAGCTCTCTTACCGCGAATCTCTGCAGCATACTGTCCAACCTTTTTCCTTATCGATTCCTCTTACGAAAATGGTATTGGTTCCTTCCAGTACTGTCTCCACGCCTTCCGGATCTTCCATCGTTACAGGATGAGAATACCCCAAAAGTCAAAGTCAGAGTCTTACCCTGCTTAGCTGCTCTGTATCCTACACCGTTAACTTCCAGTTTCTTCTCGTAACCATTGCTTACACCCTCAACCATATTGAAAAGCAAAGCTCTGCTCAGTCCGTGAAGAGACTTCTCTTTTTATTGTCATTCGGACGAGTAACCACCAAGTGGCCATCCCCTTCCTTAATTGTGATTTCTTTTTGCAAAGGTTCTCTCTAAGGTTCCCTTTGGTCCCTTTACCTTTACTACGTTGTCCTTAATCTCAACAGTAACACCTGCCGGGATCGCGTGACCGGTAACTTTCCGATACGTGACATAGTATACTCCTCCTTAAATTCTCAGTAAAAATACTGTTTTCAGAAAAATATATTCCGACAGATTACCATACAAAGGCAAGGACTTCTCCACCTACAGCCTTTTTGTCTTGCTTCCTTGTCGGTGATAACACCCTGGTTTGTAGAAATGATTGCAGTACCTAAACCGCCAAGGACTCTCGGCATGTTCTCTTTGCCGGCATATACTCGAAGACCTGGCTTTGGAAATCTTGCGAATTCCGGAGATAATCTTGTCGTTCTTTTGTAGCTCCATACTTTAAGCTCGATCTTAATGTCCTGGAACTTTCCGTTCTCTACGATTTCGCAGCTTGCAATGTATCCTTCTTTAAGAAGAATTTCAGCAATAGCCTTCTTCATCTTCGATGCCGGAATCAATACTGAATCATGTTTTGCAGTGTTTGCATTACGAATTCTTGTAAGCATATCTGCGATTGGATCACTCATACTCATGTTTACGGATATCCTTTCTTTATCTATTGGGATGCGCCCCTATGCACTATCCTCTTATCTTGTAAACGAAATATCTTGTGCATGCGCACAGGATATTCGTTTTACAATCTATTTACCAAGATGCCTTACGAACACTGGGGATTTCTCCCTTATATGCCAACTCACGGAAGCTATGCACGGCAGATTCCGTACTTACGAAGTACAGAGTGCGGACGTCCGCAAATCTTACATCTTGTGTATTCTCTTGTGGAGAACTTTGCAGGTCTTTGCTGCTTTAATTTCATTGATAATTTTGCCATATTTTCCTCCGATTATTTCGCAAAAGGCATATTGAACAGGGGTAAGAAGCTCTCTGGACTCTTCATCGGTCTTCGCAGTTGTTACGAAAGATGATGTCCATTCCTCTAACCTTGTCTCACCTTATCGAACTCGATTTCAGGGAAAAATGATCTGCTCTTTGATTCCAGGGCATAGTTTCCTCTGCCATCAGAAGGCATTCGGGTTCACACCACGGAAGTCTCTTACTCGAGGAAGAGCTAAGTTGATCAAACGATCACGAACTCATACATCTTCTCTCCACGGAGAGTAACCTTACAAACCAATAGCCTGTCCCTCTCTGATCTTGAAGTTTGCAACAGACTTTCTAGCCTTGGTGGTTACTGCATGCTGTCCGGTAATGATCTCCAAATCACGTACTGCACTGTCGAGAACCTTGAATTTTCTTTTGCTTCACCAACACCCATGTTGATGACGATTTTTCAAGCTTCAGATTTTCCGTTAACATTCTTATAGTTAAACTTCTTCTGCATAGCTCTTTAATTTCGCTATTGTAAATTTCCTTTAATCTAGCCATCTTTCATTCCTCCTTTCTCTTAGTCAATAACCTTACCGGTCTTCTTCGCTACACGCACCTTCTTGCCGTCCTCTACCTTAAATCCGACTCTGGTTGCCTGTCCGTCTACAACAAGCATTACATTGATGCATCTAAAAGCGGCTTCCTTCTTTAAGAGACCTCCCTGCGGGTTAGCCTGGCTCGGCTTCTGGTGCTTGGTTACCATATTGCAACCTTCTACCACTACCTTGTTGGTCTTCGGATCGAAGGACAAAACCTTACCCTCTTTACCTTTATCCTTACCGGTAATGATTCTTACCATATCGTCTTTCTTAATTCTACGCATACGGCTCCTCCCTTATAATACTTCCGGGGCAAGGGAAACGATCTTCATGTAACCATGATCTCTTTAACCTCTTGCTACCGGTCCAAAGATACGGGTGCCCTTCGAGTATTATCCTCCTTGAGGATTACCGCTGCGTTTTCATCGAAACGGATATAGCTTCCGTCTTTTCTTCTTGTTTCGTCAACAGTACGAACCACAACAGCCTTTTACAACATCACCCTTTTTACCTGTCCGCCTGAATAGCATCCTTTACGGAAGCCACAATGGTGTCTCCAATAGCGGCATATCTTCTGGTTGAGCCACCCATAACGCGGATGCAAAGAAGCTCTCTTGCACCTGTGTTATCAGCAACTCTAAGTCTTGTTTCCTGCTGAATCATATATGCTCCCTTCCTTGCTCCTGTATTACTTCGCTTTTCTCAATGATGGAAACGTAGTCTCCATCTCTTGGTCTTAGACAAAGGTCTGGTTGCTCATTACCTTTTTTACTGTATCTCCTCACCAGCCTCATTGTTTTCACTCATGAGCGTAAATCTTAACGGTACGCTTTACGATCTTCCCAATAAGAGGGTGCTTCACGTGATCTTCGATAGCGATAACGATGGTCTTGTCCATCTTTGCACTAACCACCTTACCGGTACGGGTTTTTCTCAGATTTCTTTCCATTCTTCTGTTCTCCCTTCTCACGCTTTCGCTTTCTCAGTGATAACAGTCTGAACTGAGCGATGTTTTTCCGAACCTCGGTAATGCGGGCTGTATTATCCAACTGATTGGTTGCATTCTGGAATCGCAGATTGAAAAGTTCTTTCTTTGCAGGAAACTACGCTCTTCATTCAGCTGCTCAGCTGGACTTTGCCTTCAGCTCTTCTAAATAGGTATTCTTTTTCATTAGTTATCACCGCCTTCCAGATCTGCTTTTGCGACGATCTTGCAGTTACAGGGAAGCTTGTGAGAAAGCAAGTCTAAGCGCCTCTCTGGCAACTTCTTCCGGTACACCGGCAATCTCGAGATAAAAACGCGGCTCGGCTTTAATAACCGCTACCCAGTAATCGGTAGCACCCTTTCCGGATCCCATACGTACTCCTAACGGCTTAGCAGAAACGGGCTTATCCGGGAAAAATATCGATCCAAACCTTACCACCACGCTTGATGTATCTTGTAAGGGCAACTCTGGCTGCCTCTGATCTGATTGGATCTGATCCAACAAGGTTCCATGGAAACAATACCGAACTCACCGTGGCTAATGGTATACCTCGGTAGCTTTACCGGTCATTCTGCCACGCATCTGCTTACGGAATTCTCGTTCTCTTTAGGCATTAACATAGTTATTTCTCGCTCCCTTCCTTATTTTTCTTGGCAGGAAGAACCTCGCCCTTATAAATCCAAACCTTTACACCTAATTTTCCATAGGTTGTATCAGCTTCTGCAAATCCATAGTCGATGTCTGCGCGAAGAGTCTGAAGAGGAATGGTTCCCTCGCTGTAGAATTCTCTTCTTGCAATATCGGCACCACCAAGACGTCCACCTCACGGAAGCTTTGATTCCGAGTGCGCCGGCCTTCATGGTTCTACTCATAGCCTGCTTCAATGCTCTACGGAAAGAAACACGGTTCTCCAGAGAAAGCGCAATGCTTTCTGCTACAAGCTGTGCATCTCTATCCGGTCTCTTAATTTCCTTGATATCGATAAAGATGTTTCTGCTTGTGAACTTCTGTACTTCTTTCTTCAGCTTCTCACTCTGCACCGCCCTTACCGATAACATAACCCGGCTTAGCAGTGTAAATTGTTACGCGTACCTTATCCTCAGCTGCTCTTTCGATTTCAATCTTAGAGACATTTGCGGAATACAGTTTTTCTTTTAAAAAACTCTCTGATCTTATGATCTTCGATAAGTGTATCAGCAAAGTTTTTCTTGTCTGCGTACCATTTGGAATTCCAGTCCTTAATGATACCGACTCTCATACCGTGCGGATTGACTTTTCTGTCCCATTCCTTGCCTCCTTTTACTTTCTTTCGTCCAAAAATAACAGTGATGTGAGAGCTTCTCTTGAAGATTCTGTAAGCTCTTCCCTGTGCTCTGGGGTGAATTCTCTTTAATGTCGGTGCGCTGTTTGCGAAGCACTCTGCAACATAAAAGCGTATCCCTGTTCATATTGTTATTGTTCTCTGCATTTGCAGCTGCGGACTCAAGAAGTTTCTTAACCAATGTAGAAGCATATCTTGGGTTGTAGGTTACAATTCCTAAGGCCTCTTCCAATCCCTTGCCACGAATAGCATCTAAAACAAAGCAAGCTTTCTGTACAGATACTCTAGCATAAGAAAAGCTTAGCGGAAGGTCTTTTATCGCTGTTTGCATTTCTCTCTTTTTAATCTGAGATCTATGACCCTTTGACATTTTTCATGTCCTCCTTTTCAATTATGCAGATTATCCTCTTCTCTCGTCGCCGTTACCGTGATGTCCGCGGTAAGTTCTTGTAGCAACGAATTCGCCTAACTTATGTCCAACCATATCCTCTGTAACATATACAGGAACATGCTTTCTTCCGTCATGAACCGCAATGGTGTGTCCAACAAATGACGGGAAGATTGTGGAACGACGAGACCAGGTTTTTCACAACTGTCTTTTGATTCTGTGCATTCAGTGCATCTACTGCCTTTAAAAAGACTCTGATCTGCAAATGGTCCTTTTTAATAGAACGTGCCATTATTCTTTTCTCCTCCTCAATTATTTGATGGCTCTACCATCACGTCTTCTTACGATAAACTTATTGGAAAGCTTCTTCTTGTTTCTGGTCTTCAGTCCAAGTGCCCTGGCTTACCCCTAAGGTGTGCAAGGTCCAGAACGACCGATTGGTGCTCTACCTTCTCCACCTCCGTGCGGGTGATCGTTGGGGTTCATTACAGAACCGCGGACTGTCGGGCGGATACCCATGTGACGCTTTCTTCCCGCCTTACCTAGGGTTAATGAGGTTGTGGTCTCCGTTACCCTACTACACCGATTGTTGCACGGCACTCGATAGGAACCATTCTCATTTCTCCGGAAGGAAGTCTCAGAGTAGCGTACTTTCCTTCCCTTGCCATAAGCTGTGCGGCATTTCCTGCGGAACGAACCAGCTGTGCTCCCTTACCGGGCTTTAACTCGATAGCATGAATCTCGGAACCGACCGGAATGATGGAAAGCGGCAAAACAGTTTCCGACTCTTGCCTCGGCATTCTCACCGGACATCACCTTCATGCCGTCGGTTAAACCGTTCGGCGCAAGGATGTATGCCTTGGAACCATCTTCGTAAGAAAGAAGAGCAATGTTTGCGGAACGGTTCGGATCGTACTCGATACCGATAACCGTTGCAGAAACGCCGTCCTTGCTGTTTCTCTTGAAGTCAATAATTCTGTACTTCTGTCTGTTTCCCACCACCGTGGTGACGAACCGTAATCTTACCCTGGTTGTTTCTTCCGGCAGTCTTCTTGTTTTTCGCCAGAAGGGACTTTTCCGGAGTCTTCTTTTGTGATTTCAGAGAAGTCGGAACCGGTCATGTTTCTTCTGGACGGTGTATAAAGCTTTTATATGTCTTAATACCCATGAATACTTTTCTCCTTTTTCTTCCTGCGTATAATTGAGAAATCACGCAGGTCTTTACTTAATTACAGAGCGCTGAAAATCTCGATTTCCTTGGACTCAGCAGCCAATGTAACGATTGCTTTCTTTCTCTTTGCTGTCTTCCCGAATACCATGCCTCTTCTCTTGGTCTTACCATCCAAGTTCATGGTGTTTACAGCCTTTACCTTTGTTCCTTCTGAACATCTTCTCTACAGCTTCTTTAATCTGAACCTTATTTGCTTCAGGATGAACCAAGAAGGGTATACTTCTTCTCAGCCATGTCCGCCATAGACTTCTCTGTTACTACAGGACGAAGGATTACATCAAAATATTGTAAGTTAGCCATTATGCGTATACCTCCTCAACCTTTAAAAGAGCTGCCTTCAGTAGCTAATACTGTGCCATATCTCAGAACGTCATAAACATTTAATTCGTTTTACCTGAGCCGTCTTTACATCCTGAATGTTTCTTGCGGAAAGCACGGTATTCTTATCATTTTCATCTAAAAGAACGAAAGCCTTCTGTACATTGAGGGCATTAAGCATGTTTTTGGAAATTCTTGGTCTTGATTTCATCAAAATGAATCTCATCCACAACAATCAGCTTATTCTCTGCCACTGCATTGGATAATGCAGACTTTAATGCAGCTCTCTCTTTCTTGTTCATGGTAGTGGTGTAATCTCTCGGTGTCGGAGCAAATACTACTCCGCCGCCCTTCCACTGCGGAGCGCGAATGGAACCCTGTCTTGCATGACCTGTTCCCTTTTGTCTCCAGTGGCTTTCTCCTCCTCCGGAAACTTCCGAACGAGTTAAGGCTTTCTGTGTGCCTTGGCGTTTATTGCAAGCTGTGCCACAACTGCAAGGTGTAATAAGTGCTCGTGAACCGGAGCGGCGAAAATCGCATCATTCAGATCCATCTTGCCAACTTCCTTACCCTGCATATTAAATACAGATACGTTAGCCATTACTATGTTCCTCCTTCCTTTCGTCTTAGGACTTTACAGCTTCTTTGATAGTAACAAGAGCTTTCTTCGGTCCGGGAACTGCACCTTTCACAAGGATAATCCCTTCTCCGCATCAACACGCGCTACAGTAAGATTCTGTGTTGTCACCTTTACTGCACCCATGTGGGAAGGCATTGCTTACTGGAAGCACCCTGGATGGTGTTGCGGATGTACCGTTAGATCCCTGATGACGATGAAACTTGGAACCGTGAGCCATCGGCCCTCTGTGCTGTCCATATTTCTTAATAGCAGATGCAAATCCCTTACCTCTTGAAGTAGCACTTACGTCTACCTGTATCTCCTCAGCAAAGATATCTGCCTTTAATCTCATCTTTAACCTTATACTCTTCTGCATTCTCAAAAACGGGAATTCTCTTAAGAATCTCTTTGTAAGAAACGCCGGCCTTGTCGAACTGTCCCTCAAGAGGCTTGTTCAAAAGCTTCTCTCTCTTCTCTAAAAATCCCACCTGAACTGCCTTGTAACCGTCGTTCTCAAGGGTCTTCACCTGGGTAACTACACAGGGACCTGCCCTGAAGTACAGTTACTGGAATCAACACGCCGTTTTCATCCCAAATCTGTGTCATTCCTACTTTTGTTGCCAAAATAGCTTTCTTCATCTGTTCTCCTTTTCTACAGCGGAACCTCATCGGTTCATACTAGAATTATTTGTTTTTCATCTTGATGTCTACGAATACACCTGCAGGCATCTCCAGTCTCTGAAAGACTGTCCATAGTCTTTTTGGTTCGGATTGATGACATCAATCAATCTCTTGTGTGTCCTCTGCTCAAACTGCTCGCGAGAGTCCTTGTACTTGTGTACCGCACGAAGGATGGTAACTACTTCCTTCTTCGTGGAAGTGGTACAGGGCCGGAAACCTGAGAACCTGTCTTTTGCAGTTCTCTACGATTTTTGCGGTTGATTCGTCCACAAGGCTATGCTCATAAGCCTTTAAGGTGATTCTCATTACTTGACTTGCCATAAAAAAGTCGCCTCCTATCGGGTTATTGACGATAAGTTGGTGACTGTACACGTTTCCGCGCGTATCTTATACAAATACACACGCCGCACCCGCTGCTTGGTGCTTAAATTGTAGTACAGTGACCTGCCGTCAGTTTCTAAACTTGACATCTCGCTCCGGAAAGTTCTCTGTAGAAACTTATGCCTTGCGGTTTTCGCTTCTATAGTAATCTTCTCCTTCATCGCTATCATGCCACAGCCGTACAAGGATAACATAAAGTCCGTGGTCTGGCAAGGTATTTTTGCAAGTTTTTGTATTAAATAGAAACAATCAAAAATCGCTATTTCTTCTTATGGAGCGGCTTTGCTTGTACATAGACTCCCTTTTTCCACGCCTCCGAGCGTGTCATAAATACTATAACAAAAAGGAGCCTTGTAAAGCCCCTGTTTTATAAATAAAAAGATATTTTATTCAGCACTCGACTTTTTTTAAGAAATGCTCGGTATATTCCATGCCGTGATCCGGTTCCACCCACATCGCTTCTATTTCTATTGAGTATTCCTCCGCATCTTTTCAAGCAGCTCTTTCCCCATCTTCCACAGAAAGGATAAAAGAGTGCCGTCGAAAGCGCATCCGCTATACCGGAGTCCTTTGTCAGAATGGTCACAGAGCGGTGCAGGTTTGCAGGATACTTTGTTTCGGGATCTACAATATGCGCATAACGGACTCCATCCACGGTAAAATAGCGCTCATAGTCGCCGCTCGTCACCAAAGAAACATCTTCAATTTCTCCGGAAACAGCGTAGGGTTCCTCCTCCGTGCCATCTATATAGAAGGGATTTTTGTACCGGACAAACCCACTTGGCACCGTCCCCTTTCTTTCCGATTGCTCGAAGATTTCCCCCTATGTTTAAAAGATAAGCTTTACCGCCTGCCTTTTCTAAAAGCTCTGCCGCTTTTTCCACTGCCCAGCCCTTTGCGATTCCTCCCACATCTAAACGAAGATAAGGATCCTTAAAAACACGGTCATACTCTTCGTCCAAGATTAAATCTTCTATATTGCAGTGCTTGGCAGCCTCTTCCAAATCCTTTGCATCCGGGAGACTTGCATTTTCCGGATTGGCAATCCCTGCCTCTCGCTTCTCATGCCAAAGGGAAAGGACCGCGCCATAGGCTATGTTAACCTTTCCGTCTGTTTGCTCGTAGATTTCCTTTTCCGAATTGCAACAAAGACATAATTTCCGGCTCCACTTTCACAGGCGCTTTTCCGGCCTCCTCATTGACCTTCTTCAAATTTTTCCAAGTCAGGATAGTCCGTATAAACGTCAAAAAGCTTATGATAATGCAGCAAAGTCTCATGGACCAGTGTCAATTTTTCTTGAAACGCTTTCTCCGATTCTTCATATCCGATGACCATGGAGGCCGTATCAAAAACATCGGTAAACTGATCCTGATATCTTTCTTTCCTTCCGCAGCCCACTATTGAAAAAAGCAAGGAGGACAAGCCCCAGAAAAAGCCCAAAGTCTCCATGATCCAAAAATAGATTCTCATTGTACTGTTTCAACCTCAATTTTTATCTTTTTCTACCTTTATTCCGATGGATTTTACGCAGTGTTCTCCATAATACAGGATTTAGTTAGGAAAAGCTACCTTTTTTTCACTCTGTATAAATTCAATTCTTCCGGCTCTATACTGATGCTCTATACTGATTTACTGCTCTTATGGACAAAAAAGTTATTCTTTGCTCTTCTTTTTCCGATAGACAGATAGATAGCCAAGTGCTGTTGAAGTAGTTAGAAGCAACCGGAAGCACTCAGAAACAATCAGAAGTAGTTGAAAATAGTTGAAAGTAGTTGAAAGTAGTTGGAAATAGTTTGGAGTCCTTGTAAAGAGTAAGAGTAGTCGAGAGTAAAAAGTTGTAAGTAGTGGTGAGGACTTTTCAGAAAGGTACGGAAGTAAATGATGAGAAGATGGAGTTGCCTCTTTCTTCTTTTGCTTTTCCTCTTTCCCGCAAAGGAAACATCGGCACAAAACGGAAATTGGATTATGCAAAAGCAGGAATGGACGTATGTTGATGAATATGAAAAGGTTATTCCGGGCTGGGTGAAATATAAGGAATACTGGTATTATATTGACCCTGCCCGAGAACGCATGCTCACAGGTTGGCTTCTTTATGGAGGAAAATGGTATTTTCTCAGCAACAGATCAAAAAGCCTGGGCAAAATGTACTGCTCCTGGTGCATTATAGACGGCTATGCTTACTATTTTGATGAAAACGGTGCCATGGCGGAAAAAACCACAGTCCAAGGAAAATATCCCGTAAATGAAAACGGACAGTTCATTGGAGAAGACGGCAAAGCAAAGTACTATGAAAAAAGTAATTTTCGTACAAAAGCCAAGCACTGTAATGGATGAGCTTATGGCAAAGGCCGAAAAAGAACAGGAGCAGCTTTCTATTCCCAGAATTGCAGGAATAGGAAATCCGACCTTCATTGCACACTTTGGCTATAACCCGAACGGAACCTTCGATCCCGGTCCCCAAAATCCATGGGCGAATAAAGAATATGTCGATATGCGGCAATATGACATGAAAAGAAATCTTCCCGGAAGAAGTGCCGGATCCCCCTGACTATAATGATTATGAAGAGGAGGAAACCGAAGAGGAAGACGATGAAGAATAAGCTTTAGTTTTTCTTACACTCTCTCATGCCCTCGTGAATCTTATCCGCCATATACTGAAGCATTTCTTTCGTCATGCCCGGATAGACGCCGATCCAGAAGCTATGTTCCATAATATAATCGGTATTCTTCAGCTCTCCTACCACCCGGTACGCATCCGTTCCGCGAATTTGATCAAAGCAGGGGTGCTTTATCAGATTTCCGGAAAAAAGCAGTCTGGTCTGGATATTTGCCTTTTCGAGGAAAGCCGTCAAATCATTTCTTTTTACACCGGACCCCTCCTTCACGGAAAGCAAAAAGCCGAACCAAGAAGGATCCGCATTTTTAGCCGGTTCCGGAAGAATTAAGCCTTCTATATCGGAGAGCGCCTCCTCCAAAAAGGCCCAGTTCGCCTTCCTCTTCTCGATAAAGCTTGGAAACTTCTTTAACTGCTCCACACCAACAGCCGCCTGCATATCGGTTACCTTTAAGTTATAACCAAAGTGGCTGTAGGTGTACTTATGGTCGTATCCCTTCGGAAGCTGACCGTATTGTCCCGAAAAACGGTGCTTACAAAAATTGTCCTGTCCGGAGGGGCAGATACAATCTCGTCCCCAGTCTCTATAAGAAAGAATTAATCGGCCTAACTTACTGTCATTGGTATAAACGCAGCCTCCCTCGCCCATCGTCATGTGATGCGGCGGATAGAAGGAGCTGGTGCCGATATCGCCGAAAGTCCCCGTAAAGCGGGTCTCTCCGTCTATGGTATAGCGGGATCCCAAAGCGTCGCAGTTGTCTTCGATAAGCTCAGAGATGATGCTTATCACAGAATTTCTTGATGACTTCCAAGTTAAAGGGATTTCCCAGGGTATGCGCAATCATCACCGCCTTCGTTTTCTCGGAGAGCGCATCTTCCAGACGGCTTACATCAATATTGTACTCCGGCACCGTAACATCAAGGAAAACGGGAACCGCCCCGTACTGCAGTATGGGGGTCACTGTAGTAGGGAAACCGCAAGCCACCGTAATGACCTCATCTCCTCTTTTAATTTGTCTTTCTCCCAGTTCCGGTGCCGTAAGCGTCATAAAAGCAAGAAGATTCGCAGAAGATCCGGAATTGACCAGATAGGCGCGCTTTACGCCAATCCACCCGCAAACTTCTTTCTCAAACTCGTCGGCAAAGCGTCCCGTAGTGAGCCAAAAATCCAAAGTGGCATCGGTCAAGGACAGCATTTCCTTCTCATCAAATACGCGAGAAGCATAGCTTACTCTGTCTCCCGGCTCGAAGGCTTTCTTCTTCTCTTTAAAGCTGTGGTAATATTCCGCTACCAAATTCTTGATTTCTTCACGGGCCTCCGCTTCGCTCTTCCATTTTCCCATAAATCCTCTTCTCCTTTACTGCCCCATTCTCTCGCACCAGTTGGCATCCACATCATAGCCATAGGCATAAATTCTTCTGTAAGCCGACTCCTGCCAGGGGCTCCCGGAAAGTTCCGTCTTCACTGATAAAGAAGTTCGCATTCATATATCGGATAATAATATAGCCGGAATCCTTCTGGTCAAAAACCGTTTCGCGGGAAAAAAATCGATTCCGTTTCCCGTATTCCTACGCATGACCGCCTCGAGAACCGGGAGGGTGACTTCATTGATAGGGAGTTTCATGTCCGGAATATCGAGGAAAAAACCCGCCTTTTTCCTTTTAAAAGAAACACAAAGATAGCCGAGTGTTCCGTTACTGACACACCCTCACAACGCTTAATGGCATGAAGGGGAATCTGATGCTTTGCTCCGATAATCACGCCGTCCTTCAAGATAATATCCTCTCTCCCAAGGTAAAACCGAGGTCGGTTTCCAGACTATCCAGATTGTTCGGAAAAAGCGCTCCCCTAATTTACTCGCGGAAAGCGCCACAAGAAGTGCTTTTGTTTCTTTAATATTGTGCCCGTTATTCCAAGCTTGGGTATCCAGTTCAAACTCGGGAATCTCCTTACTGTCTTTCAAGTAGCAACGCACGTCGTAATTCTGATTGAATTGCAATAGTTGGTAATGAGGGTTCTTTTTATCGCTGAAAAAGGAAAGGAAAACGCCTTCTTTCCATTTGCACTCTGATAAGAAAAACCATCCTTGGAAACCGTTAAGCTGTGCCCGCCTCCCAGCATTCCTTTTTGTTTCAAAATGAAATGTTTCCGTGTCGAAAATTGTACGCATCTCTATCTCCTCTTCCTTATATAACAATCACTTTAGACAAGATTTCGCAGGCTTCACCTGCTCCACATGTTAAGAACTAAAAAGAATGCGCTGTGCTGCGCATTCTTTTTCCCGAAAGCAAAACGCAAGGATATTGTAGTATTGCAAAACAAAAATAGCAATGCCCTTCTCCAATTCCTACCGTTTCCTATTGTTTCGCCTGTTCCAAAGCCTTTTTCCACCGCATGGGCAATTCCCTCGCTACTGGTGGTGGCTCCTGCCACCGCATCCACATCGGTGCTTTGCTTTTCCAGAATTTCCGGAATCACCTTTTTTTCTGTGCATCAAAGAAATAATCCTCATCGTCCTTCGTTTTTCACAATGTCGATGGCGGTCATCTTTCCTCCGGAAATGGTGACCTTCACCTCCACATTGCCATTGTAAGCAGAAGCCTTTCCAAGGTATTCTCCGTCTTTTGTACATGTCAGAAGCATTGTTCCCATCAGCAGCTTCCACATCAGAATATCCCTCCGAAGAATTCACAGAGGCTTTTATCTCCGCTAGCTTCTAATGCAGAATCACTTTTCTCCTCCCCGTTTCCGATGCTTTCCACACTTCCTTTATTTTCGGCTGCATTGTCCGCACTTTCCTTGCTTTCCGCTACGGTTTCCTGCGCTCTGATTTTATCTACATTTGCCTCCAGTGCGGCGCGGTATTTCCCGGCACTATAAAAGACGCTTAGAAAAAGACAGACAATCGGTAAAATCCCCCCAATGCGAAGCAGCGGGACTGCCTTTTTCTCCCTAGTCTCCTTCTGCACTCTATACTGCCTGATTCGTAAGAACCGTAGAATCCAAAAATGAAGCTGTAAAGCATCAGGGTGAAGAAATACTCTCCTTTCCTCGAATCAACGCTCCTTGATAGATAAAGAAAATGTGCAGATACAAAAGCAGGTAAAAAAGATAAGACCAATTTTGTAGCCTCTTCCAAGTCTTGGCCTGCATTTTCCGCCGAACGGCCTGAAAGGAGGTAATGGTAAGCGGAATTAACAAAAAGAATCATGAGGCAAGACACGATAGCCGCATGAAGCTCCATCAGACTGATGTGGCCATGTCCAAGGAATAAGGCGCCAGTATTTTCCGCCAAAGGCCAGGTTATGGGCTAAAGTAATCAGAGATGCACAAATAGCCATTTCCCCTCGAAGAAGATAGATGGTCTTTCTTCCGGAAAAGCTCCTCGGGAGCACCGGTGCCAGCATAACTAAGATAAAGAGAGAGCCTGCGAGTATCCCCCTTTGCATGATTTTCTTAAAAAAGAAGTCCAAAAAGGGAAGTCCTCCCTCCCTTGGATAAAAAATACTCACCAAGGAAAAGGAGGATGCAAATCCCATATAACACTGCCGGCTTCTTCTTTACTGCTTTTCCAAAGAAATGGAAAAACGCCAAACTGCATAGTAAAGTAATAGTCAGAATCATTGTACAACTACCTCAAACTGTACATCAGGATATCCGTCAGCCTTGATGCTTACCGGATAGGTTCCGGGGCCGTCAAAGTACTTCACTTCCTTATCATCCTTCTTATATGTAGCATCCGTATTCACGCTGCCGTCTTCATTGAAAATGTTCTTTCCGAATCTTCTTCCGGCACCGCCCTTATACTCCTGCTCTCCGATGGTTGCAGAACTTGTGGAGGCAATGTAGTTTGCAATCGTCAGCTGATCTGCATTATCTGCAAGGCTTAACTTATTGTTTTCAAAATGGAAGTCCTCCGCCTTTAAGCCGGATTCTACCAAAACAGTAAAGGATACATCGGAAAGATTGTCGTTAGAGAATACCAGCTGATACTTTCCGGGAGTCATCTCCTTCGGCAGTACCAAAACTCCTGCCGTTTCCGTATTTACATCGCCCTTAACCTCACTCTTTTTACTGAGAACCTTACTAAGGCTGTAGCTATCTTCTCCGGTAGAAAGCTGATAGTTAACCTTCGTTCCTTCCGGACTATAGCTAACCTTCTCATCTCCGCTCACCTTGTACTCGGCCGGGGCAATCTTCTTTACATGAAGGTCTACAGGAATCTCCACATCATCCTCATCCATTAAGAAATAGGTGATTTTCACAATATCCTTGTCCTGCAGGTCTTCAAAGCGTTTGAATTCCTTCTGTGCTTTATGGTTTTTATCTTCGAAAGCCACCGCGGAAAATGCCAGCTCTTCCGGCTTTAACCAGATATTGTCCTCATGCTTTAAGCCATACTTCGCACCATCCTTGGTTTCCAGAATCGCTCCCTGTACAATTTCGGAGTCGATATCCAAACCGTCTACATCAATCTCATAATTCCCATAGGAAGAAGTAGTGGTAATATCTGCTTTTGCATCCTTTGCTTCCGTAGTGGTACCCTGCGTCTTGGAAAGGGTTCCGTCAGAATTTAATACCTTATACTCCTTCGGTTCCGTACTCACTTCACTTTCAATCGCTCCCATCAGGGTAAGAAGCGTTCTTGCTTTCCTTCTTCTCCTCTAAAGCCTTCTTGGCATCCTCATAGAGAGACTTCGGAATCGCAACATTTACATGCTTAATTCCCTTATAAACGGAGCCTTCTCCCTCCACTGCACCGTCCGCCATCACAAACTTCTCCACCTTCTCCTTCGTGGGAGAACTTACACTGTCATACATTCCGGTTTCACGAAAAGCCGTCCTTCGCCACCTTGTCTTCCGCATCGAGCTGTGCCTTTACGTCCTTTCCCTCTTCCGGGGCAATATCCTTTAATTCTCCATAGTAAAAAGTCCGCATAGGGAACCGTCATTTTCACAAAGACATAATCTGCTTTTTTTCCTCTGCTGCCGCAGTGGTTTCTGCCGCCTTTTCCGTGCCTTGTGCGGTAGTGGATACATCCTCCTGTTTTTTTCCGCAAGCCAATACGGAGGATGCCAAAATGATTGCCGATGCCCCAAGAATCCAATGTTTTCTCATAATTCCCCTTTCCTTCCAATAAAGAATTCTCACTATCCGTCAAGGCTCTTACGGAAAAACAAGATTTCACTTGTTTCCCTTCTTAAAACAAGATACCGCACACTTTGCGAGCGATACTCGTTATGAATACAAAAAGCATCCTTTTTATTCATGAATAGGCTGATGCTTTTTTTGTCGATACCATTAGCCCGGATAGTCTAAACAAATATACAGTTAGTTCAAACTATTTTTTTCAGGCTGTATTATGACAGAGGAAAGAAAAACTTGTCAATTATATTTTTGTATAATGTTAATCTATTTTAATTATTCCATCCAAAACTGTGCAGAACAGTAATTCTTGAGCCCTTATCCCCACTCTCGAACTCCCACTCGGTGCTTTTTAAGAGCTTTTTTCAATTCCTCGAGCTTCTGAAGTTCCTTCTTATTCGTACCGATCATAAAGACTTTTTGCGATTCCCTTCTTCCGCCGGATTTTTACGATATAGCGTCTGCCGCCTCTCCCGGAGGCATAGCTGATGTGCACAACTGCCATTTCCGAGAACGGCACTACGCGTCTTCCTATACAGTAAAATGCAGCATGAATATAAAGAGTATCTCCCACAATATGAAACGGTTCCCAAAACTTCCCGCCGGTCCGGAGAATGGAAATTCTGCGAAACAGCCAAAAGGCGCAGACTCCCAGTAAGAGATAATTAAACGGATTTAAAGCCGGATTCAAAAAGCCACTCTTGCAGGGTAATAGAGAAATTTTTCCAGTATCTCCGTCATCTCTTCCTGCCTTTCTTCTCAGAAGGGACATTCTTTTTCAAAAAAATACATGAATAAAAACATGCATCTTAATATCCCCATTTTCTTACGGCAATCCTGTGCTGAAAAAAAGTGCACGCTCCAAGTCTTTGAGCTGCCTCTTTCCTTTCTCATCTGCAGAAATAACAAAGCGCTTATTCAGACCTTTTTCTCTATGAATCTGCACGGTAAACCTAGCGCCCCCTTTTCCTCTGACATAATCAATATCTACCGTTCTCATCTCCGAGAAAGGAACATCTCGTCTTCCTATACAGAAAAGCCCGGCATGAATATATAAGGTATCCCCCTGTAATATGATAGCTATCCCAAAAATGCCCGCCGGTTTTCAGAATCGAAAATCTTCGGTAAAGACAAAGTAGCTGAAGAAATAGAAAAAAACCCCATAGAGTAGGGGAAAAAGGAATCCCCTGCCCTGGATTGTAAACCGGTTTGCAGATAAGACAACCACTCACTCAGCATTCTTTTTACCCTTTCTTTTCAAAGGTCTCCGGAGAATAGTAAACCACCTGTGTTCCTCCGTTTTCAAAGGAGAAAGGAATATAGAGGAGATCCCTCATGGCCTCCATTACACCCTGCTGCTTTTCTTTCTCCACATAAAAAGCAGGAAACCGCCTCCGCCCGCACCAAGAAGCTTTCCACCAAGTGCGCCCGCACGAAGTCCCATTTCATAGAGTAAATCAATGCTGTCGGTACTGATACTCTTTGCCGTCTTTTCGCTTCAATTCCCAAGTACTGTGCAATAGCCTTCCGAAATCGTCAAGATCTCTCTCCTTACTGCAAAGAATATCCGCCCCCTCATCAACCAGCGCCTTCATTTTCCCGCAGAAGAGCATTCTTGTCTTCCGGAGAATTGCTCTGATTGGCCTTTTGAATTTCAGAAGAAAAAAACAGGGTAAAGCCGGTAAAGAAAAAGCACCAGATTTTTCATTTTAAACGCTGCTTCCTTTCCGGAGAAATAAGAATTGGACTGACCTGATAGCCTTCCTCTGAAAAAATCAATACGGTTCAATCCGCCAAACGATGCCGCAATCTGATCCTGCCAACCTCCTGCTTCTTTACAGAGTACTCTTTCCAAATGAATCGCCTGATCTGCCAAGGTCTTCTTATCCACATATTTTTCCCTTTAAGGCATGGAAAGCATGGAGCATCCCCACGGCAAAGGAGGAGCTCGTACCAAGCCCCGAGCGAGCCGGTAAATCCGCCTCATACATCAGGCGAATCTCCTGCATATTAAGCATACGCATCGCCTCTCTGATTGCGGGATGCTGAATCTCCTCCAGACTGTTAACACGCTCCGTCTTGGAATAAGAGAGCTCCGTACTGTACTGAAAAAACGGAGGAAGGTGGCGAACATTGACATAGCAGTATTTATCAAAACTGGTGGACAGTACTGCACCGCCGTTCTCCTTAAAAATACTCTTCCATATCCGTTCCGCCGCCGAAAAAAGACATGCGAAAAGGGGTCTTTGTGATAATCAAAGCATCTTCCTCCTATAATTTTAAATCCTCAAAAAGGCGAAACAAGCGCCTAAACACTGAGCATTATAGGGGAAATGATGCTTTCATACAAGCAAAGTTTTCATTAATAAAAGAGAATTTTTTTCTCATTTCTTCCTTAGTAAGAGTCTCATCTTTAAAGGGCAAAGTAATTCGCTTTTTATATTTTGCAGATAGATAAATAGCCTTTACCAACTCTAGAGTTTTTCTGCCTTCTACTCCATCCACCAGAGGTTTTTTTCCTTCTCTAACCGAAGCATAAAAAAATCTTCCAACTGCATAAGATGAGTCGTCCCCCAGTAATCTTTCCCCACGGTAACACTCCGGCTTTTTACTTCCCTGAAATTCTTCATAGTCTTTTTCCCAAAAAAAGAATATCCCATGTCCTGAATCAAGCTGAATCGTCCTTTTTCTCCGCAAAACTCAATCTGAATCGGAGTGTCAAAGCCATTTGTATTAGTAGCATAAAGATGATATTTTTACTCCATTTTTAAACATAATAAAGGCTTCTGCCGTATCCTCCACAGATAATTTGGGATGGCTACGATTGAAAATAGAAGCCTCAACCCAATCCACATCTGTAGACAAAATATAGCGAACTCTATCAATACTATGAATTGCTTGGTCTATGATTGTTCCTCCGCCCTCGTATTCCCATGTTCCCTTCCAATCACTCTCCTCATAATAAGAATCTGGTCTATCCCATGTTAAAATAGAGCTGACCGTCTTGATTCTCCCGTAAATACCGTCTTCAAATCGTTTCTTCAAAGTAGAAACCGATTGATTAAATCTGGTTTGAAAAATACAGCCCAATATTTTTCCCGTTCTCTTTTCTGTCTTTATCATCTCATCTGCTTCGTCTAAACTCATTGCAAGCGGCTTCTCTGTAAGTACATTTTTTCCATGTTCCATTGCCGCTACACTATAAGGCTTATGTAGAAAATGAGGAAGGCAAAGATGGATTACATCTAAGTCCTCATCCAAAATATCTTCAAACGTAGCTGTATATCGGGATGAAAAGTCTGCCGCAAATTTCTTCGCTTTTTCTATATCCTTATCTACAGCATATTCCACTGTTATTTTATCCGAAAGTTTATGAAACACATCACGATAACACTCCGAAATCCTCCCGCAACCGACAATTCCGATTTTTAATTTCTTCATTTTGCCCCTTTCTATTCCAATCTTTCTTTTAACCAAAAACAAACTAACCTAAATGTATCCCATGTATACCCCTACTAGTAAAATGATAATATCTTGAAAAATAAGTAGTCTGCACAGGCAATCTGAATCTCTTCCTCTCTCTCCTTTCTGTAGTTTAAATGCAAATCCTGCATAATATAAGTAAATCCAATTCGATTAATTTCTTTTTAATTCTTTTTAAAAATCCTCCCCATAAATAAAAAGAATCCCCTAAAAAGAATTAAATCTGGAAAGACCATTGTAGATGCATTACATATAGCCAAAAGACAAATCATGTATATATTTCTCTTTTTATTTCCGTAAAAAAACCTCCATCTAACGCTTTCCTTTCAAATACCCATTGAAAAATATTTTCCTTCTCCTAAAGCATAATCATTTTTCTCCAATATAACTTTGGATTTTTTTCTCTTAAGGTAATTTCTCCTATTTCTGCCTCTAAACATCCTCTAGATCCACAGCTACATTTCTTTTCCCCCAGGGCAAACAATACAATGTCCAAATTGAGTCAATTTTTCCTCCCGCATCTCCGAACAGTTGACCTTTCATAAAATATGCCGCCCCAATACCGCTCGATAAATTTATGTAAAGAAAATTTTTATCCTGCAGTCCAAGTTGATTCATCGCGGCAAATCCCAAAAATCGCATTATCGTTAAAGAGGGCTATAGCATCTTCTCCTGCATTTTCTATATCAGAAACAATCCGCTTTCCCATATCTTCATTAATCCCCAAAGGGTGTGAAAGAATACCTTTTCGGTGCAAATCCACAATGCCCGGTAACATAACTGAAGTCCCAATATAATAGTGATTTTTTTCAAGTTCTTTTCTTAAGGCACGGATAATCGCTATTGAGCGCTTACCATAATCAGAAACCGATAAAACAGAAAAATGAGAACTGTATAATACTCTTTTCTCTGCAGCCCACTCTTGACACATACTTACTACACTTGCTTCAATTCCTGTCGCCTTCCAAAAAAGTACTATACAAAAAAAACAGCGAAAGTCTGTTTTTATCAGTATTGGATTTCTTCCCACACAGCCATCTTCTTCTTTTTTTCCGTCCTCAAAAAGAGCTCCTATGGAGATGAGTTCATCCACCAAGGAGGAGCTTGAAGGCCTGCTCAACTCCAAAGCCTTTGCAACTTTTGCCCTAGAGACATTGGAGTTATGCAGCACATATTCATAAACATTTTTTAAATTTCGTTCTCGTATATCGATTTGTTTGATTTGTCTCATCCCATCGACCTTTAACCTAACAACTCGTAGAAGAGTATAAATTTTGACTTTACTATATCTTTTTTTCAACTCTATTATTTCTAGTTCATTAAGCCTTCAAGATACTGCTTTTGCATAAAGAATATCTCTAATTTGCTCTTCTCCGGATATCTCCCTTTCAATTGTAATATCTCCCTGATAACCTACATCTTGAAGCTTTTTTTAAAAAGAGGATAATTCACCTTTCCATCTCCAATCCTAGTTTCCTTTCCCAGCGCTTTAGGAGAAGTAGGATAAAGGCCATCCTTCCCGTGAACTCCGCGTATCTTACTACCAAAAATCTCCACTGCATCTACAGGGTTCGCTTTACCATATAATAAGAGATTCGCGGGATCTAAATTTACTCCCAAAAAAATCCGATTCTATATCCTCTATCATTCTCATAAGTGTTGTAGGTGTCTCCTGTCCTGTTTCAAAAAGAAAAATACTGCTGATTTGCTTCACACACCTTCATTAAATCCTTTAAGACCGCAAGAGTCCCTGTATACTGCGGATCATTCTGGTTTTCCGGCAGAAAACCTACATGAGTGACCAAGTCAGAAACACCTAAATCTTTAGCGAAGAAAGAACCTTCCTTTAAGCTTATTAATCTCTCCATCCTAAATGTTTCCGGAACTAAACCCAAGGTAATTGGTCCTTCTGTAAAATTCCAAAATGTAGGTCCTTCCCATCCACACTAAAAAGGCAGTAACATGCACTTTTAGTGCTTCTGTCACCTCTTTTATTTTTGCATTTTTCTCAGAATTAAAAAAACTTTCTATCCCACGACACCACTTGGCAACTGTAAAGACCAAGATCAACTAAATTTTTTTAAACTCTTTTTCAATATCCGAGCTACAGTTTAAGCGAACAACACATCCGATATTCATGATTTATCTCCTATCCTTTTACTGCTCCTGCTGTTATTCCTGTTACTATATACTTTTGCATAATTAAGAAAAAAAGCAAGCTTGGAATGATACTCATCATCGTACCAGGTAAAGCATGAGACCAGTCTGTACTTTGAACAGAGAAAAACATATATAAGGCATTCTGGATATTCATAGAACTCATCTTTGTTCCAACAATTAACTGATTCGTAATAACATCATTCCAAGTAGAAAGAGCGTCCAAGACCAATACCGTCGTCAGTATGGGCCGCAAAAGAGGCAAAAATAATATAGAAGTAGCATTGATAAATATTCGCCCCATCAATATACGCACTTTCTTCCAAAGTCAAAGGAATTGTATTGATATAATTATAGATAATATAAACTGCCAAGGGTAATAACAAGCCCACAGTCACTGAAATATATCCTATACGAGTTCCTATGAGGCGAAAACCTCCTAGAAATTTGGTCAAAGAAATCATATAGGTCTGAAATGGTACCATAATCGGAAGGAGAAGTAGCATAAGGCTAATTTTTAGAAAGGAACATATGCTTTCTTCTTGCCAAAAAGTAGGACGCCATCGGCGCTAAAAAGTAAAAACCATTGCCGTTGTAATCACAGTATAAAAAACCGTATTCTTCAGGAGCAAAGGAAAATTAAACTTGTTCCAAGTCGCAATATAGTATTGCAAGGTCCATTCTTTAGGAAGCTCCAAAAAAATGGTTAATAATCTCTGCATCTCCCTTTAAAAAGAATTCATAAAGATAAAGATAAGAGGCATAAGCCAAAAGAGAGATAAAAATAGTGATAACGAAAATCCCTTTTACTAAGAATTGCCTTTTTCACATCTCCACCTCCCATTTTTTTCTAAGTCGGAACAGGGCAACAGTAATACAAAGTACAACCATTACAAAGAAAAGTGATTTTTGCAGTTGCAAGACCGTAATGGTTTTGCACTAAAAAGCCTCCTTATAAATGTTAAAAGAAACCGTATTTGTACTATTCACCGGCCCACCTTGAGTGAAAACCATAATAATATCAAATAGCTTTAATCCGAACATCATAGATAAGAGAATACAAATAGAGAGGAGGGGATCATTAGGGGTAGCATCACTTTCATAAAGCATTGCTTACTGCTTGCCCCATCAATTACAGCTGCTTCCACAAGCTCTCTTGGAATTGTAATAATACCCGCAATATAGTTCACCATATAGAAACCGATATTCTGCCAGATGGTCATTACTAAAATGATAATAAAAAGTAAGTTTCGGTCTTCCCAACCAGCTATAATGAAAGAATGGAATACCGGTAATATCATAAAATCCGGAAAACACAGGTCCCAATATAAACTGCCAAACCAAACTTATTGCTGTAAGAGATATAATGTGAGGAACATAATACAAGGTCCTTCCCACCTTACTTGTAAAAGTATTTTTCCATAATTGAGTGCCACAAAAAGAGATAAAAATATTCACGAGAATAACATAGAAAAAAAGTATAACGCATGGTAAAAAAAGAAAGCTCTTCCAAAACACTTTATCATGAAATACTTTCGCAAAATTCTGCAAGCCCACAAAAGTTGCTGACTTGGAGATTCCATTCCATTCAAACAAGGAATACACCATATTTAAAACGAATGGTATATCCGTAGCCAGTAGCACAAAAAACAGTGCCGGAAGAACAAAGAGTATAAAATGGATATATTGCCTCCGACCTCGATGTATGCTTCCCATACCTTCTCCTTTCTCCGGATCCTATATATAAACATCTATCCCTATTTTTGATTAGGAACCGAGCACAGCCCAAGACTGGCTCCGGTTCTTAATCAAATGAATTTCTAATTTATTGAAATGTATATTAACTCCATAGATCCAGCCTTAAGCTTTTATTGCAAATTTTTTTAAAGTAATCCTCAAAGCCTTGCGTTACTTCATCTTTTGTATACTCTCCAAGAATATAACCCTGAATCAATGGTCCTACTGTATCAGAGTAGGTTGTATCACAAATGGTATGAATCCATCCATTAGTCTTTCCAGCCTTTATGTATTTCTGAGCATCCTGCGGAAGATCACCAGAAGGCTGTAAATCAGAAGTCGTACTTGCAGGAACGGCATCAACGCCCTCTGTCATCCACTTTGCGCCGTCTTCACTACAGAGAACATATTCGCAATATTCCTTTGCAAGATCTAGATTTGGAGAATCCTTATAAACTTGAAATACCCAACCTACAGAAGATAAGATTGTATTATCTGCTTCAGTACTGCCAACCGGAACAGGAAGGAATGCCAGCTTAGTATCCGGTCCCATCTTTGTAAAATTAGCCTGTGCCCAGTCTCCCATATGAAGCATTGCCGCTTCTCCTGTAGCTACTGCATTTTCAGCAGGCTCCCAACCAGTCTCCACAGCCTTATCCCCATCATACTCTTTAACCAAATCTAAAAGTTTAAAGAAGTTATCCCAGTGTGGAAGATCTTTAAAGGTTTTTTCCCCGCTCTTTAAAGCCTTTACCGTACCTTCTGCATCCAGACTCTTATCCATAATAAAGTGGGTTGCCATCTGTCCCAGTGCCCACTTTTTCCTTTCCTGCAATGGAAAGAGGCTTTACTCCATTCTCCTGAAGCTTCTTGCAAACTTCCCCTAATTCTTCAACAGAATTGGGAAGTGTTGTTATGCCCGCCTTATCAAAAACATCCTTATTATAAATAAGAGCCATAGTCTCATAAGTCCAAGGCAAACCGTAGATTGCACCATCTTCAGTCTTAGTAAGGTTTAAAGCATCCTCTTTGAACTTCGCCAGTATCTCTGCATCCTTCGACCAGTCATAAGAGTACTCGTAGTAAAGCTGAGCGCCTGCTCCTGGCTCATTTAAGAAAAATATCAGGGATATCTCCAGAATTAAATCTAGACTGTAAAAGAGTATTGCTATCATTTGCAGCATGCTGAATTTCCACCTTTACACCCGGGTGATTCTCCTCAAATTTTTTAATCACTTCATCATAGGCTTCAATTCCATATGCCATGGAATCATAAACTTTTAAGACTATTTCCTGTCCATCCTTTTTTTCCTCCGCTTTTTCTGTCTCCTTAGAGACAGTCGTCCCTGCCTGATTCTCCTTCTCTTCTGCCTTCTGCCCGCAGGAGCAAAGAAGCATAGCAGAAAGACTCACCGCCATCATTACTGCCATCATTTTTTTCATACACTTTCTCCTTTACTTAAATATTTTCCTACACAGACCTTATCTCTAAGGTCTGCTTTTAACTTTGCTTTGTTTGTTCCCAAAGTTCTACCCCCAAGTCTTACCGACTCAATAGCATCTTGCAGAGATACCGGTTTTTCCTCATCTTTCCCCAGCAGGTAAGAAATAAACTTCCGATCTTCAATCAAGTAGGCTCCCAAGCTCTTGATGTTGATTTCACTCTGAATCTCTATCTCATCTCCAGCAGTCCTTATCTTCTCCTGCTTTCCATCTGCACATAGAAAAAAATATGCTCTTTTATCAATCGCAGAATTATATTGTATAGTCGCCTTTTCAAAATCCGCACGATAGTTTGCTTGGAATGGATAGGAATCGGAATGATACCAACTAGCCTCACTTAATACTTCCAAATCAGAATACTTGGCCTTAGTCAAAAACATGATTCACCATTCCGCTTTCAAACTTCGTAAAATGAATAACTTCAGCTTTTAATGGCTCACCTAAAACAAATCTCATAAAGTCCAAATCATGGATATGTAAATCCAGAATAACACTCCCGGATTTTTTCTCGTCGTGGAACCAATCTTCATAGCCCCAGCCCACATCCCCAGAAAGCCTTTCAAAGGATAAATCTAGAAGCTTGCCATATTTTTCCCGATTCAATACATGACTTCAAAAAAATCGATATTCAGGCATATGTCTTACCACTTGTCCAATACATATAGGTTTTGTATAGTCTTTCTCCATAGCCACAAGTGCATCGCAATCCTTTAGGGATAAGCATACCGGTTTTTCACAAAAAATAGAAAGCTTCTTCTCCATCGCTTTCTTCATTAGTGAAAAATGTTCATAGCTTTGGCGCAATGATAAATACTGTATCTAAATTTTTCCTTTTCCAAGAGTTCTATTCCATCTGTGTATATTTGGGCATCAGGAAAAATTTTTTTCCGCCATCTCTTGACGTTCTTTTCGTTTATCCGCTATTGCAGACACGAAAATATCTTCTTTACTAGCAATTTCTTTGTAAACAGAGCAAATGGGTATATCCCATTCCTCCTACACCGATAAAGCCAATCCTCATGGAACCCTCCTTATCTTTCTATAAAAAATTAACACGAGCAATTTCGAATTATTATATATAACTATTGTATTCATAATTGTAATGTCACTTTACAAATAAATCTATTCATAGTTTTTATGATATTTCATCATATTTTTTTGTGCATTATACACAATTTATACCAATGTCTTATCTTTAGATATTCAAAAAGAAGAGACAAAAGTCTCTTCTTTTTGAAAACAATACTATCTTCTGCACCACCTCTATGCATCGCATTTATGAGTCTACATTTTTTTCCAACAATCCCTGAAGAAACTGCTTCGTATAGAGAATAT
>BNJT01000268.1_pt1 | contig 79786 bp, 114 predicted proteins | sample 8540491 | NCBI WGS metagenome assembly BNJT01 (sample SAMD00202455, study PRJDB9452) | human saliva metagenome | host: Homo sapiens | reverse complement strand
GACGTGTTCCTATCCCACCATTTATCGTAGCTATAATATAGGGTGTTACCACAAATACCAACATCCCATATAAAAATCTTTTTATCTAATTTTTTTAATAAAATTTAAACGACTTTCTTTCGAAAAATATCTCAATAAAAAGCAATGAACCCAATATTCCAAAAACACTCTGTAATTTTATTGATAAAAAAATAATGATAACGCTAGTAAAATACAACTATAATAGCCTGCTGTTTTTGTTTTTTTAAATTTTTTTCCTCATGTATTCTGTTTCTTCCCTGCTCAAACTATAAATTTTTCCATTTCATAATTACTCTCCTTTTTTATTATTTACAACCTTTTTTTCAATCTCTCCATACACCCTCTCAACACTAATCCCAGGTATCCCCCTATAATAATCCTTCCTATACGCATACTGGTGTTTAGGTATTTTCACAATATTATTCTCATAAAAATTCATTATCCTCAATAACATTACTCTTCTCTTTCCAAGGAAAAAATCCTAACGAACGTTTCCCTGGTCCAAAAATTCCAATCACAAATGGTTTCTCAAATCCACTAGCAATATGAATCGGAGAACTATCATTCCCCACAACTACATCTGTATACGACAAAAAGTGCCGAAAAATTCCAACAAATTTATTTCTCCTCTTAAATCAATCACATTTCTCTTAGAAAATTTTTAAAAGGTAATCCCTTTTCAACCTTACTACCTGTAATAACTATCACATTTTTAGAATCCTCAGACAACCTCTGTATCACTTCTCTATATTTCTCAATCGGCCACATCTTCTCAGGTCTTTGACTCCCAGGTGCAACAACAATTATCTTCTGTGTTGCTTCTTCATAGCCACTTTTTTCTAAAATATTCCTAATTTTCATTTTATTCTCATCAGTCGGATAAATTCTAACTGGAATTCTCTCTCCCTCGTAATCAACCAAATCCAACAATCTCTCAACCTCATGCTTTTTCATATCATAATGCACCTTTTTATCCAACATCCACGCTCCACTAGCCACATCAAACCCAACAATTTTAGGTATCCCAGCTAACTTTGCAAGTGCAATAGACCTTATGAATCTATGAGGTATCACCGCATAATCATATTTTTTTCTCTTTCAAAATCTTCAAAATCCTAAAAAAACCTCTAATTCCCTTATCTTTACCCTTTTTATCATATAATATAATCTCATTCAAATTTGGATTATTGTCAATAATGCTTTTTGTTCGCTGGCAAAGTCAAATAATCTATAACTGAATCTGGATACATATCTTTCAACCTCTGAATCAACGGAGTCGACAACACAATATCTCCAATAAATGCTGTATGTATAATTAATATCTTCATATCTCACCTTTTTCTCGTTTTCTTTCGTGAATTATACCATAAATTACAACATTTTTTTAAACTTTTATTTTAACAACAGAGCTCCATACTCAACTGCCCGCTGACAAACACAGCATATTTCTAATATACCATTCATATAAAAAAATTTTTCCCTTTAATGTGATTTGGTAGGCTTACATTATATAAGGAACCTTTCTTTTTTTATATACTCTTGTTACATATGTATTATCTCACAACATTACAAAATTTTAAAAAAAGTTGTTGACAAAAATAATATAAATAGTGTATAATATTTCTTGTCTTGAAGAAGATTTAAGAAAATTTGTTGGGCTGTCGCCAAGCGGTAAGGCACTGGACTTTGACTCCAGCATGCAATGGTTCGAATCCATTCAGCCCAGCCATTTTTTTAATATATGATTGTTAACTATGCTAAATTAATACTATTAAAGTATTAGATATAGCATTTTTTTATTTTATAAAAAAATTTTTTATTTAATTACAGAGCATAAAAAAACTATATGAATATCTTGTAAATGAAAAATGATTTCACTAAAACAATAAATCTATTTAACCCATAAAAATTTAACCTTCTAAATAAAAACCATTCTTTCATAAATTTTCTCTCACCTGTCTTCAAAAATACTAAACCATGAAAAAAATAATACAAAGACGATGTTTCGTTAAACAAAAAAATAATTATTTTATAAATTTTACTTATTATAATTTATATGTTCCATTTAATAAGGGATGATATAAAAATACCATAAATATTGAGTTCCACTATATTTAAAGCAATATATTCTTAAAAAGATTGTGAAAAATAGGTCTTCTTTTTCAATAAACTTTTTCATTATGATATTTATATCTTTAATATCAATAAATATAGCTTTTGAATTTATCCCATGATTATTGGAATATATAATATTATAATTTTAAAATTGTCGAAATATCCTTTTTATGATATAATAAAACTTATAAATTAAAATGTATTTTAATTATGATAATAATATTTTTTTGTTCTCATTAGAACAGATAAAAAAATTTTAAAATTATACTTTAATATCTAAAAAAATAATAAAAAAATTTTTTTATTGTATTTATTATCATAAGATATAAAATTTTACATTGAATAAAAATTAAACAAATGCAAACTTAGCATAGAATGGAAGGACATATGAAATTAATTGTTGGATTAGGAAATCCTGGAGAACAGTATAAATTAACAAGACATAATATCGGTTTTATTTTTTATTGATGAATATTTAAAAGAAAATAACATCAATGATATTAGAGAAAAAAATTTAAATCTGAATTTATTCAAACCAATTTTTTCAAAATGAAAAAAATATTTTATCAAAAACCTTTGACATACATGAATTTAAGCGGTGAAGCAATAGCTGAAGCAGTAAAATTCTTTAAAATCAATCCAAAAAACTGAACTTTTTGTAATTTATGATGATATGGACATGAAATTTGGTAAATTAAAAAAATAAAAAGAAGGTAGTGCCGGAGGACATAATGGTATCAAATCCATTATTAGTCACATTGGAAAAGATTTTATTCGAATTAAATATGGAATTGGAAAGCCAGAATTGAAAGAAGAAACAATAAAAACATGTTCTTGGAAAAATTTACTCTCGAAGAAAAAGAAATTTTTAAAAAGAAAGCAGAAAAAAAGATCTTCGACTTAATAGAAGATATCAAAACAAATACTTCAGTAGAAAAACTAATGAATAAATACAATTCAAAAAAATAATAAAAATAAGAGTGTAAAAATTTTTGTGTAAATAGAATAGCAAAGTACTGAATTTACTAGATTTATCTATTAGTTTACACAAAATTATGAACTCTCTCTTTTGTAAATAGAATAGCAAAATACTAAATTCACCAGATTCATCTGCTAGTTCACAAAAATTATATACACTCTCTATTTATTCAAAAATTTAATCTCTCCTAGTTAATAATATTATTTTTATGATTTATGAAACAGTAATTTTATTTTTCCAGAAATTTGTTTTTATCATTAATTTTTTTAACAATATCTATCTCTTTCTCATCTTAAAAATATCTATTATTACCACAATACTTTACACTTTTTATACCAATTATCCCAAGATTAAAAAAATTTTAATATAAAATTTCAAAAACTTTATGCTGTATCTAAATATCGCTTACTAAATATTACTTATTTTTTTAACTACAAAATTTATCATATAACTTATATTTTTCTCACGTAATAGCATAAAAAGATCAAATTTAATTCACAAAATAAAAAAATGGCGTCCCCGGTTGGACTCGAACCAACGACCCTCTGATTAACAGTCAGATGCTCTAACCAGCTGAGCTACGGAGACACTCTTTTTTAATAAGAATATATATTAAAAAAAGTTTGGCAATTTCCTATTTTCCCTAGATAACTCTAAGTATCTTCGGCGTAAACAGACTTAACTACTGGGTTCGAAATGTAACCAGGTGTATCCCTGTCGCTATTGTCACCAAACTTAAAAATTTAATAAAGACAATGAGAAATAAATAGTACGGTAAAAAGAATATTAAAAGCTTTTCGTATTATTAGTACTGGTCAGCTAAATACATCTCTATACTTACACCTCCAGCCTATCACCACCTGTTCTCGATGGATACTAAAGAACACTCATCTCAAAGTGGGCTTCTCACTTAGATGCTTTCAGCGATTATCCCTTCCAAACGTGACTACTCAGCCATGCCACTGGCGTGACAACTGATACATCAGAGGTTTGTCCATCCCGGTCCTCTCGTACTAAGGACAGATCTTTTCAATATTCTAGCGCCTGCAGTGGATAGGGACCGAACTGTCTCACGACGTTCTGAACCCAGCTCGCGTGCCTCTTTAATGGGCGAACAGCCCAACCCTTGGGACCTTCTCCAGCCCCAGGATGAGACGAGCCGACATCGAGGTGCCAAACACTTCCGTCGATATGGACTCTTGGGAAGTATCAGCCTGTTATCCCCGGGGTAGCTTTTTATCCGTTGAGCGATGGCCCTTCCATTTGGAACCACCGGATCACTAACTCCTACTTTTCGTACCTGCTCGACCCGTCAGTCTCGCAGTCAAGCTCCCTTATGCGTTTTGCACTCTTAGGTTGATTTCCATCCAACCTCGAGGGAACCTTTGAACGCCTCCGTTACTCTTTTTGGAGGCGACCGCCCCAGTCAAACTGCCCACCTAGCACTGTCTCCGATACCAGATTAGAATTTCAACAACATATGGTTGGTATTCCAACAGCGACTCTGTAACAACTGACGCCATTACTTCATAGTCTCCCAACTATCCTATACACACATTGCCAAAACCCAATGCCAAGCTACAGTAAAAGCTCCACGGGGTCTTTCCGTCCCTACTGCAGGTAGTCGGTATCTTCACCGACATTACAACTTCACCAGGCCTCCAGCCAAGACAGCTCTCAAATCATTTCACCATTCGTGCAGGTCGGAACTTACCCTGACAAGGAATTTCTGCTACCTTAGGACCGTTATAGTTACGGTAGCCGTTCACCAGGGGCTTCAATTCGGATCTCTCAATCCTCCTCTTAACCTTCCGGCACTGGGCAGGTGTCAGCCCATATACGTCGCCTTTCAGCTTAGCATAGACCTGTGTTTTTGGTAAACAGTTGCTTGAGACTCTTCACTGCGACCTATTTCCCCTTGAAGTGTTTCTCTTCTCAAGTAATATAGGCACCCCTTCTCCCGAAGTTACGGGGCTATTTTGCAGAGTTCCTTAGCTAGAGTTAGCCTGTCGGCCTTAAGTTTCTCACTCTGTCCACCTGTGTCGGTTTACAGTACGGGCACTTAATTTCCTCCTTAGAAGTTTTTTTCTTGGCAGTGTAGGATTTGTGACTTACACCAAGAGGTGCTTACCCATCAGTTCTCACGTTTAAGCATACGGATTTGCCTATATGCTCACGCTATTTCCTTAGAAAGGCTAAACCGTCAGCCTTCTCACATACCTTCCTGCGTCACTCCATCAGTAATAACGTTAATTAAGTGGTATAGGAATATTAACCTATTTTCCATTCGCCTGCGCTACTTAGCCTCGGCTTAGGTCCCGACTTCCCCAGGGCGGACAAACCTTCCCCTGAAACCTTGGACTTCCGGCCGGCGGGATTCTCACCCGCCTTCTCGCTACTCATTCCTGCATTCTCACTTCTGATACCTCCAGCAGGCCTTACAGCCTGCCTTCATCAGCTTACAGAACGCTCTCCTACCAAGATGCAAAGCATCTTCCACAGCTTCGGTTTATGTCTTAGCCCCTGTTACATCTTCGGCGCAGATACTCTCGACCAGTGAGCTATTACGCACTCTTTTTAAGGTATGGGTCGCTTCTAAGCCAACCTCCTGGTTGTCTGTGAATATCCACCTCCTTTCCCACTTAGACATAATTAGGGACCTTAGCTGGTGGTCTGGGCTGTTCCCCTTTTGTCCACGGACCTTATCATCCATAGACTCACTCCTAATCATTAATATATGGTATTCGTAGTTTGCTTGATTTCGGTAAAGCAATACGCCCCCTAGATCATACAGTGCTCTACCCCCACATATCTTAAAATTAAAGGTGCACCTAAATGCATTTCGGAGAGAACGAGCTATCTCCTAGTTCGATTGGCTTTTTCACCCCTAGACCTATCTCATCTCCCAACTTTTTCAACGGCGGTGAGTTCGGTCCTCCACTAAGTCTTACCTTAGCTTCAACCTGGACAGGCCTAGATCACTAGGTTTCGCGTCTATGACATACGACTTATCGCCCTATTAAGACTCGGTTTCCCTTCGGCTCCATTCTTTTTTTAACCTTGCCATATATCATAACTCGCAGGATGATTAACCAAAATCCACGCAGTCACTCTTGCGAGCTCCTACCGTTTGTAGCTACACGGTTTCAAATTCTATTTCACTCCCTTACTCAGGGGTTCTTTTCACCTTTCCCTCACGGTACTCTTCTCTATCGGTCAACAAAAGTATTTAGCCTTACGTGATATGGTCCACGCTGATTCACACCAAATTCCTCGTGCTTGATGCTACTCGGGTGCTTTAAGTTTCACTAATAGTTTTACGTTCTACAGGACTATCACCTTCTTTGGTCCAGCTTCCCAGCTGTGTTCCACTTTACTCTACTAGTAAAATGACTTTATGGCTATTAGTCTATTAAAGTCCCTCTACCCCCATATACACAACGTCGCCAACTTACATGTATATGGTTTAGGCTGTTCTCCGTTCGCTCATGCCGCTACTTAGAGAATCGTTTTTACTTTCTTTTCCTCCCGTTACTTAGATGTTTCAGTTCACGGACTTACCTCTTTCGTATATGTGATCTACACATATAGGTTTTCCCATTCGGACATCTTGGTATCAAAGGTTATGTGCACCTCCACCAAGCTTTTCGCAGCTTATCACGTCCTTCATCGGCTTTTGTTGCCTAGGCATCCTCCGTGTGCCCTTAATAGCTTTTTATTCTAACTCTAACAGTTTTTCCTGTTTTTCATTGTAATCTTTTTACCTACTATTCATTTCCCATTGTCCTTATGCTAGAAGAAACATAATCCAAACAGATTTAGTATTTATATACTCCTTAGAAAGGAGGTGATCCATCCGCACCTTCCGGTACGGATACCTTGTTACGACTTCACCCCAATCACTATCCACACCTTAGGTACCTTCCTCCTTACGGTTGAACCAGTAACTTCGGTGCAAACAACTCTCGTGGTGTGACGGGCGGTGTGTACAAGACCCGAGAACGTATTCACCGCAACATTGCTGATTTGCGATTACTAGCGATTCCAACTTCATGAAGTCGAGTTGCAGACTTCAATCCGAACTTAGATTGGCTTTTTAGTTTTTGCTCCACGTCACCGTTTTGCTCCTCTTTGTACCAACCATTGTAGCACGTGTGTAGCCCAGATCATAAGGGGCATGATGACTTGACGTCATCCCCACCTTCCTCCTGCTCTTCGCAGGCAGTCTAGTTAGAGTCCCCAACTTAATGATGGTAACTAACTATAGGGGTTGCGCTCGTTGCGGGACTTAACCCAACATCTCACGACACGAGCTGTCGACAGCCATGCACCACCTGTCTCTACGTTCCCGAAGGCACGGCCTGTTCTCACAGGCCTACGTAGGATGTCAAGATCTGGTAAGGTTCCTCGCGTTGCGTCGAATTAAACCACATGCTCCACCGCTTGTGCGGGTCCCCGTCAATTCCTTTGAGTTTCAACCTTGCGGTCGTACTCCCCAGGCGGATTACTTATCGCATTAGCTTCGGCACAGACACTCTTCATGCCCACACCCAGTAATCATCGTTTACAGCTAGGACTACCAGGGTATCTAATCCTGTTTGCTCCCCTAGCTTTCGCACTTCAGCGTCAGTTGCTGTCCAGTGGACTATCTTCATCATCGGCATTCCTACACATATCTACGAATTTCACCTCTACTCGTGTAGTTCCGTCCACCTCTCCAGCACTCTAGATATACAGTTTCAAAGGCAAGCTTTGAGTTGAGCCCTAAGTTTTCACCCCTGACTTGTATATCCGCCTAGATGCCCTTTTATGCCCAATAATTCCGGATAACGCTCGCGACATACGTATTACCAGCTACTGCTGGCACGTATTTAGCCGTCGCTTCTTCTGCAGGTACCGTCACTTGCTTCTTCCCTGCTGAAAGCACTTTTACAATCCGAAAACCGTCTTCGTGCACACAGAATTGCTGGATCAGAGTCTCCTCCATTGTCCAATATTCCCCACTGTCGCCTCCCGTAAGAGTAAGGGCCGTATCTCAGTCCCCTTGTGGCCGTTCATCCTCTCAGACCGGCTACCTATCTTCGTCTTGGTGAGCCGTTACCTCACCAACTAACTAATAGGACGCAAAGCTCTCTTAGCATCTCTTTTCATTAAAGCTTCATGCGAAACTTTAATAATATCTAGTCTTATCAGTCGTTTCCATCTGTTATCCCAGACTAAGAGGCAAGTTCTTTACGCGTTACTCACCCGTCCGCCATGAGTTATCACGGTGCAAGCACCGTTTCCCCATTGACTTGCATGTGTTAAGCATTCTGTCAGCGTTCATCCCGAGCCAGGATCAAACTCTTCATTCAATATTTATTTTTCACCTTTTAAAGTCTTATTGACAGGAACTTTTTATTATTAAAAGTCCTTATTTATCACATCTTTTATGGTATATGCTTCTTCTATTTATTTGTTTATTGTACATGATACATTTTCGTATCGACAAGAGGTATTATATCAAAAAAACAAAAAATTGTCAACTACTTTTTTTGTTTTTAGTTTTTTTGAATTTTATATTTTTTTATAAAAAAATAATAATGATATAATGACGATTTTTACTATGTTTAAAGAGCATTTATATTATAATTTTTTTAATATGATGTATTTAGATAATATTTTTTTATAGAAATGAAAAAATAAGGGAAGTGAGAAAAATAAGAATTTTTATTAATAATCAATTCTTACTATTCTCATTTTTATACTCTAACCTATGAACTAATAAAATTACATAAACTTAGATTTTTAAGTTTAGTTTTTAAAAAGTAATTTTACTATATAAAATTATTTTTCAAAGAATTTTTTTAAATTTGGAGGGAAGTAATTCGGTCCTTTTATTACTTTTCCGTCTTCTCTGTAGATTGGTTGTCCATTTTCATCTAATTTGCTTAAGTTACTTCTGTGAATTTCTTCAAAAACATCATCTATAACGTTTTGCATCCCGTGTTCGATGATTGTACCACAAAGGATGTAAAGCATATCTCCTAATGCATCGGCAACTTCTACTATGTCTCCATTTTGAGTCGCTTCTAGATATTCTTCATTTTCTTCTTTCATTAAATTAAATCTTAATTTTTCTAATCCATCTTTTAATTTTTCCGATTGGTTTTTCTGAATTTCCTAATTTATAGATTTTGTGAAATTCTTCTACACATTCAATTGCTCTTTTCATTCTTTTTTTCCTTTCGAGTTTTGTTTTTTTAATTATGTTTTTGTAATCTTTTTTTCCTATTATGAATTTTTATAAAAATAATAAACTCAGACAGGTTAAGTAAAATAACCCTATTTGAGTTTATCTTTAATTTTTTTAAATATTTATCTTCTTCTTCCTAGAAGTCTTAAAATGTAAATAAATAAGTTAACGAAATCTAAGTATAGTTGTAATGCACCGTGTATTTCAATTTTATCAAGTATTGAAGCATCTTCTTGCATTGCATAAGCTATTACGTTACTTTTTTTATTCTGTTTACGTCAACAGCTATGAAGATTATAAATACTATAACTCCTATTATTGAAGTTACAAGCATTAATCCATCACTTCTTAGGAATATATTTATTAAGCTCATTATAATTAATGAGATTATTCCTACTGTTAGTAAACTTGTGTATTTTGTTAAGTCTTCTTTTGTGCAGTAACCGTAAATTGCTAATACTGTGAATAAAACTACTGTACTTGCAAATGCAATCACTACTAAATCTAATCCGTAAGCTAATCCTAATGTTGACAATGTAACTCCGTTTAATACTGAATAAATTAAAAAACATTGCTCTTAATGCTCCAGCACTTGATTTATAAGTTAGCGCTGTAAATGCTATTACTGTTACAAATTCTAGTACTATTGCACCTATCATTATTGGTCCGAAAATTTCATTTGAAATAATTCCATTGGATACTGCGTTTAAAAAAAGAAAAAAACCAGTAACTCCTGTAATGATTAGTCCTAAAACCATCCAAAGTATACTTCCTCTTACTTTTTGATGTTACTAAACTTTGTAAATCTTCATAACTCATGTACGTTCTGTAATTGTTTTCTTCTAAATTAACATTTCCCATTTTTATCACCTCTTGACAATATGGTCATTTTTATTTTAAGATGACCTCGAGTATATTTTAGAATACTTCTTTTATAACTTTCTCTATTTTTTTCCTTTTTATTTATAGAAAAATTCTTTTTACAAACTATTTTGCAAATGGAACTTTTTGATTCTTCAATTAAAAATATTAACAATTTCATCAACAGATACATTTTGACTATCTTGAGAACCGAATCTTCTTACGTTTACTTCATTGTTAGCTACTTCATTTTTACCAATAATTAATTGTACTGGTATTTTTTTGGTCTCCGTTTGCTTCTCTGATTTTGTATCCAATTTTTTTCTACTCTTGTGTCAATTTCTACTCTGATTCCTGCTTCTTGTAATTTTTTTGAATACTTCTTTTTGCAAATGGAACTTGTTCATCAGAAATTGTTAAAATTCTTGCTTGAACTGGTGCTAGCCAAATTGGGAAAGCTCCTGCGTAATGTTCAATTAAAAATTCCAAGGAATCTTTTCTAAACTTCCGTACATTGCACGGTGAATCATTACTGGTTCATGTTTTTTTCTCCATCTGCACCAATGTAGCTCATTTCAAATCTTTGTGGTAAGTTGAAATCTAATTGAATTGTTCCACATTGCCAAATTCTTCCGATTGAATCTTTCATTTTTGAAGTCAATTTTTGGACCGTAGAATGCTCCATCTCCAGGATTTAATTTGTAATCAATTCCTTTATGTTCTAAAGCTGATTTTAAATTAGTTTCTGCCATTTCCCAAATTTCGTCTGAACCAATTGCTTTATCTGGTTTTTGTCGATAATTCAATATGATATTCAAATCCGAATAAAGTATAGAATTTATCGTATAAATCAATAATTTCAATAATTTGTTCTTCAATTTGTTCTTTAGTACAGAAAACGTGCGCATCATCTTGTGTAAATGCTCTAACTCTCATAAGTCCATGCAAAGCACCACTAAATTCATGTCTATGAACCAATCCCATTTCTCCATATTTTAATGGTAAATCTTTGTATGAATGTAAGTTGTTTTTATAAGCAATTATTGAACCTGGGCAATTCATTGGCTTAATAGCGTATACTTTTTTTCATCAATTATTGATGTATACATATTTTCTCTATAATTAAACCAGTGTCCTGAAATTTCCCATAATTCTCTATCTAGCATAATTGGTGTTTTAATTTCTTGGTAACCTCTTTTTTTATGTTCAACTCTCCACATTTCTTGAAGTTTATTAAATAATTCAACACCTTTTGGCATAAAGAATGGGAAACCTGGTCCATGTTCGTCTAAGAAAAAAATAAGTTAAGTTGTTTTCCTAGTTTTCTGTGATCTCTTCTTTCTGCTTCTTCCATCATTGTTAAGTAATCATCTAATTCTTTTTACTTGCAAAAGCTACTCCGTAAATTCTTTGTAACATTTTGTTATCAGAATTCCCTCTCAGTATGCTCCTGCTGTTGACATTAATTTGAATGCTTTTAAATATCCTGTTGAAGGAATGTGAGTTCCTCTACATAAATCTACAAATTCTCCTTGTTTGTAAATGCTAACAGTGTCTTCTCCTAAGTCATCAATTATTTCAACTTTGTAAGTTTCTCCTTTTTCTGCGAAGAATTTTTTTAGCTTCTTCAGCACTCATTTCACTTCTTTCAAAAGGATAATTTTCTTTTACAATTTTTCATTTCATCTTCGATTTTTTTACTAAATCTTCCTCAGTAAATGGTTTCTCTGGGTCAAAAATCATAAAAGAATCCATTTTTCGATTACTGGACCCTATTGTAACTTTTTGTATTTGGGAATAATCTTTGAACAGCTTGTGCCATAATGTGTGCAGAGACTGTGTCTTATGATTTCTATTCCTTTTTCACTTGTTGCTGTTATCAATTCTATATTTCCCGATTTTTTTCTATCAAATATGAAGGATCTACTTGCGTTCCGTCAATTATAGCTCCTACAGTTGCTTTTCCTAAGCTAGAACCTATGGTTTTAGCAAATTCCACTACTGTCATTGGTTTTTCTAGTTGTCTTTTGCTACCGTCGGGTAATATCATTTCTATCATTTTTCTCCTTCTTTCTAAAAATTTAGTTTGATTTACAATTTATTTTTTTGTGTTTTCAGTATATCACATGTGGGAAAAATTCTTCAAACCTTTTTTTATTTTTTTCCTTTCTCAATTTCTTACTTTTGCTTCAAAAATTTTTAATAAAGAAAAAGTAAAAACTCACTTTACTCAAATAATTGAATTTTTATTCAATAAAAAAATACTTATTAAGCATATTTTTTTAGCAAAATAAGTATTCTTTATACTTAACTTTATTTTATAATCCAGCTCCGAATTGGATTCCACCACCACTGTAATTTAATTGAACATTTTTTTCTGGGAATGTTACTATTCCAAATTTTAATGTTACTACTGGGTAGTATCCTAATTTTTTTATTGTCGGGTTTATCCCATTTCATTTCCAGCACCAATTTCCCATTCAACATTTTTCAAATCTATGACTTATTGTCGCCATTCCTAATGTTAATTTGTTTGCTCTTATTGTCGCTGACGAACTTTCGAAAATTTCTGGATCGGAAGCTTTTGGAGCTCCATCTTGTACATATTGTACTTTTGCTCCTACCCACCAAGGTTTGTCGAGGATCTTGTCCAAACATATATTTTTCCTTCAAGTTCATGTTTTCTAAAAATTAAATGCACTTTTTACGACCTGGCACATCTCTATAAATTCTATCTGGTCTTTCCATTATAAATTTATATCCCATAAAGAATTTTTTTCTAAGTATCCAGCTTCAATTTTGAATGTTAAGTCATTCAATCGGTCAATTCCTTTATAATTTGTTTTATGTAAAGAATCTGAACCGTCAATTTCCATATCTAATCCCACTTGGAAATATTTTTTTACCTTTTTCTTAAATCTTGTAATTTAGAATTAAAGTCATTCAAATTAAATTTATTTTTGTCTATATTTTTTTCTTCTTCAACATAACTTTTATACGCTTGTTCTTCTTCATTACTCAAAAAAATAACTGATCTTTAGTATCAATATTTATTTTATCAATTTGATTATTAGAATTAGCAATCGAAAAATTCTTTTTGTATTTGAATCTTGTACTAATTTTATATCCCGATTTTCATTCGCAACCTTTTCAGTTTCTTCAGTTTTATCTTTTGCATATTTTGGTTTAGCATTATTTTTCATATCTATATAACAAACTAATTGTTGTATAATCACTTCCAGAAGAATAAACGTCATCCGTTGCATTAGTCGGTGTTGCATTTATATCTCTATATTTTTTTCTTTCCAAAACCGTAACTAGCTCTAAAAATAATGATCTGATTCAAACTTTTTTTATTTTTCATTTTTGTTGTATCATAAACGAAACCGAATCTATGTAAATTCGTTTTTCAATTTTAAATCGGGAGTTCCAAAAAGTTGCACTATTTCCGTAAATATCATTTATTTGATTCATTACATTTGAATATTCTACTCCCCATTCATTAAAATTAACTCCGAATGTTCTGTCTCGATAGGCTTCCTTTATATTTCTTTCTGTCCCATCCTATAGTTTCGTTATATGGAAAATATCGTTTATTTCTATCAGAATATCTATATAAAAATGCATTATCATTATCTGTTACATATCCATATTGAACTTCTCTGTTAAACGTTTGTTCTGATCTAAAAATTTTTCAAATTCATATTCGTCATTTCTCTCAAAAATCTAAACTCACAAAAACGTTTATTATCAATATCAGCCTTCAAATAATTTCTTACGTAACGATTTTTTAACCAATTATCGACTGCATGTTTATCATCTCTCATTGTTAAAAATATAATTGAAATTTACATTCCCAATACTATATCTAAAAATTATTTTTTTAATCCTAAAACATCAGTCGGTGTTTCAATGATATCATATCCATTGAACATCGTTCTTTTCGCATCAACTTTTTTTGGAATGTAAAATCTGCATCATTTACAACTTTTTACGTCATATTTATTATTTGTTTTTGCAGTATTGTCAAAAAAATTGTAGTATACAATTTTGCATTTAATGTTCCAATATTTACTGCTGGTTTTTGTTTCATCAGATTTCCACTTGCATCTGTTGCTAATTTATATCCAGTTGTCGAATTAACATCTTCTATTTTTCTACCACCACTAAATTCTGGAATGTAAGTATTCTCGTAATCTCTCGCTTCAATACTAAAAATCATATGAAATATACGAATCTTTCAATGGAATATCAATTCTATCATTTCCTACATTGAACTTTTTGTGATCTATATTTTTTTCAGAAATAATTTTTTTCGCTCTTCTGATTCTTTCCAGCATCTTCGTAAACTTTGTATGTTTTACTGTTTGCATCTGCCGTCAAATCCAAAAAAATAAATTATTATAATTAGGATTATCTCTTGTGTAATCGTATTCATACTCTTTTCGTTTTACATCAACTTGTTTTGTTTGAGCTCCAAAAATATAATGTATTTGTCAAATTTTTGATATGCTGTTCTTGGCTCGTATCCAAAAAAATTCACTTTTTTTTGAAAGGATAATAATTTCCAAAAGTCATAGATTGCTCTTTTTCGCTTATCATAAGCCACTTTTTGGAACCCATCTAATTGTACCAGTTTCCAATGAATACCAATCTGCATCGTCACGCTCTCTCATTCCACGCACTTCTCCGTATTCATCTTTATCTGAATTTAAATACTCAAAAACGAATTTTAGGCCCTCTCAAATCTATAAAATAATTTCTTTTTTCTGTACGAGTTTAAATCTCCCACATATCCTGGATTAATATCTATAAATTCTTCATTGTCCACTCCAACAGAAACATCATTATTTCCATTGATATATTTTATACTTTTATACAAATCAACATCAGTTTTTCTAGGATCAAGTTCGTCTCTATCAACGATATCATCATTAATTTTTGTCAACTCTCTCAATGCTTCCCTATCAGATGTCCAATTGTAATTTAAATTAAATTCTCCATTTCTTCCAAGCTCTTGATCAATCTTAAAGTCATAAAGCCCAATTTTATTATACTTATTAACATAAGCTGTATAATCGTCATTCAATTTAACACCATCTACAGCTCTCATCAAATTTGTAGTCATATTTTTTTATAATTCAAATTCCAAATTCCGTAACCTAAATCATAAAAATTTTTCTGTCTTCCTCCTCTTTTTGGTGTACTAACAAATTTATGATTTAATGAAAAATCCCATTCTCTTTTTACGGTTACCAATCGGAACAACTAATCTATTTATAAATATATTTCCGCTATTCCCATTTGAAAAAAATTATAATCATTAGAAAATTTTAATGCTAATTTTTTTCTTTGCACTAAGCTCAAAAATCTACAAATCCCTGTGCTAATGGACCTTTATCATAATCAAATCCCCATATTCCGTACAATCCTCTATCGCTATCTGATCCAATATACGGAAATAATGTCGCTCTCTGACTTTGTGGCTTTAATGAAACCACATAGTACGGCAATTTCAGCCAAGTTTTTCCCAGTCGCAACTATACCAATGTCTTTGGCGACAACTTTTTCTATTAGGGTATATATCCAATTCTCTCGAATTCACCTTATAATTTGGCTTTTTCATACGGACTTGACGTAAACCAACCATTTTTTTACGGTTATTTTTTTCTTGGTGATTGTTTTCACGAAGATTTTTTTAGGATCTGGCTCTTCACTCAGTATTTCTTCACCACCATATCTTAATTTTAAATTCACATCATAACTTTCAGCACCAAACATTTTGGCCTTTCTATTATCCATATCATAAACTACTTGATCTGCCTTTATAATTTGCGAACCTTGATTGAATTCGACATTTCCATGAGCAAAAATTATATTTTTTTTTAGCCAATTTTTTTCAAATTATCGGCTTGAATAGTAACATCATTATATTTCAATGATACGTTACCTTTTTGTTTCTATTGATTCCTTCTCTAAATCGATTACTGATTTTTTTGTGTTTCTAATTCTATAACTCCATTTTCTGCCTTTTAATCTTGCAAAAAGTAAAAATATAGAACAGCAAAATCAATACTTGTTTATGTTTTATTTTTCTCATATTTTCAACCTTTTTAAGTTTTTTTGTCTTTTGAATTATATCATTTTTATAAAAAAACAATTCATTGTCACACAATCAATCAATTTAGCAATTTATTTATTTTTTTCCCATTCTCTATAATATTCGTAAATTCAATAAACTTCTCTTTCATTTCTTCCAGATATTTCTGATCTCCAACCAAAGTCTCTATTTTATCAAAAATACTGTGCCACGCTTTATAAACTTCTGGCATAATTTTTTTGCCCTTCATCAGTTATTTTTTTGTATAGGAATGTTTTCCAATTTTTATTCTTTCAACATATCCTTTTTGCGACCAATTTGTCAACAAATCTCGTAACTGTCGAAGGAGCTATCGTCAATGCTTCTGAAATTTCATTCACAGACAATCCTTTTTGGTTCCTCTTGTAACAACACTAACAAAAAATGCATGCGTCGAACACATATTCATTCCTTCAAACGATTCTTCGGCTATTTTTATTTAGAAGTCTAAACATTTTTCGAGATAGTAAAATATAAACAGCCATTTATTTTTTTCTTCTCCTTTACTACATCCCATTTTTTTCTCCTTAAATTTTGTTTGTATGTACATATACTATATCATATTTTTTTACTTTTGTCAATCACTCTTATTCTATTTTCGCACCTATTTTTTTAAGACTGGAAAATAAAAATTCCAAAACTTTTTTTATAATTACATAAACAGGAATTGCAATAAAAGGCTCCTCCCATTCCAAATAAAAGCTCCTCCAATCAAAACTACTAAAAAGCGTCGTAATTGGATGAATATTAACACTTTTACTAGTTAGCCATGGTTTTATTATATTCGCTTCTACAGTTTGAATAATCGTAATAAATACGACTATCCATAATGCCAACTGCCACGATTTTGTTATTGCAAAAAGAACTACTGGTACCAATCCGATAAAAGGCCCTAAAAAATGGAATAACATTCCCAAAACCAATAATCATCGAGAACAATAAACTATAATCTAATTTCACAAAATAAAAATATAATATAAGATAAAACTCCCACAATCAAACTGTCTATAATCGTTACCTTTATATAATCTCCTATTGATTTATCAATTTCTTTTATCAAATTTTTCTTTACTCAAATCCAAAGCATCCAATCTATTTTTTTAACGCCTCTTTCTATCGAATCATAGCTAAAAAATCAACATTATCGTAAAAATTGGCGTCATAAATAATAGTGTAAAAAGTACTGCTCATCAATGAAAAACTTGAACTCAAAACTTTTTAACACGTTACTAATAATCGCATCTTTTTGAATTTAATATTGTCGTTTTTTAAATCAATATTATTATCTTCTAAAAAAACTTAAACGTATTTTTTTGAAATTGGTCTTGATTCTTTATAAAAAAATTCAATTAATCCCGATAATTGTTTTAGTTACAAGCGGAATTATTGTCAAAAACGATATACAAAAATCGCACAAAATATTGTCAAAACAACTAAAATTGCTAAATTTCTATTTAATCTTATTTTCCCATCCACTTTTTATCAATTTTTTTGCTTCTCTTCACCGTCTGAAACACTTATCATATCTATAATTGGCATCAATGCATACACAATTATAAACGACAAAATGAAAGGAAAAAAATCGTACTTATCACTAAATTAATCGGTTTCACAAAATATTCGTAAACTTTAAAAAAATAACAATATTGTCAATAAAGTCAACACACCCACAATCAAAAATATTACGAATTTTTTTGTAAATTTTTTTCTTCATTATAAAATTTCATTAATTCATTTCCTTCCTTTTTAACGTCTAGTAAGCACTGTTTTTTTCTGTTAAATACAATATCGATTGGACATCCTTCAAATCCAAAAATACTCTCTCAATTTGTTTTCAATATATCTTTGGTACGAAAAAAATGAATTAAATCTGGATTATTTGAGAAAAATACAAATTTTGGCGGTGCTTGGCTTACTTGAGTCGCATAATTGATTTTTAACGGCTCTACCTTTTCTCGTAGGAACAGGATTTTTGTGCAATTATTTCTGCTAAAATTTGATTCAATAATCCAGTTGTTATTTTCTTATGATATTCTTCGTTAATAAATCTCGCTTGTTCCAAAAATATTTACTGTTCTTTTCCCAGTCAACGCTGATATTGTCACAATCGGCGCATAATCCAAAAATGGCAAATCTGCTTTTACCAACTCAGTAAATTCCTTCACACTATTATTATTTTTTTCAATTAAATCCCATTTATTAACTGCAATAATAATTGGTTTTTCTTTCTTCGTAAATCAATCCCGCAACCCTTTTATCTTGATCAGTCAGCAACTCTGTCGCATCTAACATTAATACACAAACATCTGCTCTTTTTTATTGATTTTACTGCTCTCAAAACACTGTAATATTCTATTGAATCCTCAACTTTTGATTTTCTTCTAATCCCAGCTGTATCAATCAATGTGAATTTATCCCCATCGTATTTCAAGCTCGAATCAATCGCATCTCTAGTCGTTCCAGCCATATCACTTACAATTGAACGTTCCTCATTCAATAATTTATTTACTAGTGAAGATTTCCCAGCATTTGGTCTTCCCAAAATTGCTATTTTCAAACTATCTTCTTCCTCAACCTCTTTTTTTCATCATCAAATTTTTCAACTACTGCATCTAACAAATCACCTAAATTTGTTTTATGTTCTCCAGAAATTCCAATAACTTCCTCAAATCCTAACGCATAAAATTCCAAAAATATTTTCTTGGTCTCTCATATAATTATCAATTTTATTAACGGCCACAACTACTTTTTTTATCCTGTTTTCTCAAAACATTTGCTACATCTTCATCTAACCCAGTAATTCCAGCTTTTCCATCTACCAAAAATTATTACATCAGCTTCATCAATAGCTACTTGGGCCTGTTGTTTAATTTTACTCATCATAAAAATCATTTTGTTCTTGGTTCAAGTCCACCTGTATCTACTAATAAAAATTCTTTCCCAGACCACTCTGTTTCTCTATAAAAGTCTATCTCTTGTTACTCCTGGTTCATTTTTAACAATTGACAACCCTATCTCCTATCAATTTGTTAAATAATGTTGATTTTTCCCACATTCGGTCTCCCGACGATTGCGACTACTTGTTTCATTTTTCCTCCTAAAATTATTTATATCTTTTTTTGATTTTTGTTACTATGTATTTTTACTATTTTTAATTTTTTTCACAACAAAAATTTTTTTCTTGAAAAACTCAATTATTGCTATAACTTTTTAGTTTTTATTTCTAAATATAATTTTTTTATGCCACAATTGTATGCTCAATCTAAAAAAATACTTAAAAATTTTTATCACTATCAACTTTGGCATCTCATTTAATTTCTCTTCAATTTCCGCATTTGCACTAATTTTCATAGTAACTCTATCTGCATAATTTTTTTCTAAAAATTTCAATATTGTACACATTTTTGATTTGCATTTAAAAATGCTTCAATTTCCGAAGTATATTCGTAATCATAATCAATTATAAATGTTGATTTTTTTCTACATATTTTATAATTTCTGCTTCATTTACTGCTAATTTTGCTGTTTTCGCATAATTTCTTATTAAACCTCCAGCACCTAGCTTTATACCACCAAAAATATCTTGTTGCAACTAAGGCGACATTATATACATTTAAAATATTTAATATTTCTGCCATTGGCTTTCCTGCTGTATTTGTCGGCTCTCCGTCATCATTATACTTAAAAATATTCTTGTCCATTTTCAATTACTCGATAAAGTGGCACATTATGTGTGGCATTTGGGTGCATTTCTTTTTATTCCGTTTATAAATTTTTTTCTGCTTCCCTTACGCTTGAAACTGGTTTTATGTACCCTATAAATTTTGATTTTTTTCCTCAAATTCAATTATTGTCTCTTTTGCTACTGTATTCAAATTTTTCCCTCCTCACTTTTTAAAACTTCCACGACTAAAATTGTAAATATTTAATATTTAATAAAAATAAATCTCAGATAACCCTATTTTCAAGTAAATTAAGTATATCTGAGTTTTTTTATTTTACGGTAATTTTTTTCAATAAATAATTTAATCTGTAATTACCCTATTTATCTATCTTATCTCATATTTAATATTATTTCAAAAAAATTTTATTGAATAGTCACATATTCTTCTAATTGCTGATATTTCTTCGTTTTAACAAATTCTTTCTGCATTTTTTTCATAATCTGCATCTGTTAATTTTTTTAGCATCTTCGCCATTAGAATATGAACTCTTCATAAATAACGCTAATTCAACCAGTTGAAAAAGCCTCTTTATCCTCATCATAGTTATCTTTTTAACACTTTTTCAGAAACTTTCGCATTCTCAATATCATTTTATGTAATCTTCAAACATTTTCTTCTTATTTCCTGTCTCTAAATATTTTTCAGATTTTTTTCCATAAATTTTTTTCAAAAACATCAGCATATTCTTGACTATTTAATTCTTTCTCAACCTTTTTACTAGTTGTTCCTTTTTTTGTAACAACTTTAGTTCTTCCATTTTTTTCGCACTTCATTTTTTTCTGAAAGATTTTTGCACTTCCTACAAAAACTAATACTTGCGATGACCAATCCCAATGTAACTACTTTTTTTCAACACTTTAACTTCTCCTTTAATTCCCATTATTCACCAAATTGTTAAAAATTCTCTGTAAATTAATAATTATGATATCATAAAACAAAAATAATTTTTCTAGCATTTATTTTTAAAAAAATTCTTCTAAAAACTTGTTATCTTCTTTCATTTTTAGCTCTAACTTTTTTTAGCAATTGGACTCACATCCAATATTTTATAATTTTTCTTTCATAAGCGTTTTTATCTTCTAGCTTATCATTTATTCCTAAAATACTGAAAAAAATAACACCATTTCTCTCTGAAAATTATAGTCAAGCATTTCGTTTGAAACTTTTTCCCCTAAAAATATTATTTATGTAATCACTAACAGCTTTTTGCATATTCCTTTTTATCTGAATCTAGCATTGACTTACTCAAATAATAAGTCAGTTTCATTCCTCTATATTCTTCATCTGACACTCTATACATATCACGAATTTTTTTATCAGATAAAGCGTTTAACACATTTTCTAAAAATCTTTTGTTTTTTTCTTTTTCATCTTTTTCTTGAGAAGCATCTAAAATTTTCAGCATAAAAGCTATCTCCATATCTAGCTTTTACCTTTTCATAATATTCTTTTTTTCTTTTTTTGTGTCATTCATAGCATCATAATATCTATATGTTAAAAAGTAATTGATCATATTCATACGGATTATACTTCACATACTCATCCAAATATTTTTTTGCTTTTATTCAAATCTTTTTTTAGAACCTATCAAATATAAATTTATTAATTTCCCTAAAACTACATAATTCTTGTTATTTTTTTACTCAATAAATCTTCTAAATCTTTTTTTCTGAGCCTCAAGAGCTTTTTCATCATTTTATAAATTGAGGCGAATCCCTCAAATCATAATCTATTTTTTATTGTACTATTTATAATATCTCGGCTTGCACCTATTTTTTTGTTAAATCATTTCGAATTATTTCCTTTTTGTATACGCATTTCCTACGACACTTCCAAAAAAATAAAAAAACATCGCAACTGCTAATTTCTTCTTCATTTTATATCCCAAAACTCCCTTGTCTCCTTTACTTTCTATACCTTCATTGTCTGATTCCATAATTCGTCCATTTCCAAACTGAAAACTTTATTTAAAAAAATTCTGAATCTTTATCAGTTTCTTCCTTAATTCTTTTTAGAAATCCGTGTTTGCTCCAATTTGTCAGCATTTTCCTCACGTAATCCTATATTTTTGAATTTCCTCATTCATTATTGTAACATTAAAAAAATAAAATTACTTCTGCTCGTAAATTGTAATCTTCTACTTCTCTACTTACATTCGTAGAAGCCACTTCTTTTAAGTATTCTTCGACTCCTTTTTCAATCTCACCGTTATTATAATGATCTCTCAATCGGTTCAAGTAATACGTCAATTTCATAAAATAAAAAGCCTCATCAGAAAGACCAACCTCTTTTCTAAAGCTCTCTTTTTCCATCAAACTCAATACTTTTTTTCGTCAAAACTTCACGTTCATTCGCATCTTCAGTTTGATACAATTTTATCAATTCCCAAATAGGGTTTGTTTTTATACTTTTTCTCTAGCTCAGTCATATATTTATTAAATTCTTCTAAATTTCCAATTCCTCGATAATACACCATTTTTGAAAAAAATCTTCTCATATTCGTAAGGCGTATATTTTTACAAATAAATCTAAATATTTTTTTCATAATTTGAACCAATTTTTTTGACTCAAAAAAATCGTTATCAATGCTTGTGAAACTATATAATTTCTTTTATCTTTATCTAAAAAGAGCTTCCAATTTTTTTCACTCTCTCATTAATAACATTCTCATCATTCTCAAATGTTATCGTATCTCTTATTTCAAAAATCTAATTTTATAGTTTCATCTATTATTTTTTTGACTCACTCCGATTTTTCGATAAAGTTTCTTGAATTTTCTCCTTTTGAGAAAAATGCATTCAATTCAAGATTAGCTAACAAAAAAATACAGTCATACCAATAGCGTCGTCCTTTTTATCTTAATCACTTCCTTTTTATTTTTATCTAATCACAATTACATCAATTCTAACTCTATATTTACATTCATCAATTTTAAACAAAATGTTAAAAATTTTTGAAAAATACGTTTGCAAAAAAATTCCCGAATAAACAAAAACAGAATACGATTACTATTCCATAATTTTCTATTTTATTATAGAAATTTTTTTATTTTTTTCTCCCGATATTGAATACAATATTCTCCCACCATCTAGCGGTGTCACAGGTATTAAATTAAAAATTGCTAATGATAAATTTATTACTAAAAGTATATGTTGCTATCGTTATTATCATATTATTTGGTGTCAAAAATTCAACACTTATTTTTTTAAAATGATTAAAGCTATTATTGCTAAAATAAAATTCATAACAACTCCAGCAATCGCCACACAAAAATAATCCCAATCTATGCGGTTTCAATTCTGAAAAAAATCAACTGGAACAGGCTTCAACCATCCAATCAAAAATTTCGAACCACTTAGCAATATTAAAATCGGTAACATCATTCCTGCAAAAATCTAAATGTTTAATCGGATTCAGCGTTATTCTACCAGCATCCTTCGCTGTACTATCTCCAAATTTATAAGCCACATAACCATGAGCCACCTCATGAAATGTAACTGACAAAATGAAAAATAATTATTGCAATTACAATGTCACACGAAATCCCCATATTAAATACACACATATACAAAAAGTGACACGATTACTAATAAAAGAAAAACACAATTTCAATTTCGTGTACTCGAGATTCAATATTTTAAATTTTTTTCATAATAATTTCTTATTTTTTTCATACGTTTCCTTCCAAATGTTTTTCCGTATGGTTTATTATATCATACTTTTTTTATTTTTTCTTGTTTTTAAAGTTTTCCTTTTTTTCTCTTACGATTATCTTTTAAAAACATTTGTAGCGACACTTTTGTATTTTTTTCGATTTTTTTGTACTTTATAAAAATCAACAAATTTTTATTTTTTTAAAGGCTTCAACAAATTTTTTTATAGTAAAAAAATGAAGCTAATCCATAAAATATAATCCATTATAAATATTTTTTTGCTTTTTAATAATTTTAAAAAATTATTTATAATTCAAATATTTTTTTATGAAATAACTTCACTTATATAATTTATTTTTAATTATTTCTTAATTAGATTCTCCAACGCCATAAATTTTCAACAATTCTTCCATTTCTTCTTTTTCTTCCATTTCAGCAACTTTTTCTTACTGATAAAACAATTGATTTTTCTCTCATTTTTCTTCAATAATAATCGCTTCAACTTCATCTCCCACAGAGAATTTTTCAGAAATATCTTTTAAGAATTCTTTTGTTAATTCTTTTTAGGAATAATTCCATTAAATCTGTCAGTCAATTTAACTAAAACAAAAATTTTCTTGGATTTCAACTATTTTCACAGTTAATTTATTTCCTTTTTTTGTATAGAGCTGTAACTTCTTTCCAAGGAGAAGTTGTTAACTGCTTGATACTTCCTGCTAATTTTTCTCAGCTTTATCAAATGAAATCACTTTGAATTCTACTGTATCACCTTTTTATAAACTTTTTCTTCTTTTCTATCCCAAGAAAACTCATTTTTTTGTGAATAAATACTTCAATTCCTTCTTCCAATTCCACAAAAATTCCATATTCTTGAATATTTCTTATTTTTTTCCCGAAAAGAGTAGAATTAAAATCATAATTATCTTCTATTTTTCCCATTTATCATCTAATAATGCTTTTGAACTCAATGAAACTCTATTTTTTTCGTCATTAAAGTCAATTATTTTAAATTTAATAATATCTCCAACATTATATTTTTGATGTTAAATTTGTTACTTTTTCTGTAAGAAATATCCGAAATGTGTAACAATCCTTCAATATCTTTTTCAAGTGAAACTAATATTCCAAAAATCAAACACTTCTGTAATCGGTCTTTCCAACACTTCACCAATTTGGTATTTTTTTCTTTTCACTTTCTCCCAAGGATTTTCTTCCAATTGTTTTTACACTTAATTTAACATTTTTTTCTATCTTCTTCAATTTGAATAATTTTAGCTTCAATTTTATCATTTACATTATAGTTTTTTTCAACGCTTTTTGCACCATTATGCCAAGCCAATTCAGAAACATGTACAAATCCATTATTTCCATCAACAGACACAATCAATCCAAAAATCAAGAATTTCTTTAACTTCTGCAGTTACTACATCGCCTACTTTATGAGAACTCAAGAAAAATTTCCCATGGATCTTGCGATAATTGTTTAATACTTAATTTCAATTTATGTTTTTCACTATCTTTTTCAATAATTTTTCGCACTAACTTCTTCACCAATTCCAAATCTTTCAACTAAATCATTAACTTGATCCCATGAAACTTCTGAAATATGCACAAATCCAGTTGTTACTCCTAAATCCAAGATTACTCCAAAATCAAGAACTTCTTTAACTTTTCCGGTTACTACATCACCTTCATTTATCGAATCAAAAATATTTTTGTTCTTCTGCTTTTTACTAAATCTGTTCTTGAAACAGTAATACCATTTTTGTTTTTTTCTTTTATTATAAATTTGAATTCTTTTCCTGTATAATCTATATTTTTTTATCAAAAACTTGACAATGAAAAACGGTAAAAAAAGCATTGTTTTTTTCCCAACTTTTACATTGTATCCACCTTTAATTTTTTTATCCACTTTTCCTGTCACAATTTCATTTACTTCATACGACGCAAATTCTCTCTCTTTATCAAGCACAAATTTAGATACAATTATATTCTCTTCATCTTCTCTCAAAACCTTAACTTCTACAGTATCTCCAACATTAAAAATCTTTTATTTCACTACTTATAATTCTTCCTTCTTTTTTTTGAACCCAAATCTAAGTATGAATATTCCATCTCTTTTTCTAGTAATTATACCTTCAACGATATCTCCCTGATTTTTTTCTTCTGGTAAGAAATCATCTAACATTTGCTCAAAATTAAAAATCTTCCATGTTGTTATTTAGAAATTATTAAAATTTATTTTTAACAATTTCTTCTCCTTTCTCTGTTTATTTTTTTCTAATTTTATTTATAAAAATTTTATTTTTTTCCCCTATTTTTTTAAAAATTTTTTTCAAAAAAATTTATATTTTTTTAATTATCTTCTTTCATTTCAAATCCCCAAAAATTTATTCTTCAAAAAAATTTATCAACTTCTATCAATTTTTTTCAAATTTTCCAATAATTCATTTTCATCCTCGCCATCAGCAATTAACGTAAGTTTTTTTCACCTTGCTCAGCTCCCAAAGTCATTATTCCAAAAACATTTTTGGCATCAACTTCTTCATCTTTTCTTTTTGATTTTCAACGTTGATTTTATATTTTTTTTGCTAAACGTGCAATTAGTGTTGCAGGTCTCGCATGAACACCTTGCTCATTTTTTTGATTTCCACTTCTAATATTTTTCATAAATAAATCAACCCCTTTTTAACTTATCTTTGAAATTCTTGGTTCTTCTCTTAATTATACCATATGTAATGCCATATTTCAATTTTTTTACAATTTTTTTCGATAATCAAATTTTATGAATGAATTTATAAACTATCTTTTACTAAATTAATAAAACTAATTTAAAAAAAGCAAGGACTATAAAAATGCCCTTGCAAAAAAACTATTTTTATTTATTTTTGACTAAAATGAATCTGGTGATGAAACTACGTTCAAGTTTTCATCTATTTCAAAAATTAATGGTTTTCCAGTTGTTAAGTTTAATTTCAAGATATCTTCATCTGAAATATTTAACAAATATTTTATTAATGCTCTCAAACTGTTTCCATGAGTCGCTACAATAACGTTTTTACCTTCTTTTTAAGCTTTTTTTGAAATATCTGAATGCCAGTAAGGTAAAAACTCTTGCGATTGTATCTTTCAAACTTTCTCCAAGTGGTGCTTCTTCATCAGTTAAATCAGCATATCTTCTATCTGATTTTGGATAATATTCACTTGATTTGTCAATTGCAGGTGGTGCAACATCAAAACTTCTTCTCCAAATAAGAACTTGATCGTCTCCATATTTTTTAGCAGTTTCTGCTTTATTTAATCCTTGTAATGCACCATAGTGTCTTTCATTCAATCTCCAAGATTTATAAATTGGAATATACAATTCATCCAATTCTTCCAAAAACATAATTTAAAGTTTTGATAGCTCTTTTTAAGTAAGATGTGTAAGCAACATCGAAAACTAATCCTTTTTCTCTTAATGCTTTCCCTCCTGCTTTTGCTTCTTCAACTCCTTTAGGACTCAAATCCACATCTTTCCAACCAGTAAATTTGTTTTCCAAATTCCATTGGCTTTCACCATGTCTGATTAATACTAATTTCATAAGTTTCCTCCTTAAAAATAATATTTTTTTATTAATGTCACTCATTTTATGCTTAAAAACATAAACATCTTGTGTTATTTATAAACTTTTTATTTGATAGTAGCTTCGTCTCAAAAAAACAACTATTTTTTTCTTCAACTTCCACAACTGTTTCTGGAACAGCTGTATTTGTAGATAATTCTTTTTCAGCAATTAAATCTTCAAGACGTTCTTTTGTTGTCATCAATTCTTCAAGATTCATGTTATCGTAAGTTGCTTCTGAAGATGTTTTTTTATATTTATTCCTTGTTTTCTTAAAAAAACTGTCAACTTTACTTTGATTTTTGTATAAATAGTAACCAACTGCAACTGTTCCTACTCCAACTGCCGCTCCCACTAAATGCTCTTTTCTTTTATACTTCCGAATTTTTATCATTTTATTACCTCCAAATTTTTTTAATTTATTTATTATATTTTTTTCAAATAATCATATATTAATATTTTTTTATAACTATGTGAATTACTTCTTCTTGTAGAATCTGGTGATTTCTTGATACCTTTTTGTTAAATTCTTTTACTTTAAATTACAATTTATTTCAAAGCTATATATTTATCATCCGAATCTTCATCTGATCTCTTGCTAAAGAATATATGATCTATTAAATCACTTACATTCTCAATAGTTTTTATCATTTTTCACATCCACAACATAATGGAATTTCCCATTTTCAGCTTTTAACCGATAAATTCTCACTTCTTTATTCGATACATTATTTAATACAAGGTGTCGTCCAAAAGTTGTAAGCCACATAAGTGCTATTGCTGTAACTGATCTATTCGCCATATAGGATCTTAAAAGATACAATGCTGGTAAAATTTCAATGTCAAAGAAACCTTTTCGTTGTGTTTCCATGTAGGCGTGTTCCATAATTGCCGCTGTTGTAAGTCCCGCTGTAAAATTGTTTATATCCAATTGTAATTTTTCAATTTTACTTTTTCCAAGTCCGTACAAGAAAGAAAGCAAAATCGCAGCTCCAGAATATACAGACAACGAATCTATTGATTTTTCCTCAAAATCTTCCACTAATTTTACCGAAGTCATGCCATGCTCAACTGATAATGCTGTCGCAGTTCGATAAATCACTTCATCAATCGTAATTTCCTCTGGCTCAAAAGTTATAAGCAATGTATTTATAGTTTTATTATATCGTAACGCTGTACTTTTTTTGCTCCAACTTTTATTGTTTCAAAAATTTTTTTGTGTCAATAATTTCGTGTGAAACTTTAAATCTGACACGATTCGGTAACTTATGCAATACCGTCAAAGTTAATTTTTTTCATATAATTTCCTCCAAAATCAGATACGCCACAAAAAAATTCTATTTATTGACATCATATTTTAGAAGTCTTAATGAATTTCCAACTACTAAAAATTGTTATTGAATTATGTAAAACTGAACTATATATTGCTGGTAGCAATCCTGTCGCACCTAATACAAGTGCAAAACTGTTTATTCCAATCGCCATCGCAAAATTTTGTTTTATAATTTTTACAGTATTTTTAGCTAAACCGATTACAGCTGGTATTAACAACGGATCGTCAGAAGTTATTGTAACATCGGCGCCTTCCATTGCAACATCTGTTCTAGTACTTCCAAGTGCTATTCCTACATTTGCGTAAGAAAGAGCTGGAGCATCGTTTATTCCATCTCCAATCATAATAACTTTTGATCCGATTGAACGGAATTTCAATATATCTTTCGCCTTATCTTCTGGTAACAATTCAGATTCATATCTATCCATCGACATACTATTTGCAATGGTTTCAGCCTGTTGTCTCAAATCTCCTGTAAGTAGCACAATATCGTCTATTCCTTGATTTCTCAAACGGTTCATAGCTTTTTTTGATATTTTCCCTTGGTGGATCAGAAACTCCGATTACACCGATTAAATTCTCATTTTTTTAGCCACATAAATAACGATTTCTCCATTATTTTGCATTCCTTTTACCACGTCAACTGACATCTCTACCGAAATATTATTTTCTTCCATGTATCTTCTGCTTCCCACACGAATAATATCCTTATTTACATAAGTTTCAATTCCTCTTGCCACTCTAATTACATCTTCTTTATGTCGTGGTATTTTTAATCCTCTATTTCTTACTTCGTTTAAAATCGCACTTGCCAAAGGGTGTGTAGAAGTTTCTTCAGCGATGCAGACTAATACAATCATTCTATTATCTTTCATATTTTTAGCAAAAGTTTTTTTACTGTTTGAACTTTAGGGTTTTCCTTCTGTAATTGTTCCAGTTTTATCAAATATTACAGTATCAGCCTTTGAAAGTTCTTCCAAATAATTGCTTCCTTTAATCAAGATTCCGTTTTTAGCAGCTGTATTAATTGAAGCAGAAAATGCTGTTGCTGTCGACAATCTTATTCCGCATGAATAGTCAATTACAAGCATACTCAAGGCCTTTTTGTAAATTTCTAGTTGAAGCGTAAACTATTCCAGCAAGAAGGAAATTTAACGGAATCAACTGTGCAGAAAATGCATCGGCGTAAGATTGAATGTCCGCTTTGTTAAACGAAGCATCTTCCACCAATTTTATAATTCTTGAAGCCGTTCTATCATCTCCAACTTTTTCAGCTCTTACAGTAATATTTCCACTTTTTCAAAAAGCGTTCCAGCAAAAAACTTCCTGTCCTGTTTCTTTTTTTAACAGGCATGTATTCTCCAGTAATCGCCGATTGGTCAATTACCGCACTTCCCTTTTTCAATTGTTCCATCGACACTTATTTTTTTCTCCAGTTTGAACAAGTATCAAATCATCTTTTTTTAATTTCTTCAATTGGAACTTTTTTTCGCCACTTGGTCTTCATCTTCAGATGCTTTCCAAAACATAGTTTTCTCCAACACTTAGCATATCTTTTAATTACACCACGAGTTTTTTTCATAGTATAAGCCGTCAAAAGTTCTGCAATTCTTTTCTAAAAATCATAATTGTCAAAGCTGTTCGCTCACTTCCTAAAGCGATACTACTTACAATCGCCGTAGAACTCAATGTATCCGCATTCGGACGCTTATTCTGAATCAATGACAAAATTCCATTTTTTTAAAAACAGGCAATGCCAAAGAAATTGTTGAAATAGTTTTGTAATTAAAGAATCTTCTAATTCCAGTCAATTTTTGTTTTTGGACCTGGAAGTAAAAGCAATAATACTGTCGCTCCAATATTTTTTTCATAATTTCTTTTGGTGATTCTTCCTGTAATCGTCTTTCTATCACATATTTATTCGATGCTTGTTTTTTTCTCATTTTTGTAAATATCCACCAAATACCCATTCAATGTATTTTTGAAGCAAAGATACAAAAATTTTCTCCAGTTAACGAAAAGTTATCAAAATAAATAAGTACAGAACCTGTAATAGTTGAAATTTCAACACTTTTTATATAATGAACTTGCATTAAACGCTTTGTTATTTCTTCTTTGTGAACGCCAAGATATTTTAACGCTCTTGAACGAATTCTAATTCTCCCACGAATTTCATGCAAAAATCTCACAATTTAGCAAATAATTTCTACCAGCCATAAAATTTTCCTTTCTTTTTTTATTCCACAAACTTAAAGTCTTTTTATCAAATCATAAAAAAATTTCCAGATTATCTTCTATTTCTTTCAAGGATTTATTTTCATACAATTCGGGATGATTGATAACCGTTTTCCAAACTTTGTTCATCCATTCAAGTATTTCCTTTTCCGAAATCAAATTTGGATCATAATAAAGCAAAAATTTTATTCGTTATATACGAATATTCAACACTTTTTATCCCTTTTTTTGATAAAATCAGTTTTTTTACTTCATTATCATATTTTTTTAATTCCTCTGGAACCTTTGATAAATTTGGAACAAATAGCCTAAGTCTTCCAGGAATACTGTGCACTACCTTTATCTGATTAAACATCAGATATGTTGTTCTAAAAAAATTTTTCTAACATCTTTTTCCCTTTCAATTTTTTTGTCTACTATTTTCTTTTCTCATCTGATAAAAAGTCTAGAAGCCCACCATAACAATGTAGCTCCTTTTAGGTAATCCTGAACTTTCCATAATTTTTTTATTCCATAAAAAAATAAAAAAATACCTGCAGTTAATGTCTTCAAATCCAAATAACCTTTACTCTTGTTATAAACAGCCATATCTGCTGATTCAAATATCTGCTTTTAACAACTCTTTTTATTCTCCCAGATTTATTTTTTTCAAGGCTTCCTCATCCAAATGAAGCAATCTCAACACTACCAAATACAAAAAAAGAACTTTCAATAACTTTTTTTCATCAAAATAAATCAGAATACTTCCAGTAATAGAATTAACTTCCACAGAATTTATCCCTGTTTATTCTCTGAATATTATTTAAAAAAATTCCTCTTTCAACTCTTCGTCATCTTTTAACACTTCCGTCTGCAACCGCAAACGCCCATTTTGATAATGTTTCACTTGAATAACGCCATAAAAAACTTTGTAACATAAACTGACTCCTTAAACTTTTTTTATAATTCATTATATACCTTTTTCATTTTTAAATTACAAGGTCGTTTCATCAGTAAATTGCGTTAATTTTTTTCTCTTAATAAGCTACTCCCTTATAAAAAAAGCCTACAACTTCTTGCTAAATTTTTATTAAGATAATTTTTTTATTACTTTATAAAATCTCGAACCAATAAAAAGTATTACACCTGCAAAAATGATAAATATATCAAAAAGACCAATATTTTGACTCCTATTAATACAATTTTTCTCTTTTCTTTTGCATCAACAATACTTTCACAGTTTATTCTCCCCGAACTGCTTGAATGAGAACCACGACTTCTCCAAAAAGATGACGAATTTTCTTGCTCATCATCACCAGATTTTTTTAGATTTTCCATCTCCTTCTCCATCTGAATGTCCTCTCGAATGCCCTCCGCTACTATGTTCTCCACCATAGTGACCACCATAATGATGACTTCCACCACTTCCATGAAAAATGACCATGTCCTCCGCCGTGAGAATGTCCGCCACCACCTCTTCTTACTAATTTTTTTCCATTTTGACCTCTCTTTCTTCACTCTTTTTCATTTTTTTCAATTTCTGTAATCTCAAAAAAATTCAATTTTTTTATTCACTTTTCCAATTCGTTTTCCCAGTTGTATTTGCTATTTGTCATTTATTTCCCCCATTCTACTTTCTATTCTTCAAATCCCTTCAATTCCTCACTCTTCAAATCCCATTCTTCCATCATTTCCATCTCGTCACTATCCAATCTATCAAATTCCTCCCGAATTTCCATCAATTTTTCCAACATCATTTTTTTGCCCAGCTTCTTCATAATCTTTATTCAATTCTTCCCGTTTTTTTCTGAGATTTTCTCCATTTTTCTTCCAATTTCGCAATATCTCTTTTTCAATTTTTGAGATTTTTTTAGAAAGTTCCTTTTGCTCGTGATATGACAATTTTTGCTCTTCTTTTGTTTCAATGTCAGTTGCAGTTGGATTCGATTTATTATTTTTCAAACTTTCCTTGTAATCTTCGTAATTTCCTTTAAATTTCGTAAGACCATTTTCATCAAGATAGTAAATTGTATTACAAACTGTGTCTAAAAAAGTGTCTGTTGTGAGAAACGACTAACATTGTTCCGTCAAAAATCTTCCAATGCGTCTTCCAAAAACTTCAATTGAGTAAATATCCAAATGGTTTGTTGGCTCATCTAAAATTAGAAAATTTGCTCTTTGCATATACAATTTTAAGAATGAAACTCTAACTTTTTCTCCACCGCTTAATTTTTTTCTACTTTTTTTCAAAACATCGTCGCCCTCGAAAACAAGAAAGCTCCCTGCAAGTGTTCGCAAAATATTCTTCCGTCAAATTCAGAGAATTATTAATTTCCTGCAAAAATATTGTTTGCTGGAGTCAAATCCATGTGATTTTTGGTCGTAATAACCAACTTTTTACACGAGAACCGTACTCAACTGTTCCTGAATCCTGTTTCAATTTATTTACCAAAAATTTTTTTAGCAAAGTCGATTTCCCAATCCCATTTTTTTTCCAATAATTCCAACTCTTTCGCCACGAAATAGCTGAAAAACTCACATTATTCAACACTTTTTTTGTTGTCGAAACTTTTTGAAATTCCATTCACTTTTAAAAACATTGTCACCAGTAATCGTATCTGTTTCAAATTTTAATTTCATTCTTTGCGGATTAAAAAAACAGGGTCGTCCATTCGCTCGATTCTATCCAGAATTTTTTTGTCGCCCTTTTGCCTGTCTAGCCTTTATTCCAGCACGGAATCTGTCAATGTATTCTTCCATTTTTCTTAATTTTTTTCCTGCTCTTTTTCGTAACGCTTCATTTCCCCTTCAAAATCATCTCTTTTTGAATAATAAATGCAGAAAAAAATTCCCATCATATTTATGCAATTTCTTATTCTCAATTTCAAAAATTTTTGTTACAAACATTATCCAAGAAAAATTCTATCATGTGAAACAAGCAAAAAACGCCTTCGCATACCGTTTCAAGTAATCTTCCAGCCACTCAATCGAAACCAAGTCCAAATGGTTTGTCGGCTCATCTAAAATTAGCAAATCTGGCTCAGACAACAACAATTTTGCAAGTGAAACCCTAGTCTGCTCTCCACCACTCAAATCTTTCAGCACCAAATTGTAATATTCCTCAGTCAGCTCCAGCCCAGTCAAAATCTGCTTTTATCTTATACTCAATATCATATCCGCCCTTTGCCTCATAAAGCGACGACAACTCCGCAGACTTATTAATCAATTTTTTTCCAGCTCATCATTTTCAGCCGTTCCCAAAAGCAAATTAACCTTCTGAAGTTCATGCCAAATTTCCTCTCTTCTGCAAAAAACCGACATCATCTCTTCATAAATCGTATTTTTTTCATCTGAAAATTCATGATTTTGCGATAAATACCCAATTTTCATAGAAGGACTTTTCACAATATTTCCAACTTCATTCAAATTATCTTCCGCCCCATCAATTCGCTCTCTATCAAGCAACATCCGAATAATTGTCGACTTCCCAGCTCCATTCACCCCAACAAGCCCAATCTTATCCTTCTCCTCAATCGTAAAATTAATATCCTCCAATATATATTCCCCAGCAAACTGCTTATACACCCTATTAAATTGCACTAAACTCATCAAATTCCCTTCCTTTTCTCTATTTTATCAATTATTTTTATCCTATATTTTAATATTATTCGTTAAATTATATCATTTTTTTGATATTTGTTTACAATGTTTGAGAAATTGTCACAGTTTGAGAAATTTTTCAAAAATATTTAAGTTTGACAAAAAAATATTAAACTATGATATTATAATACTTATAAATTTTAAAAAAAGAAGGTAATTTTATGAACAAAAAAAGAAAATTAACACTATTGTTGGTTCAATTGGAGCATTTATTGGAGTTTTTTTGTGTTTATAGCCTATATTCCTCAAATTATCGCTAATTTAGGAGGAGAAAAAGCTCAGCCTTGGCAACCGCTCACAGCTTCAATTTCTTGTCTAATTTGGGTTATTTACGGATGGACTAAAGAACCTAAAAAAAGATTTCATCCTTATTGTTCCAAATTTAGCTGGTGTAATATTAGGATTTTTTTAACTTTTTATTACAGCTTTTTTTAAATTTTTTTATTATACTTTTTATAAAAAAAGCAAAAAGAGGTTTTATTCCTCTTTTTTTATTTTATCAGAAATTTTTATTTATTTTTTTCTAGTATATAAATAAAAAAATATGTTATTTCGAAAAGTTTTTTTCTAGTATAAGTTGAAAAAGTTTACTATTTTGACAAATTTTTTTCTTCTGTATACTGAAAAAAATAACTATTTTTACAAATTTTTACCCTACTACTCTCAAAAACTCTACAATTTCTCACAAACAAAAATGAAATATCTTTAATCAATATTTCTGATTTAGAAACAAAAAAATTCCACTTATTTTACTTATTTCTTTTTAAAAATCAATTTATCATCTTCAAGTTTTTTTCAATGATTCCGTATTTTTCATAATATGACTGTTCATATTCAAAAATCTATCAATATCTTATTTTCATAACATCTTTTCAAAAATTTCTTTTATCTCCATATTTGAAATATCAGAAAAAAATATCATTTGGAGAAACGCTTTGTGTTTCTATTTTATAAACTTTTTCTGTAATTTCCCAAATATCAGTTGTTCTCACTATTACAAAATTTGAATCTTCCCAAAAATAAATTATTTTCATAAATCAATGAATAATCTTCATCTTGAAAAAGAATATCTCCTTGAATATCATCTTCAGCTACTATAATTTTTATTTCTCTTAACTTTTTCACCTTTAATAATTATGTCTTTAATAATATTTTCTCCCTACCTCAATTCTCTTCGCTTCACTTTTTCTAATAACTTCTTGAGGGTTTCCTTCCTCATCACACCACTGAAAATGCAAAAATTCTTTTGTTTCTTTCAATAAATATCCTTCTTTTTGGTAATCATTTTTCAAAAAAATATTTTCAATTTTATTTTATTTTAAGATATCTAAATAATTCTTTAAAAAAACTTATTTTTTTCAAGTTCAACAATTCTTCTATTCTCAGAATTTCTTTCTTTTTATTTTTTTCTTTCATTGACGCTAAATATTCCGTATTTTTTTGCAATCCTTTTTAAATCATCTATTTTTTTATAAATCTAAATCCGCCATTTTTTTCCCATATTTACTAATTGAAGTAAAAAAATAGCAAATTGTCCATTAATCCCAACAAAATTTCCAACAGCAAATCGTCCTTTAGATGAACGAAAAATATTCAAGTAACTCATCTTTTTCCAATTTTTTTCTAAAAATTTTTTTCATAAAATTTTCTCCTCTAAAAAAATCATCTTCCCATAATATTAACTTTCAATTCTCCCAACAATTTTTTTATCACAAAAACAGTCAAAAATCAAAAAGTTTTTTTCATAAATAACTTCTTTTTCTCCCAGCAAAATTATTTTTTTCTCCAAAGTAACATCCAAAAATTTTCAAAAAAATCTTTTTCAATTCCCAAAGCAAAAGCATAAATATACATTTGCTGAAAATTTTCGATTAATTCATCTTCACTTGAAAAAGTGGGAATTTCCAATTTTTCAAAAATTTAAAAATGTATTTTCCGAATGATTCAATTTCATTCATGGCCAAAAAGTCCATTTTCAGTATATCGCACGATTAATTTCTTGTAAATAAAAAAATAAAAATTACAAATGTCAGTGGAATTAAAAATATAAAAATCTTAGTCCAAATATGAATGCAATATTTAGTAACATAAAAACAATACAATGAAAAATAATAATAACAATGCAATGAAAAATTTTTTTAGTATTTTTTTGAGTTATATTTAGAAAGTATCGGTAAAAAAATAATATTCTTAGCAAAAAGACTTTCCAAGGAAAAAAACGATTATTACAGCTAAAACTAAAAGTCCAAAAATTTCCTTCCCCACTTCCAAATTTTACATCTTTACTTGTCATTATAATTGAAGCTAAAATAACTCCAAAAATAAAAAAATATAAAAATCCTGAATTTTTTTCTTGTAAATTATAAATTCTTCCAATTTTTTTCGAGCGACCAAAATGAACCTAAAAACTTTTTTTCTTCGTCCTTTTTATAAATCTCAAACATTTTTTTCAAAAAAAGGATCTAAAGGTTTTTTTATCATATGAACTACTCGAAGAACTGTTGCTCGAATTATCCGACGAAGAATCCGAAGAACCCTTTAAAAATTACATTTATCAAAAAAAGCTACTAAAAAGTTATTAACACTTGCAAGACTTCTCTAAAAAATCTCTTTTCTTCTATCAATATTTTTTTCATCCATTTTCGGCAATTTCTCTCTATTCCAAAAAAACCTTGATAATCATTTAAAATCCCATTTTCAGAATCTGACAAGCTATCTAAAACCCATCGCTCTTCTGCAAAAAAAGCTCATCTTGTCTATAATAATTACTTTTAGATTTTTTTCCAAATTTTTTTCTTATACAAAAATATTCGTTTGAAAATCCATATTTTCAAAAAGTTTTTTTCTCGTCCCGCAATTATAAAATTTTTTTCTCCACCAAAGAAAAATATCCCAATATGAAAAATTTTTTTCTCCGTCCTCGAATTATTCAAAATTCCAACTCCCATTGCAGAAATACTTTTTTGGAACTTTCAATTTTGGTAGCACATCTTTTTTTGAAAAAAATTTTTACCCCAAAAATTTTACTGTCCAAAAAGCAGTAAATCAGTAAAATTATAATCGCAATTATATAAATAATTGTTATTTCTCTCATAAAATCCTCCAATAATAATCAAAAAAATTTCAAATGAAATTTCTTCATTATTCCTTCTCATTTTCAACTTCTTTCTCATCACTCCACTCATCTCTAGATTTACTAGAATTAAGAACATATCTAGATCCCGAAAAACATTATTTTTTTGAGAACATACTTTTTCATCTTTCCACTTCCTCCAGCATACACAAATGTTTTTTTCAAATGAATAAACCCTTGTCAATTCCAATAATGAAAAATAATCTTAAAAATAAATCCTATAACAAAAAGCAAATCTTATAGTGTAAAATTGTTCTCCAAAAAAATATAAATTACGCCGTTATTGATAAATTTTTCCTAAAAATTCCACCAAATATTCCAGTCGCTATTGCTGAAAGCCCGGAAACCATCGCATAAGCTCCCACATAAGCATCAGCAGGTTCTCCAGAAACTTCCATCATCAAATTTAATAGACTTAATGTTATTGCTGTAAATCCAATCGCATCAATTACCGCAGCTGCAAAAAGCATTGACATTTTGTTATCTTGAGTCATCGAAAAATATGTAAGGACATAATATGTTGTAAAAAAATATTCCCATTCGCAACATCGTTTTATTCCCGTATTTATCAGAAAATTTTCCATACACCAAATAAAGTACGCTTGACAAAATTGCTGTTAAAACTCCCATTTGTGAAATAAACATTGTATTTACACCAAGTATTTTGATTCTATAGTATTCTGTCATTGGTTTCAAAAATTCCCATGTAAAAAGCCACACAGAAGCAAATCTTAAATAATCAACAAAATTCTTATTCTTAAAGGCCGTTTTTATACTTACTTTTTTTAGCGTCATCACCTAAATCGAGAACATAATGAAGACACATAAATATTGCTGAACCTATTGCCGAAAGCGACATTGTTGTTGTCAAAAAAATAGCATTGCAAGTTTTCTGTTAGGCATTGATAAAACATATCCATAAAACAAAGTATAAACTACTGTAGATAATGAAGAAAAATAAATTACGCACTCCAAAAATATTTCCCTCTTTCTTTTTTTGTTAATAATCGTTGTCATTACCGCTGTCCACACATTATTTTGAAAATGGCGAAACAATAGCATAAATAAACATTACCATAAAGTATACTCCCTGTTTTCTCACATCAAAAAGAACAGCAAAAGGCATTATGCATATTACCAATCTTGAAAGAGTTGTCTGCTATTACCATTGTCTTTTTTTCTACTTCCAAGAATATTATTTACCTTACTTGTAAATATTTGCAATAAATATCCAGCCGTTGGCAAAGACGACACAATCGAGATAAAAAAAGAACTCATATTAAAATAAATCGCCAGACTTAACAGTACAAAGCTCTGCATTCCTACCGAATACCCATTAAAGAACATAACTTCTAATATTGCATATTTTTTTGTATTTTCTATCGAACGTTCTCTATTCATATTTTCCTCCAATTTCTCCTGTCGCACTAATCGACGGTCTAAAAAAATAGGCAAAGAGAACTAATTCAAAACTGAACAATCTCTTCGCCTAACTACATATTTATTTTTCTAATTTTAATTATTTATTACCACCAAATAATTTTACCAATCATTCCAGTCAAATCATCCATTACATTTCCATCTTTATTCGCATCCAATAAATTTGTAATCATACTCATAATTCCACCTTCTCCAGCAAAATTTGTTTGCAAGATTTGAAGTTAAATTACTAATTCCTTGTGCGTCTAAATTATTTTTCTTTTTTTCTGTTGTCCTAACGCTCCCAAAAACTAATGGTGCTAAAGTTTCTAACATCTTCAAACTTCCTTGTGCATCTAAACCACTCGATTGAGAAACTGCATTTGCCACATTTTTGTGTATTTCCACCAAATAAATGGCTCAAAAATTCCTGCTCCGTCTTTTTAAATCTGGATTTTGTAAATATCCTGCTACATTATTCAAAAACTGAACCATCATGTTGCTCCAACGCATTATTCAACGTTTGTGCACCTTCTGGTGTATTTGAATTTTTATTTAAAAGCTCCCAACAATGCTGGAAGTCTCGCCATTATTGCATTTTTAGTTTGGTCATCAGTTCCACCAATTTGCTCTGCTAATTTTTCCTAAATTTTGTCCTTGTAATAATCCCAATAGTGCTTCTAAATTCATAATTCCTCCATTTTTATTTTTTATATTTTTTTGTGAAAGAGATCTATCTTCCACCTCTCTTGCCATAAATACTAGCTCTCCTGTTTTCTGAGTAATTTTTTTACACTATAAATCACTCCATTTGAATACAAAATCGAACTTTCTAAAACCGTTATCATCCATTTTTTTGATAATACTTGTGCATAAATCTTTTTCGCTTCCTCATCTGACATCGCTGAATCTGAAACTTGAATTAAATTAACAACCATATTTTTCAATAGTCGCCAAATTTTTGACCTGTTACAACACCAACTTTTAAAAAACATTCCACTTACATTCACACCTTGATAATCCAAAACATAATTAGAATTTGATCCTTCTCTCGAATTAATTTTCGAATAATAGTAATTTCTATTATCAAAATTCAATTTCTCAAATTTCCCAATAGCGATATTATTTTCCCTCGATTTTTTTGTCAAAAATTCTGTATTATTGTATCTATGGAGTTATTAAAAAAATAAACTTTTTGCTCTTCTTTTTTTAGCTTCCATCTCTATTTTCTTCTGTTCTTCCATCTTTTTCTTTTTGTTCATTACATGCTAATACAAGAAAAACTGATAAAAAAACCCTGCCAATAATATTTTTTTATTCTTCATTTTTTTCATCACCTTATATCTGAACCTTTTTATAACTAAAGCTCAAGAGTCCTTTTTATCATTTTTTTATAATTCTATTACTTTTTATTTATGCTAATTATACAAAAATACGATTTAGAAAAAAATATTACGATTATTTTTTTGTCTTATAATTAAATTTCAATTTTTTTATAAATTATATAAATCTTGTTAAATTCCACGGTATAACATTCCTTAACGATTTATAAAAAAATAGTATTTATCACTTATAAAAAAATTACCACATTCCTATTAATTCACTAAATTCCCTGTAATTTTTTTCAATTTTACCTTTAAAAAAAGAGCTATAAAAAAATAAGTTTTACTTATCTTTAAATAGCCCTTTTTATAAATTCAATGAATTATTTTTTTCTATTTTTGTATAAGGCATTAAAGCTATTTGTCTTGCTCTTTTAATAGCTTTAGCTATTTTTCTTTGAATCTTTTGCATCTAATCCTGTAACTCTTGCAGGAGAGATTTTTACCTTTATCATTCATGAAATTTTTAACAAATCTACATTTTTGTAGTTAATATCTTCAACTTTAAATTTTACTTTTTGGTCTTCTTTTTCTTCTTTTTAAAATTCTGTAGATGGTTTCGCTCTCATAGTCACCTCCTAATTTTTTTACCCTAAAATGGGAAATCTTCATCTGAATCATCCGAATTACCATTATTTCCAGCAAATGGTTTTATTATCTGAATGTTGCGATTGATTATCATGGTTGTGTGAATTATTGTAATTATTGTTATTGTTATAATTACTACTACTGTAGTTATTATTAGAATTATTATGTGAGTAGCTTCCTCCACCATTTGAAGGATTATTTGATCCTATAAAATCAAATTTTTCTACTATAACTTCGGCAATCCATTTATTCTCACCATTTTGTTCATAACTTCTAACACTTAACCCTACCTTGTACACCTATTTGACTACCTTTTCTAAAGTATTCAGCAATAGTTTCACCAGTTTTTTCCCATGCAACACAGTTAATAAAATCTGCTTCATCTTTATTTCTTGACACGGCTAAAGTAAATCTAGTATTTCCTTTCCCGGTACTTGTATATTTTTAATTCTGGATCCTTTGTCATTCTTCCAATTAAAACTATATTGTTCATAATTTATTCCCCCTCATAATCACTTGAATTATTTTTATAACCCCCATTATATTTAATCTAATTAGTCATTTTTTTACTATCATATATTTCAAAAATAGATTCTTCAATGTTTAATCTAGCTTCAACTTCAGCTAATTTAATTCCATCAATTTGGAATGTAGTTAAAACATAGTATCCATTTTCTTTTTTTCTTAATAGGGTAAGCTAATTTTCTTTCTCCCCAAACTTCTGTTTTAATTTCTGCGACTTCTGATTTTGCTAAAGTTTCTTCAACGAATTTAACTTTTTGCTTGTTTTTTTCTTCATCAGTTAATTGCGTAGAAAGTATAAACATAATTTCGTAATTTTTCATTCTTTTCTCCTTTCCTTTGGCTTTTTAGCCCTACTTCTTAAAATAGAGCAGGCTTTGTCTTAGTATTATATCAAAAAAATTTAATTAAATCAAGAATATTTTTTTATTCTTCAAAAAAATGGTGGAACAACGAATCCGTCTCCCATAAAATCATTTTTCTTTATTTTCATCTTCCATTTCTGGAACTTCTTCTTTTTCAACACCATTTTCAGACTTTTTTTCAGTTTCAGCACCATTTCCCACTGTTGCTTTTTCCGCAGTTTCAGACTTTTCAAGAGTAGTTCCTGCTTTTAGCAGTAGCTTCTTTGTGTGGTGTAAATACCATTCCCTCAAGTCACTTTTTCTACATCTTTAACTTCTTTAAAAATCTGTTGCTATTAATGAAACTTTTATTGTTCCTTCTAATTCGGGATCTAGGATAACTCCCCAAATTAATGTTGCTCCTGCACTTCCAGTTTTTTTCGAAACTGTTTCAGAAACTTCTCTTATTTCGTGTAATCCTATATCTTGTCCTGCTGTTATATTTAACAATACTTTTTGAGCACCTTCAATTGATTTTTTTCTAATAACGGACTGTTTAATGCTTGTTCTGTTGCAGTCTTAGCTTTTTCCATCTCCGCTACCTTCTCCAAATCCAAGCATTGCTATTCCTGAATCTTGCATAATTGCTTTTAACATCTGCAAAATCCAAATTTACAAATCCTTGTTTTGTAATTAAGTCAGAAATCCCTTTAATTCCAACTCTCAATACACTATTTGCTTCTTTGAAAGCTGTCATTAAAGTGATGCTAACATTTGGCAATTCAAATAATTTATCATTTGGTATTGCTATTAATGTATCCACTTGTTCTTTTTAAATTTTCTATTCCTGCATCTGCGTTATTCTTTTTTTAACGCTCCTTCAAACTCAAATGGTTTTGTTACCACAGCTACTGTTAAAAATTCCCATAGATTTAGCTATTTCAGCAACAATTGGAGAGGCTCCAGTTCCTGTTCCTCCACCCATTCCGGCAGTTATAAATAGCATATCTGTTCCTTCTAATACTTCTTTTATTTTTTCTTCAGACTCTTTTGCTGCAATTCTCCCTTTTTCAGGATCAGCACCAGCTCCCATTCCTTTTCCCAAAAGAACTTTTTTCCCTGCTACCGATCTGTCTAAATCTTGCTGATCAGTGTTTATAGCTATAAATTCTACATCATTTATTTCACTTTGAATCATATCGTTTATCGCATTTCCTCCAGCTCCACCTACTCCTACGACTTTTTAGTTTTCTGTCGCATTGCTAGAATTCTCCATCTTAATCATTTTAGCCACTTAAAATATATTTACCTAATTCTATATGTTTCACTGAGATTCAGTTTACTTTTACTTGATTATTTGTAGACATTTATAGTCACAAAAATATAATCATTGATATATTTTTTTTAAAGTAGCTTCTCCTTTCTTTTTAAATTATCTATATTTTTATTGCCTTGTAGTTATGTCTTTATATCTTAGCTCCACCGTTTTAAAATCCGTATGTTGAGCTTTTTAATTTTTGTACAGTCTATACATCTGATTGTACTTTTCCTCATCCACAAACGTATCTACATAAACTCTAGTATTATCTGTCAAAAATTAATTGATAACTTTTTGTCAGCTAATCTTATTTCAGATATTAAAGCATACAAGTCTTTATTTTTTTATTTTTGAAATAATTGTTTTTAAATCCGTTCATAGTTGCACTATCAGAATATATTATTACTGGTATATTTTTTTGAGGTGTTTCAGAAATATCTCCATATAAATTCAAATTTGCATCTGCTAAAAAATATATCAGATCCCTTTTTTTACGTAAACATAAGGCTGTCTTTCATCTAGCTGTATCTCAATCTTATTCGGATATATTTTTTTATAGAAATATTACTAACCCTCGCATCACTTTTTTTATCAAATCTTGTATTTTATTAGTATCCAAATAGATGATATTTTTTTTACCCTTCATATCTTCTAAATGGCTTTTTTTATATCCTGTCTAAGCAATTCGGTATTCCCTTTTATGTCAACTTTTTCTATCTTAAAAATAATCAGTATTCAAAAAAAGTAACTGTTGAAAAATACCTATTGCTAAAACTACTAATAAAACTAATGTTTGGTATACTCTTCTCATATTCAAACTCCACTCGTTAGTATTATACACTTTTTTTACTATTATTCAATTTTTTTATAAAAACTTTTCATTCAAAATTAATATTTTTTTAATATTTCCTTTTTATTTTTCCAATATAATAATTTCTGTTTCCAATTGTATTCCAAATTTTTTTCTAATACAACTTCTTTTTACATGTTGAATAACACCTATTACATCAGAAAAATTTTGCATTTCCTAAATTTGTAACGAAATTAGGGTGTTTTGGTGACACCATTGCATCTCCAACTCTGTATCCTTTCAATCCAGCATCAGAAATTAATTTTTGTCTGCAAATGTTCCTTCTGGATTTTTTTAAATGTACTTCCTAAATTTGGTAAATCTAAAGGATGTTTGAAGGCCCTTTGATCTCTTTTTATCTTGAGATGTCTGCTTTATCAAATCCTCTTCCAAATTTAAATAACGCTGAAACTACAATCCAGTGATTTATTTTTAATTTCAGTAGTTCTATACTCAAATTTCAAATCTGATGTTTTTCAAAGTTACTATTTCTCCATCATTTTTACAAACTTCTACTTCTTCAATACAGTCAAAAAAATTTCTGTCCCGTAAGCTCCACCATTCATATTAACAAGTCCACCAACAGATCCGGGAATTCCTGTAATATTTTCCAATCCAGAATAGTCATTTTTCTTCCATAAATTTTATCAAATCGTCTAAATCTAGTCCCGCTTCTACTCTTACCAAATCATAATCATCATGTTTTTTTCCACAACTTCAATTTTTTTGTAATTTTTTTCAATGAAACAAAAACTTATATTCAAATGACCATTATTTATCAAGGTATTTGTTCCATTTCCTAAAAAGAAACACTCTTTTTCTAGTTTGTAATACTTCTTTTTAACTCATTTTTATCTTCTATAAAAATCAATTCATCGGCAGTTCCTCCGACTTTCATATTTGAATATTCTTTCATCTCAACATTTTTTTAATACTTCCATTTGAACACTCCTATTTATTTTTTTATTTTCGTTCGCATTTAATTTATCAACTATATTATGAGCAACTTTAGAAATGCTTCCAGCTCCCATAAACACAAATGTATTTCCACTATTTTTACTTTCTTCCACTATTTTTTTCAATTTCTTCTTCTGTCGTAACTTTTTACATGATTTCCTATTTTGTCGCTAAATCTTCAGATGAAATTCCATAAATGTTATCTTCACTCGTCGCATAAATTGGTAACAACATCAAGTCATCCGCTTTTTTTCAAGGCTTCCACAAATCCATCCAAGAAGAATTTTTGTTCTTGTATATCTATGTGGTTGAAATATAACTGTAACTTTTTCCTTTTTTTCTGTAGCTTTTGCGGCTTCAATTGTTACACTAACTTCAGTCGGATGATGTGCATAGTCATCAATTATTCTCAAATTATTATCGTATATAACTTGGTATCTTCTATTCGCACCTTTAAATTCTTCAATTTTTTTCTTTAACTTTATTCATATCACATTTTAAATTCATGAGCCAAATAAATCACAGGCAATGAATTAAGAATGTTATGTTTTCCAGGAATTGTCAATGTAAATCTTCCTAAGCTTTCTCCATTTTTTACAACTTCGTATGAAGTTTTCCCATCTTTTATTTCTACATCTTTCGCATAAATTTGAGCATCTTCTGATTCCAAACTGTACCAAGCTACATTTTTATTCGTAAATTTCAAATGTTCTTTTTCTACAGTATCTTTACACAAAAGAACCAATCTTTCTGTACTATCAATAAATTGCTCAAATGATTTTTTTAATATTTTCAAAAGTACCGTGATGTTCCAAGTGATCAGGCTCAACATTTGTTACTACCGCATATTTAGGTTTTATGAACAAGAATGAGTTATCACTTTCATCAGCTTCTGCTACGAAATATTCTGAATTTCCAATTTTACTATTACTGTGAATTTCGTGAATTATCCCTCCAACTACGATAAATGGCTCTTTTTCTAATAAAGCAACACTCATCATTGAACTTGTTGTTGTTTTTCCGTGAGTTCCAGCTACTGCGATTCCATCAAATCTATTCATTATTTCAGCAAGTAACTGTCCTCTTTTTATCATTGTAATATTATTTTTCAACTGCATATTTGTACTCTGGATTAGTTTTTCTAATTGCTGTCGAATATACGAATACATCAATATCTTTCCTTTCATATTTTCTTCCACTTGACCGATGTACACTTTTAACACCCATTGCTTCTAATTCATCTGTTATAGGGTTTTCTATCAATATCTGATCCGTAAACTTCATACCCATCTTTTGCAAGTATTTTTTTGCAAGTCCACTCATTCCAATCCCATTTATTCCACTAAAATAAATACTTTTTATTTCTGCTAACATATTTCCTCCACTTCCCTTTATATTTCCATCTCTTTTAATATTATATTTCTTGCATTTCCTTTTTTTCAATGTTTTTGCGTTACTGCTCATAAAATCCAATATGCTATCTTGTTTTACAAGTTCCAATGCTTCTTCTAATGCTTTATCCACTTCTTCATTTGAAAATATTTTTTCGTGCATCAGCATATTCTAAAACATCTGCATTTTCCTTTTGTCCAACAAAAATCATATGGTATCAATATTGCTGGTTTTTCCAACTCAATCAATTCAGAAATCGTTGAAGCTCCAGCACGACAAATTACTAAATCTACAGGCTGCCATAAGATCAGTCGCATTATCAAAAATACGGTTTTACTACTGCACTTCCAAAATTTCTCATTCTATATGTCGCCTGTTCAAAATTATCCTTCCCAGTCGCCCAGAACAATCTAATATCTTTATCATTTATAATTTTTTTCCCATTTTTTTGAAATAGCCTCATTTATATTTTTTTGGCTCCTAAACTTCCACCAATTACCAAAAATCCCTTTTTTCATTATCTTTTATATCTAATTTTTTTCTCTTCATTTTTTTATTTTTTTCGTATAAAAATTCTTCCCTCAATGGATTTCCAGTCACCACAAATTTACTTCTATATTTTTTTCTGGTATATTTGGCAATGTATTTTTCAAAAAGCAATAAAAACTTTTTTTGCCATTTTGTAAAAAAATATTTATTTGCTTTGACCCATTGTACAGTTTTTGCTCCTGCAAATAATACGGTATTTTTTTAGTACAATCGTCGCCAATAACACCGGTATTGTTATATAATTTCCAAATCCGATTATTTCAGTCGGTTTTTCTTTTTTTAATAATTTTATTGTTTGAAATGTTGCTTTTATCATTTTTTTATTAAAGAAGATGGTGATTTCAACGGAAACACATCTAATCCAATAAATCTAAAAATTTTCTTTTGGAACCAAATCTTTTTCCATTCTATGTTTTAGTCCCTATAAACAACACTTCTCCACCTTTTTCTCTAACCTTTTTCGCTATAGACAAAGCTGGATAAATATGACCTCCAGTCCCTCCTGTTGTAAAAACTACTTTTTTTCATCTAAATATTCTCCATTCAATTTATTTTTTTACCATCTCATACTCAATTTCCTCAAACGTCTCTTCTTCTTGCTCATATATTGATTTTATTATATTATAAACAATTCCCAAAGAAATCATCAACGCAATCGTCGTACTTCCTCCATAACTCATAAGTGGTAAAGGGATTCCTGTTGACGGTACCAATCCACTTACAACTCCAATATTTCCTATTATTTGTGTTGAAATCATTACTAATATCCCTGTTAAAATATATTTTTGCAAAAAAATCTCTTGCTTTTACCGATTGTTATAATAATAACTATAACCAAAGCTAGATACAATGCTATTAAAAAGTAATACTCAATAAATCCCATTTCTTCAGAGTACCTCGAAAAAAATATAATCTGTATGAATTTCTGGTAAGAAATAATATTTCTGAATACTACCCCCATAGCCTCTTCCAAGAAATTTTCCACTTCCGATTGCTATCAATGATTGCTTTGTTTGATAAGGAGGTTCTGTCTTCAATGTCATATTAGCTATGAAATCTTGAATTCTTTTTAGAACGATACCCAGCCTGTATAGCTACATCAAATGCTCCAAAAAAAGACCTACACCAGTAATCACTGAAAAACCATCCTAAATTAAATCACAAAACAAATAATAATACAAGTCCCAAAAATTAATATTTGCAACATTGAACTATACGATTTTTTTCAAGAAGTATTAGTATCAAATATATTCCAGTATATAATCCTACTTCTTTTTAATAATAATATATCTCGTATTTTTTTGATTTTATTTTATTTCTATATTTTTTTTAATCGATTTTGAAATCCTATCAATACACCCAGCCAAAGCTAAAATTAAAAAAATATTTTTTTGCAAATTCTGACGGTTGAACACGTATTGGACCTAATTGAAACCATCTTTTCGCACCATTTGCACTTTGCCCAATTGCTAATACTGCAATCAATAATATCGCTCCAATAGAATACAATCCATTACTCAACCATTTTTTTCTATATTTTTCTATAATCTATTTTAGAAACGCAAAAAAATACTATTCCCCTAATACAAACCACCCTCCTTGAAGATTTACGAAATGTAATGCATTTTTTTCCCATTACTATCTGAAAGTGATCTTGGAGAACTTAAACTAGCTAACGTAATAATACTTAATGCCATAAGTAATAAAAATCACTATAATGAAAAACCGTTCCTAATTCTTTATTATTTTTCAACTTTATTATCACACCACCTTAATTTCAAACCCCAAATTTTTTTAATAAATTTAAGTATATTCTTCTAATTTCCTAAAAATTTTTAACTGTTAATTCCTTAAATACTTTTTCCTCTATGTTCAAAAACTTCTAAATTGGCAAAAAAACTTGAAGTTGCTGGTGAAAAACAATATTGTTTGATCTTTTTCAAAATTCTCATTTTCTTTTTATATAATTCAACACATTTTCCAATGTTTCCAAATTTTTTTATAATTTTTTTATAATTTATTTTTTTTCCATATCATCTATCAACAACGGTGCATTATCTCCTATCAAATACACTCTTTTCACCTTTTTCAGCTATTCTTTTTACCAATTCCGTATTATCAATTTTCTTGTCATCTCCACCTAAAAATCATAATAATTTCATTATTAAACGAATCAATCGCTTTTTAAAGTCGATTCCACATTTGTACCTTTAGAATCATTAATAAATGTCGTATTCCCTTTCACAAAAAAAGTTTTTCCAATCTGTGTTCCAACGCTTTCGTACTACTTAAAAAAATTCAACAACTTTTTTTCATCGGGAACTTTCACAATTGCTGCTACTCCTATTAAAAAAATAGCATATTTTTCCAAATTGTGCACTCCTTTTAATGCTAAATCTTCAACTTTTTATTAAAAAAATCTAGATTTTTTTCTAAAAATTTCGCTCTCACTTAAATTTTTCAGCTCTATCTGCCAAATCATTCATAATACGAATTTCATTGTTATACACAAAAAAATGTTACCTTTTTTTCTCTTTACTCAAATACACTTTTTTTAGCTTTCATCAATGATTTTATTTCTTCTCTTTCCGCCAATCCCAAAAAATACTGGATCATCAAGATTAATCAAAGCAAAAATCATCTTCAGTCTGTTTTACTAAAAAAATGTTAAATTTTTGTAATATAATAATCTTCAACTGTTTTATATCTAGTCAAATGATCTGGAGTCAAATTAATAATTCCAGCTATATTTGAATGAATTTGAGGATTATTTTTCCAATTGATAACTACTTAATTCTAACACTACATACTCTAACGGTTCCTCATCTGCAACCAATTTTGCAAATGAAAAAAACCTGCATTTCCAGCTAATCTCGCCTTATACCCTGCAAAATCCAATAACTCATAAATTTTTAGTAGCTGTTGTTGTTTTACCATTTGTACCTGTTATAGAAAAAAACTTTAATATTTTTTTATCCATATATTTGTAAGCTAAATCAATTTCAGAGATCATTTGCACATTTTTTTCCTTCGCCACTTGTAACAATTCTGCTTTCCAAGGAATTCCCGGACTTTTTAACAATAAATTCTATTTTTTTCATTGTTTAAAATTTCAATTCCCTCTTTTGAAGTTTTTGCCACTTTGTCATCTATCAAATATACTTCGTAACCTTTCTTTTCTAGTAATTCTTTTGCTCCTAAACCACTCAATCCTGCTCCAAATACCAAAGCTTTTTTTCCATTTTCTCTTTCCTTTCTACAATTCTGAGTTATTCATTTTTTTCATTATTTTTTTATACAAACTCTTTCTAATATTATACCAACAAAATCCGATTTTTCCAAAAATTACATTTTTAGAATTATCTCAATTTTAATACTACAAATGTCAATAGACAAGTCAATATCGACACAATCCAAAAAAATCTAATTGTAACTTTTTGTTTCTGGTAATCCCAATAACTCAAAGTGATGATGAATCGGTGCCATTTTAAATACTCTTTTTCCCAAAAAGTTTTATAATGCCAAACCTGGATCATTACTGATAATGCCTCCATTATGAAAAATAAATCCAGCCACTGGTAACAACAATTCTTGTTTTATAAAAAAATTACGATAATTCCCAAAAATTCCACCTAATGTCAAAGAACCAGTATCTCCCATAAACACTTGTGCTGGATAGAAATTATACCATAAGAACCCTGTCAATGCTCCAATCACTGAAGCCAAATAAACACAAATTTCAGCAGAATCTTTTACATGATACAAATTCAAATATTTCGCATATTCATAATGCCCTGTCAAATATGTAATTATAAATAATGTTATACTAACAACAATTATTGGACCACTTACTAGCCCATCCAATCCATCTGTTAAATTCACTGCATTTGAAGACCCAATAATTACAAATGCCATAAACACGAAGAATAACACTGGTGTTATAAAAAAATACGAATTTTTTTAAACACTGGATTTACTATCGAAAAAAATCAATTTCTTTTATTTATTAATCCAAATTTATATACGAAGAAAAAAACGTTAATGCTGTTATTATTAATTGTCCTGCAATTTTTTTCTTTCCAGACAACCCATTTTTTTATTCCGTGTTAACTTCAAATAATCATCATAAAAACCAATTGTTGTAAACAAAATTGTTATAATAAATAAAAAAATACAATAAACTTATTTTGTAAAATTCCCTGCTATCAATGTCGCAAACAATATCGCACCAATAATCAACAAACCACCCATTGTCGGTGTTCTCGATTTATCAAAATGTGATTTAGGTCCCTACCTCTCTAGCAGTATCTCCATATTTTTTTCACCTTCAACCATTGTATAAATGGTTTCCCTAAAATTAACATAAACAAAAAAACGCTACTATAAACGCTGTCGATGCTCTAAACATTATCGATTTAAAAACCCTCAACGTTCCAAAATTGTTTATAAACAAACTTTGTATCAAATATAACATTATCTTTTTTTCTCCTTCTCAACTTAATTTCAAAAATACTTCGTTTATTCTATTACTTCTTCTAATTTCATTCCACGTGAACCTTTTTATAAGAACTACTTTTTTTATCTTTTTATCTCACTTATTCTAGCTTTTTATCGCTTTTTTTATCACTAAAAATGTTCTACTTCTTTACCTTTTAAATTCCCATTTTCCATATTTTTCTTTTTACTTTATCATATAAGTTTATCATTCTCTCACCATACAAATAAAGTTTATCAAATTTTGTTTTTTTCAATTGTATAATAAATATTTTTGATGTAATTCTAACTCTCTATCTCCCAATTCAAGCATATCCGCTAAAAACTAGAACTTTCACATCTCCATCATTATAGATTTTTTTGAAAAAAAGTTTCTAAAGATTTTTTTCCATAGACATTGGACTTGCATTATATGCATCATTTATATAAGTTGTAGTTCCTTTTTTTCAATTATTTGGAATCTCATATTAGTTAAAAACTATATTTTTTTATAGCCTCTTCAATATACTTATCTTCCATTCCGAATTGTTTAACAACCGCAATCGCCATTGTTAAATTTAATATGTTATGTTCTCCCAAGATGTTTGTTTCATAATTTCTTTCAACAGTTTTTTTCCACATTTTTTTGTCCAAAATATTTCAGACTAAATTTCGTTCCACTCTCATTAAATCTAATATCACCGTAATAAAAAAATCACGAGTTTTATCTTTTAAATTGATTTTCTTTTTAAATTCAGCGCTTTTACCAAATTTATCCCATCAACAGTTAGATTCTTCAAATAAAAAAATCATCACCATTAATAATAATAGCATTTTTTTCACATAAGGTACCAATTCCGTTTTTTTGCCTTAAATACATTTTTCTTTCGTCTTCAAAAAAATTCCAAATGCGATTCTCCAATATTTGTAATTACTCCCACATCGAGTTTGAAATTTTCCCTAACAAATCTATTTCTCCAAAAACCGCTCATTCCCATTTCAAGAATCATAAACTCATCAGATTCCTCTGCACGCAACAAAGTGAAGGGTAGTCCAATATGGTTATTATAATTCCCTTCTGTCTTTTTACCTTTATATTTAGTTGACATTAATTGATAAATCATATCTTTCACGGTTGTTTTCCCGTTACTTCCCGTTATACCAATCACTTTTAAATCTTTCAAATTTTCACGCCACTTTTTAGCATATTCTTGTAAAAAAATTCTACACTATCTTGCACCCAAAAAAAGCTTTTTTTCCTATATTTCCCTCTATCTCTAAATCCTTCTTATCATAAACAACTACAGCACCCTTTTTCCAGAGCCTCGTTTACAAAATTATTTCCACCTCTTATCGCAACAAATAAATCATCTTTCTCAACTTCTTGCGAATTCATACAAACTCTTTTTTTATCTTAATTTCATTTTTCATCAAAATCAATATTTTTCTCTAAAAAAATATTGCAAAAATACTTTACTTTTATTCATAAATTTTTTTCTCCAAATTATACTTAATCATATTGTACGATTATATCACTAGATACATAATTTTTTTCAATGTTTTTTTATTCTTCGAGAATTATATTATAATACTAAGGATTTTAAAAATTTATTTATACAAAGAAATAACTTTTATTATAAAAAAATACATTAAATACAAATTCTAAAAAAATATTATTTCTAGTCTTGTTTTTTTCTCCCAAAAATCATAATATAATAATTAAAAAAATCTTTTAAGGAGGAAAAATGCCAATAGCCCATAAATTTAGCTATTTCAGTGCAATTCACATTGAAACTTTTATTGTCTCGATAGTTCTTTGCACTATTTTATTTTTTTTATACCAAAAAAATTTTTTTAAAAACATCAATTTAAAAATACTACAATATTTTTTTAGGAATACTTGCAATTGTTTCTAAAAATAGTTGATTCTATTTTTAGAGTAGTTTCTGAACACGAACCTGTTTACAATGTATTTTTTTAATACATCTATGTAATTTTGCCGTTTTATTCGCAGGACTGTATTTAATTTTTTTAGAACTGCATACTTATTCAATACAGCGTATTTTTTTAAGTTTTGGAGCTGTCCTTGCTTTTATTACTTCCTGGTGTTACAGTCTATTACCGTCCACTTTACGTTCATATTTTTCATGTTCGTACACGCTCTAATAGTCCTCACTCCAATAATAGGCTTCGTATACAACAAAGATAAAATCACAAAAAAAGGCTACATCCAAGCAAGTATAACATTAATCGGACTTTTTTTATCTACGCTACCATTTACAATCTATTTTTTTCCCTGTAAATGCAATGTTTTTTTAAGAAGTTATATCGCACCTTTTGTTAGCTTCATTAAACCACTTTTGGTTTTTATAGAGTTGTGTTAATTGTAACGATGTTATTAATTATGTATTTGATGTATTTACCATTTTCAAGAAAAAACTCACTATCCAAACTAGAATAGTGAGAAAAAAACACTGTACTACATAGCATTATTTTTGAATTAAATGGTCGAGATTTAACTCAAATCTTGTTTTATTATACACTAAATTCTATTATTTGTATATTTTTTTCTATTGATTTTTAAAAGGTATTATATAATTAATTAGTAAATAGAAATGCGTTCATTACAAACAAATAGAGTCGATTTAAAGGAAGTTGTAAAAAAACTTCCTTTTTATTTTAGAAAACAAAAAAATGTGGAACTTAAAATTCCACATTTTTTTATTTATAATTTTTTTCCTATTTTTTTCTGAAATAGTCGCTACACCTGGTAATACTTTACCTTCTAAGTATTCCATTGAAGCTCCTCCACCAGTTGAAATGTGAGAGAATTTGTCAGCAAATCCTAATTGAATTGCTGCTGCAGCAGAGTCTCCTCCACCAATAATTGTTTTAGCGTCTTTCAATTCAGCAATTGCTTTTACAAACACCAATTGTTCCGTTAGCATAGTTAGACATTTCGAATACTCCCATAGGTCCGTTCCATACTACAGTTTTAGCACCTTCTAAAGCTTTTTTGAATAATTCTACAGATTTTTCACCTATATCTAATCCCATCCATCCATCTTCAATGTCATCCACTGAAACTGTTTTAAATGGTACATCGTTACTGAATTCTTGAGCTACAACAGCATCTACTGGTAACAATAATTCAACACCTTTTGTTTTTGCTTTTTTTCGATTAATGATTTAGCTAAATCTACTTTTATCAGCTTCTAATAATGAAGAACCTGTATTTTTTTCCTAATGCTTTTTAAGAAAGTAAACATCATTCCTCCACCAATAATTACTTTATCAGCTTTTTTTCTAATAAGTTATCAATAACTCCAATTTTATCAGAAACTTTTGCTCCTCCTAAAAATAGCTACTAATGGTCTTTCGGGGATTATCAACAGCTCCTCCGATGAATTTAATTTCTTTTTTTCAATTAAGAATCCAACTGCTGATTCTTTTGATATTTGAAGCAATTCCTACATTTTGAAGCGTGTGCTCTATGAGCAGTTCCGAATGCATCATTTACGAATACATCTCCTAAAGAAGCCCAATATTTTCCTAATTCAGGATCATTTTTAGATTCTTTTTTTACCATCTAAATCTTCAAATCTAGTGTTTTCAAACATTAAAAATTTCTCCTGGTTTCAATTCAGCAACTGCTTTTTTTCCAATTCTGGTCCTCTTGTTACAGGTACAAATTTAACTGGTTTTCCTAATTTTTTTCAGCTAATACTTTAGCAACTGGTGCCAATGTTTTTTTGAAACTTTGTCTTCTTCAGTTTTAACTTTTCCTAAGTGAGAAAAAAAGCAATAACTGCTCCACCATTGTCCAAAAATATAGTTTAATGTAGGCAATGCGAGCAGTAATTCTGTTATCATTCCCAACAACTCCGTCTTTTATAGGTACATTAAAGTCAACTCTTACTAAAAACTTTTTTTACCTTTTACATCTAAATCTTTTTAATGTTTTTTTAGCCATTTTTTTCCTCCTAAAAATATTTACAATCCCAACTTATTAAAAATCAGAATCTCTTTAAATTCCATGTTAATTATACCACTCTTTAAGTTCATTTTCAAGTTATTTATTTCTCATTTTTTTGTTAATTCCCATTGAAAAAAATCTTTTATATAAAATTATTTCCAAAAAAATTATCATATTTAATACTACAATTATTTCTAACTTCTTTATAAAAATAAGGAAATTACTGTTTTTTTGTATATTTCTTAATGATGTGATATAATCTTAACATCCTTGAAGAAAGGAGGTCATACATCATGAAAGAGTTATGGATAAAAATTATCGTTACAATAATGCTTCAAATCATTATTATTTTAATTAGCGAATTTTGAAATAACTAAAAAAAGAGAGCTTACTTGGCCGTTAGCTCTCTTTTTGTCATACATCATGATTTTTTTATAATAATTATACCATGAATCCTATAAAACTACAATCTTTTTTTAATTACATTTTTTTACATGATATTGCACCCTCTCTCTAAAAAATGATATAATTTTTTTCAATCCTTGAAGAAAGGAGGTCATATCTTATGAAAGTGTTATGGATAAGAATCATTGTAACAATAATGCTTCAAATCATTATTATCTTAATCAATGAATTCTCAAAATAACTAAAAAAAGAGAGCTTACTTGGCCGTTAGCTCTTTTTTTGTCATATCTTATGAATATATTTACAAAATAATTATATCATGAATTTTATAAAAACTACAATCATAATTATTTACTTCATCTAATAAATCGCTCTAAATCCGATTCCACCTCTGATATTACTTCCTTTAGTGTCATATCCTAAGTTTGCTGTTACTCCGAATCTAGTGTTATCTACACCGATGTTCAAGTCAAATTTACCGCTTCCTCTTCTGTCTTCTTTTTCTCCTCTGATTCCGAACCAGTCAGCATCTGTAAATCTTACTCTTGCTACATTTTTACCATCTGCAACTCTTCCTAATTCATTTTCATAAGCGACTGTCAATCCAACAGATAATTGCGTTCTTACAGCCATTGGTTGAACGTATTTGAATTCCATTCCAACTTCTGGTTTAACTGAGAAGTAGTCATTTCCTTTCACTTCTAATCTAACTTCTCCGTCATCTTCTTTTATGCTATTAAATCTTCCATATTCCATTTTCAACGCACCATATGGTCTCAAATGAGTTCTTTCAGACATTCTAATATCATATCCTAAATCTGTTTTTAAACGCGAGACCATAAGAAGTATAACTTCCTTTAGCACCAAATACATCATCAACAACTAAGAATCTACGTTTCATTTCATTTCTACCTGCAAAAACATCTCCTGCAATTGTCCATCTCAATGAACCATTATGATCCATGTAAGGTGACATTGTTTTAAAAGATTCCTGCTTTTACCATAGTTTGATTTTCTCTAGATCCACCGATGTCTTTGAATTTGAATCTGTTATTAACAGCTCCTGCATACCATCCAGAAGAATTTCCTAATTTAACTGTTTCATCTTCGTGAACATAAGCTACTCCATAAGCATTACTTGTATAATCAATGATTCCAGCTGTATCTGTGTTGTATTCATTTCTCATACCAAATACTTTAATTTTGTTATTTTGTTTAGAAGGATTTCTCCAATCATTACGTAAGTATTTGAATTCTTTGTCTAACAAGCTTCCAGTTTCATTGATTCTTTGTTGAACATTTCCGTATTGGTGTCCCATCATTTCGTCTGTTGCTTGGTAGAATAATGCTTCTTCATTATTTCCAATAGAGTTCAATTTACTAAACAATTGTCTTTCTCTAGCTCCTCTATCTCCATACCAGTCAACTCCATATCTTTGTTCCAATCCATCTAAAAAGTTATAAGTATCTGTACTGTTTACAGGCGTATTTTCTTTTCCTGCCCAAGCAGTATAAGGTACTTTAACCATGTAAATGTTAGTCATTGTACCATCAGTTGGATTCAATGTTGGTGTTGCTAACCAGTTTAATCCTGCTGAATAAATATTCCAGTTTGAAACTCCACTAGATCTCATCGCATTATTATATGGATTTAAAATCTTAGGATCATTTACTAAAATAGATTTACTGTTTGTCATTTCAGTAGCTTCTGTACCAATGATTAAATCTGCTTCACTTGTTAAGTTTCCTAATCCATTAATAGAATTTGTATAATCTACTCACAGTATTAACATACAATCCAATACTTGAAGCTGATACGTTTATTGGGTTTTTAGCAAATGTGTTTACAGTTACTGGAGTTTGAGGTACTCCATTTATTGTAATAGTAGCACTTGTAGCTCCTGCTGGTGCATCAATTACTGCTCCTCCTACACCTTTTCCTGTTGGAGGTGTTGTAAATGTATATACTGTATCATTAGGATTACTACTTCCATTTACTGTAATGTTACCGTAGTTAGCAATAGTTCCTCCTTTTAAGTATACACCAACTGCATTAGAACCATCAATTGTAATTGAACCAGTATTATTCAATGTTGAACCTTGTCCTAAGTAAACTCCTACTACATTAGAATATGATCCAGAACCTGTTGAAATTGAACCTGTATTTATTGCAGTTGCTCCGTTGTCAGCATAAATTCCTGTTGTATTATTTCCATTTAATACTATGTTACCTGCATTTGTTGCTGTACTTCCTGCTCCACTTGCAAACATACCAATTCCATAATCACCATTTACATTAATTGTTCCATTATTAGTTACGTGTCCAGTGTCTGTAGTTCCGTAACCTCCAGCCATACCTATTGAGTATGCGTTATTCGCAACATCTGAAGCTCCAACTGAAATTACTGCACTATTTACAGCATTTCCACCTTTAATACTATAAATTCCTACATTTCCTACACCACTTGATAAATCCATATTTCCAGTATTTGTTACATTTCCTGCAGAATAAATTACATAGTTCTTATCTCCTGTTGAAGTAACATGACTTGAATTTGTAACAGTTCCACTAGTATCATTAGAATAAATGTACACTGTATCATTTCCAAGTGTTAAATTAGGTTTTTGTTGAATTAATCGTATTTCCACTTCCAACATTTACAAATCCATAAGATGTATCAGCAATATCAAAAATCAGTACCACTATTTGTTACTGTTTGTCCGCTACCTACTGTATACACCCCAACAGCTTCATTTCCACCTAATTTTAATTGTTCCACCAGTTAAATCCACATTACCTTGTTGAGAATAAATAGCAATTGCACCATCTCCAACTGTAATATTTCCACTGTTCTCAGATTTATTACCAAAAAAATACCTATTGTATTGGCTCTGATTCAATTGTTCCTGTATTTATTAATTTTTGTTGCATTTGTAGTATCATTAGTGTATAACGCAACATTTGGATTATTTAATGAAGCCGAATTTCCTAATTTAATTGTTCCACTATTTTTTTGCATCGTAACCAGGATCTCCAGGCGCGTACATACCTGTATTTTTTTATCTCCTGTCAATTCAATAGTACCTGCATTTTTCAAATGTTGTAGCATTTGATCCAATATGGTTATATGACATACCAACTGAATTATTTCCAGCACTTCTAATTGTTCCGTTATTTGTCATACCAGTTGTTGTAGTTGTCGAATTACGTGCATCATCGTAATACATTCCTGTTGAATCTGAACCAATTGTAATTACACCAGTGTTGCTTATTTGAGAATTATCAGTTCCATAAATACCAGTAGAAGAATCTCCAACTGTTATATCATTAGTATTTTTAATAATTCCAGATTTTTGCATACATTGCTGTTGAATTAGCACCAGAAAGATTAATTGTTCCATTATTTGTTAATGTTACCCAATTTATATTAAATGGATTATTGTATATATTTTCCTGTGCAATTGCAACTTGTCCTGCTTGAGTACCAGTCATTGTATTATTATTCTCTACTGATGAATTTGAAATTTCTAATTTATTATAATCATCATTTGAATTATCTAAATTAACAGGTTTATCAACATTCAAATAACTTAAATATAACATAGCAGTTTTATAATCTGTTCCATTAATATGTAATCCTGGCAATGCGGCTCTTATAGAAGCATCTGTAGTATTAGTCAAACTCGCATTAATATTTGAAGCTATCATTAATCTTGAACCATTTTGCATATCTAATGTTAAATTACCCAAACTACCGTTGAATGCTGTCCCTAAATCTGTTCCTAAATTAGAGAATGAACCATATGTTGAAGCCGTTCCAGGTGTAACAGTCAATCCAGAAGGTGTATAATAGAATGCTGTTCCTCTATCGGGAGCAGTTGCTCCACCTTGAATTGTTGCAGTTGTTGCACTTGCAAAGTTTATTTTACCTCCATTTGCTGTCATAAATGCAAGCGATTTTTTTGTCCTGTATTGATTGCTGTAGCAGTTCCACTATCACTGACATTAATTGTTCCATTATTGTTAGCATATAAATCAATTGCACCACCTTCAGCATCTACACTTCCACCTTTAAGAGTTACTGTTCCATTATCTGAATATACTGCTGCAGAAGAATTACCTGTAGCTTTTATTTTTGAATTAGCTCCTTCAGATTTTAAAGTAGCTCCTGTTCCTTTTTGCAACAAGTCCTACTACTCCTGTTCCTTCAACGTCAACTTCTCCTTCATTTGTTATTGTTGTTGTAGTTCCTGTACTTTCTCTTTGCAATTCCCATTGATTGGGTCAAGCCAGTCCACGAAATTTTTTTCCAGTATTTTTTTATAGTTCCCGATGCATTTTTAGCATATAACCCAACTGATTCACTAGCTCCAGTTAATGTCACAGTCAGTCGCCGTATCTAGATCTTGCCCACTTATTGTATAAATACCTACATTTTTATTTCCACCATTAATATTAATTTTATTAATATTATTTGCAGAATTTTTTTCAGCTAAAGTTACTTTTTCCGTCTTTAATGTATACTAATGTACCTTTTTGTACCATCAGCTTCTAAAGTATAATCTTTTTAATTCAAAGCCATTCGTACCACTATAATCAAAAATATGTTCCAATGTTATCAGATCCAGAAAGATTAAGTTTTATCACAGATTCTTTAGTTGTAGTTTTGTTAGTTGTAGCATCTTCTGTACCTAAAGCTATTTGTTTGTTATCACTTGGAGAAGTTGTAAATACATCTCCGCCAGCTAAATTTACAAATTTTTGGAAAAATATATTCCTACTGAATCAGTCCCCGTAATTTTTTTATAGGTTTGTTTTAATATAATTGAAGATTCCTTATAATCATCATAATTTGTCCCTACAACTATTCCACTTTGATTAGAACCACCTATTGTAATGTCCCCATCATTTATAAAATGCCAACCACCTTGAGTACTACTCGGAGTTCGTGCCATAATATATGTCAATGTATTATTGTTACCAGATAAAGTAATTTTTCCCATCTTTATTCCAAAAAAATATTGTTGCTTATGATTCCCACTTTCATCTAATGCTATCCATCCAATGTTGTGATCTCCACCTATTGCAATTTCTCCATTATTTTGAAAACTTATATAATTATCACTAGTAAATGTATGACGTTGTGATGCCCACATTGTTAATCCTTTACCGTTAATATTTATTTCAGATCCTGGTCCAATTATCCAGTTAGAATCACCACTACCTCCACCAGATCTACCATTATGACCATCGGTATGAAATAACCAGTTACTATAAGCATAATTAGTACCATTATTATAACCTACACCATTAAAATTAATCTTAACATTATCTACATTTACATCTATTCCTTCTACTAATTTTTGCAAAAAGCAAAAACTCCCATATGACGTTTCAGCAATATCTGTATCATAAGTAAAATTCAATTTCCAGAAGCTACAAATTTTACATTTTCTGTTTTAAACTTAGTTTTATAAGCATTTGTTCCACTATAAGTAAAAGAAGATGTGTCATCAGTAGTTACTGTAATAACTCCTTTATCATTGCCTTTTTTATTTATCTCGTTAACAGCTACTCTTGCTACAACATCTTGACCACTACCAGCTAAATTACTCACAAATTTTTCATAACCATTTCCAGTAGATGGTGCAGTTACACTAGGGGTACTAGGGGTACCAGGTTGGATTAAAGGTAACTTAACAACCGGTGGCACAAATGAAATAGTATTTGGCAATTGAGGAACATTTGCCGTTTTAGCTGCTATTGTTATTGGCGATTTATTTTACTGTTTTAGGACGTATTCCTGCACTTACTTCAAACCCTACAATCGGCTCTTTTACTGCTTTAGTACTAGCAATACCATACCCTTTCATTCCTTGTCTATTATTAGATGAAGCAGATTTTACATTAGTCGTTTTTGACAATAAGCTGTAATTTTTGCTATCTGTTGATACATTTCTTTCGTAAGGATCTGAACTTCTTTCAAGAATTCCTTCATAAGGATATTTCTCTTTCTTATCTCCACGTCCTTTGTAGCTTCCATGCCAATCATTCAAAAATTGTGTTAGCTCCATATTGCCAAGAGCTCCAAGGCGATTTAACTACATGGTCTCCTTGTTCCATTAATTGAATTAATTCCAAGTTATAGTCTTTCATTAACTTGTCATTTTCAGTTTTAATTTTTTTCTAGATTGTTGTCTCATATCACCTATAGAAGTTGATATTTCTTGTCTTTGATTTTGGATTGCTTTTATCTGTTGTCGATGTTTCTGCAAAAGATGTCAATCCTAATAAAGGAAAATGCAAATAAAAGCACTCTCTGTGTACTTAAATTCTTTGCATCTCTTCGCAAAAAGCTTTTTAAAATCTTTCGCTAATTGTCTTAGTTCATTAGTCATATTACATTCTCCTAAATTTAATTTGTTTCAAATTTATATTTATTATAACTTTTTCAATTTTAGAATTTTTTAAATAATTTAATTTTTGTCTGAATTTAGAAACAAAAATAATTTAAGAGAAAAAAATTATTTTTCCTCTTAAATTATTATCTAAATTCTCGTTGTGCAATAACAGACAAAACCACTACTACAAAAGTAAAAGTGGCGACTATTTAATTAAAAATTATTTTTTTGTGCAAAAAAATTCTAATTCTATTCTTCTATTCATTGCTCTACCTTCTTCGGTATCGTTAGAAGCCACAGGTTTTTTTAGAACCTTCTCCAATAGTTTTTCACTATTCTTTCTGGTGCCAATCCAAGTTCAACTAATTTTTCTTCCACATTTTCAGCCCTTCTTAATGAAAGTTCTGAGTTGTAAGATTCAGTCCCTTTTGAATCTGTATGCCCATATATCGCAACTTTATAATTCTTTTTCTCAATATAGTCTTTTAAGTTTTTTTAATGTTCCTACATTTTCATCTTTTTATAGTTGCGCTATTAAAATCAAATTTTTAAACTATCCGTATCTAACACCATTATTTCAGCAGGATTTTGAGCTTTTTGCCGTTTTGATTTACAGCTAAATCATCACTTTGAGTCGCTCCTTCTACTTCAACTGCATTAGTTTTCATAGTATCGTCTCTCAAGTTTGTTGTCGTAATTTTTTTAGCTGTTGTCGGTGCTGAAACTAACAGCATAGATAACATTCTTTCGCTACTCTTGACTTTCTTTCCATGCTTCCGCCTCTTTCTCAAGCGATTTATATTTTTTTGAGTACCTGGATTTGGTTTGTTTTCTCTTAAGTAATCTTCTACATGAGTTACTCTCGCTGTTGAATAATTTATTGCATTAGCATCTGTACATGAAATTGCTCCTAATGTTGCTAACGCCCCTAATAATACTAATTTTTTTCATTTAATTCTCCTTTCGTTTTTTTCGAATTTTTTTATATTAAATTTTTTTATTTCATTAACTTTTTATAAATAATCCATAATCATATTATTATAATACCATATGTTTGGATCTATTTCAAATTTCTTATTTCATTTTTATCTTGGATTTGATCCAATCTTTGTTCCATTTTTTTCTAAAATTTCATTATTTTTTTGTTGAATGTATCAATGTTGTTATTGATTTGAGTTACTCTTTTTTTAATTCTTTGAATTTCTACATCCATTTTTTTCGCTTTTCAGTCATATTTTTTTCTTTAGCTTTCATTGCTTTTAATTTCAGCTTTTTTTAGAATTAACTCTTTTTACTCTAGGTGTAGTACTTGTTGTTGTTCCAGTTACTTCCACTGGAGTTACTTCTACTGCTTGTTCAGCTTGTCTTTGTTTTGCTACTTTTAATAATCTTTGTATAGTCAGCATCATTATTTGTTTTTTTCCAGCTGAATATGACAATTGACATACTGCTAAAACTGACAATCTCTGCAATTCCAATAATTTTTTTCATTTTTTTCTTTTCCTTTCATAACCAATTGGCTTTTTTTATTTTTTTACTTTAATTTATTATTTCTTTTTTTAGTTTTTTTACTGCTTTTTTTTACTACTTTTTTTAGCACCTTTTTTTGTTAATGTCAACTTTTTTAGAATTAGGTCTTCCTAATACATCATTATATCCACTAACTTCAACTTCTTCTCTCTTAACACTTCTTACTACTCTTTCATAAAAAAATCAACTTTATCAGTCTGCTTTTTCTGAATTATATTGTAATCTTTCCATTGGAGTTTTTTTGGTTTTGGTGCTTCTTCTTTTTGATTTAAATAGTCGTCTCACTGTTCCATCTGACATTTCTTTTCTAGCTTCATCCATTGCTTTTTTTGAGCATCTTTAACTACTTTTTCTCTTTTTACTTTCACTGGTTCAGCTTTTTTTATTCAAATTTTTTTATAATAATCGTTTCTAGCTTCTTTTTAATAAATCTTGTGCACTCGCTCCAAACATTTGAACTGAAGCGACCAAGATTAATCCTAAAAAAATAAAGTTTTTTTCATTTTTTTATCTCCTCTTCTTCTTTTTTTATTTTAACCCTACCTTCTCTTAAACATTAACACAAATTATTGCATTACTGATAAAAGAGTTTCCAATTCAGCGATTCTAGTTTGTTTTTTTGTACGATTGTTTTTTTCTAAGTTTTTGTAATATTCATCGTAGTTTTTTTCAAGATTTTTTTGTATTCATCTCTATGCCATCTAACTTCTGAATCTTTTTTTCAATTTTTTTCTTGTAATTTTTTTCTTTTTCCAATCAATTTATTTTTGCAAGTCTTCAACTTCTTTTTTTCCAATCTATCTTTTTTTCATTTTGGAATTCAGCTTTCTTTTTGAGCTTCTTTTTTTGTAATAAATCATTAAATTTATTTTTCAATTGCATTCAAACTTGATTCCAAACTGTTTGTGTTTGTATTTTTTTAGCTGGTGCAGAATATGACACTGAAGACAAAAAGTGTCATTCCTACTAACATAAATAATGCCTTTTTCATTTTCTTCCTCCTATTAATTATATTAATTTTTTTAATTTTTTTCTTACACCGATCTTCCTAGCCGATGGCAATAGTTGCTTCTCCATTTTTGATTAAATTATACCATATCTTTAAGATTTTTTTCATAGTGTTTCCTAAAAAACATTTTTTTAAAAACTTTTTCAAAAAAAGTGCTAGATAAAAATCTAGCACCAGCAAACATTCATTTAATTATCTTAAAGATTTCAATAATTCAAAGTTTTCTAAAAACTTTTTGTTCTTTTTCGATTTCTTTAGAAATTTCTGCTTTTAATGATTTATATTGTCTTTGCTTTTTCTTTGAATTCTTTATTGAAAAATAGTTGTATCAACGTTAGCATCGATATCAGCTATTCTTTGATCAATTACTGAATCCATTTTTTTGCAAGTTGTCCAATCTAGCTTGAGTCGCTTCAGCTTTTTGCTTGTTCTTGAGCAAATTTTGCATTTTCCATTTGTTCCAATTTTTTTGTAATTGAGCTTCTAAGTTATTTAAAGTTTGCTTTCTACTGATGTAGGTCTTTGCGAATGAAAAAAACTACTTAAAAGCTAATACACCTAATAATACTGCTAATCTTTTTTTTCATATTATTGTCCACTTCCTTCTTTTTAATTGTAATATTGTGTTGTAGTTATCTACAGTTTTTGCTTAAAGCGTTGATTTCTTGATCTAATGCTTTAACAACATTGTTGTATTCTTTAACTAAGCTAGAATATTGTTCTTTGAAGTATTTAGCGTTTTCTTTGCACCTTCAATTTTAGCAATTCTTTCTTCAATTTTTAGCTTTCATTTGTTGTTTTTTGTTCCAATTGTGCAGATGCTCTTTCTGCTGTTGCTCTTAATTTTTGCAAATTCTGCATTTTTCAGTTTCAACTAATTTAGCATAAGAAGCTTCTAAAGCATTGAATTTAGCTACTACATCACCAGATGTTTTTAACTGGAGCTTTTTCAACTTTTCTAGCTGAGAATGAAACAGCACTTGCAAGAATAAATAATGTTACGATTTTTTTCATGTTCTTCCTCCCTAAATTTCTCTCTATTTTTTTACTTCTAATCTTTTTGTATATTATATATTATTTAATACTTATTGTCAATTCCTATTTTTAGTCACAACAAACCTATACTTTTTTTCATTATTTTAATAAACAACTGATTTTTAAAAGGCTTTGAATGTATTTTTTTAAAAAATTTCAAATTTGTTCTAATTTTTCTCTCTAAAATTCCAAAGACAAATTTTTTTCTATATATTTTTATGTAAATTATAATTTTTTTATTTTTCATAATTAACTACTCATAATAAAACTACCTCAAAATTGAACTCTAAAAAAACTTTGACTATGGTGAACTACTCCCGCTTGTAGAAGTTGGAGACTTCTTGCTATCTTTTTGTTAAAAAAATACGCCCCAAATTTATGTCCGAAAAACACAAATAAGTGACGTATTTCATAAATTAAGTCAATATCTAAATATCAAATTAAATTATTTAATTTTAATGTTGTAGAATGCTTTTTTACCTTCGTAAATAGCTTCATCTGCTAAATCATCTTCAATTCTTAATAATTGGTTATATTTAGCCATTCTATCTGTTCTTGAAGCAGATCCTGTTTTTAATTTGTCCTGCATTTGTAGCAACTGCGATATCAGCAATTGTATCATCTTCAGTTTCTCCCCGATCTATGAGATACTACTGCAGTGTATCCTGCTTTTTTAGCCATTTCGATAGCGTCTAATGTTTCAGTTAAAGTACCAATTTGGTTAACTTTGATTAAGATAGAGTTTGCGATTCCATTTGCAATTCCTTCAGCTAATCTCTTAGTATTAGTAACGAATAAGTCATCTCCTACTAATTGAACATCTTTACCAATTGCATCAGTTAATTTTTTGAATCCGTCCCAGTCATCTTCAGCTAATCCATCTTCGATTGATACGATTGGATATTTAGAAGTTAATCCTTTATACCATTCGATCATTTCATCAGAATTTCTTACAACTCCACCTTCTCTTTTGAATGTATAAGTGTAAGATCCATCTTCATTTTTAGTTGCAAATTCAGATGAAGCAGCATCCATTGCGAATGTAACGTCTTCTCCTAATTTGTATCCAGCGGCTTCAACAGCTTGAGAAATTACATCTAAAGCTCCTTCAGTACCGTTAATGTTAGATGGTGCGTATCCACCTTCGTTTCCTACGTTAGTAGAATCTCCATTTGCTTTTAAGATTTTTCCTAAGTGGTGGAAAATTTCAGATCCCATTCTTAAAGCTTCTTTGTAAGTTTTAGCTCCTACTGGTTGTACCATGAATTCTTGAACGTCAACAGCTGAATCTGCGTGAGATCCTCCATTTAAGATGTTCATCATAGGTACTGGTAATTCTTTAGCATTTACTCCACCTAAGTATCTGTATAAAAGGTATACCCTAATTGGTTAGGCTCGCTTTAGCTACTGCCAATGAAACACCTAAAATAGCGTTTGCTCCTAATCTTCCTTTGTTTGGAGTTCCGTCTAATGCGATCATAGCTTTATCAATAGAAACTTGATCTAAAGCGTCCATTCCAATAATTGCTTCAGCAATTTTCAGTGTTTACGTTTTCAACTGCTTGTAAAAACACCTTGTCCTAAGTATCTAGATTTGTCTCCGTCTCTTAATTCAACAGCTTCGTGAACTCCAGTAGATGCTCCCGATGGTACAGATGCTCTTCCCATAGCTCCACCTTCTAAGAATACTTCAACTTCTACAGTTGGATTCCCTCTTGAATCTAGTATCTCTCTTGCATAGATATCTTCAATTCTAGTCATTTGTAATTACCTCCATAAATTTTTTTAATTTAATATATTTATATATTTACTCAACCAATTATATCACAATGTGAATATATTTTTCAAAAAGAAAAATTTCATTTTTTTAAAAATTTATCAAATATTAATAATTATCAACTTTTTTTACTCCCATTATAAAAAAATACTTCAACTTTTTAAAAGTCAAAGTATTTTTTTATTCAATAATTCTTATTTTATAATTTTCAAAAAAACTAAATACTCCTAATAAATTATGCTCCTGCTTGAGTATTATCATCTTTCAATCCCATTTCTTTATTCGCATACTCAATTCCTAATTCCACTCTTATACGCTCTTTCACATCCTCAAATTTCGCTTCTTTAAATGGAATTTCAGAAGTTTTTGTCAATAAGAAATATCCTTCATTTGAACCATAATCCAATATTTCATTAGTTTTTCATGACAAATAATTTATTTGACAATTCTGGATTAGCTTTTTCCTATTCCTGGAATTGGTTGATCTTTTGTCAAATCACTAAATTGCTCTTTAGTATCATATTTATATTTATCTTGTTTTTTTCTATTTTATCCCAAGTTACTTTTATTTGCCATCAATTCAGCCTTTAAATCTTGAACTTGTTTAGCAACCGCTTTTTTTAGTTTCTTCCGATATTGTCGGAGTTATCAAAAATATGACTAACTTTTGGCAACATTAGGATTTTGTGCATTTTTACCTTGAACATAAATTATATGATATCCATATTCTGATTTTACAGGACCCACAATTTCTCCTACTTTAGCATTATTAACAGCTTGTGCAAATTCTGGAACCAATTTACTCAAATCAGTACTTTCTCCCAAACTTCCACCATTTTTTTAGCCGAACCTGGATCTTTACTAAATTGCTCTGCCTTTGCTGCAAAATTCTCTTTTATTTGTAGTTTTCATAATTTCTTCAGCTTGTTTTTTTCGCACTTTCAAAAATCTTTACTAGATGCCTTGTAATCTTGTCCAACTACATATCCCGAAATAGTATTCTTTTGATTATATTTATCTCTTCTAGAATTAAATCTATCCAACAATGCTTGTTCTGATGGTTTGTAACTATCAACTAAATAGTCATAATATTTTTTTAGAATAATCACTTAACTCATCAATACCAACAAATTCTTTATCTGCTTTTTATCCCAGCAGACTTTTAGCTTTTAGCATAATAGCAATAAACTTATCCAAATTTTTGTTTAAAACTTTCTCTCAATTTTTGAACTTTTTCTTCTGAATATCCATCTGGTGTAGAAGTATAATCACTTAACAATTGTTCATTCAACGATGCTTTTGTATATTTATAACCATCTTTTTCGGCAACTACAGAATTTATTTGATCATATAATTTCTTAATTTCGGGATCTTTAATATCTATTTTAGCCTTTTCTCTAGCTTTAAAAAATATACGAACTCAACATCATTGTACCTTTTTTTCATTATTTAACGCTTGTTCCAATCTTGGTTTCACTTCTTCATAAGGTCTTCCACCAAAAACTTGCATACTTATATCTCTCATAAGCCTTTTTAATTCACTTTCATCAACTTTTAGAAATTGAAGCTATTTTATCTTGAATTTTTTTGTATCAATTCTTGTTCTTTAATAGTTTCTTTAAATTTATCAAAACTATATCCTCTACTTCTTATAGCCATCAAAAAGTTATTTTTTCCACCAGCTTGAGCATAATACTCTTGCATTTTCTTATCAACTTCGCTACCACTTATCTTAACATTCAAATCCTTAGCCGAAGAAAGCAACAAATCTTTATTTATCAATAATTGCAACGTATATTCCTTCAATATTTCCTCGGTATCTCTTTTTAAATTAGAACTACCAGCTCCCATTTGAGCCAACTGCTGTTGTTTTTTTGCTTGCAAACTAGCTCTCAAATTCTCTTTCAAACTTTCAACTTCCAAATTAAATTCATCTCTAGTAATTTTTCTCTTTATTAACCGTTACTATCGCCTGTGTTTTTATCTCCATGCTTTTTAGCATCCAACACATTATTTTTCAACGAAATAATCCCAGTTATCAACATCGATAGCGCAAATCCAACAATCAAAATTATCGAAAACAATTCTAATCGTCCCTTTATGATTTCTTATTCCCATTTTTTTCCTCTTCTCCATTCATTTTTATTAAACCACCAATTTCCTCAAAATCTAAACCCCATTCACTCTCTAAAAAAATTCATCATTTACACAACTCCAAAAAGTTTAATGAATAAGGCCTTTATTGAGAATATCAATGTTCTGTTATTGTACCATATGTAACAATTTTTCAAACTTTTTTTATAAAATATGGAACAGAGTAAAAAAATATAAAAAAATAAATAAGTTTAATCATATTTTTTTAATTAACAAAAAGAGGAAACCAATTACAATACGATCACTAAATCCTATTGAAATGTATTCCCCTTTATGATTAAAAATACAAGATTTTCTTCGATTATAAAAAAACTTTTTTATATTTTTCTCTAAACTTTCATTGAGCAACAATTTAAAATATTTATTCCAACGGCTTTTTGAAATGCTGTTTAGAATCTATATGAAAAAAATTGATAATAACTTTATCTTATTGAAAAAAATAATAAATTAATCCATAAATTATACTCAAAACTATTAAAAAAATTATATAAATTTGAAAGTTGAGTAAAATAGTCATAGCTTTTTGAATATTGTTTTTAAAAGCAGTTTTACTATATTAATAAAATTTACAAAAAGCCTAAATATTCTACAAATTATAAATAACTAAAAAAATCAACTCTTATTCAAAAATTGATTTACAATAATATTAGTGAACTACTCCCACTTTTTAGAAACAGGGAACTTCTTGGGAAGTATCTGTTTTTTTGTTAGCCAAATATGCTTATCAAGCTCTTCAGGGTAGTTCCTACCCTGTTATATTTAGTGTAATACATTTCACTATAAATATCAATTAAAAATGCAATTCATCTCCCACTTATAGAAGTCAGAGACTACTTACTATCTTTATATTAAAAGCTATCTTCATATTAAAAATATTAAAGTTTTCTATTTAACGTAAATTTTACAAATAAAAAGTTTGGCAATTTCCTATTTTCCCTAGACAGCTCTAAGTATCTTCGGCGTAAACAGACTTAACTACTGGGTTCGAAATGTAACCAGGTGTATCCCTGTCGCTATTGTCACCAAACTTAAAAATTTAATAAAGACAATGAGAAATAAATAGTACGGTAAAAAGAATATTAAAAGCTTTCGTAATATTAGTACTGGTCAGCTAAATATATCTCTATACTTACACCTCCAGCCTATCACCACCTGTTCTCGATGGATACTAAAAGAACACTCATCTCAAAGTGGGCTTCTCACTTAGATGCTTTCAGCGATTATCCCTTCCAAACGTGACTACTCAGCCATGCCACTGGCGTGACAACTGATACATCAGAGGTTTGTCCATCCCGGTCCTCTCGTACTAAGGACAGATCTTTTCAATATTCTAGCGCCTGCAGTGGATAGGGACCGAACTGTCTCACGACGTTCTGAACCCAGCTCGCGTGCCTCTTTAATGGGCGAACAGCCCAACCCTTGGGACCTTCTCCAGCCCCAGGATGAGACGAGCCGACATCGAGGTGCCAAACACTTCCGTCGATATGGACTCTTGGGAAGTATCAGCCTGTTATCCCCGGGGTAGCTTTTATCCGTTGAGCGATGGCCCTTCCATTTGGAACCACCGGATCACTAACTCCTACTTTCGTACCTGCTCGACCCTGTCAGTCTCGCAGTCAAGCTCCCTTATGCGTTTGCACTCTTAGGTTGATTTCCATCCAACCTGAGGGAACCTTTGAACGCCTCCGTTACTCTTTTTGGAGGCGACCGCCCCAGTCAAACTGCCCACCTAGCACTGTCTCCGTTACCAGATTAGAATTTCAACAACATATGGTTGGTATTCCAACAGCGACTCTGTAACAACTGACGCCATTACTTCATAGTCTCCCAACTATCCTATACACACATTGCCAAAACCCAATGCCAAGCTACAGTAAAGCTCCACGGGGTCTTTCCGTCCTACTGCAGGTAGTCGGTATCTTCACCGACATTACAACTTCACCAGGCCTCCAGCCAAGACAGCTCTCAAATCATTTCACCATTCGTGCAGGGTCGGAACTTACCCTGACAAGGAATTTCGCTACCTTAGGACCGTTATAGTTACGGTACGCTGTTCACTGGGGCTTCAATTCGGATCTCTCAATCCTCCTCTTAACCTTCCGGCACTGGGCAGGTGTCAGCCCATATACGTCGCCTTTCAGCTTAGCATAGACCTGTGTTTTTGGTAAACAGTTGCTTGAGACTCTTCACTGCGACCTATTTCCCCTTGAAGTGTTTCTCTTCTCAAGTAATATAGGCACCCCTTCTCCCGAAGTTACGGGGCTATTTTGCAGAGTTCCTTAGCTAGAGTTAGCCTGTCGGCCTTAAGTTTCTCACTCTGTCCACCTGTGTCGGTTTACAGTACGGGCACTTAATCTCCTCCTTAGAAGTTTTTCTTGGCAGTGTAGGATTTGTGACTTACACCAAGAGGTGCTTACCCATCAGTTCTCACGTTTAAGCATACGGATTTGCCTATATGCCCACGCTATTTCCTTAGAAAGGCTAAACCGTCAGCCTTCTCACATACCTTCCTGCGTCACTCCATCAGTAAAAACGTTAATTAAGTGGTATAGGAATATTAACCTATTTTCCATTCGCCTACGCTACTTAGCCTCGGCTTAGGTCCCGACTTCCCCAGGGCGGACAAACCTTCCCCTGGAAACCTTGGACTTCCGGCCGGCGGGATTCTCACCCGCCTTCTCGCTACTCATTCCTGCATTCTCACTTCTGATACCTCCAGCAGGCCTTGCAGCCTGCCTTCATCGGCTTACAGAACGCTCTCCTACCAAGATGCTAAAGCATCTTCCACAGCTTCGGTTTATGTCTTAGCCCCTGTTACATCTTCGGCGCAGATACTCTCGACCAGTGAGCTATTACGCACTCTTTTTAAGGTATGGGTCGCTTCTAAGCCAACCTCCTGGTTGTCTGTGAATATCCACCTCCTTTCCCACTTAGACATAATTAGGGACCTTAGCTGGTGGTCTGGGCTGTTCCCCTTTTTGTCCACGGACCTTATCATCCATAGACTCACTCCTAATCATTAATATATGGTATTCGTAGTTTGCTTGATTTCGGTAAGCAATACGCCCCTAGATCATACAGTGCTCTACCCCCACATATCTTAAAATTAAGGCTGCACCTAAATGCATTTCGGAGAGAACGAGCTATCTCCTAGTTCGATTGGCTTTTCACCCCTAGACCTATCTCATCTCCCAACTTTTCAACGGCGGTGAGTTCGGTCCTCCACTAAGTCTTACCTTAGCTTCAACCTGGACAGGCCTAGATCACTAGGTTTCGCGTCTATGACATACGACTTACCGCCCTATTAAGACTCGGTTTCCCTTCGGCTCCATTCTTTTTAACCTTGCCATATATCATAACTCGCAGGATGATTAACCAAAATCCACGCAGTCACTCTTGCGAGCTCCTACCGTTTGTAAGCACACGGTTTCAAATTCTATTTCACTCCCTTACTCAGGGTTCTTTTCACCTTTCCCTCACGGTACTCTTCTCTATCGGTCAACAAAAGTATTTAGCCTTACGTGATATGGTCCACGCTGATTCACACCAAATTCCTCGTGCTTGATGCTACTCGGGTGCTTTAAGTTTTACTAATAGTTTTACGTTCTACAGGACTATCACCTTCTTTGGTCCAGCTTCCCAGCTGTGTTCCACTTACTCTACTAGTAAAAATGACTTTATGGCTATTAGTCTATTAAAGTCCCTCTACCCCATATACACAACGTCGCCAACTTACATGTATATGGTTTAGGCTGTTCTCCGTTCGCTCATGCTACTTAGAGAATCGTTTTTACTTTCTTTTCCTCCCGTTACTTAGATGTTTCAGTTCACGGACTTACCTCTTTCGTATATGTGATTTACACATATAGGTTTTTCCCATTCGGACATCTTGGCATCAAAGGTTATGTGCACCTCCACCAAGCTTTTCGCGACTTATCACGTCCTTCATCGGCTTTTTGTTGCCTAGGCATCCTCCGTGTGCCCTTAATAGCTTTTTATTCTAACTCTAACAGTTTTTCCTGTTTTCATTGTAATCTTTTTACCTACTATTCATTTCCCATTGTCCTTAATGTATTGGTGGAGATAAGCGGGTTCGAACCGCTGACCTCTGCCTTGCAAGGCGAGCGCTCTCCCAACTGAGCTATATCCCCATACAATAAAATTCTTTGGTGGGCATGGCTGGACTCGAACCAGCGACCCCTGCGTTATCAGCACAGTGCTCTAACCACCTGAGCTACACGCCCTTAAGAATAAACACGAAGAAACATAATCCAAACAGATTTAGTATTTATATACTCCTTAGAAAGGAGTGATCCATCCGCACCTTCCGGTACGGATACCTTGTTACGACTTCACCCCAATCACTATCCACACCTTAGGTACCTTCCTCCTTACGGTTGAACCAGTAACTCCAGGTGCAAACAACTCTCGTGGTGTGACGGGCGGTGTGTACAAGACCCGAGAACGTATTCACCGCAACATTGCTGATTTGCGATTACTAGCGATTCCAACTTCATGAAGTCGAGTTGCAGACTTCAATCCGAACTTAGATTGGCTTTTTAGTTTTGCTCCACGTCACCGTTTTGCTCCTCTTTGTACCAACCATTGTAGCACGTGTGTAGCCCAGATCATAAGGGGCATGATGACTTGACGTCATCCCCACCTTCCTCCTGCTCTTCGCAGGCAGTCTGAGTTAGAGTCCCCAACTTAATGATGGTAACTAACTATAGGGGTTGCGCTCGTTGCGGGACTTAACCCAACATCTCACGACACGAGCTGTCGACAGCCATGCACCACCTGTCTCTACGTTCCCGAAGGCACGGCCTGTTCTCACAGGCCTACGTAGGATGTCAAGATCTGGTAAGGTTCCTCGCGTTGCGTCGAATTAAACCACATGCTCCACCGCTTGTGCGGGTCCCCGTCAATTCCTTTGAGTTTCAACCTTGCGGTCGTACTCCCCAGGCGGATTACTTATCGCATTAGCTTCGGCACAGACACTCTTCATGCCCACACCCAGTAATCATCGTTTACAGCTAGGACTACCAGGGTATCTAATCCTGTTTGCTCCCCTAGCTTTCGCACTTCAGCGTCAGTTGCTGTCCAGTGGACTATCTTCATCATCGGCATTCCTACACATATCTACGAATTTCACCTCTACTCGTGTAGTTCCGTCCACCTCTCCAGCACTCTAGATATACAGTTTCAAAGGCAAGCTTTTGAGTTGAGCCCTAAGTTTTTCACCCACGACTTGTATATCCGCCTAGATGCCCTTTATGCCCAATAATTCCGGATAACGCTCGCGACATACGTATTACCGCGTACGCTGGCACGTATTTAGCCGTCGCTTCTTCTGCAGGTACCGTCACTTGCTTCTTCCCTGCTGAAAGCACTTTTACAATCCGAAAACCGTCTTCGTGCACACAGAATTGCTGGATCAGAGTCTCCTCCATTGTCCAATATTCCCCCACTGCGCCTCCCGTAAGAGTAAGGGCCGTATCTCAGTCCCCTTGTGGCCGTTCATCCTCTCAGACCGGCTACCTATCTTCGTCTTGGTGAGCCGTTACCTCACCAACTAACTAATAGGACGCAAAGCTCTCTCTTAGCATCTCTTTTTCATTAAAGCTTCATGCGAATCTTTAATAATATCTAGTCTTATCAGTCGTTTCCATCTGTTATCCCAGACTAAGAGGCAAGTTCTTTACGCGTTACTCACCCGTCCGCCATGGTTATCACGGTGCAAGCACCGCTTCCCATTGACTTGCATGTGTTAAGCATTCTGTCAGCGTTCATCCCCGAGCCAGGATCAAACTCTTCATTCAATATTTATTTTCACCTTTTTAAAGTCTTATTGACAGGAACTTTTTTTATTATTAAAAGTCCTTATTTATCACATCTTTTTATGGTATATGCTTCTTCTATTCATTTGTTCATTGTACAAGATACATTTTTCGTATCGACAAGAGGTATTATATCAAATAAAAAAATATTTGTCAACTACTTTTTTTATGATTTTTTTAATAAGTATACTAGACAAGTGAACTATTCCCGCTTTTAGAAGCGGAAACTTCTTAGTAGTATCTACTTTTGCTAGCCAAATATATTTACCAAGCTTTTTAGGTAGTTCCTACCCGTCTTTTTTTCCTAATATTTCAACATCAATTTTTCCAATGTTTTTTTATATTCAAATCCTCAACAACCACAGCATTATATCCTTCAGATAATTTATGCAGAAAAATCCCTTCGACAATTTTTGATATATTCATGTAATTTTTGATATTTTTCTCTTTTTGTCTATACCAATTTTTTTAGAAAATTTCACTTTTTCTTGATAATGATTTTTTTGTAATTTTTTTCTTTTTTTCTCCAACATCCTAAAAATATTTTTGAATAATCAGCCCTTTGATTTTTCAGAACTGATAAATAATTCAGACATTGAAAAGTCAAGTCCAATTACTTTATCATTATTTGGGATTTTTGAATTTCTTTTTCAAATTCTGTCTTGCCATCCATTCAAATAAATGCTCACCTTTATCATTCACAGGCATATTTCTAAGGCTGTAAATCCAGCTCCAGTGTCCATTGTACTCAGTTTCACCAATTTTTTTACATTTGGATAAGAGGAAAGTATTGCTCCATATTTTTGAAAGAACGTCATAAACTCTTTTACTTGTATTTTTCGTAGGAAATAGTCGGATCATTTTGTGCGTGAACCATCCAAAGCGGTTTATTTCTTATTTTCATCAAATCCTGTGCAGTAGTTGTAACTCCGCCAGAAATAGTGCTTTATCAAGAGCATGTGCACTTGTACTAAATGCCGTAAAATAATCTGGATACTCGATTATCATTCTAAATGACATATATCCACCAGCAGAAGCTCCAAAAAAATATAAATTCTATTTTTTTATCAACATTATTTTTCAGAAGCAAATTCATCAATCATAGCCTTTACTGATTTTTATGTATCCTTTACTATAATTGTTATACCAAGTGTCATCAGCCTGCGGTGCCACAACATAAGCCCCGCCAAATATCTTTTTGTGCTTTATCTTCTGCAAAAGCCACTGCCCCACGATTTGCCAATTTTTGTGAAACATTATTCTGATAATCCTTGTATCCGCCTTCACCATTCCCATGAAACCAGATTATAAGCGGATGTTTCTTCCCATCATCTTTATTAACAGGTTTAAAAATATTGATAATTCACTCCACTTTTTAGACTTCGTTGCTAAAAAAATTTATCAGCTTCCTCATCAACAACTTTCCCTTGTCTATAAAAATCCTGTTTTATAACCCTTTATCTCCTTTTTGCTCCACTCTATACTCCAAGTCCATCAATACATTTCGAGAAACATCCCTGTAACATAACTCAAAGTATTTGCTCCAGCCACATCTTTTCCATATTTCAAGTTAATAACAATATTTCCCTTGTCATTCACATAAATATTCTCAATTTCCCTCTCAACTTCAAATGTCCCCAATGATTTAGTCTTATCGTCTAGCACAATTCCAGCGTCTTTTGGCAAAGTTCCTTTAGCAAAAACTTTAAATGTATCTTTATCAATTTGCTTATTTTGAATATCTTTCCCTTGCCCTTTTTGTATCAATTTCAATCGAAACTATATTCTGCCCATAATCGAATATTTTTTTGCCTTTAATGAATATGAATATGTATTAAAGTCATATCCACTTTTAAAAAAACTAATTCTCCACCTTTAAAAACTAATTCTGATGCAATTCCTAACATACTTACAAAAAAACAAACCTACAAATACCAATACTTTAGTTCTCATAACCATCACTTCCTCTACAATATTTTTTTATTTCAAATTTAATTAATAAAATTATTAAACAAAGTAAAAATTTAAAAATAAACTATTTTATTTTCAACTTCCTATATCTATTCACTACCGCACAAAATTCCTGTTTTCTAGGCAATGCCAAATTTCCTGGATGTCCTACGTACGAAGAAATTGAATCAAGTCCATCCTTTTGAATCTTTTTCATAAATCCTATTAGTCACTTGCGAAAGTGTCAATTTTTCATCTAGTACTTTATTTTTTTAAAATAGTCAATCATTACGGCAATACAGTTTGTTTGGCTGTCATCCACAAGTTGCTCCAGTCTGAAATGTCGATTAATTCCTTTTCCATATAGAATGCTGTATTTCCCTTTAGCTTTTTGTTTTTATCTAATTTTCCGATTGTGAAAAAAACTTTTTTTGAGTGGAATTCGCTGTGTAATTCCTTGAAATTTATCATTTGGAGAAAATTCTCGCTTATTTTCATCTGATTTTTGCAATTTTCTTTTGCCTTTTTCTGTTACATCTTTTGGTATATATTCATCCATCGTTATAACATGATTTGCCACATCAAAATAATCTCCAGAACCGCCGACAATCAATATCGTAGAAACTCCAAAAATTGTCATAAAGTTCTTTTACTCTATCAATAAATGGCGTTATAGGTTCTTTTTCCTTTGCAACAAGTTTTTGCATTCTTCCATCACGAATCATAAAATTTGTAGCTGAAGTGTCTTCATCTATTAAAAGTAAAGAAGTTCCGTATTCTAGTGCTTCCGCTACATTTCGTTTGCTTGTGAAGTGCTTCCGCTTGCATTTTCAGTTGAAAAAGGCTATGGTATCTTTATTTCCTGGTAAATTGTTGATAAATCCGCTGATATTTACTTTTTCTACATTTCTTCCATCTTCTGCACGTATTTTTTTACTGCATCTGTTTCAGAAATTATGAATTCACGTCCATCTTGAGCAACGTGATTATAAATTCCTCGTTCGAGAGTCGCTAATAAAGTGGATTTTCCCGTGATAACCTCCCCTACAATTAGTGTAATTCCTTTTTGAAATCCCCATTCCAGACACTTTTTTTCCACTTGGAAGATTTAACGTAATTTCAAATTTTTTTCTGGACTTTTTGAATTTGACTGCATTTTTCATAGGTTTATCTGAAATTCCGTTTTCACGTGGAAGTATTGAATCGTTAGCTACAAATGCAACTAATTCTTTTTCTTTCAATACTTTTTCGTATGTATTCTTGATCTAATACTAAAACTATTTGCTCTTTTAAGGCTTCTTTCTTCAAATTATCATATATAATAGATTTTTCAACAATTTTAGGTAACTGTTCAAAAAAATAATTTTTTTGTGCGACCTTTTCCCATTATTCGTCTACCTCTTGCTGGCATTCCCATTTCAAATCTAACTTCGATTTTTATCTTCCTTTATCAAAACCGACGTTCTTTCCAAAATTTCTTGTCCACATTTATCAATAAAAAAATCCTTCCGCTTCCTCCAGTTCCTGAACTATCATTTCCATTTTTCTGAATTTCCTTGTAAAAATTTCTTGTAAGAAAATCTGAAACTGCAATATTTTTCTCCTTTGTATCTGTTAATTCATAAGGAATTCCTGAAATTTTTCTATCCATTATAATTCGCATTCTTGAAGGCGGAGCGTAAGGATCTGATTGGACATGGTCAATTGCAAGAACATACTTTGGAAATTTATATTCTCCCTTTAGAGATTTATACGCTGAATAACTTTTTCCATCCATTGAAAAATAATATTTTTTTCTAACTCTTTATAATTTTTCATTTTTTTACAATCCTCCTAATAATTTTTTATTATTATTTATACCAATTTATTGAAAAAGTCCATTATTTACAAATATTTATTTCTACCATAATTTTTACCACATTTATCTTTTATTTCCCAATTTTTTTCCCTTATATAAAAAACAGCACTAACTTGTGAGGCTGAAATATTCAAGGAGGAATTAACAGCTTCTATTTAGTTCTATTAAACCAGAAAGTTAAAATTACAACTAGAATAATAAATACTAGAAAGTCCCTGTTAATCATAATTTGGTGTCTTCCTTTCATATTTTTAAATTGTGAGGCGGTAAAATCTCACAGTATTATAACAAAAATACCCTTTATCAATTAAGATTTGTACTGCACCTCCAATCTTGTGTCCAAGATTTTTGGGTGCAGTACACTAACTATTTTTTTATTTAATATC
>BNJT01000640.1_pt1 | contig 79800 bp, 146 predicted proteins | sample 8540491 | NCBI WGS metagenome assembly BNJT01 (sample SAMD00202455, study PRJDB9452) | human saliva metagenome | host: Homo sapiens | reverse complement strand
CGTATTATAGGCATTTCAGACGCCTTTGCAAGATCTTTTTGTAAAAAAATGTAAATTTTTTTTGCTATTTGCTTACAAACGCACCAACATGACGAGAAAAAAATCATTTTAAAAACGGTAATACCATCAAATCCCCAGAGAGCCAACGCTTGTTCTAATTGGTGTTTATTCTCTACATCTTGCGTACAAAAAATACCTGATTTTTTTACCTCTGATTTGTGACCGCACTTCTAATTTATTAAGTAAGAACTGCAATCGCTTGGCAATGGCGAATCCTGGATCCATAAAATTCTTCACTTGAGGTAAGCAAATTTGTATTTCATCTTTTATTAAAGGGAAATGGGTACAGCCTAAACAAATCGTATCTAAGTTCTCTATTGAAGCCCAAGGACTTAATTCATTTTTCAATGCAATCAAATCGACCGATTTCCCTTGGATTTTATGCTCTGCGATTTCAACCAGTTTAGTTGAGCCTAATCGTTCAACTATACAATGGGAGGCAAACTGATGAATAAGATCATTAACATAAGGGCGTTTAACCGTCCCCTTTGTCGCCAACAGTCCCAATATGTTTCGTTTGTGAGATTTCTGCTGCAGGCTTAATGGCAGGTACGGTGCCCTACAATAGGAATAGAAAAATTGTTCACGTAAAGGCGGTAACACTACCGTACTCGCGGTATTACAAGCAATCACAATGGCATCAAGTGGATAATCCTGATTAATTTTTTTACAAATATCCAATGTTCGCTGAATAATTGTTTCTTCTGATTTTTCTGAATAAGGAAAACCTGCATTGTCAAAGCAATACAAATAATGGTTATCAGGCATCAGCTTTTTTTCGCTTCGCGATAAACGCTCAAGCCCCCCCATTCCAGAATCAAAGAAAAGTACCGTTGATTTATTCATTTATATAAAACTCTTTCAAAAATAACCGCACTTTAGGCATTCGAATAAATTTCTCGATTATTTAGCCAACGGCGGATTAAACTTTCTGCCACATCCGGATATTTTACAATTAATGCCTTAGCATAATGTTGAACTGTTGGGATCATTTTACGATCGCGCATTAAATTCGCCACTTTAAATTCGGCAATTCCCGTCTGTTTGGTGCCCAACACCTCACCTGGACCGCGAATTTCTAAATCTTTTTCTGAAATCACAAAGCCATCTTGGCTATCACGCAATACCTGTAAACGTTTTTTTGCGACACTTTACCCAACGGCGGTTTATACATTAAGACACAAAAAGACGCCGTACTGCCACGCCCTACTCGTCCACGTAACTGATGGAGTTGTGATAAGCCCAAACGCTCTGCATTTTCAATGATCATTAGACTGGCATTCGGCACATCTACGCCCACTTCGATCACGGTTGTAGCCACAAGCAAATCGAGTTCTGCATTTTTAAAGGCAGCCATAATATCTTGTTTTTCTTGCGGTTTCATTCGCCCATGTACAAGACCAATTTTAAGCATCGGCAAGGCTTTCGTTAAATCTTCCCAAATTGCCTCGGCTGCTTGCGCTTCTAATACTTCAGATTCATCAATTAACGTACAAACCCAATAAGCCTGACGTTTTTCATTAATACAGGCATTTTTGACTCGAGCAACGATTTCATCTCGACGCTCTTCAGAAATAACCACTGTCGTAATCGGCGTTCGACCTGGTGGCAATTCGTCAATAATCGACGTATCAAGATCAGCATAAACCGTCATCGCTAATGTTCTTGGGATTGGTGTTGCTGTCATAATCAGTTGATGTGGATAAAATCCTGCTTTTTCGCCTTTTTCTCGCAACATTAAACGTTGATGCACACCCAAAAACGATGTTGTTCATCAATAATCACCAAGGCTAAATCCGCAAATTCTACCTCTTCTTGGAATAAAGCATGCGTACCCACCACCATTTGTACCGTTCCAGATTTAATCTTTTCCAATTCAGCTTGGCGAGCTTTCCCTTTTCACCTTACCCGCTAACCAGCCAACTTCAATACCAAAAAGGTTCTAACCAACGACGGAAATTATTGGCATGCTGTTCCGCTAAAAATCTCTGTTGGCGCCATTAAAGCCACTTGTTTGCCATTATCAATCGCTAATAAGGCAGCTAAGACTGCCACTAACGTTTTTCCCCTGAGCCTACATCCCCTTGAACAAGGCGCATCATTGGATAATCTTTTCGCTAAATCCTGTTCAATATCCGCCACTACTCTATTTTTGAGCATTTGTTGGTTGAAAAAGGCAAAGATGCAAGAAAAACGTTGCTTTCAAATCGGTTTGATAATGCAATGGCAACGCTAAAAAACTGCTGCGTACCCAACCGCACTTTTTTTGCATCGCAAGATTATGTGCAAGAAGCTCTTCAAAGATAAGTCGTTGCTGTGCGGGATGTTGTCCTTTTCTCCAAAAATATCTAATGAGATATCTGGCGGTGGACGATGCAAAAATCGAATAGCATCCTTTTAGGCTAAAAGGATGTGGATTAAATTCATTAGGTAAAATTTCCGTTAATTGGATTTTTATCGAGTAAAGCCAATGCTTGATCGGTTAGCTTACGTAATGAATTTTGTTTTAAACCTTCCGTTGTAGAATAAATAGGCGTGAGCGTTTCCTCTAAAACCAATGGCGCATTATCCCGAATGATTTGATACTCAGGATGATGAATTTCCGCCATAAAGCGTCCACGTTTAATTTCGCCAAACGCTTTGACGCGCGTACCAATCTGAAAAACTGTTTTTTTCATCCCCTGCATTAAAAATTGAAAGAAAACGGAGCATAATCTTGCTCGTTCCATCAGAAAGACTTACGGTTAAAATAGGACTGCGCCCAAAAGGCAACTTCACAGGTTTGGACAACGCCTTCAATGGTGGCATATTGTTCAGGAAGAAGATCGGCAATGGGTGTAATTCTCGTGCGATCTTCATAACGGATAGGTAAATGAAAAAGCAAGTCTTGGAGATTATGAATTCCAAGACGGCTTAATTTATCGGAGATTGCCGCGCCAACACCAGATAAAGTGGTTAGAGGAACGGCATCGAGAAGTTGCGTACTCATTATGCTTCATTAATATTGCGCTTCAGACGAATCACACTGGTAATTTGTTTGATTTTTCGCATAATGTTTTCTAAATGATAGATATCTCTCGCACCAACTTGGATAATGACTAATAGCACATTATTCTCTAATTCTTCAGTCCAAATACTTTGAATATTACTTTCACAAGTCGCGACCGCTGTCATAAGGCTACCTAATACATTTTGTTCATTAAGCATTTCAATGTGTAATTCGGCATCAAAATTGACCGCACTTTCAGCCTCTTCCCATTTTGCCGCGGTGAAATCTTTGGCATTACCTGATGTTAAATTAGAACAAGCTTGATGATGTACAACCACACCTTTCTTCGCAGTACTTAATGCCACGATCGGATCACCCGGAATTGGATGACAACATTGAGCGAAAGACGCTTTCATTTCACCATCTCGGCTTAACGTTAGCGTACTTTGTGTGTTTTCAGACACACCATCCACATCAATTTCAATGGCCTCATCCATTAATTGATGGGCAATGACACTCGACATTTGATTACCCACACCGATTTCCATAAAAAGCTCATTTAGACTTGAGAGATTCAATTCATTCAGTACTGCTTGGATTTTCTCTTCAGAAACCTCAGAGAGATAATGTGGTTTCAGGGCCATTTCTAGCTGTTTTTTAGCCCGTCTGAACCGCATCATCTGCACGCAATAATTTTAAGAAATGACGAATACGGGTTCTTGCGCGAGCCGTCACTACAAAGTTTAACCAGCTAACGCTTGGATGAGTATTTTCACTGGTCACAATCTCAACGGTTTGACCAGATTCTAAAAGCTTGTGATAACGGATAAGGTTTATGCTCTACTACTGCTGCAACACAATGATTTCCCACATCAGAGTGCACGGCATAAGCAAAATCGACAGCTGTTGCGCCCATTGGTAATTCAACGATACGACCTTTCGGCGTAAAAGACATAGATTTCTTTTCGGGAAAAACTCAGATTTTACGTTCTCAATAAACTCAAAGGAGTTACCCACGTTTTTGTTGAATATCCACCAGGCTTTGTAACCAACGTTGTGCGCGTACTTGAGCGGTGGTGCTATCGTTTTTACCACCTTCTTTATACACCCAATGAGCGGTAACGCCCATTTCAGCAACCTGTTCCATTTCTTCAGTCTGAAGATGAACTTCTACGGGTACACCATGAGGACCTATCATCGAGGTTTGTAGTGCTTGGTAGCCATTTGCACGTGGCACAGCAATATAATCTTTCACTTTTCCCGGACGAGGCTTATACAAGCTATGCATTTGCCCCAATCCACGATAGCAATCATCCACCGAATTCACAATAACGCGGAAAGCATAAATATCCATAATAGAATGGAATTTTTGATCTTTCATGCGCATTTTTTTGATAGATTTTATAGAGATGTTTTTTTCACGTCCCCAAATACGACTTAGAATACCCGCATCCTCAAGACGTTGTGAAATATCATTAGAAATGCGTTGGATCAATTCTTGACGAGAGCCACGCGCTTGTTCGACGAGCTTTTTAAGTACTTCATAACGGCGAGGATGCATTGCTTCAAAAAGATAAATCTTCTAATTCATTCTTGATATGCTCAATGCCTAAAACGGTGGGCTAATGGACAGTAAATCTCTAGAGTTTCTTTTTGCGATACGACGACGTTTATCAGGACGCAATGATCCCAACGTTCGCATATTATGGGTACGGTCAGCCAGTTTGATTAAGACAACACGAATATCTCGAGTCATTGCTAAAAATCATTTTTGCGGAAGTTTTCAACCTGTGCTTCTTGGCGAGTACGGAATTTCAATTTATCTAGTTTAGATACACCATCAACAATTTCAGCTACACTAGCACCAAATTCATCTTTTAATTGGGATTCGGTATAAGGGGTATCTTCGATAACATCATGCAACAACGCTGCCATGATTGCCTCATGGTCTAAATGCATTTCTGCGATGATTGAAGCTACTGCAACAGGATGAGTAATGTAAGGTTCGCCGCTTGAGCGAAATTGTCCTTCGTGAGCATCTCGCGCAATGACGAATGCACGTTTGATTAATTCAATTTTATTGGCGGGCAAAATACCCCTGAATAATTCGATCTAAATCTGCAAACAATTCCAAAGGACACCTGACTTTTTTGTAGAGAGAAAGACTAGGCGATCAAAATACTTTAATTTTGACCGCACTTTAATGAGATTATTCTGCGATTAACGCTACAGCCACTTCTTCATTACGTTGAGAAGCTGCCGCATCTAAATACTCTTTTGCATCCATGATTTCTTGGTTGATTAAACCTTTTTCGATTTCACGTAATGCGATTACAGTTGGTTTATCGTTATCTTCCGGCACTAACGGCTCACTTTGATGTAATTCTAATTGTCTCGCACGACGAGCGGCGGTTAAAATTAAATCAAAACGGTTACCAATTTTTTCTACTGCATCTTGCACAGTCACTCGAGCCATGTTTTACTCCGATGTTAAAAATAATGTCTATAAAGGGAAAATATTGTACTCAATTCAAGCTTATTTTGCTAGTAGCTGATGAATTAAGTCCGCATTTTCTGTTTGTTGATAAGCTTTGGTCAAGCGTTCTGCCTGCAAAATGCTTTGTAAATCTGCCAATGCCTGTTCAAAATTATCATTCACAATAACGTAATCATATTCATCATAATGCGAAATTTCGCTGATTGCTTTTGACATTCTCTCAGCAATAACCTCTTTGGTATCCTGTCCACGTCCAACCAAGCGACGCTCTAATTCAGGCAATGATGGCGGCAAAATAAAAAAATACTTTTTACAGAAGGTACTTTTTTTGACGAATTTGCTGCGCACCTTGCCAATCAATATCTAAAAAAACACATCAATGCCTTTTGCTAAGTTTTCTTCAATTGCTGGCAATGAAGTGCCGTAATAATTACCACCAAACACTTTTGCATATTCTAAGAAGTGGCCTTTTTCAATTAAGGTTTCAAATTCTTCTACTGAAACAAAATAATAATGCACACCATGACTTTCGCCTGGACGAGGTGAACGCGTTGTGTGTGAAATAGACACCATTTTTTTCGTGCCTTGATTTTTCTAATAACGCGGAAATTAATGATGACTTGCCCGCCCCACTTGGTGCAGAAAGAATGTATAAATTACCTTGAGACATAATTGAAACCTCTTCTTGTTGTTTGTTTTTATTATACAAAAAGAAAAATGAAAAAGTGCGGTCAAATTTTCATTTGTTTTACAAATCATTAAAAAAAGTGATCGAGATCACAAAAAAAGTGGTATATACCCTTTTTTTATCAAAAATGCCCATGCTATAATCGACGGGAACTCGTTAGAGCAACGATTTTGTTTAACTTAAAAAATAGAAGGTGAAAATCTTATGGCTATTAAAAATTGGTATCAACGGTTTCGGCCGTATCGGTCGTATCGTATTCCGTGCAGCACAACATCGCGATGACATCGAAGTTGTAGGTATCAACGACTTAATCGACGTTGAATACATGGCTTACATGTTGAAATACGATTCAACTCACGGTCGTTTTGACGGTACTGTTGAAGTTAAAGACGGTAACTTAGTAGTAAACGGTAAAACTATCCGTGTTACTTCTGAACGTGATCCTGCAAACCTTAACTGGGGTGCGATCGGCGTTGATGTTGCAGTTGAAGCAACAGGTTTATTCTTAACTGATGAAACAGCACGCAAACACATCACTGCTGGTGCGAAAAAAGTCGTATTAACAGGTCCTTCTAAAGATAGCACACCAATGTTCGTACGTGGTGTAAACTTTGGTGCATACGCTGGTCAAGACATCGTATCTAACGCTTCTTGTACTACAAACTGTTTAGCACCTTTAGCACGTGTTGTTCACGAAACTTTCGGTATCAAAGATGGTTTAATGACCACTGTTCACGCAACCACAGCAACTCAAAAAAACTGTTGATGGTCCATCAGCTAAAGACTGGCGCGGTGGTCGTGGTGCGGCACAAAACATCATCCCTTCATCTACCGGTGCTGCGAAAGCAGTGGGTAAAAGTATTACCAGCATTAAACGGTAAATTAACTGGTATGGCGTTCCGTGTTCCGACTCCAAACGTTTCTGTAGTTGACTTAACTGTAAACTTAGAAAAAAACCAGCAACTTACGAACAAATCAAACAAGCAATCAAAGATGCAGCTGAAGGTAAAACTTTCAACGGCGAATTGAAAAGGCGTTTTAGGTTACACTGAAGATGCAGTGGTTTCTACAGACTTCAACGGTTGTGCTTTTAACTTCTGTATTTGATGCTGATGCGGGTATCGCATTAACTGACTCTTTCGTTAAATTAGTATCTTGGTACGATAACGAAACTGGCTACTCAAACAAAGTATTAGACTTAGTTGCACACGTATACAACTACAAAGGCTAATCAAAATAGTTAAAAATTAACCGCTCTTTTTAGAGCGGTTTTTTTATTTCTAATCAATTTAAATTTTTCTCAATACTTTTATATATTCTTTATTTGCTCATTTCAATATAAAAAAATAGAAAAAAATAATATGTCTATTATTTATTCTATATTCACAAAAATAACAACATTTCACTAGATTTTTAAATTTATTTTCGTTTATATTAGCGCACACTTGTTCGCTCAAATAAGGGTTATATGAATTTAGAACGTCATTTCGTCAATCGAATTCGCCAGCAGGCAAAATACTCGTCAAAATACAACCGCACTTCGCCATAAAATTAATGGCTTGTGGAAAGATATTTCGTGGAACGCATTCCAACAACAGCTTGATCAACTTTCATTAGCTTTTCTTGCTTGCAATATTCAAGTACAAGATAAAATTGCAATTTTTTTGCACACAATATGTCACGTTGGACTATTGCAGATATTGCGGCGCTTCAAGTCCGAGCTATCACTGTTCCAATTTATGCAACCAATACGGCACAACAGGCAGAATTTATTTTTAAATCATGCCGATGTCAAAAATTCTGTTTGTTGGCGATCAAGAACAATATGATCAAGCGTTAGAAATTGCGCATCAATGTCCACAATTACAAAAAATTGTGGCCATGAAAGAACAAATTCAACTGACAGAAACTACCCTTTCTTGCCATTGGGACGATTTAATTCAATTAGGTACAGCCAAATTTCAGGCTGAATTTGAAACTCGCTTAGCAAATAAAACGATGGATGATTTATTCACGATCATCTACACCTCTGGCACAACAGGTGAACCGAAAGGCGTAATGCTCGATTACAATAACTTGGCTCATCAACTTGAAGCCCATGATATTGCATTAGATGTTAATCAAGATGAGGTTTCACTTTCTTTTTTACCATTTAGCCACATTTTTGAGCGAGCTTGGGTTGCCTATGTGTTACATCGCGGAGCAATCCTTTGCTATCTCGAAGATACCAATCAAGTACGTGAAGCATTAACAGAAGTACGCCCGACCTTTATGTGTGCTGTACCACGTTTCTATGAAAAAAATTTATTCTGCCGTGCTTGATAAAGTCCAAAAAGCCCCTTTTATTCGTCAGATGATTTTCCATTGGGCGATTGCAGTGGGGCAAAAACGTTTTGATCTTCTCTCTCAAAAATAAAAAAAGTCCCGTTCTTTTTGCAAAAACGTTATGCGCTTGCCGATAAACTGGTGCTGTCTAAACTGCGTTCATTGTTAGGCGGACGTATCAAAATGATGCCTTGTGGTGGCGCAAAATTAGAACCGACCATTGGCCTTTTTCTTCCATAGTATTGGGATTAATATCAAACTCGGTTATGGCATGACAGAAACCACGGCTACCGTTTCTTGCTGGGATGACCATCATTTTAATCCGAATTCTATTGGTAAATTAATGCCAAATGCCGAAGTTAAAATTGGGGAAAAATAACGAGATTCTGGTTCGTGGTGGCATGGTGATGAAAGGTTACTATAAAAAAACCTGAAGAAACGGCCCAAGCCTTCACTGAAGATGGCTTCTTGAAAAACGGGAGATGCCGGTGAATTTGATGCTGAAGGTAATTTATTTATTACCGACCGCATTAAAGAATTGATGAAAACGTCTAACGGTAAAATACATTGCGCCGCAATATATTGAAGGGTAAAATTGGCAAAGATAAATTTATCGAACAAATTGCGATTATTGCTGATGCCAAAAAATATGTTTCAGCGTTGATCGTGCCTTGTTTTGATAGCGTAGAAGAATATGCGAAAAAACTGAATATTAAGTATCAAGATCGCATGGAATTACTCAAACACTCTGAAATTATCAAGATGTTTGAACAACGTATCGAAAGTCTTCAAAAAGAATTGGCGCACTTTCGAGCAAGTGAAGAAATTTACGCTACTCTCTCAAGCGTTTAGCGTCAAACTCGGTGAAATCACACCTACGCTAAAATTACGCCGAAAAGTGATTATGGAACGTTATCGTCATATTATTGACTCGATGTATTCCAACAACAAAGAAAACAAGGAAAATAAAGAATAAAAAAAGTGCGGTGAATTTCACCGCACTTTTTTTATTTTAACGAAAAATGATTTATTCGACTTCTACCAGCACACCTTCTTGGTGAGGTTTCAATACACCAACCTCGCTAAGCTCGATACCGGCTTTTTTTCGCAATCTCTAAGATTTCTGCTTCACTTTCAGGCTTTAACCGCAATCAACAAGCCACCTGAAGTTTGAGGATCGCAAAGTACTGCCTTTTGATAATCCGTAAGAGGACTGATTTTATGACCATAGCTTTTCAAAGTTACGGTTGGTTCCACCTGGTACACAACCTTCAGCAATATAATCCGCTACGCCATCTAATAATTTGATTTTATCAAAATGCACAACCGCATTAAGATTTGAGCCTTCACAGATTTCAGCTAAGTGCCCTAACAAACCAAAAGCCAGTGACATCTGTCATGGCGGTGACACCTGCCACTTCCGCAAATTGGCTACCAATCAGATTCATTTGGCACATGGCTGCCGTTGCCAACCCTTGATGTTCTGGTTTTTAATTTGCCTTTTTTTCTCTGCAGTAGTCAGTACACCGATACCTAATGGCTTGGTTAAATAAAGCTTACAATTTGCTTCTGCTGAGGCATTACGTTTTACACGATCGGTAGCAATCACGCCTGTTACGGCTAAACCAAAAAAATGGGTTCTGGCGCATCAATCGAGTGTCCGCCAGCTAGCGAAATCCCCGCTTGATGACAAGCAAAACGACCACCATCAACTATTTTTCTGTGCCACTTCTGCCGGCAATTTATTGATCGGGGAAAACCTAAAATGGCAATCGCCATAATCGGCTTTACCGCCCATTGCGAAAAATGTCACTAATGGCGTTGGTTGCCGCAATACGGCCAAAAATCAAAAAGGATCGTCCACAATCGGCATAAAGAAATCTGTGGTACTGATAATTGCAGTACCATTACCAAGATCATAAACCGCTGCATCATCCGCTGTTTCGTTCCCGACCAATAAATTAGGGTCGGTAAATTTTTCGATTTCTGTCTGTAAAATTGTCCCTAACACCTTAGGCGAAATTTTTACAGCCTCAACCTGCGCCGTGGCTATATTGTGTTAAACGAATCTCATCCGTCATGCTAAATCCTTGCTAAAAATCACATACCCTTTAAGCTAAAAAGTGTGGTCAGAAAATCTGGCGTTTATGACGCTAACTTCTCCACTTTCGCTTGTTTAATCATATTATCGCTGACTTCCAAAATCGTAATTTTCAAGCCATCAATTTCACAAACCGTCCCTTCATCAGGAATATCTTCAAGATGCTCAAGAATCAAACCATTAAAGGTGCGTGCATCTTCCGTATCTAATTCCCAACCAAACATTTTATTTAAATCACGAAGATTCGCCGAACCTTCAATAATCATTGAACCATCAGATTGATGCACCACTTCTTGCTCAATAGATGGTGCTATGGAAGTGGTGAAATCACCTACAATTTCTTCCAAAATATCTTCAAGTGTGACTAACCCTTTAATATCACCATATTCATCCACCACTAAACCAATACGTTCTTTTTTCGTACGGAAATTATCTAATTGTGTTTTAAGCGGGGTACCTTCAGGAATGAAATACACTTCATCGACAGCGCGTAATAAGGTTTCTTTGGTAAATTCATTTTTTTCTAATAACAAACGAAACGCTTCACGCACACGCAAAATCCCTAATACTTGCTCATCAAGGCTGCCTTTATACAACACAATTCGGTTATGTGGTGCATGATTAAGTTGGCGCATAATGGCTTTCCAATCATCATCGATATCAATCCCAGCAATTTCATTACGTGGTACCATGATATCGTCGACAGTCACCGTTTCCATATCTAAAATAGAGAGCAACATTTGTGGATGCTGTTCATCTGGAGTAGCTTCTCCCGCTTCCGATACAATACTACGAAGTTCTTCACGGCTAATCACTTGTTTTTGTAAATCAGGTTTTAAGCCGACCATTCGCATTAAGGTTTTTCGTAAAAATATTCATCAACCAAACTAATGGATAGAACACTTTTAACAATAGCGACAAAATGTGACTTGAAAATAATCCCACTTTCTCTGGGTGCATCGCCGCAACCGTTTTAGGGAAAATTTCAGAAAAAACAAGCATTGCAAAGGTTAATAAACCTGTTGCGATTGCTACCCCCGCATCACCATATAAACGCATACCAATCATGGTTGCAATAGCTGATGCACTGATATTCACAAGGTTATTAAAGATCAGAAATGAAAACTTAACAAGGTATCCGGCTTTTTCAAGCAGTTTTTTTCTGCTTTTTGCGCGCCTTTATTGCCTTGTTCCGCCAGAAAGCGAAGACGATATTTATTGAGAGAGAGTAAGCCGGTTTCTGAGCCGGAAAAAAATAGGCAGATAAAATTAAACAGATAATCAGTGTAATAAATAAAGTACTAAGGGGAATACTGTCCAAGGGAAAGTCCTTTTTGTTCGTTAATCAACAAAAAGTGCGGTCATTTTTTTACCGCACTTTTTTTACTTGTTCTTTGATTCTTACTAAATCAAAGCGGCTACCAAAAATAGCCAATCGTGAGCAGAATGATACCTGAAATTGCGTAAATAATCATCCTTTTTCCACGCCACCGACGTCCAGTTGGCGGAAAAATCTCGGCATTCGCGCACTGCAATATCACCCCTGAAAAAAATTAAACTGGGATCTGATCGCAGAAAAAACTGCTTGGAGAACCCGTCAGCAATATTGGCAACCGCCCGCCACGTTATGCAGAAGTCGCCCGCAAAACCAAAGAAACAGACATCAAGGTTCAAGTATGGCTGGACGAAACGGGCGTGAACCAAATTAGCACAGGCGTGGGCTTCTTCGATCACATGCTCGACCAAATCGCCACTCACGGTGGATTCCGCATGAACGTACAATGCAACGGCGATTTGTGGATCGATGAACATCACAGCGTGGAAGATACCGCTCTCGCCCTCGGGCAAGCATTGAAACAAGCCCTTGGCGACAAACGCAGCATCGCCCGCTTTGGCTTTGTGCTTCCAATGGATGAATGCCGCACCGAATGTGCCTTAGATTTATCCGGCAGACCTTGGATCAAATTCAACGCCAAATTCAAACGCGATAAAGTCGGCGATTTCAGCACCGAACTCACCGAGCATTTTTTCCAATCTCTGACACTCTCACTGCTCGCCACGCTCCACCTCAAAGCCACCGGCGACAACGACCACCACAAAATTGAGAGCCTGTTTAAAGTATTCGGCAGAACCTTAAGACAAGCAATTCGAATTGAAGGAAATGAATTGCCGAGTTCGAAAGGTGTTTTATAATAAATTGTAGGGAGATAGGTTATCCCTATCTAAAAGCCAACTAAAATTTATAGAAGATTTTTAAGGAAACACCATGAATACAGAAATTGAAATTATTAAAAAAACGCCATTAATTTTCTAGAAAGACATAAATCTAAACTTGGTACAAGCGCCTCCTCTGATACTTATAGAATAGATGTTATTTTATCTATCCTATCTAATATAGAATCATTGGAAGAGGAGTGGCTTGAAAAATGTAAATATCTTTACCCAAAATATAGAACCGAGTTTTTTTAGCAAACCTAAATAGTTTACAAGCATCTGACCCAGAAATAATACCTAACCTTATTGAGGAGATCTCATTGTAGATGCGCTTATTTTCTTAGAGAGTATATTCTTTATGAGGAATCTATGGATTCTTATAAATATAGATTTGGAACAAATAACCTTATTAAAACACAAGAAAAAAATACTAAATGATAACTACTATTTTATAGATAAACAAAAATGAAAAAAAGATTAGAAATGATAAAAAAATAGACAATTAGACATTTGGATTCTTGGATATTATTTTTTTATGGAAAGTCATTCAAATCATTTGAGAGGTATGAAGAGCTAGTTGAAGATAGTGAAAAAAATCTTTGAATATTGAAAATCAAATAAATCTTAAAAAAAGATGAGTTATCAAAAAATTTATTAATGATAAAAAAAGAAGAGGTGGATCGATTAGCTCAGCAATTAGAACAGCAAAAAAACAGCATTTAATTTTTGTTGGTTTGTCTCAAGGTTTTGAATCACTACTTAAGGCGAAAAAGAATAGTCAAACTATAGTTTTGTCTTTTGTTGTTTTTTTATAGGTATTTTTCTGTTTATACCTTTATTTACTTATATCGAACTTAATCAGGTAAAAAGATCTAAGTGATGATTTTTTTGAATTGGAAGATGTTTTTACCTTTTGTCAGTATAGAGTTAATTTCTCTTTATCTATTTAGGGTGATTTTGAGTCATTATAATTCAATTAAAAACTCAAATAATGCAATTAGAATTAAGACAGACACTTTGTCAATTTATCCAAAGTTATGTGGAGTATGCGAAAAGAGATAAAAAGAAAAAGATAGTGCTTCTCTCGAAAAAAATTTGAGAATTTAATTTTTAGTAGCATTCTTTCAACACCAGATAAAGTGCCAAGTACCTTTGATGGCATAGAACAATTATCTAATTTAATAAAAAAATATAAAAATCAGGAAATTAAATGACCAACATTACCATCATCGACACCGTCTGCGCCAACCTCTCCTCCGTCAAATTCGCCTTTGACCGCTTGGGCTATCGCGCCGAAATTACGCGGGATATTCACAAAATTCAATCTGCCGATAAATTGCTATTGCCCGGTGTGGGCACGGCGATGGCGGCGATGCGGGAATTTGGCGGAGCGTAACCTGATTGACTGCATCCGCAACGCTACCCAACCGATGCTCGGTATTTGCTTGGGCATGCAGCTAATGACCGAATTTTTCCACCGAAGGTAATGTGGCGACGCTCGGCTTAATGCGTGGGCAGACGGATCTCATTCCCGATAGTGGCTTGCCGTTGCCGCACACGGGCTGGAACAAGGTGCGTTACACGCCAGACCATCCGCTATTTGCCGGGATTGAACAGGACAGTCATTTTTACTTTGTACACAGCTACGCGGTACAACCCAATGAAAACACAATTGCGACAAGCTGTTACGGCGTGGATTTCTCCGCTGCGATTGCCAATAAAAAATTTCTACGGTGTACAGTTCCACCCGGAACGTTCGGGTAAAAATGGGGTGATGTTGTTGAGGAATTTTGCAGAGAAAGTGAAATAGACTACAGTTCTAAAATAACGTACGATCCACCCTCTTTAGAAAAGAGGGGAACTGATTACATTACACAGGAAAACCTATGCAAACATCACAAATCATACCCGCCCTCGATCTTATCGACGGGCATGTTGTCCGCCTGCATCAGGGCGATTATGCGCAGCAGACCACTTACAGCGACAATCCTATTGATCAGTTCGCAAGCTATATTCAACAAGGCGCGCAGCAGTTGCATTTTGGTGGATTTAACCGGTGCAAAAGATCCGTCGAAAAAGACAGACCGCACTTATCGGCAAGATTATCGCCGCTACGCAAAGCAAGATTCAGGTGGGCGGTGGGATTCGTACCGAACAGGATGTCGCCGATTTGCTTGCGGTGGGCGCGAACCGTGTGGTGATTGGTTCTACGGCGGTGACACAACCGGATATGGTGCAAGGCTGGTTTACCAAATATGGTGCGGAGAAATTCGTGTTGGCGCTAGACGTGCGCATTGAAAACGGGCAGAAATTGGTGGCGATTAAAGGTTGGCAGGAAACCAGTGCGCTGACCCTTGAAAAACGTCGTGGAAAAACTACCGCACTTTTTGGCTTGCAACATGTGCTTTGCACCGACATTTCGCGCGACGGCACGCTGGCGGGTTCCAACGTGCAGCTTTATCGTGAGGTGTGCGCTAAGTTCCCGGATGTGCAGTTCCAGTCTTCCGGCGGCATCGGTTCATTGGCGGATATCGAGGTTCTCAAAGGCACAGGCGTGGCAGGTGTTATTGTTGGACGCGCCTTGTTGGAAGGCAAATTTAATGTAGAGGAGGCAATCGAATGTTGGTCATTATAAATAAAAATAAGGAAAGACAATGAGATGCATGAAATTTATATTTAAACTTTATTTATTATTGTTCGCTATTAGTACCATTTATGCCATTTTTACTTTAGATGATTTATACCATAAAGTGACAAAATATAAAAGATACTGAAGATGTTATTTCACGTATTATTTTTGAATGATGACAGTGTTTATTTTATCGGTAAATTAGCAAATTATGAATTTAAGCGGGAAAAATACCGGATTTAATGAGCTTCCGTTTACGCTATCCGATCATATTATTTGTGTTTATTTTTATGACACAACGATCAGAAAAACATTAATGATTCCATATCAACCGATTCAACAATCTATTTAATTATTAATCCTAAAAAAACTGAATAAGGAACAAATAGCTCTATTGGATGAAAGAATTACTATGGATTCATCACAGAAATTTATGCTTGACGGCGAAATTCTACAGGCGGCAAAACGGCAAGATCCCACTTGGTCGGATCGAGATGAAGCTTACCTAATTAAACACATATACCTTATTGATGGTCGTATATTGCCACCCGATGAGAAACCGATTATCCGAACCTCACTTGAAACACAGCAAACATTGCACTTTAGCGAAGAATATGAAGTGGAGGAATTAAATCAAGATGCGATTGAAGAATTTATCATAAACGCAACAGCACCGCTTTGGGGGCACTATAGTGCTTATTACGTCTCCAATATGGCTTCTTACGCTTCCAATATGGCTTAATGGGATACCACACGGGTAGTTTTTAGAGATATTTGTCTCTACAAAACGTCAAAGGGCGTTGATTGGAAAAATTATTAACACGACAAATTGTAAAAATTCAGGCGGGTAGCAGTGTTCACTCAGAGCGAGATGTAACAGAGGCAATCGAATGTTGGCAAAACGGATAATTCCTTGTTTGGACGTACGTAATGGGCAAGTCGTTAAGGGCGTGCAATTCCGTAATCACGAAATTATTGGCGATATTGTCCTATTGGCACAACTCTATGCTACCGAAGGTGTAGATGAACTGGTATTTTTATGATATTACCGCTTCATCGGATGGCCGTACGGTGGATAAAAAGCTGGGTGCAACGCGTAGCGCAGGTAATCGACATTCCTTTCTGCGTAGCCGGCGGGATTAAATCTGTCGCCGATGCCGAGCAGTTATTTGCTTTTGGTGCGGATAAAAATCTCGATCAACTCTCCTGCGTTAGCTAATCCCAATTTGATTAACCAGCTTTCCGAACGCTTTGGCGTGCAGGCGATCGTTGTTGGCATCGATAGCTGGTTTGAACAATCAACCGGTAAGTATTGGGTCAACCAATATACTGGTAATGAAAGCCGTACCCGCCAAACCCATTGGCAGTTACTTGATTGGGTACAAGAAGTACAAAGCCGTGGTGCGGGTGAAATCGTGCTCAATATGATGAACCAAGATGGCATACGCCAAGGCTATGATCTCACTCAGCTAAAAATAGTGCGCCAAGTATGCCGCGTGCCGCTTATTGCCTCAGGCGGTGCTGGAGAAATGGTGCATTTTCGCGATGCCTTTATCGAAGCTAATGTAGACGGCGCATTAGCCGCGAGCGTGTTCCATAAGCAGATTATTCAGATTGAGGGAACTCAAACGCTATTTGCGTCAACACAATATTGAAATCAGAGAGTAAGGAAAATGATGCTTAATACTAGCCTTATCAACTGGCAAAAAATCGATGGTTTACTGCCTGTCATTGTCCAACATGCACAAACCGGTCAGGTGTTGATGTTGGGATATATGAATGACGAAGCCTTAGCCAAAACCATCAATGAAGGCAAAGTGACCTTCTATTCCCGTACCAAGCAACGCCTCTGGACCAAGGGGGAAACCTCGGGGCATTTTTTTGAATATCGTGGATATGAGCTTGGACTGCGACAATGACACCTTGTTAATTTTTAGCCAACCCTATCGGCGCAACCTGTCATACCGGAGAAGACAGCTGCTTTCATCGATTTACCCAACAAGACACCAGTCATTGGACATGGTTCGCCCAACTGGAGCAGCATTTAGCAGAAAAAGAAAAAAACGCCGATCCGGCTAGCTCTTACACTGCAACACTACACAGCAAAGGCATTAAGAAAATCGCCCAAAAAGTGGGCGAAGAAGCGGTAGAAACGGCGCTAGCTGCCGTTTCGCAAGATAAACCGGAAACCCTCAGTGAAGCGGCAGATTTGGTTTATCACTTAACCGTACTATTGCACCATCAAGAACTGGCATGGGAGGATGTAATTGCAAAATTGCAAGAACGCCATCAGGGAATTGGTCTGCACCCAGAGGGTTCGAATAAATAAACACCTGATCTGCCCCCAAAAACCTGGACTATTCACATAAGGACTGACGACGATATTGTATCGGATTCGGTCCTTTTAATTTTAGTTGAATCAGTCGATGATTATAGTAATCCAAATAATCCCTTACCACATTAACCATCTCCTCTCGTGTATTAAATTCCCGTCTATAAAAGCATTCCGTTTTTTTAATCGTCCAAAGAAACACTCTATTGTGCATGATCCAAAAAGTTTCCTTTCCTCGACATGCTTTTGTATAACGTACTGCGTACTTAGCCTGCAACACCTAATAGCGCTTTTAGGGAATGATGGGCTCTTAGCTTTTTGGGTAATTTCTGCTGCTTGGCTTCTTCCTGAAATCTGAACTTTCTCAACTCCTTTAGGTAAGCCACCTCAGCTTCAAGCTGTAAAATTCTCAGACGTAAACGGTCTTCTTCTGTTTTTAGGTGTAGGGGGCATTCTGGCATATTTAGGTTTCATTGGTGGTCGTCCTGATGTTTTTATAAGGAATAAGTCCTTTTTATGCCACTTTTTTTCAAAAACGTTTCTAATGTGCCAGAGGGAATATTGTAAAAACGAGCGGCTTCTCGAATGCCCATTTTTTTCCTTTTAGAATAGGTTGAAGAACCTGTAATTGAAATTCTAGTGCATAGTGTTTACCCATAAAAATCTGCACCTCAATTGTTGGTTGTTTAGTCCAACTTTTGAGGTGCAGATCATTTTACCTGTTCTTTGATTTTGATTAAATCAAACGGCTACCAAAAATAGCCAATCGTGAGCAGAATGATACCTGAAATTGCGTAAATAATCATCCTTTTTCCACGCCAACCCAATCGCCAATGACCAAAACAAGCAATACCAAAACTAATCCAAGCAAGGAAAGAGAAAATTGCTTTGTGCAGATTTTCTGGGGTCACTGCTTGCAACACATGATAAGTACCAGAAATTAAAGTGAGCGTCAGTAATGCTTCCCCCATGGCAAATAAACAGAAGAAATGACGTTCTACCGCCATCAATGGTGGAATTGCTGGTGAAAATTGGATTTTACGTTTTTTTCAAATTGCGATCTCAACCATACCAACTGGATCACATAAAGTGTTGCAATAAAACACACGGCGTAGGTAAAGAGCGACAAGCCGATATGGAATAACATCAATGTATTTTGATTAAGCATTTGAATGATGTGGCTTGATAAGAATGTCGCAAAGATCAGGCTAATGATCGAAAACGCATACACTATCGGTAAAACAAACCACATTGTCGAAACGAGAAACATTGAAAGTGTCGCCAATGCCGCAATAATGACGCTCATTAAGGAAGCGATTTGCATTAGCGTAAAACTGTGCCCTGAAGCAAGATCCTCTAACAGAGGGAAAGTACTAACAGCATGCAGAACAATTGCTGCAAGTGCGGTCAGAAAAAACGGGATTTTACTTTGACTCAACTTCCCTTCTGATGAGTTCATCAAAAACGGGGCGATCAACAATAAACTAAGAATGTAAAAAATAATCGAAAAAAGGGCAAACCACATAATGCTTTCTCTTTACTAGGAATTATTCTTATTTTTAACGGATCTTTTCTCTAGATCGCCATAATTTTATTTGAAATGATGAAAAACGCCCAAATTTCGGTATAATCACGGCAATTTTTTAAGAAAAAACAGGATTTAAAATGTTTGAGAATTTATCGGATCGCCTTTCCAAAACGCTACACAACATTAGCGGTAAAGGGCGTTTAACTGAAGATAATATTAAAGAAACCCTACGCGAAGTGCGTATGGCGTTATTAGAAGCTGATGTTGCTTTGCCTGTCGTACGTGAATTTATCGCCAAAGTAAAAGAAAGCGCGTTAGGCGAAGAAGTTAATAAAAGCTTAACACCAGGCCAAGAGTTCTTAAAAAAATCGTTCAACGTGAACTCGAAAAAGCCATGGGTGAAGCCAATGAGAGCTTAAACCTAGCAACACAGCCACCTGCAGTTATTTTAATGGCGGGTTTACAAGGTGCGGGTAAAACCACCAGCGTGGGTAAATTAGCAAAATTCTTACGCGAACGTCATAAAAAAAGAAAGTGCTTGTAGTCTCTGCCGACGTATATCGTCCTGCAGCAATCAAACAGCTTGAAACCTTAGCGCAATCTGTTGGCGTGGATTTCTTCCCATCTGATGTTAAACAAAAAAACCGGTAGAGATTGCGAAAAGCGGCACTTGCTGACGCTAAAACTCAAATTCTACGATGTATTAATCGTGGATACGGCGGGTCGCTTACACGTTGATAGCGAGATGATGGATGAAATCAAAGCAAGTTCACGCGACATTAAATCCAATTGAAACGCTTTTCACTGTTGATGCAATGACCGGTCAAGATGCAGCAAATACAGCAAAAGCCTTCAATGAAGCCTTGCCACTTACTGGGGTTATCTTAACCAAAGTGGATGGTGATGCGCGTGGCGGTGCGGCCTTTATCTATTCGTCAAATCACGGGCAAACCGATTAAATTCCTTGGTGTGGGTGAAAAAAACAGAAGCCCTCGAGCCATTCCATCCCTGATCGCGTAGCGTCGCGTATTTTAGGTATGGGTGATGTGCTTTCCCTTATCGAAGATCTTGAACGCTCAGTGGATCGCGAAAAAGCGGAAAAAAATGGCACAGAAATTCAAGAAAGGTGATGATTTCACCCTAGACGATTTCCGTGAACAGCTCCGTGAGATGAAAAAAATGGGCGGTATGATGTCGATGCTTGAAAAATTACCGGGTGCGAAAAAAACTTACCGGATCATGTCAAAAAAATCAAGTAGATGACAAAATGTTTATCAAAATGGAAGCCATCATTAATTCCATGACCTTAAAAAGAACGTGCCAATCCAGATATTATCAAAGGATCTCGCCGTCGTCGTATTGCATTAGGTTCTGGTACACAAGTGCAAGATGTGAATAAGTTGCTGAAACAATTTGACGAAATGCAACGTATGATGAAAGAAAAAAATGCGCAAAGGCGGAATGGCGAAAAATGATGCGCGGCATGCAAGGCTTAATGGGCGGAGGCGGCTTAGGTGGCCTTGGCGGTTTAGGGCGGCATGTTTAAACGTTAATCCCCTCTTCAAATAAAGTGCGGTCAAAAAAATCAATAGGTTTTTTTGACCGTATTTTTATCTTTTTAGTCAGCATTTCCTATTACCCGATTAAATTACTCAGTTTTTAGGTAATATTTTCATCAATCGATAGTCGATATAATTGCTCAAGTATTTTTACTTCGCGTAAAAATCTAGCCCTTGATGACTATTCTCGGACAGTTAACCATCATGGCAGTCATATTTTTTTAATCATCTAGGAGTGATAAAAATGGGACAGTATAAAAAAAGTTCTGGTACCTATTAGTCGCCGTATTAATTGGAGCATTCTCCATTCTCGGTTACTATGGGTTCGAAGTTTATCGTGAAGCACCACCAATTCCGCAACAATATGTTTCAGAATCAGGTGAAAAAGTGATTACTCACGATGAAATTTTACATGGTCAAACCGCTTGGCAAACCACTGGTGGTATGCAAGTGGGATCTGTTTGGGGTCATGGGGCATACCAAGCACCAGACTGGACAGCAGATTGGCTTCACCGTGAATTAACTAACTGGTTGGATATTACAGCGAACCAAGAATTTGGTAAAAACTTTGCTGATTTAAATGATGAACAGCAAACGTTATTAAAAGCGCGTTTAACCAAAGAATATCGTGGTAGCAAAGTTGAAAACGGTACTGTTGTGCTTTCAAACACCCGTTTAGCGGCAATGGAAAAAACAGCACAATACTATATTTCTTTATATGGTGATGATCCTGCAACCAAAGTGACTCGTGAACACTTTGCGATGAAGGATAATACCCTTCCTGACTTACAAGCACGTAAAGACTTAACTAAATTCTTCTTCTGGACAGCATGGACTGCCTCTGCAGAACGTCCAAATACAAATGCAAGTTATACCAACAACTGGCCACATGAGCCGTTAATCAACAATGTACCAACACCAGAAAACGTGGTTTGGTCTATTGCGAGTGTGGTATTCCTCATTGCTGGTATTGGTTTCGTGGTATGGATTTGGTCATTCAAAAAACGTGAAGATGAACAAGATCCACCGATTCCGGAAGTTGATCCCCTCACAAAACTACAGTTAACCCCTTCTCAACGCGCATTAGGTAAATATCTCTTTACGGTGCTTGCATTATTCTTACTGCAAGTGAATTTAGGGGCGATTGTTGCTCACTATACTGTTGAAGGTCAAGAATTCTATGGTATTGATATCTCTCAATACTTACCTTATTCATTAGTGCGTACATGGCATATTCAAGCGGCATTATTCTGGATTGCAATGGCATTCTTAGCTGGCGGTTTATTCCTGGCACCGATCATCAATGGTGGTAAAGATCCGAAATTCCAAAAATTGGGTGTGGATGTTTTATTCTGGGCATTAGTGGTATTAGTCGTCGGTTCATTCACCGGAAGTTATTTAGCAATTGCACATATTCTTCCAGAAGAATGGAGCTTCATGTTCGGCCACCAAGGCTATGAATTCATTGACTTAGGTCGTTTCTGGCAAGCGGTGAAATTCGCAGGTATCTTATTCTGGTTAGTATTAATGCTTCGCGGTACAGTGAACGCATTTAAACAACCGGGAGACAAAAACTTATTAGCGTTATTCTTCGCTTCTGTCATTGCAATCGGCTTATTCTATGGCCCTGCATTATTCTACGGCGAGCACACTCACATTTCTGTGATGGAATACTGGCGTTGGTGGGTCGTTCACCTATGGGTAGAAGGCTTCTTCGAAGTATTCTCTGTAGCGGCACTCTCATTCATCTTCGTAAGTTTAGGTTTAGTTTCTCGTCGTACTGCGACTGTAGCAACTATTACTGAAGCAGCATTATTCTTAATCGGTGGTATCCCTGGTACATTCCACCACCTATACTTCGCAGGTGCAACTACACCAATTATCGCAGTAGGTGCGTCATTCTCTGCACTTGAAGTGGTTCCATTAGTGTTATTAGGTCATGAAGCTTGGGAACACTGGGAAATGCAACAAAAAAACACCTTGGATGGAACGCTTTAAAATGGCCTCTTTACTGCTTCGTAGCCGTAGCGTTCTGGAATATGTTAGGTGCTGGCGTATTTGGTTTCTTAATCAATCCACCAATTTCGCTTTACTATATCCAAGGCTTGAACACCACTGCTGTTCATGCTCACGCCGCATTATTCGGTGTGTATGGTTTCTTAGCATTAGGCTTCGTGTTCTTAATTGCTCGTTATTTACGTCCAGATACACCATTTAACGATAAGTTAATGAAATGGGGCTTCTGGTTATTAAATGGCGGTTTAGTATTAATGATCGTATCAAGCTTATTACCAATCGGTATTATTCAAGGTTATGCAAGTATCTCTGAAGGCTTATGGTATGCACGTAGTGAAGAATTTATGCAACAACCATTATTCGATACCTTACGTTGGGTTCGTTTAGGTGGTGATGTGGTATTCATCTTCGGTGCACTAGCCTTCTTCTGGCAAATCTTTACGATGATTTTCTTCAAACCGAAAAAAACAGCTTAACTAGGTTTATTATCATGCAAAAGCGGCTAAGTAATTAGCCGCTTTTTATTTATAAAAAAATCCATTATCTTTTTTTGACCGCACTTTTTATTTTCATTAAATGATTTCCTTTAGCTGGGAAAAATAATGTGAATATTTATAAGAGAGTGAATAAGAGAGCCATTGGCTTTATGACCAGTGTTGAGAATGTATTTCATCAAAGTGCGGTTAATTTTTTAATTGTTTTTATACCCAACTGTCATAATAAAAACACTAGGCAATTCAATATTTCTGATATAAAATTCTCCGATTTGTTTTTTTAAAAGGGAGAAAAAAAGATGAAACTCGTTGAAGTAAAAACATCCGCTTGTTAAACATAAATTAGGCGTGATGCGCGAAGCTGATATTGATACTAAAAAAATTCCGTGAACTTGCAACAGAAGTTGGGCAGCTTGCTCACCCTATGAAGCCACGTCTGATCTTGAAACAGAAAAAGTGATTATCGAAGGTTGGAACGGTCCTGTTGAAATCGACCGAATCAAAGGTAAAAAAGTTACTGTTGTACCAATTTTACGTGCAGGCCTTGGCATGATGGATGGTGTATTAGAACATGTTCCTAGTGCTCGCATCAGTGTAGTCAGGGATTTATCGTAATGAAGAAACCCTTGAACCCGTCCCTTATTTCCAAAAAAACTAGCCAGTGATTTAGAAGAACGTTTAGCTATCGTTGTGGATCCAATGCTTGCAACGGGTGGTTCAATGATCTCCACAATTGATTTATTAAAAAGCAAAAAGGTTGCCAACATATCAAAGTATTAGTATTAGTCGCGGCACCAGAAGGGATCAAAGCATTAGAAAAAGGCGCATCCAGATATCGAACTTTATTGCGCATCGATTGATGATCACTTAAATGAACAAGGCTACATCATCCCAGGCTTGGGTGATGCAGGGCGATAAGATTTTTTTGGGACGAAATAATTCCCTTTTTAATAAGACGGCATTTATAGCCGTCTTTTTTTCCGTGCGTGAAAAACACAAAAAGCTAAAAAAAGCATTAAAAACCGACCGCACTTTCAGTTAATTCAAACCGAGAGTTGAAACTAAATGAGTAATCAAACTACAACCGCACCTGTTGAGGTGCAAAGCATGGGCAAACAAGCGTTTGTCGGTTTACAGATGTTATTTGTTGCCTTTGGCGCCTTAGTATTAGTTCCTTTAATCACTGGATTAAATTCTAATACAGCCCTTCTTACCGCAGGTATCGGTACACTACTTTTCCAACTTTGTACCGGTAAACAAGTCCCTATTTTCTTAGCCTCCTCTTTTGCCTTTATTGCGCCTATTCAATATGGCGTACAAACTTGGGGCATTCCCAACCACAATGGGCGGACTTGCTTGTGCAGGCTTTAGTCTATTTTCGCACTATCAACCTTAGTAAAATTACGTGGTAGTGCTGCGCTTGAGCGTATCTTCCCGCCTGTTGTTGTCGGTCCCGTAATTATCATTATTGGTATGGGACTTGCACCCTGTTGCTGTGGATATGGCATTAGGTAAAAACAGTGCATATAGCTATGAGCATTCGGTATTGGTTTCGATGATTACCTTAGTCACTACCCTTTCTGTTGCGGTATTTGCTAAAGGTATGATGAAACTGATTCCAATTATGTTTGGTATTGTTGCTGGCTATGTGGTTTGTTTATTCCTAGGCTTAATTAACTTCCAACCTGTTTTTAGATGCAAAATGGTTTTGAATTACCTCAGTTAACCAAACCAGAATTTAATTTAGAAGCCATTCTTTATATGCTACCGATTGCTATCGCACCAGCCGTTGAACACGTTGGCGGTATTATGGCAATCAGTTCTGTAACAGGTAAAGATTTCCTTAAAAAACCAGGCTTACACCGCACCCTATTAGGCGATGGTGTCGCAACGGCTGCAGCGTCATTAGTAGGTGGTCCACCAAATACCACTTATGCTGAAGTAACGGGTGCTGTAATGCTAACTCGCAACTTTAATCCAAATATTATGACTTGGGCTGCAGTATGGGCAATTGCAATTTCCTTCTGTGGTAAAGTAGGTGCATTCCTTTCTACTATCCCGACCATCGTAATGGGGGGGATTATGATGTTGGTATTCGGTTCAATTGCCGTTGTCGGGATGAGTACCTTAATTAAAGGTAAAGTGGATGTAACTGAACCTCGCAACCTTTGCATCATTTCTGTGGTGATGACTTTCGGGATCGGTAATATGTTTGTCAACGTTGGCGATGCTGTTTCCCTAAAAGGTATCAGCCTTTGCGCTATCGTCGCGATTGTACTGAACTTGATTTTGCCAAAAGCAAAAAATGAAGTAGAATAAAACGTCCCAAACAAAAGGGTTAAATGAAAATTTAGCCCTTTCTTTTTTTATTTTAAATCAACTCGTTAATCCGTGAATCAGCAACTTTCTTTACCTATTCATCAAATTGATGATGAAACGCTTGAGAATTTTTATAGTGATAATAATGCATTATTGCTCAATTCTTTGCGTCAAAATATGACTGATTTACAGCAACAATTCTTCTACCTTTGGGGAAACCAAAGCGTCGGAAAAACTCATCTTCTACGCGCACTCTGTAATGAATATATTCAGCAACAACGAAGCGCCATTTATGTTCCATTGAGCAAATCACAATATTTTCTCCACTGCGGTTTTTTTGAAAATTTAGAACAGCAAGAGTTGGTTTGCTTGGATGATTTGCAAAGCAGTTATTGGAAATTCAGAATGGGAAATAGCCTTATTTGATCTCTTTAATCGTATTAAAGCTAATGGCAAAACCTTATTGGTTGTCAGTGCAGAGCAATCTCCAACGGCTCTGCCCATTAAATTGCCAGATCTGGCTTCTCGCTTAAAATGGGGAGAGAGTTATCAATTGATTCCACTCAGCGATGAACAAAAACTCGCGGTATTGAAACAAAATGCCCATCAGCGAGGCATTATGCTTTCAGATGATACTGCCAATTTTTATATTTACTCGTCTAGACCGAGATATGGCGACATTAAAAGAGGCGTTAGTTCAACTCGATAAAGCCTCATTGCAAGCTAAACGAAATCTGACCATTCCTTTTGTGAAATCTATTTTAGGCTTATAAACAGATAAAAAAATAACCGCACTTTTTCAAGTGCGGTTAATTTTTTAGTCATTTAATTACCAGCAGTGATGGCAATAACCAACACCGACACTCGGCATTATTGCTACAGGAATGCGAGAATAACCTGTATGTTTAGAACGATGATCACTCGCATTCATTTCATTTGGAACGCTATCTCTTTGTGCAACTTTAGCTTTTTCTCGAGCAGTGACAGTATTACCACTTGTTACTCGAGAATTATAATCCTGCACCGCATTCATATCATACATCGCTGCACCATTACCAATGGTTGAGGCTTGCTGAGGTGCAGTACAAGCTGTTAAAACCGATAATGCTGCAATAGAAATTAATTTTTTCATGCCGTTACCTTTTATCACAAATTACTTTATTAAGTGTTTCTCTACCTTCTTTAATCCGCTCATTCGCTTTTTTTCTGACGTTGGGATCTTCATTTTGCTCAATATATTTTGCTACATTGGCATTTTTGATTGCATAAACAGGGATATACTGTGAATGTTTCGTTTCACCTTTTTTATAAATTGTGGCACCTAAAACACTACCATAATACTCGCTAGCATCATTAGGTTTAATGTAATAATTGCTAGAATTTGTTACATCTACGCCATCATCACTTTTTAAAACCCACTGCAAATCCCAGCGGGTGAAAGGAAGGTTGTTTTTTTGAGGCTGCAATTTCGTTAAACTTTATATACTTCAAATTCAACACTATTAGCAAGCTCTTCCATGTCTTTTTTTCAGACTTAGGATCTAAACTTCTTTTGGTCTTTTTCCATCAATATATTTCACTGTTTCAGAAATATTACTTTCAGAAACATTGACTGAAACATGATTTTCAGGTGTCTTCGCTTTTGTTGCATACACAACACTACTACCTTCGGCTAAAAACAACTGATGATGCTAAAACACAAAAAAAGAGTAAATCCCAATTTTTTTCTTAATATGACTCATAATAATTTGATTTTCTACGTTAATAATTATTTTCGTATAATTCGATGGGTAAATAATCTGGGTCTCGGAAGAAAGTGTACTTCATTCCCGTTAATTCATCAACTCGAATTGGTTCACAATCAATGCTATTTTTCCAAAAAGATAAGCGACATATTCATCAATATTTTCGACTTTAAATGCTAAATGTCGCAAACCACAAGCCTCTGGAGTGGTTACTCTTGGTGGTGGATTTGGAAAAAGAAAACAACTCTATTTGACTCCCATCTGGAAAACTTAAATCTAGTTTATAGCTATCCCGTTCTGCCCGATAAGTTTCATTTAGCTGTTTAGCGCCTAAAATCTCCATATAAAAATGCTTCGAACGTGCATAGTTCGAAGCAATGATCGCAATATGGTGAAAAACCCTAATAATTGGGGCTTCATTATTTCTCCGGTGTGACACTCTTCGCTTTTTCTTCTTCCTGTAAAGCGAGTGCATCACGTGCTGCACGAATACTTTTCTCAAGCATTGGCACGCGAGGATCATCTGGCTCCAATAAACGTAACATCATCGCCCAGGTTACTGCCGCCATTTTATAATCTTCCCCTTCAAAAATAACTGAAAGCTAGTAAACTTAAGGCTTCAGGATTCGAATGATCTTGACGAATAACATCACGTAAAAGCTGGTTACCTTTTGAGTTTATCTGTTTGATCTTCAGAAGACATTAGCATACGCGCATAGGAAAGCTTATACGTTAAATTATCTGGTTCAAGCTTATTCGCTTGTTGATAACTATCAAACGCTAATTTGCCGTTCCCTAAATTCATTCCAACCTGACCTAACAACCACCACTTTTTAGCATCTTTTGGTGTTTTTTGTAAATCTAAACGAAGTGCGGTCGAAAATTGCTGCATTTCTGCATCTGTCATTGGGTTTGTGTCTTCTTCTTTGATCCGTTCAAAAGAAATAAGGTAATTTTGCCAATGTCTTTTCCATCATATCTTCGGCTTTCCAAGATCCCAAAGGGAAATAAGCTCCGCCAGCAATAATGGCCAAACCTAATAAGCCAGAAACAAACCACAACTTACCGTAATTTTTGGTCATTTTTATCGATAGCTTGTGTTTCTTGTTGAGGAATATCTTCCAACAATGTTTTTTGTAGCTCTTGCTTGAGTTGTTCAACATTTTCAACTAAACCCTGTTGATTATCTTGCTCAATCTCTTTCAAACGAGAAAAATATAACGCCTTATTTAATTCATCACGTTTTTTATCTTCTTTCGCTTTAACAGAACGCAACAATGGATAAAAAAACAAATCAATGCCACCACTAAAGTGAGCGCAATAATACTTAATGCAAAAATTCATTATTTATCCTTTTCTTTGAGTAAAGCCGACAAGCGTGCATTCTCTTCATCATCTAAAACAACGTCAGAATTAACCGCATTTGAGCTTTTCGATTTACGTTTAAATACAAATAAAATGCCAACAAACACTAATAAAATTGGTGCAATCCATAACACCATTGTGGCCATTGTCATAGGTGGGTCATAAGTCACGAAATTGCCATAACGTTGGATCATATAATCCACCACTTCATTTCGATTTTTGCCTTCTTGCAACAATTCAAACACTTTGCCACGCATATCAACAGCAATGGTTGCATTAGAATCGGCAATATTGTTATTTTGACATTGTGGACAACGCAATTCTTGCGTTAATTGGTGATAGTCCTTTTTCTTGCTCTGGCGAAGCAAAAATTTAGCGCATCAATTGCGGCAGTCGCAGAGACGCTCATAAAAAGTGCGGTCAAAAAAAGCCATGATTTTCTCATTATGGTTTCTCCGCTAATTTGTCATAAATAGGCTTCAAGGTTTCATTCCAAACACGTTCATTCACATCCCCCGCTAAGCGATAATGAATCACACCTTTACCATCTACAATGAATGTTTCCGGTGCACCATAAACGCCTAAATCTAATGCAAAAGAACCTTTTTCATCTTTAAGCACAAGGCTATAAGGATTGCCCAAATCTTTCAGCCATTTCATCGCTTTTGGCGATTCATCTTTATAGTCTAAACCAATGATTGTCACGCCTTGTTTAGCTAATTGATTCAAATATTGATGTTCTGCATAACAAGTTGGACACCAAGTCGCCCACACATTTAAGAGAATTGGTTTACCTTGTTGGAAAATTTCATTACCGTAGGTTTTATTTTCCAATAAATCCGTTAATGTTTTCTGCGGCACAGGTTTTCCTACCAGGGCAGACTCTAACGCTTTCGGATCATCACCTTGTGCATTGCGTCCAAGCTGAACTAAAAAGGCTATAACAACAGCTAGAAAAATAATAAGTGGGATAAGTAGTTTTTTATTCATAACACGATCAATTTACATCTATTTTTAGGGGCTTAATTTAGCCCCTCATCACAATTAAGACTGTTTTACCAAACGACTAAAAACGATAACGACGGTCAAACATACAGAGCAAGCCACCTATCGCCATAAACAATCCACCAATCCAAATCCAACGGATAAACGGTTTATAGTAAAGGCGAAGCGCCCATGAGTTATCTTCTATTTTTTCACCCAAGGCGACATAAAGATCGCGGGTAAAGCCCCAATCAATTGCCGCTTCAGTCATTGGCATTTTACTGACGGTATAAAAACGTTTTTCAGCAAATAATGTTGCTTCTGGTTTTACCGTCTTTTGAAATATCAATTTGTGCTTTGCCGCCCATATAGTTTGGACCATTTGCATCACTCACGCCAGCAAATTTAAATCATAGTCAGCAATCTGCACCGTATCGCCAACAGCCATTCGCACATCGCGTTCTACACTAAAGTTTTGGCTAAATGCAATTCCCCAAACTGTCATCGCCACACCAAGGTGAGCCAAAATCATCCCCCAATGAGAACGGGAAAGTTTGGTAATACCTTTAAAGAACGATTCACGGTGTGTTGCGCGTTGTTTCATTTCATAAAGGCTTAATAACACAATAATGACGGACATCATGGTGCCAAGCACAACACTGACGGTGAGTTTATTGTGTAGGAAATATGGTAAGGCAAAGCCTGCAATCGCCATTACAACCACACTCACTACAACCGGTGTACGAATTTCAGAGAACTGATCACGACGCCATTTAACTAATGGCCCAATACCTAGTAATAAGGCAAATGGGGTCATAATAATCAGGAACATTTGATCAAAGAACGGCGCACCGATCGAAATAGAGCCCAAACCTAATTGTTTGTGAACTAATGGCAATAACGTCCCTAAGAACACCACACAAAGTGCGGTCATTAATAGGATATTATTCAATAACAATAAGGTTTCGCGAGAATAGCGTTCTGCATTATCACGCGAGCGAATTTGGTTTCCTTTGTAAGCGTACAAGGTTAAAGAACCACCAATTACCACAACCAAATAAGCAAGAATATATAAACCACGTGTAGGATCTGAAGCAAAGGCGTGTACTGACACTAAGATACCGGAACGAACTAAGAACGTACCCAGTAAGCAAAGTGAGAAAGCAAGGATTGCTAAAAGCACAGTCCAAGCTTTAAAAGAGCCACGTTTTTCAGTAACCGCTAAAGAGTGGATTAATGCGGTTCCTGCAAGCCAAGGCATTAAAGAAGAGTTTTCTACTGGATCCCAGAACCACCAGCCACCCCAGCCTAACTCATAATAGGCCCACCAAGAACCGAGCACGATCCCGAGTGTTAAAAAGACCCAAGCTGCCATCGTCCAAGGACGAGACCATCTTGCCCAAGCGGAGTCTAATTTCCCTGTCATTAATGATGCAATCGCAAAGGCAAAAGCCACAGAAAAACCAACATATCCCATATAAAGCAATGGAGGATGGAAAATCAAGCCCACATCTTGCAACATTGGGTTGAGTTCTCTACCATCTACTGGGAAAGTCAGGGAATGTACGGGTAAATGGATTTGAGGTAAATAATACGAAGAGTAAAAAGCCGATGCTAATAATCCCCATAATACCCAACACGCGAGCCACGGCTTCTTGTGGTAAGTGTTTGCTAAATAAGGCAACCGCTGCGCCCCAAAGGGTTAATAACCAAATCCAAAGTAATAATGAGCCCTCGTGTGAACCCCACACCGCAGATAAACGATAATAAATCGGTAAACTGCTGTTAGAGTTATTTACCACATATTGCACACTGAAATCATTAACAGCAAACAGATAGAATAATGCTGCAAAAAGCAATGGTTAAACTGAAAAAAATAAACCATAAGTCATTGGACGAGCCAATGACATTAATTGAGGGTGACCTTTTTTTCTGCGCCCCATAATGGGAAAAATCGCTAAAAAAAGAATGAAACGGCAAGACTTAAAGCAAGCGCATAATTTCCTAGTTCAGCAATCATTATTGACCTTCTTGCGGTTTTTGCTGGGTTTCTTTATAACGACGATCAGATTCACTCTCGCCTTTTAACTCTGCGCCCATTGGCTTATGTACTTTCTGCATTTTTTTCGCCTAATTCTGGTGGTACATAATTTTCATCGTGTTTAGCAAGTACTTCTGTCGCCTCTAATAAAGTAGGCTCTTTTTAATACGCCTTGCGCGACGATACCTTGCCCTTCACGGAAAAAGATCAGGAAGAATACCTTCGTATTCTACAGTGATCGATGGACCAATATCATTTTAAGTCAAAGCGAACTTTTTAAGCTTTTTTTGGATCGCGTTTTACTGTGCCTTCCACAACCATGCCACCTACACGGATGCGTTGCCCCACTTCAGGTTTTTTTGATCTGCTTTGCCTTCTTTACCTTCAATGACTTCTGATGGCGTATAAAAATAAATCGATATTTTGGCGAAGTGCATAAAGGACTAAACCTGTTGCAATCGAAATACCTAAAATCACAAAGATAATGATAGAGAGTCTTGATTTACGTCTTGGATTCATAGTGTATTTCCTTTATTTGCTTGGTTTAAACGAGCTTCACGTTGTTGCTCGCGTAACACTTCTTTTTAACACCGCTTTACGTCCCTTGACGCTTTGTATCGCCAAAATGATCATTGCCACAAGGCTAATGCCGTAGGAAAGCCACACATAAAAACCGTAGCCTCCCATATTGATAAAATCACTCCAACTTTGGAAAAACATTTTCCGCTCCCTAAAAATAAAAAAATGAAAAAAACTATTTTTAGCTTACTTGCTAACTCTTTTTACCCATGGGCGTTTACTGTCTTCTTTTAGCAATTCAACGCGATAACGCACGAGCGTAAACCAAATGGATAAAAATAAAAATCCAAAAATACATAAAATCAGTGGAATTAACATCGGCGTTGCAATAGACGGTTTTTCAAACTTCGTGATACTTGCCCCTTGATGTAAAGTATTCCACCACTCTACGGAAAAAGTGAATGATTGGTAAATTCACCACACCAACAATACACAAGATACCCGCTGATTTTGCGCCCACCGCACGATCAGAAAATGCAGAATAAAGGGCTAATACACCGATATATAAGAAGAAAAGAATGAGTTCTGCGGTTAAACGCGCATCCCACACCCACCAGGTTCCCCACATTGGTTTACCCCAAATTGCGCCTGTGACTAGCGCGATAAAGGTAAACATCGCACCAATTGGCGCCATGGCAACCATCGAAAGGTGTGCGGCTTTAATTTGCCAAACTAACGCAATAATCGCAGCAATCGCCATCGAACCATACACGCCCATTGACCAAATCGCTGCCGGCACATGCACATACATAATTCGGAAACTATTGCCTTGTTGATAATCAGCCGGTGCATAAGCTAAAGCCCCACACGATGCCAACAGCCAATAATAAAACCGCAATCACACCAAAAAATGGGCTTAATTTGCCACATAAATGATATTGGGTTTCATGTTTTGCGTAAGGATGTAACCACTTCCACATAAAAGATCCTTAATTCCAAAAAATAAAAAACAGTTAAAAAAATCTGACCGCACTTTCACCGTAATGATGATTAATTATCTAAACTAATTCGTAGTGCCGCTGCAATCGCGAAAAGGCGATAAGGTTATCGCGCCAGCCAAAATTGCACCTAAAAATAGCAAGCTGTCCACCATAAGGGAGATTTAACGCGGCGGCATCTAAAATTGCTGAGGCAAAAAAATTAAAACCGGAATGAAATAATGGTACCACAAGTAAACTCAGCAATACGCCACCTTTACGCAATCCCACCGTCAATGCCACACCAATCGCGCCAATGCAGCTTAAAATTGGTGTTCCCACTAGCAAGGTGACCACCAACGCCCACCAAATATTCACTTCCAATGAAAGCAATAAAGCCGCAATAGGGGAAAGTAAAATCAACGGCAAACCAGTTAATAGCCAGTGTGCAACAACTTTTTGCGAGTGCCGTTAGCGCTAAAGGTTGAGCCGTAAGCATCAATTGTTCTAAAGAGCCATCAATAAAAATCATCTCGGAAATAAGCGCTCAAAAGACAGCAACGCAGAAAGCAATGCCGCCACCCAAGCAACCCCGGGTGCAATGCGAGAAAGTAACTTAGGATCCGGCCCAATGACTAATGGAAACAGCGTGATCACGATTAAAAAGAACCAAAGCGGGTTCAATATTTCCGCTTGTTTACGGGTCGCAATCTTCAGCTCACGCTTTTATAATCTGTAAAAAATATCATAAAAAAATCTAAGAGTTATATTTATAATCAGCAAGATTGATTTTTTTCAATAACGTACTTGGCACTTCTTGGTGACTCGTTAAAATGACCATTCCACCTTTTTTTTAGCATGATTTTCAAAAAGTGCGGTCAAAACTTCAACCCCTTTTTTTGTCTATTGCTGTAAAAAGGTTCATCCAAAAATCCAAAAGTGGCGCTTCAGAGATCCATAATCTCGCCAAAGCAATTCGCTTTTGCTGACCTGCTGAAAGTTGGGCTGCCGGTAAATCTTCGCGACCGAGTAAGCCCACAGTTTTCCAGCACATCCCATAAAAATATCGGTGCCTTGCTGACTTTGACTAATCTGCTGATAAAATTTTAAATTTTCCCATGCCGTTAATTCAGGTTTCACACCAGAATGGTGGCCGAGATAAAGTAGCTGATGATGGTATTCTTCGCGTTGTTTTGTAATCTCGTCTGAATTCCACCGCACTTTTACCTTCTACAGGCTGTGCAAGGCCAGCTAAAATGCGCAATAAACTTGTTTTGCCGATACCATTGTGCCCTTCAATTTGCACGAAATCACCGCTTTGAAATTGCAGTGAAAGATCAGTGAACAATATGCGATCGCCACGTTGACACGCTAATTGTTCTAATTGAAGTTGATGAGCAGGAAACATAGTCTCAGCCTTAAAAATAAAATCTTGTGAAAAATCAGCGGGTATTCTACCACAAGGGGAAATTTTGACGAGATTTTAAGGGCTAAAAGGTATAACTATTTAGAAGTAGATCGGTGTGTTTATTGATTTAAAACAAATTAAGCTTTTTCTAGTCTATTCATCGGATAATCAAATAATTAAAAGATTTACTGATCTAAATCAAATTTTCTGCTACCATTTAACTACTTTTTTTGATGTTGTTTTATCAAAAACATTACCTTAACTTTATTTAAAAAAAGGAACATATTATGTCTTATACTCTACCTGAATTAGGTTACGCTTATGATGCGTTAGAACCACATTTTGATGCGCAAACAATGGAAATTCACCACACTAAACACCACCAAGCCTATGTAAACAATGCAAACGCGGTGTTAGAAACTTTACCTGCTGAATTTTCTGAAATGTGCTCAGGTCAATTAATCAGCCAATTAGACAAAATCCCAGCTGAAAAACGTACTGCATTACGTAACAACGCAGGCGGTCACGCAAACCACAGCTTATTCTGGAAATCATTGAAAAAAAGGCACCTCTTTACAGGGTGATTTAAAAAGCAGCTATCGAACGTGATTTCGGTTCTGTAGAAAACTTCAAAGCTGAATTTGAAAAAGCAGCAGCAACTCGTTTTGGTTCAGGCTGGGCGTGGTTAGTGATCAACCAAGGTAAATTATCTGTTGTATCAACAGCAAACCAAGATTCTCCATTAATGGGTAAAGAAATCGCAGGTTGTGAAGGTTTCCCACTTTTTAGGTTTAGATGTTTGGGAACACGCTTACTACTTGAAATTTCCAAAACCGTCGTCCAGACTACATCAAAGAATTCTGGAACGTCGTAAACTGGGATTTCGTTGCGGAGCGTTTAGCTAAAAAAATTAGCAGATTGCGGATGTGCAGCTAAATAATAGCTTCTCAAAAATAGATAAAAAAATCGCCTATTTTTTTAGGCGATTTTTATTGGTTAAATCCAACGTCTGACTTTTTTTCTTATAAGCCAAATAAGACTCACCAAACTTCTTCTCTAGCCAGTATTCTTCGGGTTTAATTTGCCATTGTGTGATGAGAGTAAATAAACAGAAAAAAACACCGAGAAAAACTGACCGCATTTTGCAAATAAAACCGCCCATGCCACTAACAAACCCGCTAAGCTTAAATACATTGGGTTACGACTAAAAGCGATAGATACCACTTACCACAAATACTTTGCTTTTCTCTAAATGGATGGGATGAATATTAGCTTTATTTTTGTAGAATTGCCAAACACTGAAAAAAACCAACAAAAAGATGAAGCCAACGCAATCAGATAAGTAATCACGATATTGATTGTAACAGGGTAAGGATTAGGTAAGCATATCATGATAAGTGCACAGCCAATAAAAAAATGACGGGTGGCGGCACAATAGGTTTCTGAATCATAAGATCAAAAATCCAATAAAAAAAGCCCGAGCAATTCGGGCTAATTAAAAATATTACAGATTATTTAATTTCATCTGCGCCATTTGTTTTTTTCTAACGGGTTACCGCTTTTTTTGTGCATTCTCAAAGCTTGCTTTAGCACTATTCACATCGCCTTTTGCGATTTGAATATCGCCCGCTAAAAAGATCTTTACGCGCGCTAAAGCCTTGGCTTTTCACTTGATTTAGACTTGCTAATGCTGCATCAAATTGACCTTGTTGGAATTGCACCGCAGACAAACGAAGCGCTGCAAGAGACGTTAAGATATCATCTTGTGATTGAGCAATCGCTTGTTTTAAGCTATTTTCAGCAGAGGCGTAATCTTGTTTTGCAACAAAACCTTTTGCTTCATCTAATAAGCTAAATACCGCATAGCTGGTTTTATCATGCGCTTTCACAAATTCAGCCACTTTAGCTTGTCTGTGCGGCGGCATCTTTGTTTGTGGTATAAACTAAGGCATCATATTCAGCAGACGCTTGCATGATTTGATTGGCTTGATAAGACTGCCAATAACGCCAGCCCAACATCCCGCCCACACCAAGAATAAAAAGCGGCAATAATGGTTTTGCCATTGTCTTTCCACCACTCTTTTTAACTGGTTCAGTTCTTGTTCTTCTTCAATGGTATATGCCATTTTCCTATCCTTCTAAAATTAAAATTGGGCTTTCACGTGTTCAATTAAATTGGCCACATCAATGGTTTGCTGCTCTGCTGTGCCAAGTAAGTGTTTTACCACAACTTGATTATTTTGCACTTCACTTTCGCCAAGTACAAGGGCTAGAGTCGCACCAGACTTATCTGCACGTTTAAATTGTTTTTTAAAGTTACCGCCGCTGCAATGCAACATGGTGCTTAAGTGCGGTAATTCTGAGCGAAGTTTTTCAGCGAGCTGGAATGCGGCTAATGTTGTACCTTCACCTTGATAAACAACGTAAATATCTACCGCACTTTTTACCGGAATCGATTTATTTACTTCTTGAACGAGTAGCACTAAACGCTCTAAGCCCATTGCGAAACCGACACCACTTGTTGCGTGGCCACCAAGTTGTTCAACTAAGCCGTCATAGCGTCCACCACCACATACAGTACCTTGAGCACCTAATGCTGATGTCACCCATTCAAATACGGTTTTATTATAATAGTCTAAACCACGCACCAATTTTGGATTAATTTCATATTGAATACCAACCGCATCTAATAGACCGCATAACTGCGCAAAATGCTCGCGACTTTCATCATCTAAATAATCCAATAATTTTGGTGCGCCGTCCAATACATCTTGTAATGCTTGATTTTTAGTATCCAAAATACGTAATGGATTTTTTACAAGACGTTCTTTCTCTTCTTCGCTCATTAAATCTTGGTGATTTTCTAAGAAGGCCACTAACGCAGAACGATAGTTTGCACGTGCTTCTAATGAACCAATCGAATTTAATTGAAGTGAAACATGTTGTTCAATACCTAAGGCTTTCCACAAACGTGCCGTTAAAATAATTAACTCAGCATCAATTTCAGGGGTTGCGATACCAAATACTTCGACACCCGCTTGATGGAATTGACGGTAACGACCTTTTTGTGGACGTTCATGGCGGAACATTGGTCCCATATACCATAAACGTTGTTCATTGTTGTAAATCCAACCGTGTTCAATCGCAGCACGCACGCATCCTGCCGTACCTTCTGGACGAAGTGTTAATTGTTCATCATTATCCCAGAATGTGTACATTTTCTTTTGAGACGACATCTGTGACTTCACCGATTGCACGAGCAAATAATGGCGTACTTTCCACGATTGGCATACGCACTTCTGAATAGCCGTAGCTGCTTAAAATTTGGCGAACCTGCCCTTCAATCCATTGCCAAAGTGGAGATTCAGTTGGGGAACAGTCATTCATCCCACGAATTGCTTGAATATTTTTTGCCACGAGTTTTCCTTAAATAATTCGATTTTTTGGATCTTGTTGTGCAACTTTGGCACGAATTTTTGCTTCTAATTGGTCAATAATCGCGTCGTTATCAAAACGTTCTTTTTGACGCTCGCCATCTAAATAATAACCACTTTTCTTATTACCACCGGTCACGCCAAGGTCAGACACTAATGCTTCACCCGGGCCATTTACCACACAACCAATAATAGACACATCCATTGGGGTGATAATATCTTCTAAACGTTGTTCCAGTGCATTCACCGTGCCGATCACATCAAACTCTTGACGAGAGCAAGTTGGACAAGCAATAAAGTTAATCCCACGAGAACGAATACGTAACGATTTCAAAAATATCAAAACCAACTTTGATTTCTTCTACAGGATCGGCGGCTAAAGAAACACGCAAAGGTATCACCAATGCCTTCTGCCAACAACATACCCTAAACCAATCGCTGATTTCACAGAGCCCGCTCGCGCGCCACCTGCTTCCGTAATGCCTAAATGCAATGGCTGTTTAATGGCTTTTGCCAGTAAACGGTAAGATCTCCACTGCGAGGAAGACGTCGGATGCTTTACGCTCACTTTAAATTGATCGAAGTTTAAACGATCCAAGATCTCAACGTGGCGTAACGCTGATTCTAATAAGGCTTCTGGTGTTGGTTCACCAAATTTCTCTTGAATATCTTTTTCTAATGAGCCAGCATTGACACCGATACGGATAGGGATATTTTTATCACGTGCGCAATCCACCACTGCACGAATACGATCTTCACGACCGATATTGCCTGGATTAATACGTAAGCAATCCACCCCATATTCAGCCACTTTTAACGCAATGCGATAGTCAAAATGAATATCCGCCACCAATGGCACATTCACTTGCTGTTTAATGATTTTAAAGGCTTCGGCGGCATCCATGGTAGGTACAGAAACACGCACAATATCTGCACCGACACGCTCCAAAGATTTAATCTGTGCAACGGTCGCTTCAACATCAGTTGTGCGAGTATTTGTCATGGATTGTACGGCAATCGGTGCATCACCACCGATTGGTACATTGCCCACATAAATTTTTGTCGATTCACGACGTTTGATAGTAGGTTTTACTGCTGACATTCTTTCGTAAATTATTCGTTAAGGTTTTGGTAATTTAAATTTAGCCACACGGCCATCAACTGTAAGCGGATACGCTTCGCCTTTATAAGTAATGCGAACGTTACCTGGCGCACCGATAATCAAGGCATATTCATCACCATTAAAGGTTAAGGTTTCACCTTGTTTATATTCTTTTTGCGCTAATACTTTACGGTTTTTGTCTTTCACACTAATCCAGCTTGAATTCTTTGTGATCTCAATAACGAGATCGCCTTTCGCTGTAGTTGGTGCTTCAGAAATAGCGGGGTTTTCAACCGCACTTTGTGTATCTGGCACAGTTTGCTCTGTTGTTGGTTCAGTGTTAGGTAACGTTTGTTCCACAACAGGTGCTTGAGCTTGTTCAACGGTAGGTGCTGAAGTTGCAGTGGTTGAAACTTCTGCGCTTGCTGTTTGAGCTTGATTTTCTTGAGTCGTTGAAACAGCAGGTTCAGCAGCGGCATTATTTGTTGTTTCCGCTACAGAAGCAGTTTCATTGCTTGACACCGCAGGCTGAGTATTTACTGTTACTGGAATTTCATCGAATGAGTAACTCGCAGCTCTGCTGTTTTTCTTTTTCAACGTAGGTTTGCACTAAATTATCACGTTCTTCGTTTAATTTTTGATAATTTGCCACCACCATAAGCCAGTCATTCCAACAGCAGCGAGTAAAAATAATTGTTGTGAGTGTGCCTACCCAACGGCTGTGAGAAGAATATTGCTTAACTGAACGAGTCGCACGTGTATTTTTACTTAAATCATTTTTATGTGCTTCACCAAAAGTTAAATGTGTCCATTCAGCATCAGGAATACGTAAAAATTTCGCATAACTGCGAACGTAACCTCTCAAAAAGGTTGATGGTACATCTTTTTGGACAAATCATTATTTTTCTAATTTTGCCAAAATGCTTTGACGTAAAGAAATGCCTTTGCCACATCTTCTAAAGAAAGATTTAGTGCTTCGCGTGTTTTGACGAAGTTTATCCCCAAAGGAGATTTCAGTTGTTTCAGTTTGTTCGACGATTGTATTCATAGGTATCAAAATAGAGAAATAGAAATAAAAAACTAAATACCAAATTTTAAAGTCGAAAGGGGCTTTTGGCAATGATTATTTGAGCGTGCGGAGCTTTTCCGCTCTAGAAGGATCAACTTGGCGCAATTTATCCAACGCTTGTTGATAAACGTCGGTTTGTTTTCCAGCAAAAGCACAAAGTGCCATATTTTCGTAAGTATCGGCTTGATGATACTAATTCGGTGCTGCAAGTGCCGCATTAAATTGTGAATAAGCTTGTTCAAACTCACCTTGCCCACATAAAAAAGCACCAAAGTTGTTATACACATCGCCTTGCTTATCATCTAACTTAATTGCCTGTAAATAAGCTTGCTTCGCTTTTTCCGTATCGCCTTGTAATTGATAAAAATGCGCAAGTGCCGAGTGCACAAGATAATAGCGGTCATCATGTTCAAAGGCTTTATCTAAATTAAGTTTTGCTTGAACAAAATCCTCTTGTTGCAGATAGCCTAATGCCAATTCAACGCGCGCTTTTGCTGCTTGTTGTTTATTAAAATCAACTAGAAGATTGAGAAACGCAAGCGAGAAAACAAAAGGAAAAATGACCGCACTTTAGAATGTTAATTGGGATTAATTTCATCTTATCACCCTCTATCTTATCACTCTTCCCTCAGGCCATTTTTCCCTTTACAAGTATTGCTATATTTTAGCTTAGTTAACAGCTTTTACGTCAATACCTTCGCCAAACTTGCGTTTCACTGCTGTACGTTTGGTTCGGTCGATCACATCCCCCGCCAGCTGACCACAAGCAGCATCAATATCATCACCACGGGTTTTGCGCACAATCACCGTAAAGCCATATTCCATTAAGGTTTTTGAAACGATCGACACGGCTATTTGAGCTTTCTACCATAAGGCGCTTCTGGGAATGGGTTCCATGGATTAAGTTGATTTTACATGGTGTATTTTTTAATACTTGAGCTAATTGATGCGCATGCTCTGTACCATCATTCACGTGATCTAATAACACATATTCAATTGTTACTTTACCATGATTCGCATTCGATACTTCTAAGCATCTATGCACCGAATCCATCAACATTTTGATGTTATATTTTTATTGATCGGCATATTTCATCACGCACCATCGTTCGGTGCGTGAAGCGAAATCGCTAATGCCGACATCAATCTTTCTCGCGTAACATATCAAGTGCAGGCACGACTCCTGAAGTAGATAAAGTCACGCGTCGTTTAGATAATCCATACGCGAAATCATCGAGCATAATTTCCATCGCGGGTACAACATTGGCTACATTTAACAAAGGTTCACCCATGCCCATCATCACCACATTAGTAATAGGACGTACACCCGTCACACCAAAAATTACCGATAATTTTTGATGCGCGCCAAACCTGACCGATAATTTTCAGACACCGTTAAATTACGGTTAAAGCCTTGTTGTGCTGTTGAACAGAAAGTACTAGCTAAGGCACAGCCTACTTGAGAAGAAACACAAAGTGTTGCGCGATCCGCCTCAGGAATATAGACCGTTTCAACTTGCTGTTCACCCACCTGCATCGCCCATTTAATGGTGCCATCTGCAGAGCGTTGCTCAACCGCCACTTCTGGCGCTTTAATTTCAGCAACCGCTTTTTAATTTTTTTCTCGTAATTTTTATTAATATTGGTCATATTGTCGAAGTTATCTTCGCCAAAATGATAAATCCATTTCACTAATTGATCCGCACGAAATGGTTTCTCGCCTAATTCAGCAAAAAACTCACGCATCTGCTGACGCGTTAAATCCATTAAGTTAATCTTTTTTGTATTCGTTTCGGATGAAAGGGGTTGTTCTAACATAAAGCCTCGTTATTACACATTATGGCGATGATGTTACTCAGAATTGAGCAAACAAAAAGTTCGCATATTAAAAATGAGCCGAGATTTTACAGATTTACTGACGGATAAGCTAGCAGATTTGAAAAAACAAAGAAAATTTTGACCGCACTTCTTTGCGATCGCTATCGCAAAAATCAAAAACAAAAGAAAAAGTGCGGTTAAAAAACTTTTAAATCTCTTTCACACATCCCAAACCCTTACAAAAACTGATAGAATACAAGCTTTGTTTTATTCTCTAAGTTGGCTATATTAAAAAGATATGTTAAAAATGTGCTTGTATTGTGTTTAGTGCCAGGCAATGGCAACAGCACAATCTTATGTCGTGTATGATTTCACCCATGATCGCGTGCTCGGAAAGTAGCTCACCGAATCACGTTCAACCCATCGCATCCGTCACCAAGTTAATGACTGCAAATGTGTTTCTTGAAAAATAATCGAAACGCAAATTGTACTCGCATCGATTACTGACGACGATTACGATTACATTAAAGCACACATACAAAATTACCAAAAATACACGCCAATTTCTTTGTAATGAATTATTAAAAGCGATGCTCGTTCATTCTGATAACTATGCTGCTCACGCCCTTTCTCGATCTGCAGGCATGAGCCGTTTGCAATTTATCCAAAATGAATGAGAAAGCGAGAGAATTAGGTATGCGCTCTACCCGCTTTTCAGATAGTTCTGGTTTATCCGACAGCAACATTTCAAGTGTGATGGATCTCGTAAAACTGGCTAAAATACTCTCTTAACAAAGCACAAATCAAAAACCTCTCGAATATGCCAAGTGCTTTCATTCAAGCTGGCGGACGAAGCGTTTTTGTTAAAAACACCAACAAATTAGTGCGTGAAGAAGTGTTTGATGCGGCAATTAATAAAACGGGTTATATTCGCGAATCTGGCTATAATTTAGTCTTTGTGAATAAAAATCCATGTAATCGCGCGCGACCATTGGGGTGATCAGTTTAAATAACCATTCATCTGCGTTTCGTACTAACTTTACTAAAGGAAAATTGGAACAATACGGTTGTATTGCAGGACGTAGCATGCACAACTTTACCGCTGATGAAGCTCCAATATGAAGAAGGCTATGATGAAGCAGGGTATGGATCGTCTAATCCAACAAGTTGGTGGTTAATCATTTCAGAGCGGTCAAATTTGTATAAAATTTTCCGCTTTTTAATTTTTAATCACCCTATCGATTTGATAATTATTTTCATTTAAAAGCCTTGTAAAAATGATATTATTCTGCAGAATGCTAATTAATCATTATTTTTAAGGAGATCTCATGAAGCATTTATTTAAAAGCCTATCTGTTATCGCTCTAGGTTTAGCTACTTTACAAGCCGAAGCGAAATTTAAAGTGGTGACCACATTTACGGTTATTCAGGATATCGCATCAAAATGTTGCGGGCGATGCCGCGACGGTGGAATCTATCACCAAACCTGGTGCAGAAATTCACGAGTATGAACCGACCCCTAAAGATATTGTAAAAGCTCAATCTGCTGATTTAATTTTATGGAACGGATTAAATTTAGAGCGTTGGCTTTGAGCGTTTCTTCCAAAAATATCAAAGATAAACCAGCCGTTGTGGTAACCGAAGGCATCACGCCACTTTCTATTTATGAAGGCTCCTTATAAAGATGCTCCCTAACCCACACGCTTGATGTCACCATCTAATGCGTTGATTTATGTCGAAAAATATCAAAAATGCATTAGTTAAATACGATCCGCAAAATGCTGATATTTATCATGCAGCGGCGTATGCAGAAAAATCAAACAGCTCGATAAACCTTTACGTGAAAAACTCTCAAAAAATTCCTGCCGACCAACGTTGAGTTAGTGACCAGTGAAGCGCCTTTTAGTTATTTAGCGAAAAGATTATGATCTCAAAGAAGGCTATTTATGGCCAATTAACGCTGAACAACAAGGTACGCCTCAACAAGTGCGTAAACTTATCGATTTAGTGAAAAATCACATTCCAGTGGTATTTAGTGAAAGTACCGTGTCAGCCAAACCTGCTCAACAGGTAGCGAAAGAAAGTGGTGCTAAGTACGTGCGGCGTACTTTATGTCGATTCTCTTTCTGCCGCTGACGGTCCTGTACCAACTTATATTGACTTACTGAATGTCACTGTATCCACCATAGTCAAAGGATTTGAAAAATAATGACTGAACTTTCCGCTTCTATTTCCGTTAATGATGTAACCGTGCGTTACAACAACGGGCACACTGCAATTTATGATGTTGCTTTTGCATTACAAGGGGAACCATCTGTGCTCTTGTCGGCGTAAATGGAGCGGAAAAATCAACGCTATTCAAAAAGCATCATGGGCTTTAATCAAGCCACAGCAAGGCAATATTGCGCTTTGTGGTTTGTCAATTAATCGAGCATTGAAACAAAATTTGGTTGCTCTATGTACCGCAAGCGGAAGAAGTCGATTGGCAATTTCCAGTCTCCGTTTATGATGTTGTCATGATGGGGCGTTATGGCTATATGAACTTTTTGCGTATTCCAAAAAGCGGAAGATAAACAAAAAGTGCTCGAAGCGATGCAACGAGTAAACATCGAGCATTTAGCTGAACGACAAATCGGCGAGCTTTCTGGTGGACAGAAAAACGCGTATTTCTTAGCTCGAGCATTAGCACAACAAAGTAAAATTATCTTATTAGACGAACCTTTTCACGGGTGTGGATGTAAAAACTGAAAATGCCATTGTGGAACTCCTTCGCCAATTACGTGCTGAAGGCCATTTAATTTTAGTTTCTACCCACAACTTGGGGTTCTGTACCCGATTTCTGTGACCAAGTGGTAATGATTAACCGTACTGTAATTGCTGCCGGTAAAACGGAAGATACATTCAATCAGCATAATTTGGAAAAAAGTCTTTGGCGGAGTGTTACGACACATCAAATTATTGGGTGAAGATCCGCATAATGATGAAGATAAACGTGCAGTCACCGTGCTTACCGATGATGAACGCCCAGTTGTCTTCTATGGTGAAACCAAAATGATCCGCCAGCAACGGCTGTAAAATCTTGTCGTCTGCCTCCGTCTGACAAGGAATAAGCCATGCTTGAATATTTACTGAACCTTTCTCCCATGAATATATGCAAAAAGCCATGTGGATAAGTACCGCAGTCGGTGGTATCTGTGCCTTTCTTTCTGCCTATTTAATGTTGAAAGGTTGGTCATTAATTGGCGATGCGCTTTCTCATTCCGTGGTTCCAGGTGTGGCGATAGCTTATGCCTTTTCACTCCCCCTATGCTTTAGGTGCTTTTTGCCGGAATTTTTGGCCGCACTTTCCATTTTATGGATCAAATCCATTTCTAAAACTCAAAGAAGATGCCGTTATCGGCTTTATTTTTCAGTACCTTTTTGCCTTAGGTTTACTGATTATTTCCTTGAATCCAACCTCGATAAATGTGCAAAAACATCATTCTCGGTAATATCCTCGGATTGCTGATGAAGATATTTATCAAGTAGCTATCATTATGTTGATTTGCTTGGTCTTATTGCTTATTTTTTGGAAGGATCTATTACTGATTTTCTTTGATGAAACGCAAGCAATTACAGTTGGACTTTCACCACTGTTTTACAAAAGTTCTCTTTTTACACTCTTGAGTGCTTGTGTTGTTGCCGCATTGCAAACTGTCGGGGCGATTTTAGTGATTGCGATGGTAATCACACCAGGCACAACCGCCTATTTACTTACTGACAAGTTCAAAACCCTCATCAAAAATTGCTGTAGCATTAGGCGCAATCACTGGTTTCGTCGGTGTCTATTTAAGCTATTATCTGGATGGCACAACAGGTGGTGTCATCGTAACATTACAAACCTTGTTATTTTTATTGGCTTTTCTATTCTCGCCTAAATACGGATTAATGAGTCAAAAACGACGCAAGGCGGTGGCCCATGAATGAAATATTCGCTATTTTCGTTGAGCCATTTCAATTTGCCTTCATGCAAAAATGCGCTACTCACTGCATTAGTGGTTGCTGTTATCTGTGCACTACTCTCTTGCTATTTAGTATTGAAAGGATGGTCATTAATGGGCGATGCCATTTCCCATGCCGTCCTACCTGGTATTGTTTTAGCTTTTTTAGCTGGTATTCCATTAGTCATTGGAGCCTTTGTCTCAGGTATTGCCTGCAGCCTTAGGGTGTAGGTTATTTAAAAAGAGAACAGCAGAATCAAAGAAGATACCGCTATGGGGATTGTATTTTCGGGGATGTTTGCCATTGGGTTGGTGCTGTTCACTAAAATCCAAACATCACAACATCTTACACATATCTTATTCGGTAATGTATTGGGTGTAAGCCGACAAGAGTTGATTCAAACGGCTATTATCGCCTTGATCATTTTTATTTTACTTGGATTAAAACGTCGCGATTTTCTACTTTATTGCTTTGATCCTAGCCATGCTCGCGTTGCGGGTCTCTCGCCTAAATTATTGCATTATGGCTTGCTCACATTACTCGCGCTCACTATTGTGAGTACGATGCAAGTCGTTGGGGTTATTTTGGTTGTAGCGATGCTAATTGCACCAGGCATCACTGCTCTCACACTGACGAATCGCTTCGATAAAATGCTCGTTATCGCAATCATCAGCGCCGTAACTGCAAGTCTATTAGGCGTACTACTTTAGCTATCATTTTGATGCCTCTACTGGTGCTTGTATTATTTTATTGCAGGCTGCATTCTTCTTAATGGCGTTGATTTATAGCAAAAATAAAAGTGCGGTTAATTTTCAAATAAAAAGCTAATATTTCTGTTAGCTTTTTGTTAACCATTGCGTTTTAATAATATCAGTGTTTCATAATGCGCTGTATGCGGAAACATATCAAATAATTGAATTTGAGTAAGCTTTATAATTGGTTAGGTGTTGCAAATCTTTTCCCATGGAAATCGCGTTACAGCTGGAATAAAGAATAAAGTGCGGTTGCATTTCGTTGAGAAACTTAGAGAGTTCCTTTCCGATACCTCGACGAGGTGGATTGACGATCACCAAATCGGGTTTGTTTTCATCTTGTGTTAAAGCAAAATTAGCCGCATCCAAAGATTGGAATTTAACGTTGTTTAGCCCTAACACCTGAGCGGATTGAGTCGCCGCTTGAATAGCAGATGGGGAAATTTCAATCCCGGTCAATTCCACTTCTTGTTGATGTTTATCCTGTAAAGCTTTAGCACAATGAAGTCCAAAACCTCCAACGCCACAAAAGAGATCCCAAAGTTTAGTAATCGGCAAATCTTGCACCCAATCTTGTGCCGTTGCATATAGCCCTTGTGCTACCAGTGGATTCGTTTGGAAGAAACCTTGAGGGCGAATAAATAGAGGAATACCGTTAAAGCTTTCTGATAAGGTATGCTGATCCGTCAAAAAGATTTCTTTCTCACCTTCTAAGATCGCTGCGTGCTGAGGTTGAATATTCACGCTCACCACTTCAAGTTGTGGTAATTTTTTTCCAATAAGCCTGCAAATTCACGTTTGAATTAACGACAATTTAGTTTCTGAACGCAATACAAAACGCAACATCAATTTTTGTATGTTGGCTTTCTGTGAGTAGAATATATTTGAGCTCACCTTTTTGCTTAGCCACGTTATAAGGGACTAAACCCGCGCGTCCAATAAAAATCTTTTAGAATAGGAAAGAGTTCAGCAAAGCGTTTGTGGATAAAGCGGGACAATCACATAAATCTACCGCACTTTGTGGATCATTAGGGTCTTGTAAAAATACCTAAAATGGGACGTTCCACCGCGCCACTTACCACCATTTTCGCTTTATTACGAAAGGCAGTCTCGGAGGAATAGAGGGATGCCAAATTAAATTATCACAATCTAATTTGGCAAGTTGTTGTTTTAGATGCTCTTCTTTTCTTAGCGAGTTGCTGTTCATAAGGCATTTCAGCCATTGACAAGAACGGCAATCGCCTTTTTTTGATAATGATGGCAATCAATCATTTAGAAGCAAGCCACTCTTGTTGAAGTGCGGTCAGTTTTTGATGATTTTCAATCCAACGCGAAGTTTTTGTGAGTTCTGACCAATCAGAGGATTTTTGTTTAAAGAGCGATTTCAAGCGAGCTTTGGCGTGCTGTGAAATGCTCCGTTGTTTCCTGTAACTTCAGATTATCAAGCACTTGAATGACGCCTTCGTCTCATTACAAAGCAATAATAAGTCACAACCAGCCTTCAAGGCTTTTTCACTGCGAGCCACAAAATCGCCCATAAAGCCAGCTCCTTTCATGCCTAAATCATCAGAGAAAATCGCCCCTGGAAGCCCTAACTGTTTACGCAAAACTTCTTTTTAACCAATAACTCGAACCACTTGCTGGCTGGCTATCACATTGCGTATAAATCACGTGAGCCGGGCATAATCGCATCAAGCTTACTCTGGTGAATTAACTGCTGGAATGGCAAAATATCATGATTAAAAATCACTTCTTTTGCTCGCTCATCATAAGGGGTTTCAAGATGAGAATCGGCTAAAACATGGCCGTGTCCCGGGAAATGTTTTCCTGTTGTTGCCATGCCAGCCTGGTGCATACCATCAATAAAAGCAGCCGCCAAATTGACCGCACTTTTTACATCACAGCCAAAAACTACGATCACCATCGCACGACATTCATGCCCCAAATCCAACACAGGAGCAAAACTTTAAATCAATATCTAGCGCCACCATTTCAGCCGCCATTTTGCCAGCCCGCTTCTTTTCGCTATTTGCTGTTGCTGAGCTGAGCCCTCAACTAATGCCGCAAAAGCCCGCATTGCGGGAGCTGAGTGAAACCTTCACGGAAACGTTGCACGCGACCACCTTCTTGATCGACCGTGATCAATAAAGGCTTTTTACTCGCTGATGAATGGATTTAATTAGCGCTTGAACTTGCTGACGATCATAAAAATTGCGGGTAACAAAATCAAACCGGCAACCAAAGGATGTTCCAGTAATTCAACGTCTTCTTGTTTGAGCTCATGACCTCTCAAGTCAATTAATAATGTGGACATAAACTATTGTAAGTAAAGACGATAATTGCTACTTTCTGTGCTTGGTTTTGGTAGCTCAAACACTTTCTTTTCTTGTGGTTGCAATAAAATATTGCCTGATTGGCTTTCTTGCTGATTCGGCCAAACTTGCGTTACACCTTGTGAGTTATACCAATAAAGGTGGTAAAGCACATTGAGTTGTTGTGTAGTTTTATTTTTTAAGGCTGCGGTATTATTAGACAAATCAACATCTAAAGCCGGTGCTAAATTTGCCGCCATATTTAAAATTGGCTTATTGGTTCCTACAATATTTGGTGCAGATGAACAAGCCGTTAAAAATAATACCGTTGCTGTAATTAGGATCTTTTTCATTATTTCGCCAACATTCTACCTAAAGGTTCACCACCAACAAGATGCATATGAATATGGAATACTTCTTGTCCACCAGTGTTTATTACAGTTCACAATTAAACGGTAACTGTCTTCGGCAATGCCTTCTTCTTTAGCAATTTTAGCCGCGACAGTAAATAAGCGACCCAAAGTAACTTCATCTTGTTCTGTCACATCATTAACCGTTGAATGACTTTATTTGGGATAATCAAAAATATGGGTTTTCGCTTGCGGTGAAATATCACGGAATGCGGTCACTAATTCATCTTGATAAACAATATTGGCAGGGATTTCTTTTGCGAATAATTTTTGTTGAAAAATGGTTTCTTGAGCCATAGTCTTCTCCTTGTTTTATATAAAAAGTGCGGTCAAAATTTTACTGCACTTTGCTTGTATTTTCCATCAGAAAATTGATGATGAATGACATTTCAATCGGCTTAGTGAGCCGCACCTTCTTCTGAATCATCTTGATTAATAAAGCTGGTATTAATCTCGATTTGTGCTTTTTCACGTAACGCTTGCATTAACTGTCCTTGCAATTCGCCTTGACGCGCACGAAGAAGTTGAGTGCTAAATTTCGCTAATTCTTGCTCACTTAAAGTAGGTTCTTCTACACGTTCAAGGGCAACCACAACCACATCACCTTTTGCTGTTACGAGCTACTTGATAAGCCGCTTTGCCATCTTGTGGTTTTGCAATGGCAAATACACCTTCATAAAGCACCGGATCTTTATTATCCACTAACGTAAAGTGTTTGTGGCTCACCAAAAACTAATACCTGCTGGTAGTTTGGTTGATCGACAGATAACGCTTTAACCGCTTGCTCTGCTTTTTTCAGTCAATACTTTATCGGCTTTTTCACGTTTCAGGAATTGCTCAATCGTTGATTTCGCTTCATCAAGGCTTTGTAAACCTTCAGCTTTATGATCCACGACACGTACCACAACAAATTCATTTTCACCAACAGTTAATGGCTCAGAATTTGCACCACCGTTTGCAATATCTGATTCAAAAATGGCAGAAGTCACATTTGGGAAATTTAATGCCGCAGGGACATTATTTTTACCGAAATAATCTGTTTCTTCTACTTTCACGCCTGCTGCTTCTGCTACCGCAGCTAAAGAATCACTGCTTTCTGCTGCTTTTGCACGAACCGCTTTTTCTACCGCTTGGAAACGACTTCCTGCTAAGTTTTTACGTACGATATCCGCGATTTGCTCTTTTACTTGTCTAACGTACGTTCTTTACGATCTTGCACTAAAATAATATGGTAAGCCCCATCCACATTAACTGGTGTGCTATATTGACCAACATTTAATAATAATGCTGCATCTTCAAAGTTTTTCGGTAATTCGTTGTCTTTTACCCAACCTAATTCACCGCCTTGAGCACCAGAAAGTTTATCCACAGATTTCGCTTTTGCTAACTCAGCAAAATCAGCGCCTTTTTGCAGTTCTTGATAAACCGCATCCGCTTCTTTCTCAGTGGCTAATTGGATATGTGCTAATTTTTGGCTAATGAATTGCGCTTTATTTTCTTGATAATATTGTGCAATTTGTGTTTCAGTTACAGGTTGTAATTTACCTAATTCATTCGCTGAAACGCGAATATATTGCACTTTCGCCTGTTCTGGTTGAACAAGTGATTTCGCATTCGCATCGTAATACGCTTTAATTTCTTCTTCTGTCACCTTTTGTTTTGCCACTTCATCGGCTAATGGAAGGGTTGCAAGACGAGCGATACGTTTTTGGAAAAAGGTTTGTGCACTATCTTTTACTTGAGCCGGCACAACAAATTCACTGTCAGCCAAAACCATTTTGCATTTGTTCAAGTGTTAATACATTACGTAAAATAGCTGCATAAGTATCTGACGTTAAACCATTTTTGAGTCAATAATTGTTGATAACGAACGTTATCAAATTTACCGTTAGATTGTAAGTTAGATCGCTTACAATCGCATCGTTTGATCGCGTCGTCACTTACACCTAATTTTTAATTCTTTTGGCATATTGACGGATTAATTCTTGATCAACCAAACGTTGAATTAAATTTTTGACGAAGTGCGGTCACAAATTCCACAGAGTCGAGTCTCGCTAAGAAACTCTCGCCTTCTTGTTGTGCTCTGCGCTTCAAACTCTTGGTTGTAACGATTTAAAAATCTTGTTGAGAGATAGTTTCGCCATTTACTTTTTGCAGCAAAACTCTCGTTGCCACCATACAAATAGCCTGACATTCCACCGATTAAAAATGAAACTGGAAGTAAAGCAAAGATCGCTTTCCTGATAAAGCTATGGGCGACGCCATGCATTTTTCAATTAACATTCAATTATTACCCTTTTAAAAAGACAAAGTTCGTAAGATTATAATCTAAAAAGGCGAAAATTGCACTTAAAAACACCATGTTCGTGTAGGATTTTCACAGCCATGACTAACAACACTAAACCGCCAAAAATCTCTGCTTTGCTTTTTGAATTTTTCCCTAAAAATGACCGCTCTTTACTCCAATAAAAGAGATGACAAAGGTTGTTAAACCTATGATGAAGACAGCCAATAAAAATGTCCACGGAAAGAAAAAGCAAAAGACACCAATGGCTAACGCATCAATACTCGTTGCCACACCAAGTGTTAGCAAGTGTTTTAAACTAATCAATGAGGTAGCGGGTTCATCATTCGAGCTAAGTCCTTCTCGAATCATATTCACACCGATGAGCGCAAGCAAAAACAAAGGCAATCCAATGATCCCAATTTTGAATCATCTGACTAAATTGCAGTCCGACAACATAGTTTATCGCAGGCATGATGCCTTGAATAATCCAGCAGCATGCAATAGCTAATGCTTGTTTCCATCGAAAAGCGCGCATTGCTAAGCCTTTAGAGATGGAAACTGCAAAGGCATCCATCGAAAGACCAAGAGCAATGACCCACACCATATGAAAAGTCATAAACTAAAGTTTATTTTCCAATACAGAAAGAACTGAAAAATATTGCCGAGCAAATCATCCGAAGTAAATTGCCCCTGTACTTCACTTTGGGTTAGCTTGTACTAAACGAAGTTCTTCCGCCAATAATTCACCTGCATGAAATTCAGTTAATTGGACTAACCCAATTTGTAAATGTTCAGCCGCTTTTTCTAAGGCATCAAGATGACGACGGCGTGCTAAGAAACCACCTTCCATCCCTGTTTGGAAGCCCATAGCCTGTTTTAAATGCTCACGCAATAAATCTACACCCTGATGTGTTTGGGCGGATAAACAAACGGTCGTTGTTCCATTTTCTTCTTTTAGCCCAACTGCCTCGCCGCTTAAATCTACTTTATTGCGAACAATAGTCACTGGCATATTATTTGGCAATTTTGATAAAAATTCTGACCGCACTTTTTCAATATTTTGGCTATCAGGATCGCTACTGTCTAACATTAAGATAATACGATCGGCTTGCTCAATCTCCGTCCAGGCACGCGAGATCCCGATACGTTCAACTTCATCTGTCGCTTCACGAAGCCCTGCGGTATCAATAATATGTAAAGGCATGCCATCAATATGAATATGCTCACGCAACACATCACGAGTAGTTCCTGCAATATCTGTCACAATGGCTGCTTCTCTGCCCGCTAAAGTATTCAGTAAACTTGATTTACCTGCATTTGGACGACCGGCAATCACCACCTTCATCCCTTCACGTAAAACCGAGCCTTGTTTTCGCTTCGCACGACTAAATCAAGTTGATCAATCAATTTCTCGTAATTTTGCTTCGATTTTACCGTCTGCCAAAAAGTCAATTTCTTCATCGGGGAAATCAATCGACGCTTCCATACAAGTACGCAGATAAATCACGGAATCCACTAACTGATTCACTTTATTAGAAAATTCACCTTGTAATGATTTTTAATGCTGAACGAGCAGCTTGTCTTCGAAGTGGCATCAATTAAATCCATGATCGCTTCTGCTTGGGCTAAATCTAATTTATCGTTTAAAAAGCTCGTTCAGAAAAATTCACCTGGACGTGCAAGACGAACGCCATCGTTGTAAAATTCGTTTTAGCAACAAATCTAATACCACTTGCCCACCATGGCCTTGCAATTCCAATACGTCTTCACCGGTAAAGGAATTCGGTGATTTAAAATAAAGCGCAATGCCTTGATCTAATACTGTGCCGTCAGCATCTTTAAAAGGTAAATAATCTGCCATTCTTGGTTTAGGGCATTTACCTAGTACCGCTTGTGCAACTTCAACCGCTTTTGGGCCGGATACACGCAAAATACCAATACCGCCACGTCCTGGCGCTGTCGCTTGTGCGACGATTGTTTCTTTCATAAAAACTCACTAAAAATTGACCGCTCTAATATTGCGGTTATCTTGAGGAAAAATTAATTGGAAAGAGCATTAAGTTTCATTACTTCAGATGCATCAATATAGGAGAGCGAGCTCGTTCTTTTTATAAATTTGGAGTATTTTGCCTCATTCTCTACCGAATTATAAACCTTTTAGAAGTGAATCTTTCATTTCCATATTGATTAGATGAAATATTAATACTATATATCGATTTGTTTTTACGCTTATAAGTAACCCTCGGCTATATAGTTTTCTTCTTGTCCCCAAATGGAAAACATAGAACGTTAATAAAGTGTTTGAAAGTAAGAAAAAAGCAACAAAAACCACTACACATAATAATATACCCCAATACTTTCATGAGTATGTGATAAAAATATTTTCTTTGGGTTTCTTTATTGAAGCTCTTTTAGGCTTTTGCCTTTTCTTTGTAAAAAGGACATTTTCCACTTCCCAATAAATCACGACAAAAGAAGAATGCTTAATACAAGGAAATCATAAACATCAAGACGTGCACCAGGAAGTAGGGTCTCTATCCGAAAAACGTAGGATATATAATTAACTCAATTAAAATAAATAACGAAATGACTTTTAGTCTTGTATTGAACATCATAACAGAAAACCGCACCCAAAGGTGCGGTTAGTGATTATTTTTACGGGTATGTAACCCTTTTTCTCTAAACCACGGTAGATCATTTGTTGTTGCTACGATAGTGATTAAGTTAGACACTAACCAGTAAAGTACTAGACCTGCCGGGAACCAGAGGAAGAAGAACATGAAGATCAACGGCATAAAGTTCATCACCTTTTGTTGCATTGGATCTGCAACTGGTGTCGGTGACATTTTTTGTAACAAGAACATTGATCCGCCCATTAAGATTGGGAGAATATAGTAAGGGTCTTGTGCCGATAAATCTTGAATCCAACCAAAGAATGGCGCATGGCGAAGTTCAACCGCTTCCATAAACGTCCAGTATAATGCGATGAAAATTGGCATCTGAAGGATTAATGGTAAGCAACCGCCAAGTGGATTTACTTTTTCTTCTTTGTAAAGTTTCATCATTTCTTGGCTCATACGTTGGCGATCATCACCAAAACGTTCGCGCATTTCTTGCATTTTCGGTTGCAACATACGCATTTTCGCCATAGAAGTGTATTGTGCTTTTGTAAGCGGATATAAAATCGCTTTCACCACTAAGGTTACACAAATAATTGCCACACCCCAGTTAGATACAATACTTTGAATAAAAGTTAATAACCAGAATAATGGTTTCGCGATGAACCATGCCCAACCGTAATCTACAGTCAAGTCTAAGTGGTTAGCCACTTCAGCCATTTTGTTTTGTAATTTTGGACCTGTCCATAATGAGCTGGTAATTGTTTCTGTTGCACCTGCTGGTACAGACACTACTGGACCACGATAACCAATAGACGCAACGTTATTTTTGCTGTCTGTAATACTATAAAGTTGGTTATTTACATCTTGATTTGGGATCCAAGCTGATACGAAATAGTGTTGTAAAACAGCAACCCAACCTGCTTTGGTATCGATAGAAAGATTTTGTCTTTCATATCGCTGGAAGCTGTATTTTTGTAATTTGTTTTCAGAAGAAGAATATGCACCACCAGTATAAGTAGGCATTGCCACGTTACCGCTGCTTTTCAACTAATGTATGTTTTAATTGGCCATAAGGTTCAACTTCAATTGCGCTACCACTTTGGTTCACAATTTCAAAGTTAACACCTACATCGTAGCTATCGCGTTTTAATACAAAGATTTTACTATAAGTGACACTCATCTTTTTCAAATGTTAATGGTACAGAAAGTTCATTTTGGCCTTCTGCTAATTTTGAAATTATCACCTGCTAACTTGATATTGTGCACGACCTGCTTTTTGTATCGATCCTGCTTTTTACCGATTAAGCCGACTTTTGTGCACATGTAAACATGCTCGTTTGTATCTTTTAATAAAATGAAAGGTTCTTTTGAATTTAATTCTGCATCATATTTTAATAATTCAGAACTAATTACATCACCACCTAATGCATCCACTTTCAAACGGAATACATCATTTTCTAATGTGATAATGTGACCTTTGGTTTGTGAGTCTGCCACTACTCGGCAGATGAAGAAGAACCTGCCGGTACATCAGAAGAGGCGGTTGTTGTTTGTTCCGTGGTCTGTTGTTGAACCGGTGGATTTTTATCAGTTGCCATTGCTGATAAACAAGGAAAGAAATAAAGAGTAGTGCAAGCACCAATAGGCTGCACGTCTTGAGTCCATTATTTTTCTCATCGTTATTATTAATCTTTTTCGGCGGAACAGATCGAACCACCGGCGCTTAAGGTGACATTTTAATACACGTTTTAGCGTAAGCCAACCACCTTTAACAATCCATGTGTTTTTAACGCCTCAATACCATAACAAGAACAGGTTGGCACATAGAAAACGACAACGGGGCCCTCGATTAAAGGGCTAATCGCTACTTGATAAAAACTTAATTAAAGCGATGAGGATTTTTGTGCCAAACGAATGATGTGCTCCATAATTTATCCAAAGTTTGTAAAAACGTTTTGATTATCAAGCTGACCAATGCCACGTTTCGCCACAAAGACAAAGTCACAAGAAGGCAAATTATGTTGGGATAAACGAAAAACTTTCAATGAACTAAAATCGTTTGATACGATTACGATCATGTGCTCGTTTAAGATGTTTTAGCCACAGTTAAAACCTAAGCGTGGATGCTCAAGATTATTTTTGCAGTGCGAGAATGGTAATTTCAGGGTGCTTGCTCGAAACGAGTTGTTCGAAGACATGAATTGAGGGAGTTAACAATCGTAACTCCCGAGAGAAGTTTAGCTTAATCACTAAAAGGGTGATTATGCAGATAAACTCTACGACCTTTAGCACGACGACGAGCTCAAAACTTGACGGTCGTTTTTAGTTGCCATACGAGCACGGAAACCGTGAGTACGGCTACGTTTTAATACAGAAGGTTGAAATGTACGTTTCATTGTAATCTCACCTAAATCAAAATGGTTTACTGTTTTGATATTCAAAAACACAACAAGGGTTATAAAAATAGACCGCAATTTTAATCATAAATTGGGCTTTCGTCAACAAGAAAAAGAGAAAAATTCCGACAATCTTCTGTTTCTTCTAAAATCGTGGGATTATACGGATTTTGGACAAAATCTCAAGCAACCTTTTTGTCTGATGAGCAACAGAAGATTCTGCCCAAATTAGTGTAAAATTCTTTCCGATTTTAACCGCACTTTTGCGGCTTTTATTTATATGCATATAACATAAGGATAATTTATCGTGAGCCTTCCACCCTATGGCAAGATTGCTTATCACAACTACAAGATCAGGTTCCTCTCCGATGGATCCCAGCACTCGTTACGCCCACTACAAGCGGATGTAATCTCGCAAGATCAAGTGGTGTTATATGCGTCCAATATGTTTGTAAAAAGCTGGTGGAAAATCATTACTTGGCTCAAATTCATCAAATTTGCCAAGCCCTCGCTAAAAACTCAAATTTACAAAATTGATCGTAAAAGAAGGGGTAAAACCGGCTCCCAAAGCAGTTGAGCCAGCTCCAACTCAAACAGCCAATCATCAAGAAAGTGCGGTGAGTTTTCAGCAAGAATCTGATGCAACGAGCAAATTTGAATCGCACTCAAATCGTAAAGCATTTATTTGAAAACTTTGTTGAAGTGTAAATCAAACCAACTCGCCCGTGCAGTAGGTCAAAAACTTGCTCTTGCAATCAGGTGAACCAACGGCAAACCCATTCTTTATATGGCGGGACAGGTTTAGGTAAAACCCACTTATTACACGCAATCGGTAATGGCATTTTAGCTGAATAAACCGAATGCTCGCGTGCTGTATCCATGCTAATAACTTTATGCAACACATGGTAAAAAGCAATGCGTGATAATAAAAATGGATCAATTCAAAAATTCTATCGTTCTCTAGATGCATTATTAGTGGATGATATTCAATTCTTCGCAGAGAAAAAGAAAAACACAAGAAGAATTTTTCCATATTTTCAATAGTTTATTTGAGACTCACGTCAAATTATTTTTGACTTCTGACCGCTATCCAAAAGAAATTGAGAAAAATTGAAGAACGCCTAAAATCCCGTTTCGGCTGGGGTTTAACCACTGCGATTGAACCACCTGATTTAGAAACCGTAGTTGCGATTTTTGCTGAAAAAGCAGAAGAACATCATATGGAACCGCCAGAAGAAGTGGCATTCTTTTTATTGCTCCAACGCTTACGCACCAATGTTCGTGAATTAGAAGGCGCATTAAACCGTGTGAAAAGGATGCAAGACTTCAAAGGTGGTCACATTGATATTGATTTTGTGCGTGACACATTAAAAGATATTCTGGCCTTACAAGAACGTTTGGTCACCATTGAAAAATATTCAGAAAAGTCGTGGCAGAATACTATCGAATTAAAAGTAGCGATTTAAAATCAAAAAGCAGAGCAAGATCCGTCACTCGCCCACGCCAAGTTGCGATGGCGTTAGCAAAAAGAATTAACCAATAAAAGCTTAGCGGAAATTGGCCGTGCCTTTGAACGCGACCATACGACAGTTTTAAATGCTTGTCGAAGTGCCTAAAATCTCCGTGAAAAAGACAGCAGTATTCAAGAAGATTAAGGATCTAATTCGCACATTATCTGCATAAGGAGCCAATGATGCAATTTAGCATTTCAAGAGAGAAAATCTATTAAAACCCTTACAGCAAGTTTGTAGGCGTATTAGCAATCGTCCGAATATTCCTGTATTAAATAACGTGTTATTACAAATTGAAGATAACCGTTTGACTATTACAGGTACAGACCTTGAAGTTGAGCTTTCAGCTATACTCAACTTTCTTCTTCAACGGCAGATGGCGCGTTCACCATTCCGGCTAAAAATTCTTAGATATTTGCCGTACATTATCAGATGAATTTGAAATTACAGTTACCTTTGGAGAGAAGATCGCGCCATTGTGGAGTCTGGTCGCAGTAAGTTTAATCTCACTACTGCCGCTGAAGAATATCCAAATCTAACGGATTGGCAATCTGAAGTGGATTTTGCCTACCGCAAAGCACCTTACGTCGCTTAATCGAAGCCACCCAATTTTCAATGGCAAACCAGGATGCTCGTTATTTCTTAAACGGCATGAAATTTGAAACGGAAGGTAATTTATACGTACTGTTGCAACTGACGGTCACCGTCTTGCTGTTTGTACGATCGAGATTAGATCAAGATCTGCAAACCCATTCAGTTATTCTCCTCGCAAGGTGTATTAGAACTCAATCGCCATTAGAAAGCGGTGACGAACTGGCCTGTTTGCAAATCGGCACGAATAATCTTCGTATTCACTTAAACCACATTGTGTTTACCTCAAAACTCATTGATGGTCGCTTCCCGATTACCGTCGTGCATTACCACGTAATGCAACGCGTATCGTAGAAGGTAACTGGAAACCTTAAAACAAGCCTTGTACGTGCTTCGATCCTTTCTAATGAGCGTGTACGTAGCGTGCGTTTAAACTTAAGTGAAAACCAACCTAAAATTACCGCATCCAACCCCTGAACACGAAGTGGCAGAAGAAATCGTGGATGTAAATTATCAAGGTGAAGAAATGGAAGTGGGCTTTAATGTGACTTACATTTTGGATGTATTGAACGCCTTAAAATGCCAACAAGTACGTATTCGCCTCACTGATGCGTCATCAGCTGCTTAATTGAAAACAGCGAAGATGCAAGCGCAGAATACGTCGATATGCCAATGCGCCTCTAGAAATAATAGTCATTTCCGCTTAATTGTTGAAAAATTTAGAAATTTAAATGCCGTGGATCTTGAATTTGATCACGGCTTTAACTTTTAGTCGGCAACAACGGTAGCGGAAAAACGAGCTTTATTAGAAGCAATTTTTATCTCGGACATGGACGCTCTTTCAAAAGTGCGGTTGCTAATCGTATCATTTCTTATGACGAACCTCATTTCACGCTTTTTGGCCAAATTCAAGAAAGCCAGCATCAATGGTCTGTTGGCTTACAAAAACTTCGTCAAGGTAATACTATCGCAAAACATAAATGGTGAAGACGGTAATAAAATTGCCGATCTCGCTCACCTTTACCGATGCAATTAATTACGCCAGAAGGACTTACCCTACTAAATGGTGAACAAGTTTTCGACGTGCATTTTTAGATTGGGGCTTATTCCACCACCATAACAGTTTTTCATTCATCTTCGGGTCGCATTAAACCGTTTACTAAAAACAGCGGAATGCTGCACTAAGTCAAAATCAGCCTTATTCTGCGATTAAAATTTGGGATATTGAATTAGGCCAAATTAGCCCACCAAGTAAGTGATTAGCGTGCTGAATATGCAGAAGCCTTTGCGCCCAGAAATTGAAAAACCTGCCAGTTATTTTTACCTGAATTAGAGATTACTGTTAGCTTTCATCAGGCTGGGAAAAAGAGACTAAATATGGTGAATTACTGGCGCAAAACTTTGAGCGAGACAAAGCCATTGGCTATCACAGTTTCTGGTCCGCAAAAAGCCGATTTCCGCTTTTAAAAGCCAATGGATTACCGGTTGAAGATGTCTCTCGCGGTCAATTGAAAATTATTGATGTGTGCGCTCCGTTTAGCGTAAGGTGAACATTTACTGATTCAAAAACAGCGTCATTGCATCTTTCTGATTGATGACTTTGCCTCTGAGATTGATCAGCATAAACGCGCCTTGCTTTGCGGAACGCTTGCAACAAAGCGGTTCCCAAGTTTTCGTAACCGCGATTACTCAAGGCCAACTCAAAGAAATGCAAGTGGGAAAAAGGAAAATTATTCCAAAGTAGATGCCGGTAAGATCACTGAACTACAGTCATAAAAATAATCCGATCTGTTTGAAAGATCGGATTAGTGCTTAAAACAATACTATTTTTGATCGCACTTTTAGTTTGGTTTCCATTCGCCGTTTAATACGGCACCAATCACGTCATAATCTTTTTGTGAATACCGCCAAGTTTGCTACCTTACCTGCTTCAACAGAGCCTAAACGATCATTCATACACCGATTGCCTCGCAGGGTAAAGGTTACTCATGCGAATCGCTTCTGCTAATGGAATTTCCACATATCTCCACGGCATTTTTGATAGATTCCATCATGGTAATTGATGCACCTGCGATCGTACCATTTGCATCGTAGCAACGACCTTCTTTCACATAAATTGGTTTTCCCTACAAAGGTGAAGGTTTCCAATTCAGGTGGCGCACCTGCAGCAGCAATAGAATCGGTCACAATGCAAAGTCGGTCACCTTTCGCTTTTTATCTAAGCGAACGTTACCAAAATTGCACGCACGCCATCTACACAATGCTCGTGTAAACATCGAGTCTAACACTGCGCCAACTACGCCCATCGCGACGTCCTGAGCTGATCGGCGACATGGCATTGTGTAAGTGAGTAGCAAACGTCGCACCTTTATGAAAGGCAGCTTTTGCCACTTCATAAGTCGCATTAGAATGGCCAATAGACACGATAATGCCTGCTTTCACAAAATCAGGAATATATTGCACCGTTGGGTTTTCAGCAGCAATGGTAAGTTTGGTGATGACATCCGCATTATCACATAAGAAATCTTTCATCTCTGGCGTCGCTTCACGGATATATTCCGGGCGATGCACGCCTTTTTTCTCTAGGCTCAAATAAGGCCCTTCGATGTGTAAACCAAGCGCTTGATTTTTATGCTTATTCAAATACTCACGCATGATATTTACTGCGCGTTTGATATCTTCATCCGGTGCGGTAATAAACGTTGGTAAGAAACTAGTACAGCTCTGATTTCAAATTAGTCGCTTGCATAATTTCTAATGTTTCTACGCTTGTTTGATCATTAAACATCACGCCACCACAGCCATTTAATTGCAAATCAATAAAGCCGGCTGTGAGATTATGCCCTTTTAAATCAATGGTTTTAATCCCACTTTCTAATTCGCTTTGTGGAATAACGGATTGAATATATTCCTTCAATAACCACCGCATAATCTCTTAACACCTCATTTTTGGTGTAGATTACACTGTTAATTAATGCATACTTCATCATACCTTCCTAAAATCAAATTAAAATTAACCGCACTTATAACACACTATGAATCGCGCGACCTTCCAATTCGGTAAAATATTTCACTGTTTTCACTTTTAATTCTTGCAGTGCAGGCTCATCACATACTAAAACAAAATGGCGATGGAGCTGTAAGGCACTTACCGTCCAAAGGTGATTAATACCGCCTTCTACCGCAGCTTGCACCGCTAATGCTTTATTATGACCTGTTGCTAAAATCATCACTTCTTCTGCATCAAGTAATGTACCCACGCCGATTGTTAAAGCGTATTTGGGTACTTGATTTACATCGTTATTAAAGAAACGAGAGTTAGCAATAATAGTATCTGGCGTTAAGGTTTTAATACGGGTACGCGAACTTAAAGAAGACGCAGGTTCATTAAAGGCAATATGACCATCAACACCTACCCCGCCCATAAATAAATGAATTTTACCGTAAGATTTAATTTTTTCTTCATAACGACGACATTCTTCATCATGGTCAGTTGTGTTACCATTCAAAATATTGATATTTTGCGGTTGAATATCAATATGATTGAAGAAATTATGATGCATAAAGCTGTGATAACTTTCTGGATGTTCTTTGGTAAACCCACATATTCATCCATATTGAAGGTCACCACATGTTTAAAACTCACTTCTCCCGCTTGATTTAATTTAATCAATTCTTGATAGGTCTTAAGTGGTGTACTGCCTGTTGGTAAACCTAATACAAAAGGACGTTCTGCTGTAGGTTTAAAATGATTAATTCGATCAGCAATATGACGCGCCGCCCAACGGCTGACTTGTTGTTCATTGTTCAGAGGAATGAGACGCATAATAACTTTCCTTATCAGTACTACACCTACATTCTTCCTCCCTCCATTGAAGAGAGAGGAAAGAAGTAAGTGCGGTCACTTTTTCCATTAATTTATAAATATTTTGCTTTTTAACTCTTTCGCTTTCGCTAATTGCTCTGGTGTTGCTTTCGCTGTCATTGGCTCACGGCACTAACCTGCATCCACACCATCTAGTTTCAATAACTCTTTGATAGTGAGATATGTTTTCATTCTGCCAAAATACCTTCGATAAGGTCATTGGTCACGTGTTGAACTTGAAGCGCATCAGCCAATTTACCTTGTTTGGTTAATTCAAAGATTTGTCTTGCACGTACACCGTTTACGTTGAATGTACTACCGATTGCACCATCTACACCAAGAGATACAGCTGCGACCATCATTTCATCAAAACCAGCCCAAATGAGATGATTCGATAAGCTCAAGCGTTCTAATAGATAGAAATCCTCAGCGGTAAATTTCACACCTAGCACTTTCGGGTTTTTATAAAGTTCGCCGAATTGCTCAATCCCCATATTCACGCCTGTTAAGAACGGAATTGAGTACACAATCATGTTAGTTGCCTGTTTCAGCAATGATAGTGTCATAGTAATGTTTGATTTCAGGAAGCTAAATTTATAGTAGAACGGGGTTACTGCAGAAAGACTGTCATAGCCTCAATTCGGTTGCATATTTACCTAATTCCACTGCTTTCATGTAAGTTCACACTCACCCACTTCGTGCGATTAGCGCGACTTGGTCTTTTTGCTTCATCTTTCGCGATACGGAAAATTTGTTTTTCTCTTCCGTAGAAAGCATGAAGTTTTCACCCTGTTGAACCACCTCACATATAAACCATCAATTTTCATCTTATCAATGTTATAGCGAATAATTCTCACGCAAACCTTTTTCATTGATAGAGCCATCTTCATTGAATGATACTAATAACGCACTCAAAAATACCTTTTTAAGTTACGCATTTTTCTCCTATTTGATACGTTGTTCTAAAATGACATTTAATGTTTTTGCTTTATTTTGACCGCACTTTCCTGTGATGCCTGTACTAATAAAGCGTAAATCAAATCTAATACGAATAATTGAGCGATCTTCGTGCCGATAGAGTCGCCTTGCAACTTGCCTTGCTTATTCCCATCTCACTAAAACAAGATCGGCATATTCTGTGATGGGTGAACGCAGACTGTGTGTAATCGCAATGGTTTTAGCACTGTTTTCTTTTGGCAATTTTCATGGTATGAGTCGTTTCTTGAGAATAACCGGAATGACTCAAACCAATTGCCACGTCCTTTTTCGTCACATCACGATGCTCTGCATATACATAAAATGGTTGTTACCTGTCGCATCCACTTGCACACCGATACGTGCATCAGTTTATTTTTTTGGCATCTTCCGCGGTAATACCAGATGTACCCACACCAAATAAGAAAACACGATTTGCTTGTTGAATGGCTTTTACTGCCTCTTCCAACTGCTCAAAATCTAATAAATTAATGGTTTCATCCATCACGTTATTGATGGCAGATTTCAGCTTATGCGCAATATTCAATGAGTTGTCAGAATCGGTAATATCTGAATCTAATACGGTGTTATTCTTTTGCCATCTTTTGTGGCAAGCTCTATGGATAATTCCAATTTAAAATCACTGAAACCCTTTAAAGCCGAGAGTACGGCAAAAACGCACAAAGGTCGCCTCCCGACTTCTAAATGAGCGGCAATTTTCAGCTAAAGGTGCTTGCACTGCAAGATCGGGATTCAATAAAATTGCATCCGCAATTTTCTTTTCCGTCTTCGTTAAACTACGATATAACGAGCTGATGGTATTTAAAATATTGCCGTTTTAGCCATAAACCACTCCCGTATTTTTGCTTGTAATACGCAATCTTTTACCCAGTAAGCCGCCCCAATCAAACCTGCATCTTGTCCAAATTGAGCACTTTCTAATTCGCAATGATAAACAGCGGGAAGCTCAGCTAATAAAGATTGAACTAGCGGTAAATAACCTTTGCACAACCCTACGCTACCGCCAACCACGACTTTTTGCATGTCTAATCCAATCTTCAAATCTGCAATTAAATTCGCAATGGCTTTGAGCTGAACGAGTCACAAGTGCGGTTGCTTTTTCATCATTTTGACGGAAACGTGCAAAAACTCTTTTCGGATCACAAGGATTATCCCATTGAGAAGAAACTGCTTCAATCAGCGCGACCTGATGCAATAGCTTCCAACACAGCCACGGCGGCCACAGCCACAAATGGAGACCATATAGGATCGGCCAAAAGTATGACCCATATGCCCCGCAATGCCGTTTGGCTCAGTAAGTAAACGATGATTTAAAATTAAACCGCCCCCTACGCCTGTGGAAACCGTAATAAAGGTAAAGTTTTGAACATCATTAGGATTTTGTAATTGATACTCGGCATAGGCTGCAGCTTGCACACTGGCAAGTGTCAATTGGTTTATCGGTATGCTGTGCAATACTGTCTTTTTAATGGAATTGGGCTAATCCACCCAAATTTTTAGGATTAAGTGCAGTCAGAATGCCTTGATTATCAATGCCCGTTGAAGCAACAGCGACATAATCAAACTGCCCTTCATATTCTTTTTAACAACTGAGCAAGGGTTTTGATGCATCGCTTGCGCAGCATCATCTTGTGGCGTGGAAATCTGTTTTCGCTGTTGAATCTCACCATTTTTCACTATAGCAGAAGCGATTTCGTGCCACCAATATCTAATGCCAAACAACGCTGTAATGTCTGACCACTATCCACTGTTAATGACTATATCTTCTTCCTTTATGCTGAATGAATGGCTTCGGTAAACCAACCTACGATATGCTCCAAGCGAGTTAATGCAGAACCTACTGTCACACAATAGCACCAATTTCAATTGCTGTTTCGCCAACTCAGGGGTGTTATAACGTCCTTCCGCCATGACTCGGCAGCCTGCCGCTTTCAAATCTTTTTAACTAATTGATAATCAGGCTCTCTTCCGGCACGTTTGCCACCTGTGTAACCAGACATCGTACTGCCCACAATATCAAAACCCAGTTTTTGACAGTACAAGCCTTCTTCAAATTCGAACAATCTGCCATGGCCAAACAGCCTAATTCGTGGATTTTTGACCGCACTTTCAATATCTACTGGTCTAGGGGCGATTTGTCCCATCCACGGCGATAATGTCAGCACCCGCTTTCGCTAAATCTTCAGTATCATGCAAAAAATGGCGTGATTCGTACAGGCTGTCAGGGTAAATCACGTTTCACAATACCAATAATCGGTACATTCACGGTAGGGCGTGTTGCTTTTTAAGATTTTCTATGCCCTCGATACGCAAGCCTGCTGCGCCACTCAGCAACAGAAGCCTGTGCCATGGCCGCCACGATTTCTGGTTTATCCATCGGGCCGTCATCGACAGGCTGACAAGAAGCAATAAGACCAAATTTGATTTTATCTAAGACTTCATTATGTGATAATTTCGACATATGAAACTCTACCATTAGACAGTAACACTTGGTTTCCTTTTTGGCTTTCTGGCCATTATAGTAAAAACGCAGTAAAACTTGCACCATATATATGAAGTACAATTTCAAAATTTGTGATCGACTTCTCAATTTTGAGATAAAGTTACTCACATTTATACAAAATATACTTTGAATATGAAGTAATACTTCATTACTATAAATAGGGAGAAAAATGAGATGTGTTAGGTTATGCGCAAAAAATTGGGCAAGCCTTAATTAACTTGTTGCTGTCTTACCAGCAGCGGCTGTACTGATGGGTATTGGTTATTGGCTTGATCCAGATGGCTGGGGAGCTAACAGTCAATCTGCTGCATTTTTAATTAAATCAGGCGGTGCTATCATCGATAACATGGGTCTGCTTTTTGCCGTTGGCGTTGCTTTTCGGTTTATCTAGGGACAAACATGGTTCTGCTGCACTTTTCGGGTTTAGTGGGCTACTATGTGGTAACTAACTCTACTTTCACCTGGCAGTGCTGCTCAGCTACAACATATCGATGTAAGTGAAGTGCCAGCCGCCTTCGGGAAAAATCAATAACCAATTTATTGGGATTTTGATCGGGGTGATTTCAGCTGAACTTTATAACCGCTTCTATCAGGTGGAATTGCCAAAAGCACTTTCCTTCTTTAGCGGAAAAACGCCTTGTGCCAATCGTCGTATCTTTTGTCATGATGTTCATCAAGCTATCGTATTGCTTTTACATCTGGCCATATTTTTCGGCGGTTTTGGTGTCATTCGGTGAAAGCATTAAAGACTTAGGCGCTGTTGGTGTCGGGTCTTTACGGTTTCTTCAACTGCTTACTCATTCCTGTTGGCTTACACCATGCATTGAACTCAGTATTCTGGTTTGACGTCGCTGGCATCAATGATATTCCAAACTTCTTTAGGGTGGTGCAAAAATCACTTGCTGAAGGCACTGCAACGGTTGGTGTAACTGGGTATGTATCAAGCTGGTTTCTTCCCTGTCATGATGTTCGGTTTACCGGAGCGCGCATTAGCGATTTATCTCAGCGCTAAACCAAGTCAAAGAACTAGTGGCATCAATCATGCTTGCGGGTGCGTTTTGCCTCATTCTTCACAGGTATCACCGAGCCATTAGAATTCTCTTTCATGTTTGTTGCACCAGTGCTTTTTACTTCATCCACGCAGTATTAACTGGTATTTCCGTCTTATTGCGGGACAATGCATTGGATCGCAGGCTTCGGTTTCAGTGCGGGTCTCGTGGATATGGTGCTTTCATCACGCAACCCGTTAGCTGTTGAATGGTATAGCTAATCGTACAAGGGCTTAGTATTCTTCGTGATTTACTATGCCGCATTCCGTTTTGCATCAAAGCGTTCAACTTAAAAACATTAGGGTCGCACAGAAGAAGCGGAAGAAACCACTGCTGCACAACCAGCAGCAAGCCAATCTCGCGAAGAAAGAGCGGTCAAATTTATTGATGCTTTTAGGTGGTGCTGATAACTTCAAAAAAATATTGATGCTTGTATCACTCGCTTACGTTTTAAGCTTAGTCGATCAACACAAAATCAATGAAGAACAGCTAAGTCTCTTGCGTGCAAAAAGGTATCGTGAAAATTGGTAACGATGGCTTACAAGTGGTTCTCGGCCCTGAAGCTGAACTTGTGGCAGAAGCCATGAAACAAAAAAAGTGAAATAACACACCCCAAATGAAATACTGACTCAGAAATGGGTCGGTATTTTTGACAAAAACAAAGTAAAATGACCGCACTTTAGCTGAGAATTTGTTGCTCGAGTTAAAATTAAATGAAAGTTTGAAAATTGAAGATTGTTTTGAAGGGTGGTGGAACTAAGCAGAATTGGTCTTAACAGCAAGTGGCTTTACTGCATCGCATCCCTGCGGGATTTCTACCTAGCCCACCATAGATTTAAAGCATCTCTGGGGTTCCAGTCTGCGATATAAAATTAAAAGATTAAGAATCTTTTAAAAGCCACTTATATATTCAGGAGACCAATCCTGACTTCCAAAGAAACTACATTGGAAGGCAGTGGTATGATAGAAGTCTTCCGCTATTTTGTCAATTAAGATATTGCACTAAAAGAAGTATTTTTTCGCTTTTCGTATAAAAATTAACAAAGGCATTTCAACTATCACATCAATGTAACAAAAACAAAATAACCGTCTTATTAAAGACGGTTATTTTTACTATCGAGTGCCGTAAACCACAATGGTTTTACCGTGCGCATGAATTAGATTTTGATCTTCCAGCATCTTAATTATTCGCCCTACGGTTTCACGTGAACAGCCCACCATTTGACCAATTTCCTGACGAGTAATTTTGATCTGCATGCCATCCGGATGAGTCATGGCTTCAGGTTGTTTTGCTAGATGCATAAGCGCCTGAGCACTACGGCCTGCCACATCCAAAAAGGCCAAGTTAGTCACTTGTCGAGATGTATTCTGCAAGCGTTTTGATAACTGAGAAGTAAGGAACATTAAAAATCTCAGGATTAATTTGAATAAGCTGACGATATTTTTTATAGGAAATTTCTGCAATTTCACAAGGGGTTTTCGTTTTTACCCAAGCAGAACGTTTCGAACCTTCGTCAAATAAACCCGCTTCACCAAAAAATTGTCCAGCACCTAAATAAGATAAAATCATCTCTTTGCCTTCATCATCTTTCGATGAAACCATCACCGTTCCTTTAATTAAGAAATATAAAAATATTGGCATCTTCCCCTGCGTGGATTAAGGTCGATTTTGCCGGATATTTATGTAAATGACAGTGGGTTAGGAACCAATCCAGAGCAGGATCGCGTTGCTGATCATCGTCTTGTAACTTTTGTTCTTCAAGTAATTCTACATCTTCTGACATATAAGCTCCTATTGATTCATTTTAGAAATTCCATTTTATCTTTGATATCAATGGATTCATGTAATTCCGACCAAACAATCACTGCACTTCCATTGTGAATTTTTGTTTAGTAGGTGTTGTTTTTGTTCTAAAGAAAATTCGTGTGAACCATAATCGTCTGCCTTCCCTAAGTACCACACTTTCCACAATATTTTCTAAGGTTTCTGTTGGCAGTTCTTGCCATGGAATAATCATATATTTATCAACTAAAGTCAATTTAAGCAAAAAGCGGTTCAAGAAAACGCCATTGCTGTTCAAAACTTTGATTTGCGCCTAAACGGAAATTTGTACGGACATAACGCATAAACTGCCCTTCACAAAGGGTCACTAAATGCCCCGCAATAATGCGTTCATCAACGTTAAAACCGCGCCCTTCGCGTAATTTTCGCATTTGTAAAATATTCACAAATTGCATTTCAAGACGATCGAAAAATTGCGCAACACGAGCCTGTAAAAGTGGTTCTTCAAACATCAATGCATGTCCGGTTAAAAATACGTGTCAAAACCTGGGTTTTACGCGCAAAGTCAAGGATCATCTGCATAATGTCACGCACTCGATTCATCGTATTGGTTTCATTACGAATTGATGTGGTGATACGGCTAAATAAATTCGCTTCGATATTATCGATCAACGCTTCAAACATTTTGGTTTTACTTGGGAAGTAACGATAAAGCGCCGCCTCTGACACCCCCACTTCTTCCGCCAAAAGCGCTGTTGTCATACGCTCCATTCCGCGTTCAGAATGTAGCATATGCGTAAGCACCGTCAACACTTGTTGACGACGTTCTTTTACCGTACGTTTTCGATTTTTTTGGCGGTTTGATTTCCGCGGCAATCTCATCAACTTCTACGAGAGATAATTGTTCTACCATAGTTTATTTTTACCCTGAATGACCAAAACCGCCCTCACCGCGTTCAGTTTCAGTAAATTCGCTGACAATATTGAATTCCGCTTGTACGACTGGCACAAAGACTAATTGCGCAATACGGTCACCAACTTCAATTTTTGAACGGTTCATGACCACGATTCCATACCGACACCATTAATGGACCTTGGTAATCTGAATCAATTAAGCCCACTAAGTTACCTAATACGATACCGTGTTTATGACCTAAACCAGAACGAGGCAGAATCACTGCTGCAAGGTTCGGATCGGCAATATAAATTGAAAGGCCTGTTGGAATAAGTTTGGTTTCGCCTGGTTGAATTTCAATGCCTTCTTCAAGCAATGCACGCAAATCCAAACCTGCTGAACCTTCGGTTGCATAGGTTGGTAAAGGAAATTCGTTGCCAATACGGCTATCTAAAATTTTTTACATCAATTTTTTCATGCTTATTTATCCTTTAAAAAGAAATCTGTCATACAAAAGTGCGGTCACAAAATCCAACGAATTTTGAGCGTATTTTATTTGTGATAATGCTCAACAATTTCAGTGACCAACACTTCTGCCAATTTATTTTTATCAGCTAACGGCAACGCTTTTTCGCCTGTTTTCCAAAAGATCTGCAAAGCATTTTGATCTTGTCCGAATACTTGCCCACCCGATACATCATTAGCACAAATCATATCTAAATTTTTGCGTTGAAGTTTGCTCTTCGCATATTTAGCGACATTTTGCGTTTCAGCCGCAAAGCCCACCACAAATGGACGATCTTTTTCTAAATTTGCCACGCTTGCGATAATGTCTGGATTTTTCACCAATTTAAGAGAAAAGCTCATCGTTATCATTGGTTTTCTTAATTTTTGACCAGCGACTTCCCGCCACTCGATAATCAGCCACAGCGGCACAGCCAATAAAGATGCGATTTTTGACCGCACTTTCAAGGGAGGCTTGCCACATTTCATAGGCGGTTGTCACATCAATACGATGAACATTTTTCGGTGTAGCAAGATTAACTGGACCAGCAATTAAAGTAACATTAGCCCCACGTTTGGCAAAGGCCTCAGCAATTGCAAAACCCATTTTGCCTGAGCTGTGATTAGAAATATAACGAACCGGATCGATAGCTTCACGCGTCGGACCAGCTGTAATAGTGACACTTAAATCTACTAAATCTTGTTGGATAGCAAAAAGTGATTGAAGTGATTCGAAAAATTTCAGCAGGCTCAGACATTCTGCCTGCACCCACATCACCACAAGCTTGAAAGCCACTATTTGGCCCAACAAAATGAATACCTCGCGCAGAAAGGACGGTCAAATTTTGTTGTGTAATCGCTCTGGCGGTACATTTGCTGATTCATAGCCGGTGCGAGCAAAATAGAGTGCACTTGTCGCGAGACAAATCGTACTGAGTAAATCATTTGCCATTCCAACAGTTAAACGCGCAATAAAAATCAGCACTGGCTGGCGCAATCACAATCACATCAGCCCATTTAGCCAGCTCAATATGTCCCATGGCTAATTCAGCTTGAGGATCAAGTAAAGATTGAGAAACCGCATTGCCCGAAATGGCTTGTAGCGTTAAAGGTGTGACAAATTCAGCGGCGGCTGGCGTTAAAGCCACTCGAACTTCTGCGTTAGATTTGCGTAATAAACGAATAAACTCAATGGTTTTATAGGCGGCGATGCCTCCTGTAATCCCGACAACAATACGCTTTCCGCTCAAGCTCATTTTGCTACTCCGCTGCAACTTAATAGAATGGATATGTTTTGTGTGTTAGTACTTAACAACTTAAGGTCGCCTATTTTACTTCAAATTTCGCCAATAAAAAATTTTATTTTTGCGATCTCGATTTCAAAAATAAAACTAGTTTCTCGCAAAGATTGAAAACATCCTGAAAATTGACCGCACTTTTTTCTTTTCATTAATTAATATGCAAACAAACTCTCCTTTAATGCCTCGTGAAAAATTGCTGAAATATGGCGTTGAAGCCCTAGAAGATCACGAATTACTCGCTATTTTTCTACGAACAGGGATTAAAGGTTGCCCTGTCGTGGAATTATCACATAACGTGCTGCAACATTTTGGCTCTCTTCGAACCTTATTAAGCGCAGATAAAGAAGCCTTTTTGCAAAAGTAAAAAGGATTAGGGCATTACGCAGTTTATTCAACTGCAAGCCACCACAGAAATGACAAAGCGGTATCTGAAGCAAGAATTACTGATAGAGCATGTATTTAGCGATACATCTACGGTAAAGCTTTATCTTCAAGCGGAGCTTCATCACGAAGAACGTGAAATTTTTATGGTGTTATTTTTAGATAATCAACATCGTTTGATTAAAAAGAGCGGTTATTTTTTTAGGCACAATTAATGTAACGAATGTTTATCCACGAGAAATCATCAGAAAGCCTTTACTGCAATGCAGCCGCCTTAATTTTGGCTCACAACCACCCTTCTGGCCTAGCAGAACCGAGCTATTCCGACAAAATGATCACACAAAAAATTATTGAAGCTGCTGAGTTAATGGACATTCGTATTTTGGATCATTTTATTGTCGGCAAAGGGACTTGTTATTCTTTTGCAGAACATAATCTGTTATAATTTTAGGGAATTTGATGATTTTATCGTTCATTTCCATTTAAAGACGGAAAAAAATCGCTTTTTAGACTTGAGAAATGAAAAATAAAGTCAGTATAATTTGCGACCTTTAATATAGTAAGTGGGTCGGATACTGCGACCTGACGAGGAAGCAAGCTTTAGTTTTAAGCTTCATTATCCGAACCATAAGCTCGAGCTTATATTTAAATTATTGGAGATTATTATGTCTAGAGTTTGTCAAGTAACAGGCAAGCGTCCAGCTGTGGGTAACAACCGCTCACACGCGTTGAATGCGACACGTCGTCGTTTTTCTTCCAAACCTTCACACTCACCGTTTCTGGGTTGAAAGTGAAAACCGTTTCGTGACCTTACGTTTAACTGCGAAAGGTATGCGTATTATCGATAAAAAGGCATTGATGCAGTGTTAGCTGAAATCCGTGCTCGTGGCGAAAAAAATCTAAGGAGCTAAAACATGGCAGCTAAAAGGCGCTCGTGAGAAAAATCCGTTTAGTTTCTACAGCAGAGACTGGTCACTTCTACACAACTGATAAAAACAAACGTAATATGCCTGAAAAAATGGAAATCAAAAAATTTGATCCAGTAGTGCGTAAACACGTTATCTATAAAGAAGCAAAAATCAAATAATTTTGCTGATTTGAAAAAAGCCCGACATTGTTCGGGTTTTTTTATACCACAAACTCATTAAAGAGATGATCTATGCCTGAACTTCCTGAAGTCGAAACAGCCCTACGTGGTGTCAGCCCTTATTTGAAAGGTTTTACCATTGAAAAAATTGTAGTGCGCCAACCACAATTACGCTGGGTTGTCTCTCCTGAATTAACAACGCTCAAAAACGTCAAAATTTTAGATACTTCTCGCCGTGCGAAATACCTCATTATTCATACTGAAAAAGGTTATATCATTGGTCATTTAGGCATGTCTGGCTCTGTTCGAATTGTGCCGCACGATAGTCCTATTGATAAACACGATCACCTTGATATTGTAATGAATAATGGCAAATTACTGCGTTATAACGACCCGAGACGCTTCGGTGCATGGTTATGGACGGAAAGCTTAGGTGACTTTCATCTTTTTCTAAAACTTGGTCCAGAACCACTTTCTGATGAATTTAATGCGGAATACCTTTTTAAAAATCACGCAAGAAATCGACCACACTTAAAAACCTTTTTAATGGAGAATGCTGTCGTCGTGGGTGTAGGAAATATTTATGCCAATGAAACGCTCTTTTTATGTGGTTTGCATCCAATGAAATTAGCCGAAAATCTCACGCGGAACCAATGTGCCTTACTCGTTGAAACGATTAAAAACGTATTAACGAAAGCCATTACACAAGGTGGTACAACATTAAAAGATTTCTTACAACCCGATGGTCGCCCTGGTTATTTTGCGCAGGAATTGTTAGTTTATGGAAACAAAGATAAGCCTTGTCCAAAATGTGGCACAAAGATTGAAAGCATGATTATTGGGCAACGCAATAGCTTTTATTGCCCTCATTGTCAGAAAAAGAAATAGGCGTTATACACGCCTATTTTTTAGAAAAAGGTACTCCAGAAATGAGAAATTGGCATGGCGAGAAAAAGAGCCGGCAGCATATTCGCCACATGGAACATTTGGATATTACAAATGCGAAAGCCCGCAGCTATCATTAGCATACCGCCTACCGCAGCAAAATCACCTCGCATTTCAGGTGTCACGAAAGGAATAATAAACACCGCAGAATAAGCTAAAATCACTTGAACCAATGTTTGTGGCACAAAAAATACTTGCCACAGAAATGCCGAGTGATGTGGCAAAAGATCATCGCCGTGAAAAATCTAAAAAAAGGATTTCACAATGAGGATATCAAAATTACCACTCATCCCCTCATTCATCGCCCCGAAAAATCCCCGTTCCACTAAATGAAAACAAAACTACAATCGCAACAAATTTAGATAAGAACTCTTCTTGGCTATTCATGCTACTTGGTTTATCTAGAAACATCTTTTTCAACAAGGCCTTTCGCTGATGAGGCAAGCTTATTGATCCCCTGTTCCAATAAAAGCAACTCTCCAATGAGCGTACCTAATAACACAGATAAAAATCATTGCAGGCATATTCGTAGTTTTCGCTACCATCACAATGCCCATTCCCATAGAACACAAGCCAAAGATTAAGGTTAAATTAGTGCGTAAACGCTCTGGAATGCGCCCACCGAGCACCGCACCGATAACTGCACCACTGATAATCGCTAGTGCGTTGATATAAGGTCCGATAATCATATTCTTCTCCGAGTTGACTCACCCTATTATACGAAAAACGCGATGAAAATCGACCGCACTTTTGGCAATAAAAAAGGCATGGTTTCCCATGCCTTTTGTTTATTAACAATAAATTACCAGTGGTAACCTGCACCAACTGCTACACCCACTTTTACCTTGTGTATCGCTCGTACCGGCTAAACGAATAATAATCTTACCATTATCTGAAATACGTGACATACCTAATGCCACTGCATTTTGACCTTGATAATTACCCGCTGCCACAGATACCATGCTCTTACCTGGAATGTAAGCTTGTGGTAATTGAGACGCCGCTAACGCGCTTGCTGTACCCGCATTTACACGTTTACCTAACTTGTTCACTTGACCATTTAACTTATTGATCTTGTTATTCATGTCAGCTTTTACTTCGTGTAATTGGTTGCCGTTTACCGCATCAGTACTATCTGCTGCAATACGTCCTGGCGCAACATTGGTAATTTGTTTATTACCTGCATCAATACCATTTTTAGTCATACTTGGACCATTTTTTTAATAGTTACGCCATTACCATCAATCACTGTATCACCCGCAGTGAATTTATTCGCTGTTACAGTATTCACTTTAAGATCTTTATTTAGCTTAACTTTAACACCTTTAGGGTTAGCCACTGTAGTGATATTATCATCACCAGTAATCTCAACTTCATCGCCTAATTTTTTTCACATCAGATTTATTACTATCACCAACAAAAAGTTAAGCCTTTTGAGCTAATTGCCGTATTAGCATCTGCACCTTTTTGGATGTCATTTTTGGTTTTTGCGATAAATCAAGATGATAATTAGTCACAGATGTACCGTTGATATCTTTCTCACCTCTGTTTTCAACGACTAATGCTTCTGATGTAGTTACATTCGCTGAAGTATCCTTGGCACTAACACTATAAATAACTTGGCCGTTAGCTCCAATTCTTGATGTAACAGTCGTATTTTTTTACCCTCTTCAACTTCTGTTTTGGCTGACTTTAATTGTGCTACATTAACAGCATCGGTATCTTTTACACCAGCCGTAACGTTACTAATTGCTTTTGCTCCCTGCATCAATTCCATTGATGTCATGCTTGGACCATTATTAATAGCGACACGATTGTCCTCAATAACAGTATTGCCTGCAGTAAATTTATCCGCTGTCACATTTCCTGTTTTCAAGTCTTTCGTGGTTGAAATCGTGAAGTTAATACCATTCTGTTCAAGTTTGATATTATCACCAGCAATATAGTTTACAGTCGCACCTGGCGCTACATTAGCAACTTCAGTACCACTTACTTCACCAGTAGAGCCTTCTTTCTTCGTTGCCGTTGCATTCCAGCCTTTACCCGCAAGTTCTTTCACTTCGTATAACTGACTACCATTCACTGCATCTTTGCTATCTTTAGATACATCACCATCTTTGACATTGCTAATTTTATTACCTGCAGCACTAATACCATCTTTAGTAATACTTGGGCCACCAGCAATTTTTAAACCATCATTGTTAATGGTTGTATCACCTGCTTTTACGCTATCAACGGTGATGTCTTTATTTAATTTAACTGTAACTTGATCACCTGATGCTTCAGTTTTTGATGTTGCCATCACCCTTAATCTCAACGGTTGAACCTAATTTTTTTCCACATTAGTAGAACCGCTATCGCCTTTAAAAAGTTAGACCTTTTGTGTCTACCTTGGTATTCGCATCAACACCTTGTTGAATCTTATCTTTAGTGCTTTGAGATAAATCAAGATGATAATTAGTTACAGAAGCACCACCTACCTTTTGAGGATCATTTGTGTTTACAGTAAGTGCATCTGAAGTTGTCACATTCGCTGACGTATCCACAGCCTTAATTGTATAAATACTTTTACCATTATCGTCTGTTTGTTTGTCAACTGTCGTATTTTCACCTGCTACTACTTCAGTTTTTAGCAGCATTAACAACTTTGTTTTAATTGTGAAACATTGACAGCATCTGTATCAGCCGTTCCAGCTTCAACACCAGTGATTTTTTTATTACCCGCATTAATACCATCTTTAGTTACACTCGGGCCACCAGCAATTTTTAAACCATCCTTATTAATGGTTGTATCACCTGCTTTTACACTATCAACTTTGATGTCTTTCGCCAATTTAATTTCTAACTTATCATTACCATTCGCTACTACGCCAATGTTACCATCAGAAAGTTTAGTAGCATCAGTTACACCACCAACTAAGTTAACTTTTTCACCTAATTTACGCTCTACATCCTTTCCTGTATCACCAGCAAAGGTTAATGGCATATTACGCACTTTATTAATTGCGCTAGTCACATCGCCTGCAGTGGCAAGATTATTTGAATTCTCTGCAGTTGCATTGCCTGCTGCATCAGTCGTGATATTTGTCGTATTCACATCAAATTTCACAATAGTGCCATTTGGGGTTTTAGTCACATTCGCGGTAGTTAAGTTTCCATCTTTGAAATTCACTACATCATTATTATTAATGCGTGATTTAGGTGAACCATTTTCTTGTACATTAAAAACCGCTATTGTTTAATACTGCGTGAAGTTGCGAACCGTTAATCGCATCAGTTGAAGTTGCGGAGATACGACCCGCTGCAACATTCTGGATTTGGCGCTCATTGCCTGCTTTACCTACAGACACAGCACCGCTTATCGCTGAAGAATTTGCAGCAAATGAAACAGGCGTATTGACACCGGCATCATTTTTAAATGTTGCCCCTGAAGATGTAGCATCAAACATATTTGAACCAGCTACAGTGCTGTTACCTAATGCAACAGAGCCTCCTACAGTTGCGTTAGATGCTGCACCTAAAGCAATCGAGCTACCACCATTCGCGGCAGATTCAGCACCTAATGAGACAGATTCATATTGTGATGTACTATTTGTCCCCATAGCAATAGCTAAATCACCCTTTGTAGTCGCATTATCACCAATTGCTACACCGTGTCTTAATGTTGCGTTAGCATTATTACCAATTGCAATGGTACTCCAAGCATTTGTCCCTGTTGTTGCATTAGGTCCAATAGCTACAGCGTGAAGGCCTGTTGCATTGGCATTAAAACCGATTGCAACACTTAATTGCTCTGCTGTTTTTGCATTTGGACCAGCTGCAAAACTATAACTTTTTGCTGTACTCGCATTATTACCGATAGCAACTGATTCTCTTGCGCCATCAGCTACATTAGTATTAGAACCAATTGCCGTTGATTGATTACCTAGTGCAGTTGCATTCATACCCACAGCTGTTGCATTAGCTTCTTTCGCTTTTGCAGAAGAACCTATTGCCGTAGAATTATTATTTGTAGTTTGAGCACCATTACCTAATGAAACACCGCCAGCAGCACTTGAATATGCATCTACCCCAATAGCAATGTTTTTCTCATTAAGACTTCTCGCATTTAAGCCCATAGAAATAGAGCCCGCAGAAATAAGAGAAGTGCTCGCATTTGGCCCAATTGCAACAGAATTAGCCCCTCTGCTTTTTGCAAGCGTACCTACAGCCGTAGAATTGGTATTTTTTTAGTTTGAGCACCATTACCTAATGAAACACTATCACCATAACTAGAAGAAGCATCATTCCCTGATTGCAATAGAATTAGTAGCAGTAGATGATGTCGTACTCGCATTTGGGCTATTGCAATAGAGTTGACAGCTGTTGCACCAGTATTATTCTGGTTACCCGTTACATTTGATTTAACCGAGAAATAACGAATTTTTTTCAATTTCAGCCATCGCAGCATAAAGCTGAGAACCGTTAATTGCATCGGTAGAAGTTGCAGAAATATCGCCAGGTGCTAAGTTAATGATTTGACGTTCAAAAATTTTTCTTACCTACGGATACTACATCACCTGGATCAACAGATACACCACCAGCCCAAGAGTAAGAAGTACCAAGTATTTCCTTACCTTTATAAGCTACACCTTCTTTATCCGTTGCAGATGCCATACCAATTGCAACAGCATTGGTTATATTAGCATTTGCACCTGTTCCAAGTGCTACCGCACCAAATTTTTGTTGCAGTTGCATTAGTACCCTAGTGCAGTAGAGAAATCACCCATTGCTTGTGTTTTTAACACCAATAGCTACAGCTCCCTCACCACTGGTCGCGGGAGAATACCCATTCAAATTCCCCCTGTTAATTTACTGTAAATTGCACCTCGATTTGCAAAACTATCTAATCGAATTTGTTTTTTAGTAGCAATTGTTCCATTGGCATTAAACGTATATTCATAAACCACTTCGTCACCAACGTATTTACCATTTCTAACTTTATCAACATCATCATTACCAATTGCAATAGATGAATTACCTTGAGCCAAAGTATTTTGCACCAATAGCAATAGATTGATCACCTCTCACTTCTGTTCGTTGAGTTCGAGCCCCATCACCCGAACTACCAATTGCAATTGATTCCTCGCTATTAGCGCCTGAAATATACGCTCCCCATACCAATGGCAATATTTCGTCCTCTCGAACTATTATTTGAAATTGTTGCATTGTGACCAATCCCAATATTCGAGCCACCATTCACAGATGCTTCACCCTTAAACATGTTAAGTCCTCCTCCTTAATTTTTAATAAGAGGTTCACTTATATCGATAGCTTGTGCCGGCAATACTACTCCAGCTAAAATAAGAGAAGAGACAGAAAGTTTAAAAAGAGAAGACAAACGTGTTTCGCTTGTTACACGTTGTTCGGAGTTTGAA